>Ga0209382_10000230_pt1 | contig 90961 bp, 76 predicted proteins | sample SoiMetdeltSBSDD5_FD_187599 | JGI IMG/M metagenome (GOLD analysis project Ga0209382, IMG submission 187599) | Bulk soil microbial communities from a Populus tree surrounding site in Tennessee, USA - Soil MetaG P. deltoides SBSDD5 (SPAdes) (version 2) | ecosystem: Environmental > Terrestrial >...
CGCTTCTATACCGATCGGGGACAAGCCGACAAACTGCACGCGCTGATCGAAGAAACGCGACCCGGGAGCGCTGCCGCGGCCAGCCGGACGAACTGATCGACCCTTCTCACGTCAGGACGACACATGAGTTTGCCCACGGATCGGGACGCCGAGATCGCTGCACTGCTGCCTTCCGTCTACAAAGAACTGCGCCGCATCGCGACCGCCAACATGGCGCGGATGCCGGTCGGCAGCACGCTGCAACCCACTGCTCTCGTCCACGAAGCCTGGTTGCGCCTCGGCGGCTCCGACAAAGCAGACTGGCGAAGTCGCGGTCACTTTCTCGCTGCCGCAGCCGAAGCGATGCGGCACATCCTCATCGATCGCGCTCGCCAGCGCAGCACCGTGCGCCACGGCGGCAATCAACAGCGGGTCGATATCGAGCACATCGACATTCCCATCGACACCGAAGATGACGAGCGCCTGCTGTTGATCGATGCGGCGGTCGGGAAACTGGCGCTCGAGCACCCGCAGATTGCGGAGCTCGTGAAGCTGCGTTGCTTCGTCGGGCTGGAGGTTGCAGAAGCGGCCAAAGTGCTGCGGATCCCGCGAGCCACCGCATATCGACGCTGGGAATTCGCCCGGACGTGGCTCTACCGGGAGCTGCACTGCTGATCCGCTGAGACGCACGCGTCGCGAATCTCGTATTCACAGGCGAGGACGACGCAATCAACAACTGGTCTCAGCGGACTCGATCTCCGACCGATGGCAGCCGCAAACGTCGACGTTCTTGCACGGGAAGTCTCCCGGCGCCTGTGCGCTGCGAACGACGCCGCGCTGCTCGACGATCCGCACCGCCATGTCATGCGCATCGCGGCGGAGGTCGAGGCCGAATGGGAGGGGCGCGCACGGCGGTCCCGGACCGATGGAAGCGAAGATGCAATCCCCGCTCCTTCTGCATCCGCTTGCAACGCGATCCGGGCCGCCGTGCTCGCGCTTCAACAGCGTCAGCGCGAGCTGCTGTTGCTGCATGTCGAAGGGCTGACGTACCGGGAGATCGCGAACCGGCGCGGGTTGCCCGACGGCGTCGTCCTGCGCGAGCTCGCGGCCGCATACGCTAGAATCCGCACTGTGCTGGATGCGGAGTACGTCTCATGAAGGTCGAAACGTTCACGCCGGCGAACGTCATGAAGCCGATCGGCCCGTACAGTCACATCGCGAAGGCGGGCTCGTTCATCGCGATTTCCGGCACCGCGGGCGTCGACCCCGCGACCGGCACTTTCGCCGGCCCGGACGCGTACAGCCAGGCGCGCCAGGTCCTGCGCTCGTTCCGCTCGATGCTCGAAGGCGTCGGCTCGGACCTCGACCACGTCCTGCACGTGAACGTGTTTCTCAAGAACGCCGCCGACTTCGAGGAGATGAACCGCGCCTATCGCGAGACTTTCGGCAATCACTTGCCCGCGCGCACCGCCATCATCGTCAGCGACCTGCCGAAGCAAGGCGCGCTGCTGACGATGAATCTCACTGCGGTGACGAAGGACTGATCCATGGCCTCCGCCCAGTCGCGTCCCGCGATTCTCGTGCGCGACGCACGCGACGCGGACATGAGCGCAGTCACGAGCATTTATGCGGAGCATGTCCTGCACGGGCTCGCATCGTTCGAAGAGGTTCCGCCGTCGCTCGATGAAATGAAGTCGCGGCGCGCGAGCGTACTGCAGCTCGGCCTGCCGTATCTCGTCGCTGAGCTGGATGGACGCGTCGTCGGTTACAGCTATGCGACTTCTTATCGCACGCGGCCGGCGTATCGCTACACGGTCGAAGACTCCGTCTACGTAGCGGACGGACTCAATGGGCGCGGCATCGGCAGCGCACTGCTCGCCGAGCTCATCGCGCGGTGCGAGCGCGGTCCGTGGCGACAGATGCTCGCTGTCATCGGCGACAGCGACAACACCGGCTCGATAGCGTTGCATCGTCGGATGGGCTTCACGCCGGCCGGCAACCTGGTCTCGGTCGGCTTCAAGCTCGGCCGCTGGGTCGACAGCGTCTTCATGCAGCGCGCCCTCGGCGCCGGCGACTCGAACAAGCCCTAGGTCGGCCCGGCCTCAAGTCGACTTGGCGAGCAGCGCCTGCAACGACGCCAAGTCCACCGGTTTGACGAGATGATGATCGAAGCCGGCCTCGCGCACCCGCCGCCGGTCTTCGTCCTGCCCCCAACCGGTCAGCGCGACGAGCGCGACCCGTTCGGCAGGCGCCAGCTCGCGCAGCCGACGCGCGACCTCGCAGCCATCCATGTCGGGCATGCCGATGTCCAGCAACACGACATGCGGCTCGCGGCTTGCGAACAGCTCGAGTGCGGCTGGACCGTTGTGCGCCACGTGAACCTCGGCGCCGGCAGTCCGCAACAGCATCGCCAGACTCTCGGCCGCGTCCTTGTTGTCGTCGACCACCAGCACGCTCAGCGAGTCGATGCTCGAATGCTCGCGCCTGCGTGCCTTCGGCGCAGCGACCTGGCTGGCGTGGAGCGGCAGGCGAACGCTGAAGGAGCTTCCCTTGCCGATCCCTTCGCTGAGGGCCTCCACGCGTCCGCCGTGCATCTCGGTGAGTCGACGTACGAGCGCGAGACCGATGCCGAGACCGCTCTGATTGCGCCGTGCGCTGCGCTCGCCGCGCGTGAAGATGTCGAACAGCTTCGGCAGCTGCTCCGGCGCGATGCCATCGCCGCTGTCGCGAATCGTGACGAGTGCGTCTGCGCCGTCGCGCCGCGCCGCAATCTCGATCTGCCCGCCCTTCTCCGAATACTTGGCGGCGTTGTTGAGCAGGTTGCCGAAGATCTGCGCGAGCCGCACCGGATCGGCGTCGAGCAGCAGCGGCTCCTCGGGGAACGACACGATCAAGCGGTGATTGCCCGCACGGACCAACGGCTCGCTGGTTTCGATCGCACTGTGGATCGCCGCATCGAGCCGCACGTGCTCGCGCCGCAGCTCCACCTGGCCGCGCGTGATGCGCGAGACTTCCAGCAGATCGTCGACCAGCCGCACCAGGTGGCTCATCTGCCTGTCCATGATCTCGAGCGCGGCCGAGGCGTTCGGCGGCACGCTCGCGAGCCGCTTCACGATTTCCAGCGAGCTGCGCAGCGGCGCCAGCGGATTGCGCAGCTCGTGCGACAACGTGGCGAGGAATTCGTCCTTGCGACTGTCGGCCTCACGCAATGCCTGGCGTGCCAGCACGGACCGGGAGATGTCGCGGAAGTAGCACACGACGCCGCGCCGCCCGCCGGGCAGCGGGATGCGGCTGACCTGCCACTCGTAGTACTCCAGCACCTGCCGGTCCTTGCGCCGCGCGATGAACTCGGGCACGACCTGCGGCTCGCCGGTCTGCAACGTGTGTCGGAACCGTCGCACGATTTCTTCGGCGTCCGCGCCCGACCACGCGGCGTGAACGATCGAATCGAAGTCGCGACCGATCAGGTCGCTCTCGCCGATCAGCGGCAAGGCGATGGGATTGACCGCGGCAACGTGGAAGTCCTCGTCCACCAGCATGACGCCGAGCGGCGCTTCATTGAGCAACGTCTCGAACTGCGCGCGCGCCTCTTCGGCGTGACGACGCAGCTCGGCCGACCGGATCAGCGTGCCGGCGCGTACCAGCAGCTCGCGCGCATTGAACGGCTTGACCAGGTAATCGTCTGCGCCGCGATCGAGACCTTCGATGCGCGACTCTTCGCCAGCACGCGCCGATAGCAGAATGATCGGGATGGCGCGCAGCTCGGGGTCCGCGCGCAGTGCGCGGATCAGACCGAAGCCGTCGAGGCGCGGCATCATCACGTCGGACACGATGAGATCCGGCCGCAGCGCCTGCGCAGCTTCGAGCGCAGACTGACCGTCGGCGACGACCTGCACGTCGTATTGCTCGGCAAGCAAGCGTCGCGCGTACTCCCGCAGATCGGCGTTGTCGTCTGCGAGCAAGACAGTAGGCAGATCTCGCCGCGACACTGCTGGCTGGGGTGCAGCGGGCAGCCATTCCAGCGCTTCCGTGACGTACGCGTGCGCGCCCGCCGTCGTCGACTCGGGCGGCGCGGTGGAGACGCGCAGACGATCCGCCGGCAGGTGCGCGGCGCCCTTCGGAATCCTGATGCTGAATATCGTGCCCGTGCCGAGCGCGCTGTCGACGGCAATCGAGCCGCCGTGCAGCTTCACGAGCTCGCTGACGAGCGCCAGGCCGATGCCGCTGCCTTCGTGGCTGCGGCCGCGCGCGTTCTCCACTCGATGGAACCGCTCGAACATCCGCGGCAGCTCGTCCGGCGGAATGCCGATGCCGGTATCGCTCACGGCCATCTCGACGCCAGCGCCGGCATCGCGGATGCGCACGGCGATCTCGCCTTCGAACGTGAACTTCAAGGCGTTCGACAGCAGGTTGAGAACGATCTTCTCCCACATCTCGCGATCGACGTAGATGGGCTCGGGAAGCGGCGCGCAATCGACCACGAAGCGCAGGCCTGCCCGCTCGCACGCCGAGCGGAAGTTGCTCGCAAGGTCGATCGTCAAAGCGCAAAGATCGGTCGGTTGATACGACGCCTGCGTGCGGCCCGCCTCGATGCGGGCGAAGTCGAGCAGCGTGTTCACGAGTCGCAGCAACCGCATGCCGTTGCGCTGCGTGACTGCGAGCAGCGCGCGATCGTCCTGAGGCAGGCTGTCCGACTTCGCCAGCAGGTCGTCGAGCGGCCCGAGCATCAGCGTCAACGGCGTGCGGAACTCGTGGCTGACGTTGCTGAAGAACGCGGTCTTGGCGCGATCCAGCTCGGCGAGCTGCTCGGAGCGTCGGCGCTCGTCCTCGAGCGCGCGCTGAGCCGCGAGCGCACCGGAAATATTGGCGCCGACCAGTCGCACGAAATCGCGATAGTCGTCGTCGAACTTGCGCCGCGCGCTCAACCCGCAAACGAGATAGCCGTACGTTTCGTTGGCGCGCGTGGCGAGCTTGAGGATCGCCGCCTGTTTCACCGCTTCAGGCCACGGCCCGCCGGGAAGCTGGACGTCCGCCGGCGGCTCGGCGAGCACAATTTCCGCTTCGCTCCCGAGCGGCCAGGAGTCGAGACGGTTGGTCGGATCGATCTGCAGCGGGGCGCCGTCGTCTCCGGCGGCGATGCCTGTGACGGCTTCGAGTCGGCCGACGCGTGCGGCTGCATCCCAGCTATAGAGAGCCGCGAACGGCACATCCTTGCCGTAGCTCTCCAGAACCGCGGCGGTATTGCGGAAGATATCGCTCGCTGACGTTGCACCGTTGCCGACGCGACCGAGGTCGCGCAGTGCCGCGAGCCGCCGCTCGCCGATCACGCGCCCGGTGGTCTCGCTGACGATGCAGAAAACGCCGCCGACGCGGCCGGTTTCGTCGCGCACCGGGTCGTACGAAACGTCGAAGTACGTCTCCTCGACGTAGGCGTGGCGCTCGAGGATGAACATCAGGTCCTTTGCCCAGAACGCGTCTCCGGTCTTCACGACGCCGGCGAGCAATGGCTCCAGCATGTCCCACAGCTCGCTCCATGCCTCACGCGCGGGCTTGCCGAGCGCAGTGGGATGCTTCGAGCCGAACACGGGGCGATACGCGTCGTTATAGACGGCAACGAACTCTGGACCCCAGAACAGAACGATCTGGGCCCTGGAAGGCAGCAGGATGCTGACCGCGCTGCGCAGGCTTTGCGGCCAGTCGTCGATCGGGCCGAGCGGCGTCGCCGCCCAATCCTTGGCGCGAATCAGCGCGCCCAGCTCGCCACCGCCGACGAGCCAGTCCGCCGCCATGGGCCGGGGGTGTTGCATGGGCCGTCTTGTAGTTGTCTGGGCCACGAAGAGGTCCGACGGATGATACGCGGCAGTCAAACGCACCAGCACGCAGAACGTTCAATTTCGCGTGCTTGTAGGAGTTACAGCCGGCGTCGGGTGGACATTCCAATTCCCGGCCGACACTCTCAGGCGATGAAGAACACCGCCCTGCTCACCCTGTTGTCCCTGGTCTGGGCCGCGACCGCGGTCGCCGCCGACGTCAAAACGCCCGCCGAGATCTACGGTGAGCTGTTCGAGCGCGTGCAGTTGGAGCGCATCTATCCCGACAGCAAGAGCTTCGTCGATGCACTGCCGATCAAGCCGCCGGAACAGGTGCTGGCCGAGTACCGGCAGGCGCGCGGGCGGGCGGATTTCGATCTGCGCAAATTCATCGCCGCCCATTTCACGCCGCCGCCGCAGGCGGGCGCCGACTATCACACCGTCCCGGGGCAGGACGTGCGCGAGCACATCGACGCCCTGTGGAAGGTGCTCGAGCGCAAGCCCGAAGATCAGCGGCCTTACTCGTCCCGGCTGGCGCTGCCGCATCGCTACGTCGTGCCGGGCGGGCGTTTCAACGAGATCTACTACTGGGACTCGTACTTCACGATGCTCGGCCTGGAGGACAGCGGCCGGCACGACCTGACGACCTCGATGCTCGACAACTTCGCGTGGCTCATCGAGCAGTTCGGTCACGTACCGAACGGCAATCGCAGCTACTACCTCAGCCGCTCGCAGCCGCCATTCTTCGCGGCGATGGTCGAGCTCGCCGCTCAGCGCGACGGCGATGCGGCCTATCGCAAATACCTGCCGCAGCTTCGCCGCGAGCACGCGTTCTGGATGGAGGGCGAGAGTTCGCTCGCGCCCGGCGCCGCGCATCGTCGCCTGGTGCGACTTCGCGACGGCACGCTGCTCAATCGCTACTGGGACGACCGCGAGACGGCGCGCGAAGAAGCCTATCGCGAGGACGCTGCGACCGCGCGCGATTCGGGGCGGCCTGCCGCCGATGTCTATCGCAACTTGCGAGCGGCCGCCGAGAGCGGCTGGGACTTCAGCTCACGCTGGCTCGCCGACGGCAAGACGCTCGGCACGATTCACACGACCGACTTCATTCCTCCCGACCTCAACAGCCTGCTGTATCAATTGGAACTGACGATCGCGAAAGCCTGCGACGTCACTGCAGACGCCGCGTGCGCCAAGGACATGCGGATGCGCGCGGCACAACGCAAAGCAGGCGTCGAGAAAATCCTGTGGAACTCGACAGTCGGCGCATACACGGACTATGACTGGCGCGCGCAGAAAAGCGGCGACCGCGTTACGGCGGCAACGCTGTATCCGCTCTACTTCAAGCTGAGCGACAACGATAAGGCGCGCACGATTGCGGCAACGGTGCGCTCGAAACTGCTGAGTCCGCACGGTGTCGCGACGACGACCACGAAGACCGGGCAGCAGTGGGACGCGCCAAACGGCTGGGCCCCACTGCAATGGATCGCTATCGGTGGACTGCGCAACTACGGCGAGGACACGCTCGCAGGCACGATCGCCCAGCGCTGGGTGGCGAAGAACCTGGAGGTCTATCGCAGCAGCGGCAAGCTCGTCGAAAAATACGACGTCACCGGCGCAGTTGCGGGCGGCGGCGGCGAGTATCCGTTGCAGGACGGCTTCGGCTGGACCAACGGCGTGCTGCGCCGGCTGCTGGTGCTTTACCCGAAGCTCGCTCAACCCTGAACCGCTGCGGCTCTCCGCACTTGCATTTGGCCCGTCTTATCTGTAATTTCTGTCTGTACAGAAATTACGGGTAAAACGTGAACGCCAGTACCGTAATTCGCACGCTCCGCGTCCCGCCTGCGCACCATCCCGCCCGCGTCGATATTCGTGCCTTGCTGGGCGACGCCTGGTGCTCCTTGCCCGCCACGACACGGGCCCGCTTCGCCGACCATGCAGCGAGCGCCGAGTATCGCGGCAGCTTCGACGAGGTTCGCGCGAGCTTCGCGGGTCGGCTGTTCTCTTGGTGCTGCACGTTGCTCGGCACGCCCGTCGCACCGTTCACTGGCAAGGACGTTCCCGCCACGGTTCACGTCTTCGCAACGCCCGACGGCGGCACTGCGTGGCAGCGCATCTACGAGTTTCCAGGGCGCAAGCCGTGCGTCGTCGAAAGCGTCAAGCGCTTGTCGCGCGAGGGCACGCTGGTCGAAGCCCTCCCCGCCCGCCTGCGCATGGGCCTCGACGTCTACGCGCGCGACGGCGCTCTGCACTTCGTGAGCAACGCGTATTACTTCGAGCTCGGCCCGCTGCGCATCGCGCTGCCCGACTGGTTGCCGCCCGGCACGACGCATGTCGAGCACATCGATCTCGGCGACGGCAGGTTCCGCTTCACGATGCGCGTCCGGCATCGCTGGCTCGGCGAAGTGTTCTATCAGACCGGCTGCTTCAGCGATCCGGGCCGCGACGCCACGCCTCCGCGCGCGCCATGATCTCGGCGATCACGTCCTGCTTCGCGTCTGCATAGTCCTGCACGTGGGCCCACTCGCGCTGCGCCAGCTCCTGTTTCGTGCGCGCATAGAGCGCGACGTCCTGCGGGCTGACCCGTAACCAGTCGCGAAACAAGCGGCAGTGGTCGAGCTGCGCGCAACCGGCCGAGTAGACGTGCAGGTTCGTTTCGGGCGCAGCGCCTTTGAGCATGCGGTGCTCGAACCATTCCGGCTCGCGGACAACCAGACGATAGCCCGCGTGCTCCAGCGCTGATCGGTAGGAGTCTTCGTTGGCCGAATCCTGCACCGTGAGCTGCACGTCGATCACCGGTTTCGCCGACAAGCCGGGAACGGCGGTCGAGCCGACGTGCTCGATCAGCAGTGCGACGGCGCCGAGCGCGGCGCGAATCTTCTCCTCTTCCGCGACGAACAAGAGCGGCCACGCAGGATCGTACGGCACGACTTCAATCTTGCGCGCGCGATCCGGATCATCGGTGCCGAGCGTTTCCAAGTCGATCTACCCAGTCAGCCAGTCGCTGAAGACCGCGCGCGCCTTCGCGCCCTCGAACGTGCGGCGGACGGCATCCATCGCCTGCAACGTTGCGCGCTCTCCGTGACCGAAAAATCCGAGCCAATAAGGCACGTGGAACTCGACGTCCAGCGGCCGCGTGCGAATCTGCAACCCGCGCACGCCGAAGAACCCCGTCTGGAAGATCGCACGCCGCACTTTACTCTCCAGCCGCTCCTGCGCGATGTGAACTTCGAGGCGAGTCGCCGGTGCATTGCGTGTCGTGACAGTCACGAGGTCGGCGTCGGCTGGCGCTGCATCGAACTCGTACAGGTCAAGCAGGCCGCTGACTGCATCGGCTGCGTAGAGCGCCACCTTGCTTGCGTCGCGGTTGACGACTTCGACGTGGTACAGGCGGAACGGCAGATAGGCGGCCGCCATCTGCCGCAACTGGCCGCGCAACAACCCGCCACGGCGTTCCAGCGCAGCCAGTGCTTCCTCCTGCGTGACGTTGGCACGCAGGCAGCGAATCTCCCGGCGTGCACCGGCTGCCGCCTCTGTCAGCGGAAGTAGATCCACAACCCGACGACTGTCGCGACCAGCAGCAGGCTGAAGGCGACGTTGAGCTTGTGCTCCATCGGCGACTCACGCGCGAGCGCCACCTTCGTGACGCCGACGGTGTCGATCTTCTCGTCGACCGTCGCGAACGTCAGCCCGGCAAGCTTGCGGCGGTCGGGTGCAGGCGTGAGCAGACTCACGATCACCAGCACGGCGGAGCAGATCACGAACATCAGGATCGCGTAATGCAGGAAGTTCATGTCGAGCAGCCAGCGCACCGCTCCGCCCTGGAAATGGCTGCCCTTGTCGAGCACTTCCAGTACGAAGCGTAGCGTGCCCAGCACGAAGCCCGTCAGCAGCGCGCTGATCGCACCCGCGCCGTTGAGACGCGTCCAGAGGATGCCGAGAATGAAGCACGCAGCAATCGGCGGACTGATGTACGCCTGCACCGACTGCAGGTAGATGTAGAGCTGCGAGCTGAGCAGCTTGATGAATGGCACCCACAGCAACCCGAGCAGCACCAGCACGCCAGTGGCGATGCGCCCGACGAGCACGAGCCGCTGTTCGCTCGCCGTCGGACGAATTCGCTTATAGAAGTCGAGCGTCACCAGCGTGGATGCGGAGTTGAAGACCGAGGCCATGCCGCCCATCAACGCGGCGAGCAGCGCCGCGACCATCAGGCCGACGAGACCCGAGGGCAGCAGATTGACGATCAGCGTCGGATACGCGATGTCGCCGTTCGTCACGGTGCCGCTCGCGTTCGTAGTGAAGAGCTGCGGATACAACCCGAAGGCGATGAGACCCGGCAGCACGAGCACGAACACCGGCAGGATCTTGAGGAAGCCGGCGAAGATCGTGCCCGCCTTCGCATGCCCTTCGTCCTTCGCCGACAGCACGCGCTGCACGATCACCTGGTCGGTGCACCAGTACCAGATGCCGAGGATCGGCGCGCCAAGGAAGATGCCGGTCCACGGAAACTCCGGATGGCTCGCCGGCTTGATCATGCTGAAGTAGTGCTCGGGCACCGCGGCGCGCAGGCCGCTGAAGCCGCCGACCTCGGACAGGCCGATGATCGTGAGAATCACTGCGCCGGCGAGCAGCACCAGCGTCTGCATCAGTTCGGTATAGATCACCGCGGACAAGCCGCCGATGATCGTGTAGATGCCGGTCGCGACCACGAGTGCGACGGCGGCGGTGAGCGGGTCCCAGCCGACCACGCGCTCCAGCACGATTGCCGCCGCATACAGATGCACGGAGATCTTCGTGAAGATGTACGCCAGGATCGAGATGCTCGCGAGGTACACGCTGCTGGCGCGGTTGAAGCGCCGCTCCAGGAACTCGGGCATCGTGAACACGTTCGAGCGCAGGTAGAACGGCACGAACACCCAGCCGAGGACCAACAGAATCATGCACGCGAGCCACTCGAAGTGACCGACGGCGAGGCCCGAGGTGGCACCGGAGCCGGCGAGTCCGATGAAGTGTTCGGTGGAAATGTTGGAGACGAACAGCGAGGCACCGATGGCGAACCAGCCGACGTTGCGCCCGGCGAGGAAGTAGTCGACGGAGCTGCGGCCCTTGCGAGCGAAGTACACCCCGATGCCGAAGATGATGACGAAGTAGACCGCGATGATGCCGATGTCGAGCCCGGTGAGGCTCTTGGTCGTGACCACCGCGGCGGCGGCCGGGCTTGCCATCATTCCTCCTTCTTTTCTTCTGGGTGCCGAGGCATTCTATGTGCGGCTAAAGCGGAATACGACAGGTGCTTGACGAGGTATCCATGAACACGGCGACCCTCGCACGCGCATCGGACGCCGACTTCGAACTGATAACGGATTGGCACATCGGCGCAGACATCTACGCGGTGTGGCAGGCGCTGAATCACCCTGACTACTGGCCGCGCTGGTGGCCGTACGTTCGCTCCGTAGAAAAACTACGTGCCGGCGATTCCGAAGGGCTCGGCTCGCTCTATCGCCTCGAGTGGACCAGCAAGCTGCCCTACGAATTCACCTTCGAGGCCGAGACCGTCGAGGTGGTTCGCAACGAGCGGATCCGCGCCGTGGCGCGCGGCCAGTTGAACGGTCAAGGCACGTGGGAATTGTCGCCCGACGAAAGCTCCACGCGCGTGCGCTACACCTGGAAGGTCAGCCTCACGCAGCCGTGGATGCGCCGCCTGAAGTTCGTGGCGGGACCGATCTTTCGCTGGAACCACAACGCGGTGATGCGCGCCGGCGAGATCGGCCTCGCGCGGCACCTGAATGCGAAGGTCATCAGCCCGACTTAGCTAGTTGTTCGACTTGAAGCCGATCTTCGCGTGCGTGCCGTCGCAGAACGGCTTGTTCGCACTTCCGCCGCAACGACACAGACGCGCGCTGGTCACACGCGCAACGACCCGTCCGGTGCCGCTCATGATCTCGAGATTGCCGCGCACCGCGAGCGGACCGTTCAACTCTGGATCGATCGCGAGAACGCCGTCACGCACCGGCAACATGTCGGTCCCGCGGCTCGGGGGTTCGCCCGAAGCATCGAAGCCGATCTCGTTGTGTGAGCCGTCGCAGAACGGCTTGTTCTTCGAAGCGCCACAGCGACACAACGTCGCGCGGAAACCGCACGCCTCGCCGTCGATCTGCAACTGACCGCGGAACGCATACGGCCCACGTTCGCGTACACCTGCGAGATTCACGGGCGGCGCAGTTTCGTCGCTCGCACCGTCGACGCGGTGGTAGCGAATCGCGCCGGACGGGCAGGCGTGCGCGATTTCCACGAGTCGTTCCACCGGCATCGCGTCCGGATGAATCCATGGACCCTGGACGTTCGCGAGGAACACTTGCGGCGCACCGGTGACGCAGAAGCGCGCGTGGATGCAGCGCTTGGCTTCGAACATGAGCTCGAGCTTGTCGCCCTGGACGTGCTCGACGCCTGCGGTGATTGTGGTGGCGGGCGCCGCTTTCGAAGGAGATGGCGCCCTGGTCGAGGGCGCTGCTTCGCCAAGCGCCGGCGCATTGAGATCGAACCCGCGACTCGCCCGCGACGACAGCGCAACCAGATGTTCAGCAGCTTGCTGAACTCTTCGATCCCCACCCCTGGCAAGCGCCGCTGCGACATCGACGAGCTGCTGCAATCTCTCAATGAAGAACAATCGCGCCGCGCGCCCCGGCTGCAGCGGCGAGGAATCACGCAGCGCCGTGAAAGACATGCCGGCGTGACACTCCGGATTCGACGGCCCGGCAGGCAGACGCGCGGCTCGCTCCGCGAGCGGCACGATGGCATGCATCATCCCGATCGCGAGTCGCAAGACCAGCGTCTTCTCCTCGCCGGGTGAGCGACACAGGTAGGCATACGCGAACAGACGCAGCATCAGGCTGTACGACGCATTGGCCAGATCCACGATAGCGCTCGCTTCGGCGTCCTCGATCCACACGCGTCCTTCCGGACGCGGCGGCCGGCGCAGCACTGGATTCGTCGCCGCCGGAAACGCCGGCGCAAAGCCGGGACGCTGACGCTGGAACGCCAGCAGCTCCTCGCGCACGCTCAGGAAACGCTGGAAGTGCGAGCCCATCATGTCGCGAGGCGCGCCCTCGCCCTGCATGACGATGCTCTCGAACGCGGCCAGCGCGGTCTTCACGCAGATCACCGGCTTCGCGCCGCTCAGGCCGAACTCCGCGAGCGAGATCTGCAACGCCGGATCGCCGCAGAACACCTTGCTCTCGCCGCAACGCTCGACCAGCGTGCGCAAGCCAAGCGACAAGGTCGTGTAGAAATTGCCCACGGTGTCGTAGTTGATGCCCATCGGCGTGAGCCGGGTGACATCGCTCCCGCGCACGTACGCACGCTCGACGGCGAAGGCTTCGCTGTCGCGCTCGTCGGAGCCGGCGGGCCGCTCCAGGTAGATGAAATGCTGAAGCGTGTGGGCGTTGAACGGCGCGAGCTTCACGACCACGCTGGCTGGCAAATAGCCGGGGTCGAGCGGGAAATTGCCGCGGCCGACGCGCGGACTGGCGCCGAGTGCCGACGTGATGTTCCACACGGCCGCGAGATGTGACATCTCCTCGATCGCGACGTCGAACAGCGCCCGGCGCCAACGGCCGACTGCGGCAACCTCGTCGGACGCCAGCCCATCCTCCGCATCGCTGCGAAGACTGAAAGCCGCGTACAGGTACGTGCACATGAGATTGTGCTCGAGCTCGGCGGCTTCGTAGAGCGCATGGAGGACGGCCTCGCGGTCGGCCAGCCGCGGCGATGTGACGGCGTCGTTCATCGAATCTCTCCGGGAAGGGTCCCTGCAATGGTGTGCCGGACGCTGGGGCAGACGCAATCCGTCGACCGGCTGGGTATGATACGGCCCTGACGTCGCATCCCTCCCCGCCCCCTCATGCAAAATTTCGCGCCCGGCGATCTCAAGGAAGTGCTCGCGCTGCTGCAGACAGGCCTCGAGCTTCCGGTCGAACAGCGCGACGCGTGGCTCGCAGCCCTGGACGAATCGAAGCTGCGTCTCAGGCCCACGCTGGCGGCGCTGCTCCAGAAGCATGCGGAGCACGAGACCGACGATTTCCTGAAAGACCTCGCGCGCGTCACCGCCGGCACACTACCCGGCGGCTCAGCGACGATCGCCCCTCCGCCCGTCGTGGGGGGCGTGGTCGGCCCTTATCGACTGCTCAGTGCAATCGGCGAAGGCGGCATGAGCTCCGTGTGGCTGGCGGAGCGCACCGACGGCGTGCTGCGGCGGAAGATCGCGCTGAAGCTGCCGCACTGGTGGGCGCTGTCGAAGCTGACGGAGCGCGCGACACAAGAGCGCGAAATCCTCGCATCGCTCGAGCACCCCAATATCGGGCGCTTGTACGACGCGGGCATCACCGACGATGGTCGGCCTTATCTCGCGCTCGAATATATCGAGGGTAAGGCGATCGATGTCTATTGTCGCGAGCACAACCTCAACGTGCGTGCACGCGTCGCACTCATCGCGCAGATCGCGCGCGCCGTGGCGTATGCGCATTCGCGCCTGATCGTCCATCGCGATCTCAAGCCCTCGAACATCCTGGTCGACGGGCAGGGACAAGTGCACCTGCTCGACTTCGGCATCGCCAAGCTGATCGAAGAAGGCAGTGCCGCGAGCAAGGCGCTGACGCAGGTCGGCGCACGCGTACTCACGCCCGAGTACGCGTCGCCGGAACAGATCACCGGCAGTCCGATCACGACCGAGAGCGACGTGTATTCGCTCGGCGTCGTCGCTTACGAGCTGCTCGCGGGCAAACGTCCGTACACGTTCAAGAGCGCGCTCACGGCGGACTGGGACGTGCTGTCGAGCGAAGTGCGCGCCCCGAGCACGGTCGTGTCCGAACGCGCGACCGCACGAAGCCTGAGCGGCGATCTCGACACCATCGTGCTCAAGGCGCTCAAGAAGGAGCCGGGCGAGCGCTACGCGGCCGCGGCGGCGTTCGCCGACGACCTCGATCGCTATCTGCGCGGCGATCCGGTCGTTGCACGACCGGACTCGGCCGGATATCGCCTGCGCAAGCTCGCGGTGAAGCATCGGATCGCAGTCGGCGCAGCGGCTGCCGTGGTGCTCGCGCTCGCCGCGGGCCTGGCGGTTGCTTCGTGGCAGTTGAGCATCGCGCGCGCGGAGAAGAAACGCGCCGAAGAGGTCAAGGAGTTCGTTGCATCCATCTTCCGCTCTGCCGACCCCTATTTCACGGGCGAGCAGCAGATGAAAGCATCGCAGCTGCTCACGCTCGCCAAGGAGCGCATCGATCGCGAGATGGCTTCGCAGCCGGAAAGCAGCGTCGAGCTGCTGGCCATCGTCGGCGAGGCACAGGCCAACCTGGAAGAGTACGACGCAGCGCGCGCGACTCTGCAGGCCGCACTCGACCTGGCGGCGCGCGAGCTACCGGACGGGAACATTCACACCTCGCAGGCCCGCGCGCAGCTCGCGACGATCCACGCGAACGAGCGCGACTTCGAAGCTGCCAAGCGCGAGCTCGATGCCGTGATTCCAGAGCTGCGCGACTACGGCCGTCCGGCCGTGCGTGCCCTGGTGAACGCGCTGCAGACTCGCGGCTTCATGGCCGGTGACGAAGGCGATGGCGAGCGCGCGATCGCCGACATGCGCGAAGCGGTCGATATCGCCGAAGAGTCGCTGGGCGAGAACGACTCGGAAACGATCCTCGCGAAGCGCCAGCTTGCGCAGGAATATCTGATGGCAGGGCGGTCGGCAGAAGCTGTCGAGGCGTCGCGCGAAGCATTCAGCCGCGCACAGACGAACTTCGGCACCGGCGGCCGCAACGCCCTGCTGGTCGAGACGGAAGACATGTATGGCCGTGCGCTGGCGGATTCCGGCCAGCTCGCCGCCGGCATCGAGCATCTGCAGAACTCGATCAAGAGAACCGAGGCCCTGCTCGGCCCGAACAACGGCTCGATTGCGAGCAAGCTCTCATGGCTCGCGCGGGCGCAGTTGAAGCTCGGCGACCTGGCGGGCGCGATCGCATCGATGGGACGCAGTGTCGGCGCAGCGACCAACGATCTGGATCGCGCGCGAGCGCAGGCCAGTCTCGGTGTGACGCTGGTCGCCGCGCGACGTGTCGATACCGCCATCGATGTCTTGCGGCCCGCAGTCGACGATCTCAAACGCCTCGACACCGGCGAAGGCTCATGGTTGCCGAATGCAACGGCGACCTACGGCACGGCGCTGGCGCTTGCCGGCCAGACAGCCGAAGCCCAGCGCGTACTGCAAGAGAGTCTCGACACAGGCAAGGTCGGCGGACCAGCACTCGCCGATACGCACAATGGTCTCGGCCTCAGCGCCTTGAACAGCCGCAATGCGACGGCCGCGCTCGATCACTTCCAGAAGGCGCTCGAAACCGCAGGACCGCCCGATCCGCCGTCGCGCATCCGCGCCGCGGCGGTGCTCGGTGCGGGCATGGCACAGCTCGAGCTCGGCAGGCTGAAGGAAGCAGAGCAGACGCTGCAGGAAGCGGACGCCGCGTATCGCAAGATCTACCAGCTGCCCACGCCCGCACTCGCCGACGTGCAGGTCGCGCGCGGCCGGGTCGCGATGCTAGAAGGCCGCGCGGACGAAGCATCCGCTTTGTTCACGGAGGCCGACGAGTTCTGGCGCCGTTACGAAACGAAGAGCCGCTGGGCAAGGGAAGCTGCGGAATGGCGCGAGCGCCAGGCCACCCATAATAGAAATGCGGGTAACCGCCCCGCCGGCGAATAGCGCTTGACCTTCACGTAGCGGCAAACCCTACGGTCCAGGCTCCTCACACAAGGAGCCGACCATGTTCACGATCTACGGCGTCCCGCTGTCGATTCACGTTCGCAAGGTAATCGTCGCCGCGCTGGAGAAGCGCCTCGAGCACCGCGTCGAAGTCGTCTTTCCGTTCGATCCGCCGCCGGGCTGGCGCGACCTCAGCCCCACCGGCAAGATCCCGGCGCTCAGGCACGGCGACCTGACGCTCGCGGACTCCTCCGTCATTCTCGCCTACCTGGAAAAGCGCTTTCCGGAGGTACCGCTCAATCCGAGCGACCCGTCGCAGTACGCGCGCGCACTGTGGTTCGAAGAATACGTCGACTCGCAGATCGCGCCCGACGTGATCGGCCTGTTCCATCAGAAGGTGCTGGGCCCGATGTTGCACAAGAAAGAGCCCGACACGGCAGTCGTCCGCAAGCTGCTGCACGAAGACCTGCCGCCGAAGCTCGATTACCTCGAAGCTTCATTGCAAGGCGACTACTTCGTCGCTGGCCGCGTCAGCGTTGCCGACATCACGCTCGCCTCGGACCTGATGATCTTCCACTATGTCGGATGCAAGCTCGACGCCGCGCGCCACCCGAATCTGCTGGCGCATTTCCAACGTATGCTGGGACGGGAGTCGTTCCGCACGGCGCTCGCGGCCGAGCAGCCGTTTGCCGAGCAGATGGGGCTCGATCGCAGCTTCCTGCGGGCGGTAGGTGCCGGGAGAGAAAAAGAGGGGAAACTGAGCGACGCAGCATTGATACCGGGCAGTGGGTAAACGCCTCCACGTGAAGATGCTGCGTTGCTCAGTTTCCCCTCTTTTTCTCTCCCGGCACCTGAGGAGGCGCTGTGTTCAAGATCGGAGACTTTTCGCGGATCGCGCGCGTGTCGTGCAGGCTGCTGCGCTACTACGACGAGATCGGCTTGCTCAAGCCGGGCAGCATCGAGCGCGACAGCGGCTATCGTTATTACAGCGCCTCCCAGTTGCCGCGGCTCAATCGCATCCTCGTGCTCAAGGAGCTCGGCCTGACTCTCGAGGAGATCGCGCGCGTGCTGGACAGCAATCTCTCGGCCGCCGAACTGCGCGGCATGCTGATGGTGCGACGGAGCGACGCGCAGCGTGCGCTCACGGAAGAAATGGACCGGCTGCGTCATATCGAGAGCCGCATTGCGCAGATCGACGCCGAAGGCGAGTTGTCCGTCGACGACGTGATCATGCGCAGCGAGCCGGCGCAGCGACTGCTGTCGGTGCGTCGCATCGTGCCGTCGTTCGTCGCCGCACGCGATCTGATTCGGGAATTGAGCGAATCACTGCGCGCTCTCAAGGCGAAGGGAGTGCTCGGTCGCTTGACGGCGCTCGCGCATGCGCAAGAGTTCGAGCTCGACCTCATCGATGTCGAGGTCGGGTTCATCGTGGAGGGCACGCTTCCCGACGGGCTGAGGCTTGCGAGCGGAGAGCCGCTCAGCGTTCGCGAACTGCCTGCAGTGGAGCGGATGGCGACGTGCGTACGCATCGGCCTGCCGGAGCGTGCACACCTGATCACCGCCAAGATCGGCGTCTTCCTGGAGGCGAACGGTTACACGCTCGCCGGACCGAGCCGCGAAGTGTTCCTGCAGCCGCCGCGCCCCGACCGCATGGAGGAGTCGGTCGTGGAAATGCAGTTTCCAATCGCGAAGTTAGCGTCGCTGTAGGCAATCGCCGGGCCGCGCCGACGCGGCAATTGCCGCGGGGCGGAACCGGCCGCGCGCCGCCGAGTTTAGCTGCGACCGGCCTGCCGCAGACGATCACGATCACTTTCGATGGAACGCGACCGAATTCCAGAGCTCGACCTGTTGCGATTCGTAGCAGCGGTCAGCGTCGTGCTCTTCCACGCCACGCACTGGCCGTCATCGCAGTCGAACCTGCTGGCCCAGATCGCGGTCTATGGCGCGTTCGGCGTCCCGCTGTTCTTCATGATCAGCGGCTTCGTGATCCTGATGACCGCGCAGAACCGCAGCGGCATCGAGTTCGTCAACTCGCGCATCGCGCGCCTCTATCCCTCGTTCTGGATCGCGGTACTGCTGAGCTCGCTCGCGGCCGCGCTGCTCGCCAACAATCCCCCCTCGGCCACGACCATCGTCGCCAACCTGACGATGCAGCCGCACGCCTTCAACCAGCCCTACATAGACATGGTGTACTGGACCCTCGTGGTCGAGACGAAGTTCTACGCGCTGACGTGGCTGGTGATCGTTACGCGGCAGCTGAAGCGCGTGGAAAGTTTCCTGGCGCTGTGGCTCACCATCACCGCCGTCGCGGTGTGGGTTCCGTTCCCGCGCTGGATCGACTCGGTGGTGATGCCGATGTACGCCTCGCTCTTTGCCGGCGGCTGTTACCTGTACCTGATCCGCTCGCGCGGAGCGAACGTGCGCCGGCTGCTCATGTTTGCTGTCAGTGTCCCGCTCTCGATGTACTGGACGCTGCAGTACCAGACGAAGTACACGCACTCGACTGCGTTCGAAACGCAGTTCACGGTGTGCGCGATCATTCTTGGCATGAGCGTCGTGCTGCTGCTGCTTGCCCTTCGCGCGTGGTCGCTGCCGCGCGTTCGACTCTGGTTCTGGTTGGGCTGCCTGACGTATCCGCTCTACCTGACGCACGCCAAGGTCGGTCACCTGGTCTGGAACCGTCTCGGGGGCAAGGAATGGCCACGCATGTGGCTCGTCCTGGGCATGGTACTGATCCTGTCGAGCGTGATGGCAGCAGTCATCGAGCGACGCTTGTGCCCGGCACTTCACAAATGGCTCGATCGCACAGCCCAGCGGCTGCTCGCGAAGCTCGGCCTGCGACAAGAACAACGGGCGCCTGCCATGCGCTAGGCTTACGGCTCCGCATTCGATGGAGCCTGCCTTGTGCCAAGTCCTCCACCCGCCTTGCTGGCAATTGCACTGCTTGCCATGACGTCCGTTGCCGGCGCGGCAGAGGACCAGCGTCCGCGGCTGCGCGACCTGGGCGTGACGATCGGTGTGTTCCAGCCCGGACCGCTCAACGCGATCACCGACGTGCGCGGCGTTCGCGTCGGTCACCGAACAGTGATCGAGGGCGAGCGCATCCGCACCGGCGTGACGGCGATCATCCCGCACGAGGGCAACGTCTTTCAGGACAAAACGCCCGCCGCAGTCGTCGTCGGCAACGGCTTCGGCAAGCTCATGGGCACGACGCAGATCATCGAGCTGGGCGAGATCGAAACACCGATCCTGCTGACGAATACGCTCGCAGTCGGCCAGGCCGCCGAAGGGACGATTCGCTGGACGCTGGCGCAGCCGGGCAACGAGAAAGTCCTCTCGGTCAACGCCGTCGTCGGCGAAACCAACGACGGCCGACTCAACGACATCCGCGCCCGAACCATCACGCATCAACACGCGATCGAAGCGATCGAGCAGGCGAGCACGAGCGCTGTCGTCGAAGGTGCGGTCGGCGCCGGCACCGGCACCGTCGCGTTCGGCTTGAAGGGCGGCATCGGCACGAGCTCGCGTCGTCTGCCTGAGGGCGGCGGCTACACGATCGGCGTGCTGGTACAAACGAACTTCGGCGGCCTGCTCACGATCGCCGGCGTACCGCTGTGGAAACAGCTCGGCTTGAATCCGTTCGCGCCGCAACCGGCTGCGCCGAACGCGGGCTCGATCATGATCGTCGTCGCGACGGACGCGCCGCTTTCCGACCGCAATCTCGAGCGGCTCGCGAAGCGCGCGCTCGTCGGCCTGAGCCGCACGGGCGCGACGATCGCGAACGGCTCGGGCGACTACGTCATCGCTTTTTCTACGGCGCAGGAAGTGCGCCGCACGCCTGCGCGCCGCGGCTCGACCGCTACGTTCACGGAGCTGCCGAACGAAGCGATGACACCGCTGTTCCAAGCCGTCGCGGAAGCGACGGAGGAAGCGATCGTGAACTCGCTGCTGCAAGCACGACCGATGCGCTCGGCGCTGTCGAGCGTCGACGCCCTCGACCCGGAAGTCGTGCGACGCGCGCTGCGCTAACGCAGGTCGATAACGAAACCTTCACGCCTCCTTCACCTGAAGTGACAGCGCCGACGGTGTTCACGAAGCGGCTGGATGCGAAGCCGTCACGCGACGGTCGGTGGGATTGAGGTAAGAAATTTCTTTGCGCGCGCAGCGCGCCGATTCGCAATTTCACCCGGCGCCAACACGCGCTCGCGACGCACGGCGCGCATAGGACCAATAGCGCTGGTCTCCGAAAATATTCTTGTCCCCGCGCGGCACCTTCCGAAATTGGTATTGAGAACCACACGCGGCGTGCAGTTTTTGCGCGCGCAGCGCGCGTTGCGGAGCCGATTTCCGTGCAGTAAATCCTCGCACCGGGGACACGCAATCCGAACCACGGAGGAGCGAAGATGAGGTCTCTTCGACACCCACGCAGATACTTTTTTTCTGCGTTGCTTGGACTCTGGACATTGCTCGCGCTGCCGATTGCGAACGCCGCCTGCTCGGCGACGTGGAGCGCGACTGCTGTCTACACCGGCGGCATGACCGCCAGCTTGAGCGGCATCGAATATCGAGCGAACTGGTGGACGCAGGGCGAAAACCCTTCGACCCACAACGGCGGACCCGGCACGGGCCAGCCGTGGACGAGCCTCGGTAATTGCACGGCGCAACCGCCGCCGCCGCCACCCCCGCCTCCTCCACCGCCGCCGCCGCCGGGCAGCTTGCTGTTCAGTCCATACAAGGACATCACGATCAGCATGAACTGGAACACCAACGTGATCAGCACTCAGGTGACCGGCACGATGCAGGGCCTGCTTACGGTCCTGCCGACGAATCTACGCGCGGTGACGTGGGCGTTCGCGACCGGTGAGTGCGGCAGCGAGAACTGGGGCGGCCTGCAAGCGAACGCAGTCGTAGCTGCGAACGTGCAGAGCTTCGTCAGCATGGGCAAGTCGTACATCATCTCGACGGGTGGTGCGGCGGGCTCGTTTACTTGCGGCTCGGATGCCGGCTTCGAGACGTTCATCCAGCGCTACAACTCGTCGCGCCTGGTGGGCATCGACTTCGACATCGAGTCGGGCCAGAGCCAGCAAGCGATCGCGAATCTCGTGCAGCGTGTGAAGGTGGCGCGGGTGAATCATCCCAACCTGCGCTTCAGCTTCACGCTCGCGACGCTCGGCGGCAACGCGCCGCAAAGCCTGGGGCAGACCGGCGTCAACGTGATCAACGCGATCAAGGCCGCGAACTTGCAGGGCTATCTCATCAACCTGATGGTGATGGACTACGGCAGCACGATCCCGAGCAACTGCACGATCGTCAACGGCCGGTGCGACATGGGCAAGTCGGCGATCGCCGCGGCGGAGAGCCTGCACAACTTCCACGGCGTGCCGTACAACCAGATCGAGCTGACGCCGATGATCGGCGGCAACGACACGCAGGACGAGACGTTCGATCTCGGCGACATCACGGAGCTGTCGAACTACGCGCGGACGAAGGGACTGCGCGGCGTGCACTTCTGGTCATGGGACCGCGACCGTGACTGCGCACCCGGCTTCGCTTCACCTACGTGCAACAGCTACGGGCAGGCGGGAACGCTCGGCTTCACGACGCGCTTCCTGACTGCGTTGGGACTGTAAATCGGGAAATGAAGGGTGGGTCAGTCCGGCCCACCCTTCGGATGCGACTGCTCCCAATTCACCCCATCCATCTTCCTGACCGTCATCCCCTGCACCGTCCCTGCATCCAGGCATCTCGCATTCACGCTGAACCCGTCCGGATGCGAGCGCGGCACGTAGAACGACTTGATGCCGCACACCGAGCAGAACAGATGCTTCGCGATCCCCGTGTTGAATTCGTAAGTCGTCAGCACATCGGCGCCTGACAGCAGCTGGAACTGCGACTTCGGCACGATGAGGTGCAGGTAGCCGGTCTTGCTGCACATGGAGCAGTTGCAGTCGGTCACTTCGATCCGCGCCGGCGCGACGACCTCGAAGCGGACCCGCCCGCAGTGACAGCCGCCGCTGTGCTTGATCATCGCCGGAATATGCCAGCCCGTCCGTTTGTTGTCGAAATGCCGGCGGCGCGCCCGTCATACTACGGAAGGGTCCGCCGGACCGCGAACGGAGAGCTACGATGCAATTTGCCCTGCTGATCTACGAACGACCGCACGATTTCGACCGCCGCCATGACCCCGCCGAGGACAAGGTCTACACCGGCGCCTGGCAGGCGTGGCACAAGGCCTTGGTCGAAGCCGGTGTTTTCGTTGGCGGCAGTCCGCTGGAGCAGCCGGACACCGGCACGACGGTGCGGCTCAAGGACAGCAAACGACTGGTCCAGGACGGTCCTTACGCCAACACGAAGGAGCAGCTCGGCGGCTTCACTATCCTCGAACTGCCGTCGCTCGATGCTGCTTTGGAGTGGGCGGCGCGTTGCCCGGCTGCTTCGTATGGCGCTGTAGAAGTGCGGCCCATTGCGGGCGAAGTTCACAAGCGTGTGACGGGTGAATACCCCAATCGATGATCGGGACGATGACCTGGCGCAGCGCGCCGTCGAGTCGGTCGCACGACAATCGTACGGCCGCCTCGTCGCGCTGCTGTCCGCACGCACCCGCGACGTCGCCGCCGCGGAGGATGCGCTTGCCGATGCACTGATGTCGGCACTGACGACGTGGCCACGCGACGGTGTGCCGAAAAATCCGCAAGGCTGGCTGATGACGGCGGCGCGCAACCGCTTGCTCGACCAGGCGCGGCATCGACAGGTTCGCGATCACAGCGCCCCCACGCTGGAGCTGATGATGAGCGACCAATACGAGACCGCAGATCCCGATGCGCTGCCCGACGAGCGCTTGAAGCTCCTGCTCGTGTGCGCACACCCTGCCATCGATCCGGACATGCACACGCCGCTGATGCTGCAGACCGTGCTCGGTCTGGACGCGGTGGCGATCGCGCGGGCGTTCTTGATCTCGCCGAAGACCATGGGCCAGCGGCTGGTGCGCGCGAAGAACAAGATCCGCCAGGCGCAGATCGCGTTCGAAATTCCGGAGGCAAAGGAGATCCCGCAACGACTGGAAGCCGTGCTCGAGGCGATCTACGCAGCGTACGGCAGCAGTTGGGAGGACGCGGCCGGCGCCGATCGCCGCGCCGTAGGCCTTGCCGAGGAGGCAATCTGGCTCGCGCGCGTGCTGCGCGATCAAGTGCCGGAGGATCCGGAAGTCCACGGACTCCTCGCGCTGATGCTTCACTGCGAGGCGCGTCGTCCGGCACGTCGCAGCGTGGACGGGAAATTCGTTCCGCTGTCAGAACAGGATCCGCGCTCGTGGGTTGCGCCCCTGATCGACGAAGCGGAGCGCGAGCTGATGGCAGCAGCGCGGAATGCGCGGCTCGGCAGATTCCAGCTCGAAGCTGCGATTCAGTCGGTGCACGCGGAGCGCGCGCACAGTGGGCGCACGGATTGGAAGGCGATTGCGCGGTTCTACGATCAGCTCGTGCAGGTCGCGCCGTCGCTCGGCGCGGCGGTCGGGCGTGCGGCCGCGCATGCGGAGTTCGCAGGCGCGCAGGCCGGGTTGAACTTGCTCGATTCGATCGACTCCAACGCGGTGACTTCCTACCAGCCGTATTGGGCCGTGCGCGCACACCTGTTGCGCGAGTTGGGGAAAAGGCGCGAAGCCGCGGACGCGTTCGATCGAGCGATCGGCCTCAGCGAAGACGACGCGGTCCGGACTTTTCTTCTGGAGCGCCGCCCATGAAGCGTACCGCGCAGCTGCTTGTTGAAGAGTCGGGCTAAAGCCCGACCTACAGCGCCATACACTGCCTCACCTAGGTATTCCCACCGATGAATCGCCCCCTCCTATCGGAGGGGGTGTGTGCGCGCGCGTCTGCTTAGCATCCGGCTCAGACCGAGTCTCATCACCGCAAGAACAAGGGAGATGGCACATGCGCAGGGGGATTTTGGGATTGCTGCTCTTTCCGCTGCTTGCGCTCGCGCAGGCGCCGGACTTCGTCGAATTCGAAAGCGGCCACGTGCGTCCGCTGGCGATCTCTGCGGACGGGTCGCGCCTGTTCGCGGTGAATACACCGAACAATGCACTGGAGATTTTTTCGATCAATGCGTCCGGCGGCCTGACGCTGCAGACACGCGTGCCCGTGGGCCTCGAGCCCGTTGCCGTCGCCGTGCGGAATTCGACGGAGGTCTGGGTCGTCAATCACTTGTCCGACAGCGTCAGTGTCGTGACGTTGTCCGGGACGCCGCGGGTAACGCGCACAATCCTGGTCGGCGACGAGCCGCGCGACATCGTGTTCGCCGGCACTAACAACTACGCATTTATTACAACCGCGCACCGCGGCCAGCACCGCACGCATCCATCGATCGCGGGGGTGCCGGGAGCGGGCGATCCGCAGCTCACGACACCCGGCATCAACCGCGCCGACGTGTGGGTGTTCGATCCAGCAAGTCTCGGCACGACGCTAGGCGGAACGCCGCTGCGCATTGTGACGCTGTTCGGCGATACGCCGCGCGCACTCGCCGTGAGCCCTGATCGCCGCACGGTCTACGCGGCGATCCTGCAGTCGGGCAACCAGACGACGACGGCCAATCTCGAAGCCGTGTGCGACGGCTTCATCACGTTCCTGCCGTGCCTGATCCTCAGCGACCGCGCGCCGCTGTTCAACAACAGCTTCCCGGGAGGCCTGCCCGGCCCGCGCACGAACGCCGAAGGCAAGCTCGCGCCCGAAGTCGGGCTGGTCGTGAAGTTCAACAAGTCGCGCAACCGCTGGGAGGACACGCTCGGTCGGAACTGGAACAACGCGATCCGCTTCCGGCTGCCGGACAAGGACGTGTTCGCGATCAACGCCGACACGCTCGCGCAAACGGCGTTCTACACCGGCGTCGGCACGACGCTGTTCAACATGGTGACCAATCCGGTCAGTGGCAAGCTGTACGTAACCAACAGCGAAGCCCAGAACCTCACGCGCTTCGAAGGTCCGGGTGTGTTCGGCGGCAGCACCGTGCAGGGCAACCTGGCCCAGATGCGCGTTACCGTCATCTCCGGCAGCTCGGTCACGCCGCGACATCTCAACAAGCACATCGACTACACGCGACTCGCGAACGAGCCGGGCTTCGATCCGACGATCAAGAATCACAGCCTGTCGACACCGCTCGGCATGGCCGTGGCCAACGACGGCGCCCGTCTCTACATTGCGGCGTTCGGCTCGAGCAGGATCGGCGTGCTCAACACGGCGGCGCTCGAGAACAACTCCTTCGATCCCCGCACCGCGAGCGCGAGCTACATCAACGTGACTGGCGGCGGTCCGAGCGGCATCGTGCTCGACGAGCCGCGCAATCGCTTGTACGTGATGACACGCTTCGACAACGCCGTGAAGTCGATCAATCTCACGACGCGTACTCAGGTCGCGAGCATTTCGCTGCCGAATCCGGAACCCGCGAGCGTCGTGCAAGGACGGCCGCTGCTGTACGACGCAACGTTCTCGTCGGCGAACGGCGAGGCCTCGTGCGCGAGTTGCCACATCTTCGGCGACAAGGACGAGCTCGCGTGGGATCTCGGCAATCCCGACGACGTCGTGACTGCCAACCCGATTCCGAAGCGCCTGGCCTCGGGCCTGGAAATCGGCCTGTTCCAGCTCGTCACGACGTTCCCCGGCTCGCTGATCAACGGCACGGGCAACCCGAACGAGTTCCACCCGATGAAGGGACCGATGACCACGCAGACGCTGCGCGGTCTCGTAAATGCCGGCGCGATGCACTGGCGCGGCGACCGCGCGAACGGCTTCTTCGGCGTCGATACGCGCACGCAGCCGCCGTTCGACTCGAACCTGTCGTTCAACAACTTCATCGTCGCGTTCGAAGGCCTGCTGGGTCGCGCCGGCATGCCGACGGCGCAGGAGATGCAGCGGTTCACGGACTTCCAGCTCCAGGTGCAGCTCCCGCCGAACCCGGTCCGCGCCCTCGACAATTCGCTGAACGCGTCGCAGGCAGCGGGCGCCGCGTTCTACTTCGGCGCGCGCCGCTCGGACGGCATCGCGACCGGTGCCGACGCAGGCTTCAACTGCAACGGCTGTCACGTGGTGAACAGCGCTGAAGGTTTCTTCGGCACCGACGGCCGCGCGAGCTTCGAAGGCATCACGCAGATCTTCAAGATCCCGCACCTGCGCAACATCTATACGAAGATCGGCATGTTCGGCTTCCCGGACTCGCGCTTCTTCGACGTCAACGAGAGCGGCAATCTCGGCGACCAGGTCCGCGGCTTCGGCCTGACGAACGACGGCGTCGTCGACACGGTCGACCGCTTCCTGAGCGCGATCGTGTTCCGCAACAACCTGCTCGGCCCCGGCGTCGGCATTCCCAATGCGCAGACGCGTCGCGACCTGGAGCAGTACGTGCTCGCGTTCGACACCGACCTCGCGCCGATCGTCGGTCAGCAGATCACGCTGACGAACACGAACGGTACGGTCGCAAATCCGCGCGTCGATCTGCTGATCGCGCGAGCGCGTGCGCCGTTCAACTCGAAGGTGCTGGGCGGCGCAGGGACCGAGTGCGACCTGGTCGCGAAGGTGGCATTCGGCGGCCGCGTGCACGGCTATTTCTACGAAGTCGCGAGCGGCACCTGGGACCCGGACGACGGCAGCCCGAACATCGCGGACTCCACGCTGCGGGCGATGGCCGCAACGTCCGGCCAGGAAGTGACATACACGGCAGTGCCGCCCGGCTCCGGCCGCCGCATCGCTGCCAGCAACTGACCCCAGGGCAGTCTGCGTCGTCACCGGTGAACCCCCGCGGGTGCGAGCCCGCGGGGGTTTTCATCTTGACGGGGACAAGACAATGACTTCCGGTCTCACATCCGCTTGAACTGCATGATCCAGTTGGGCTCCCAGGTCTGCCCGCCATCCGCCGACTGCGACTGCTCCCACCGCGCCGACGTCGGCGTGATCTGCGACCAGTTGAGCCGGCCGCGCACGATCTTGCCTTGCGGGTCTTTGTAATCGGAGTAGAAGTTGCCGACACCGTTCTCGAAGCCGCCGATCGCTGGCTCGCCCATCAGCGACATGTAGCGGCTGTCGACCCACCAGATCGACCAGTGATTCTTTTCGGCATCGTACGCGCGGACGGCCACTCCGTACGTCGTGCCCGTCGGACGGGCAAAAACGTGTTCTTCGACGTTCGCCGCGCCGGCCATGAGCGGGCGCGTGCTGCAGGTCCCGTCGAACTCGTACCACTCGCCGGTGGGACGCTTGATGCGATGGTGAACGCGCCATTCGCCGTGGAGGAAGTCGAAGCCGTGCGCGCCGTCCCTTCCCTGTCCCGCAGTTGTGTCACCGTGAGCCATCGCAGCCACGACAACCATAGCGGCAAGCAGTGAGGTTCGTAGCGTGTGCATGCCACAACCGTGCTCCCCATCGCTCAACCGGACAAGATCCATTTACCGGTCGAGCAATGAGCCACCGCGCTCAGTCGCGCATGGTCTGCACTTTCATGGCAGCACCCGCGCGACGCCGTAGCCGTCGACACTGTCACGCGCCAGGCCGCCCAGCACGATCTTGCCGTTGCCCTGGATCGCAATGTTCTCGGCGACATCCGTGGAACCGAAGAAGTCGATCGTCAGTTTGCCGTCGTCGCTGAAGCTCGTGTCGAGATCGCCGTCGCTCTCGTAGCGCGCCACCGCGAAGTTGGAATTGATCTGGACGTTGCTCGCACCGCCGGCGACGATCTTGCCGTCAGCCTGCAATGCGACGCCGAACGCTGCGTCGCCTCGTTCCGTGAATGCCGTCTCGACTCTGCCGGCGTCGCCGAACGAAGCGTCGATCGTGCCGTTCGCGAGCAGTCGCATGAGGGCGAAGCGCGTCTCACTCAAAGGGAAGTCCTTCACGTCGACGCTGCCTGCGAGCACGATTCTGCCGTCGGCCTGCACTGCCAGCCCGCGGCCGACGTTGTCGCCAGGGAGCTGAACGCGACCGCCGCTACCGAACGTCGTCTCGAGCGTGCCGTTCGGCTTGTAGCGAACGACAGCCGTCAGCGGTTCGGACTGGACGGTGGTGCCGTTGGTGTTGCTGACGACGAGCGGTGCGAAGCCGCTCACGAGCAGTGAGTTGTCGGCGAGCACCTTGAGGCCGTGGGCTTCGTTCGTCACGCCGCCGACGTCCGTCACGGCGATGCCGGCCTGCCCGAAGGTCGAATCGATGCTGCCGTTGGCAAGAAAGCGCGCCACGATGAAGTCGCCGAAGTCGACGTTACCGGCCACGGGTGTATCGCCGGCCACGACGATCCGGTCTTCGCCGTCGATTGCCACGGCGAACGCGCGGCCGAACAGGAACGTCGGGCCGAACGCGAAGCCACCGGTACCGAACGTGTTATCGATGCTGCCGTCGCTGTTGTAACGCACGAGTGCAATCGCGGTCCGACTGCCAGGATTCGGCGTACGGGCGTTGCCTGCCACGACGATCTTGCCGTCACGCTGCACTGCTACTGCATTGGCTTCCTGCGGCAGCGAGTTTTCGGAGCCGACGATCGGCGTCGTCACCTTGCCGCTGTCGCCGAAACGCGTTGCCTGCCACGACGATCTTGCCGTCACGCTGCACTGCTACTGCATTGGCTTCCTGCGGCAGCGAGTTTTCGGAGCCGACGATCGGCGTCGTCACCTTGCCGCTGTCGCCGAAACTGTCGTCGAGCGTACCGTCGGCTCTGAAGCGCGCCATGACGAAGTCGCTGAACGTGCCGCCGACCATGATCACTTTGCCGTCGCTCTGCACGGCCATGCCGGAGCGATCCCCGCCGAAGGCTGCGAGCGTCGCCTTGCCATCGCCGCCGAAGGTTCCGTCGAGACCGCTCGGCCCCGGCCCGGTATCGTCGTCCAGAATCGTCAGGATCGCGGTGCTCTGCGGGCCGAGCTGCACACAGCCGCCAGGCTGCGACAGCTCCAGCTCCACTGTCTCATCGGCCTCTGCGATCGAATCCGCAACGATCGGGATCTCGACGATGCGCGGCTCCGAGTCGCCGTCGGCGAAGAAAACCGTGACGTTCACGGGTTCGAAGTCGCTGTCGGCTACCGCCGTACCACCGATCGTCGTAAAGGTGGCACTCACGCGTCCGCTGCTTCCGCCCGTGCGAGTCACGAGCACGGTCGGCGGGCTATCTCTTTCCGGAGTCGTGTACGTTGCCGCGCTGAACTGCAATACACCGGCGCCGGGATTCGAGCCGCACGGCAGCGGCGGGAACGGGATCGGCGGCGGCGGATCCGGATCGTCCGCAGGCGCTTCGAGCTCCTTCAGTCCGTTCGCCACGAACAGCGAGCCGGCCCCACTGCCCGAGGGCGATTCGAAATTGATGTACGCACCCGCCGACACGGGCCGCTCGCTCGGCGGCCCGCCGAGACGATTGTGCGCGTGCGCATTGGCCTTGATCCGGATGTTGAAGGACTGGCCCACGTTGAGCGAAGAGAGGTCCACGCTGAACGTCTGTGGCGCGAGCAGCCTCAGCACGGCTTGCGAGCCCGAGGCGCCGTTCGGGCCCGCCGTAACGGGGAACTCGAAGTCGCCGATGTTCCAGAGGGGCACGCTCGAGCCGATGACGGTGCGCGCGCTGGGGTGCCAGTTCTGCGCGAAACCGGTCACCGACGCAATGCCGCTGATGTGGAAGAACTCCGTGTTCCCGGTGAACGCTTTCACCTCGACATTGAGCTCGCCACGGATGAAGTCACATTCGGCGAATGGATCGCACGGGCGGGCCTGGCTGATGTTGTCATCGTGCGTCTCGATGCGCACGAGCGGCAGCGTGAAGGTCAGCGTCGCGCCCTCCTCCTCCTTCAGGAACGCCTGCCTCTGGATCAGCTCCGTTTCGCTGCCCACGACCTCGCCGAGGATGTTGGCATTGGCGCGCGGCGCTTCCGTCGCCACCTGCAGCGTCTTGCCGTTCACCGCCGACGCGACGATACCGTGGGCGATGTCATCGCTCTCCAACCGTGTGCCGTCGAAAAAGGCAAAACCCGAGTCGAAGTTGGCTGCGCCGAATTCGTGCGGGTCGACCAAATCCTTGCCGAAGCTCACGATCGGAGCTCCCCTGGTCAGGTTCTGCTCGCCCACCGCCCCGATGCTGGCATTGACCAGATCGGAGAACGTGTAGGTGCGCCTGACGACGGCCGAAGCGACACCCGGGTCCTCCGCCACGACCTGGAAGTCCGAGAAGCTCGTCACCTGCCCCGTGACACTGCTCGCGCCGAAGGTCGCGTTGACGACCTCCACCCATTGGTTCTGCGCGTTCGTCTTGAAGAGCGCCGGCGTCAGGCCGGCGGGCACTGCACTCGGATCGAACGGCATCGTGACGGTCACCGGCGTGGCGAACGTCGTGCCGTGCGGCGTGAACGCGAACATCTGCCCGATTGGCGTAAGGCCCGCGGGCAGCGGCGGCGTGTTGGCGGCTGACTGATTTACTGCGATTGCAGTGACGACTGCGAGCGCGCCGCTCGGCACCTGCACCTTCGAGCCGTTCGGCCCGAGCACCGTGCCGCCCGCGGCACCGATGCCCGAAGGTGTCGGTTGCGTCGGCTGCGAGCCTCCGGCGCCGCCCTGACCGTTGTCTTCGTCGTCGCCGCCACCGCACGCGGCCAGGCCGAGTGCGAAGCCGATCACAATGCAGCGAATGATTCCCTGAAAGATCCCCGGACTGTTCATGTGCACCCCACCTGATTGTTACCGCAAGGTGCAACGAATGATCGCAACGGCCGCACCGTTGGTCTGTCAATGGGATGACAGTCGGCGCTGGCCCTTGCCGGCTATTTGTGGGAGTTGGGAGCGGCGAATTCCGGGTTGTTCAGGAAGCGCTCGTCGGTGAGGCTCGACAGAAAATCGAGCAGATCCTGCCGCTCCTGAGCACTCAGCGTGAAGCCCTTGATGAAGGGACTCTTGCCAGGATGCGGCTGGCCGCCGCTTGCATAGAAGTCGATGACATCGTCGAGCGTCTTGAGACTTCCATCATGCATGTAGGGCGCGCTGCGCTCGATGTTGCGCAACGTCGGCGCCTTGAATCGATCCTTGTCGTTGACGTCGCCGGTGACGGCGAACAGGCCGTAGTCGGCACCGCTCACATACGTCTCGCTGTAAGGATGCAGGCCCGTCACGTGAAAGGCACGCTCGACGACCGTCGCACTCTCATGCGTCACGAACTGGCTGAAGTTGAACCCCGCGTGACAATGCGCGCACTCGAGCCGCTCCGACATGAACAGATTCATGCCGCGCACTTGCCCTTCGGTCAGCGCTGCATCGTCGCCGTAGTACGCATATCGATCGAACGGCGAGTGGAACGAGAGCAGCGTGCGCACGAAACTCGCCAGTGCCTTCGCGACGTTGTCGAACGTGACCTTCTCGCTCGCGCGGGGAAAGGCGCGATCGAACAGCTCGTCGTACGTAGCGTCGCCGCGAATGCGCGCGAGAATCTCCTGCTCGTGACCCGCGGCACCCATCTCCACCGGCTTGTCACCGAACAGCGGCAGCAGGACGTGCTGCTCGACCGTGTTGAGCCCCGAGTGGGCCCACGTGAACGTCGCCGTGTACGCGACATTGACCAGCGCCATGGAATTGCGACGATGCTTCTGCCCCGTCGAGCCCGTCGCAGTCGCGGCGGCTTCGCTGAACGCGTGCGATTGCTCATGGCAACTCGCGCAGGCCTGCGTGCCGTTCGCCGACAGCCGCTTGTCGTAGAACAGGTGTCGGCCGAGCTCAACCTTCTCGACCGTGAGCGCGTTGTCTTCCGGAACGCGCGGCTGCGGGAATCCCGGCGGCAAGCGCCATTGATACGGTGTTTCGCGAGCGCAGCCGCTCACGCATGCGAGTGCGACGCTCAGTACCAGCGCGCGAATCCAGCTCACTGCAGCACCCACAGACTCTGCGGAACGCCCGGCTGCAATCCCGTCGCGGCATATGCATCCCGGCAGGCAGGATCGTGCGCATAGTCGCCGGTACACACGACGTAGTTGGCCGATTGTGCTGCGGCGATCAGCGGCGAAAGCTGCAATCGAACGACGTCGCGCAACGGATTTCCCTTGAGCTCGATGCGCATCTCGTTCGGCTCTGCACACGGCTGAGCGGGCGGACGCAATGCCGAGGCGGAGCTGCAGCCGGTGCTGCCGAGATGAAACGACCAGTCGCGGCCCGCGACGGCGAGATCGGCGCGCAGGAACTTGTGACCCGATTGCCAATTCCAGAACATCTCGCCGCGATCGAGCGGCGCCGCGGCCGTCAGCGGGTTCGCATGATTCAGCTCGAACGGCACACCGATCGTCAGCCGGATCCCGGAATACGCACCGGCTCCACCCTCCGCTGTTCCGTCGATCACGAGGCGTCGCGGTGTTGAAGGGTCGCCCGCGAGGTCGATGAGTGCCACGCGCTCGTTCTGCCAAGGCGACTCGACCGCGAACCTGAACGGATGTGGCTGTCCGTGCTCATCGACGAGCTCGATCGTCTGAACATAAAACTGCAGCGCCTTCGCCGTCGCGGCGTCACCGTCGATGCCGAAACGGATCTGCGCAGACGTCGCGCCGGTGCCACACGACGACAAAAGAGCAGTGCCGAGCGCGAGCGCCGGCAGTAAGATGAGCAGCGTGCCGGTGCTGATTCGCGGGGGACACCTGAGCATGCGCAACCTCTCGATGCGAGTTTCATCGCTGCTCGTCGCAGCGTTGTTTTCCTGTTGCATCTTCCCAGCAGCGGCGGACGACGGCAAACCGCGCTATGTCTCCGGCTCCGGCCGCGACCAGGGCGACTGCGCGAATCGCTTCCGGCCGTGCCGCACGTTGAGCTACGCAATCGATCAGGCCGGCAAGGGCGACTCGATCCAGGTCGCCGAAGGCAGCTACGCCGTCCGCAACTCCGCGCAGCTCTTCGACCTGATGTCGGCGACCGGGCGGGTGAAAGCGGGCTTCAGCAAGTACAGCGGCTACTCCGAGCGCAACGCGCGGGAGAAGACGCAGCTCGTAGGCGTTCCGGCGGAATTTCGCGACCGCTTCGAGGCCGCTGGTTTCACGGTGATCGCCGACACCAAGGGACTGGAAGTCAGCAGTGACGAAGCGCGCCGCATGCGGAAGATGACGGCGCAAGTGACGCGGACCGAGAAGAGCCAGGCGGCGGCGCCGTGCGTCGCCGGCTCGTCAGGCGGCTTCCCGTGCCAGTCGGTCAGCCTGCTGTCGCACCTGGCTTTCGACGTGCTCAAGCCGACCTCGACGCGGGCCAACGACATCTGGGGCTACACCGATCTCAATACCGGCCGCGAATACGCGTTCATCGGTGTCGAGAACGGCGTCGCGATTCTCGACATCACCGATCCGACTGCGCCCGAGCAGGTCGGCGCGCCGACGGGAACGGGCACGACGTGGCGCGACATCGAGATCTACCAGCTCTTCGACGCCACTGCGCAACGGTGGCGCGCATATGCATACGTCACGGCCGACAACGCGCCGGATCCGCTGATGCTGCTGGACCTCAGCGGCCTGCCGAACGGCGTCGAGGTCGTCAACTTCACGTCGGACCATCGCTCGGCGCACACCGACTACATGACGAACGCCGATTTCACTTACGGCATCGCGCAGACCAGTGAGACGCCGCTGCTCGCGATTGCGGGTTCGAATCTCGCTAGCGGCAACCATCGCCTCTATTCGCTCGCAAATCCGCGCGCCCCGGCGCTGATCAGCGTCTCGACTTCGGGCTATGCGCACGACCTCGCTTCGTACCCGATCAAGGATGCACGCAAGAACACGCAGTGCGTGAACGCTGCGAGCCGGCCGGCATGCCAGATCCTGACGGACTTCAACGAAAGGTCCGTCGACATCTGGGACGTCAGCGATCCCAACTCGCGTCAGCTCCTGGTGAGCAAGACGTACCCGAACGTGGGCTACACGCATTCGGGCTGGTGGACCGAGGACGGCCGCTACCTGTTCCTGCACGACGAGCTCGACGAGCGCGACTTCGGCCTCAACACCACGGTCCGGGTCTTCGACATGGCCGATCTGCGCGATCCCGTGCTCGCCGGATCGTGGGTCGGCCCGACGCGCGCGATCGATCACAACGGCTACGTGCGCGGCAACCGCTACTACTTCTCCAACTACAGCGAGGGGCTGACCGTACTGGACATCACGAATCCCGTGGTACCGGTGCGCGTCGGCTTCTTCGACACGTTCCCGGCAACCGCCGAGCTCGGCTTCGTCGGCGCGTGGGGCACGTATCCGTTCTTCGCCAGCGGCACGATCGCTATCAGCGACATCAACAGCGGTCTGTATCTGGTCCGCGACGAGACGCTCTCCACACCGCGCGGCGCGTTTTCGATCGCCAACGCCAAAGTAGCGGGTACTGAAGGCCAGGCGGTCGCGATCAACGTGAACCGCAGCGCCGGCAGCGGCGCAGTCTCAGTGCGGCTCGATGTTCTGTATGCGAACGCAAGCGCAGCGGATGCCACGCTCACGTCCACGACGCTCAATTGGGCGGATGGCGATGCCACGTCGAAGAGCGCGACGCTGAATCTCGCAGCGGACGCACAGGACGAAGATCTCGAGCTGCTGATGCTGCGGCTCGTCGATCCGAAGGGAGGCGCGAACATCGCCTATCCCGATACGGCGCAAGTCACGATCGCCGACAGCGGCAAGGCCGCACGACTGCGGCTGCTCGACGCGGCCCCAGCCGTCGATGAATCACGAGCGAAGGCGTACGTCACGCTCACGCGACGCGGCTCCGCGAGCGGCGAAGTTCGCGCGAGCTACCGAACGGTGCCAGGCGGAACGTACACCGGCGTCACCGCTGCTCAAGGCGAAGTCGTGTGGCCGGACGGCGATGTCAGCGCGAAGACGGTCACGGTCACCTTGAATCCTGCGATGCTCCCCTCGGGCCAGAGCGGGACGTTCCTGATGGAGTTCTTCAACCCCACCAACGCATCGCTGGAAACGAACGCGGGAGCCAGCGTCGCCGTGCTTCCCGTGACTGTCACGGTACGCGATCTCGTGGCCGCGGTCGTCGTTCCGAATCCGCCGGTGCAACCGACTCCCAGCGGTGGCGGCGGAGGTGGCGGAGGAACGCAGCCGCTGTGGCTGCTGGCCCTCGCCGTATTGCTCAGCGTTTCACGATATCGCGTTGCATCGGTGCGAGCAGCGCGATCATCTGGTTCTGCAGCGCGTAGCTGACGCCGACGCGATCGAACGCGATATAGAGATCCTCGGTCAACGCGTTGAAATGCGCGTTGGTGATCGGCAGCTTCGCGTGCGCCGTGCGCATGTCGCGACCGTCGTAGATGCACGGCCCGCCGGCCAGCTCGCACAACTGCGTGTAGAGCAGGTGCTTGAACTTCGTCAGCTCCGTCTCCGCAAACACGAAGTTGATGCGTTCGTCCGCGAGCATGATGACGACCAGCTCGTCCACGGCGGCCTTGAGTTTGGCCTCGCCGCCCATGCGGAAGAACAGCGGCTGCTCGGCACGTGCAGACATGCAGAGCAGAAGCAATGCGCACGCAGTCAGCCGTAGCTTCATGGAAGTCCCGTTGGGAAAATTCTCTCGCCAAGACGCCAAGAGCGCCAAGAAGAATTCTGCGATCTCAGACTTCGGATTCCGACCCTTGGCGTTCTTGGCGTCTTGGCGAGAGTTTTTCTTCATCTTCAAAAACCCACTTGTGCGGAAAGATAGGCACCGGCCTGGTCCGAAGACTGTCCCGTCAGAGGCGCGGCGATGCTTCCGACGTTGACGTACGCCGCGACGATCGAGACGTGGCGATTCGGCGTCCAGGCAGCGAACGCATCCCACGCTGCCGTTTCGTCGTCGCCGCTGAGATTGCGGCCGCGCGCGCGATATTCCACGCCGACCGCGACTTTCCGTCGCACCAGGTAGGCGAGCGAGCCTTCGGCGCGGATTGCCGCATCGTCGTCGCGATCGCCGCCGAATCCGAGCAGCCCGAATTGGTTGGCACGCGTGTAGCGCAGTGTCGCGTTGAGCAGCAAGCCCTGCGCCAGCCAGATCTTGGTAGCGCTCAAGTAATAGTCGACATCATCCTCGTCGCGCGCGCCGAGCTGAGTCACGTCGACGAGATCCGGTGCGCCGATGCGAGCAGCGTCGCGAATGCCGCGATTGCGCTTGACCTGGGCGCCGATTGCCACCTGCGGCGCCCAGGAATCCTGCGCGTACACCGCGTCGCCGAAGATGCGCAGCTTCGCCCCGATCACGTCTTGCGACACTGAAATCCCGTCGAGCGCACCGTCCGTCGCATCGAGCATCTGCCGCGCGAACGACAACTCGAAGCGATCGCGAATTCCGACGCCGACACCTGCAGAGCTGAAGTCGAAGTCGCTCAAGGCGATGCCGGTGACGTAGGTGTTGGCACCCCAGCTGTCACTGGAACCGTAGCCGGTGATGAGCGCCCATGGCGTCAGCCCGCCGCCGCCGGCACCTTCCACGCTGCTGAATCCAGCGGTCAAGGGCAGTTTGCCTTGATCGCCTAACATGCCGTCGGCAACCGTTGGCGCTGCGCAGGCGAGCATCGCTGCGCCCAGCACCATCGAGGAGAGTCGTTGACGACATCTCATGGAGCGCCCCCGTCAGTTCGAGCGACTTGCCGGTTGCAGATTGGAGAACGTCCGCGTCGGAGCAACCGCGGCGACCGCCTGCGACGACTCGCGTACGCGCTCTTCCTGTCGCAGCAGTCTCTGCGCTGCCGCGACTTGCTCGCCGATACCAGGCAATCCCGGCGTGAGCGCCTGGGCCTGCTGCATCGCTGCGATTCCTTCACGAACCTTGCCGAGCGTGACCAGCGAAGAACCGCGCGCGGCCAGAGCGAGCGCGTCGCTGCGACCGGTGCTGTCGACCAGCGCGACGATTGCCAGCGCGACCGCCTTGTCGCCGCGCCTCAGCGAGTTCGCGACGATGTAGGTGTCGAGCGCCTTCGCAGGCTGGTTGGCCGCTTGCTGGAGCACGCCGATGCGCCGCAGGAGGTCGAACTCGTTCGCGGCGCCTTTCGCCAGGATCGATTGACAGGCGCCGAGTGCCGCTTCGCCGTCCTCGTTCAGGCAGCGCTGCTCGACGGTCCGCCGCATTGCCTGCGCCGCGCTCGTCTTGGTAGCGACTTCCGCATTTGACGGATCGAGCGTTCCAGCCTTGCGGTAGGCATCGAGCGCTTCAAGCGGCCGCTGCGCCTTGATCAATGCGTCGCCGCGCGCGATGACGACAGCTAGGTTGTCCGGCTTGAGCGCGAGCGCCTGGTCGCAGGCATCGACGTCGCCGAAGCGCGTGCATCGCAGGACGTGGCGCGACAGCTTCGCTTCCAGCTCCGCTTGATCGAGGCCTTCGAAGAACTGACGCTCGCTGATCAGACTGCGGGCCGTGCGCAGCTTCCGCTGCAGCTCTTCGTTGCGCGAATGAAATGCGGTGCCGTCCTCCAGGACGTGAACTGCCTCTTCGTAGCAAGCCGCATCGATGAGCAGGTCGGCGAGACCGAGCCTGACCTTCAGCGCATCCGGCGTCTGCTGCAACGATTCGCGGGCACTCGCGATCGCCGGTTTCTGCGAGGAAGCCGCACAAGCGCCCTCCTTCGCCTGCTCGTGTGCCTGGGCGGCAGTCGCGGCCATCAAGCAAAGCACGGCAGCGAGAGCGCGCATCACTTGTAGCCCTCGATGTTGCCGCCGCGCTTGAACTTGTCGAACACCCATTTGCCGTTCGGCAGCTTCACCAGGTTGAACAGGTACGTCTGGTCGACCGTGCGATACGGCGGATCTTCCCGCGCGATCATCTGGTTCAACTGACCGCGGAGCTGCTTCATGCCGTATTCGGCGGGCTTGTCGCCGACCAGGCCATCGCCATCGGCGTCTTCACCGTCGATGTTCTGCTGTGCCAGCTTCGCGATCTCCGCTGCAAGCGTCTGCGCTTCATGCACGTTCGTCGTTGCCGCGACGTCCTTGCCCAGCAGTCCGATCAGCTCGCAGCGCTCGACGACGCGCACGATGTCGCGGGCGAACTGCGGCGCGGACGCGCGGATGTTGGAGCTCGCGTCGTCAGACGTCGCAGCGAACGTGATGTGATTCGACGCCTGCACGAGCGAGTGTCGCAATCCGAATGAGTCGTCGGAGACCGTGGCCGCCACGGCGGTTGCGACATCGGTCTTGATCTGCGGCAGGCTCGTCGCTGCGGCTGCCTTCTGTGCGAGATCGCGCACCGCTACCGCGCGCTCCTCGGCCACGAGCAGATAACCCGCCTGGCCCGGCGTGACATGCACACCCGTCAATGCGTGCCCCACGTGCACGTGCGCGATCGTCGGCGGACGCGTGACGCAGCCTGACGCAAGCAGCACCGCGAGCAGCGCAAGCGCGCGAAGGGTCAGCGTAGAAGTGCTCATGGTGCCGTTCTCCTGACGACGCGAAAGCCGACGCTGCTGCTGCGATAGTCCGCGGCGAAGCGATTTCGATACGAGACACGCACGAAGTCCGGGGCCGTGAACCACGAGCCGCCGCGCATCTCATGCTGCGAGCAGTCGCCGTCGACTCGGGCGGAGCCGTCATCGGGCGCACCGCTGTAGTCGTCGTGCCAGCAGTCGGCGACCCATTCGAATACGTTGCCGAGCGTATCGTGCAAGCCGAAGGCGTTGGCTGCGAAAGACCCCACCGGCGCGGATTGAACATACGTGTCCATGCACGCATGCGTCGTCCAACCGGGGAACCGCTGCAGCGCCGTCTGATCGGCAACGTTCGCCTGGCTGCAGGCACCGGCAGCGCTGGTCCACGGTCGCGCCGCGGACGCTCCCCCGCGCGCAGCGAACTCCCACTCTGCAGCGCTCGGCAATCGATAGGGCTGACCGGTTCGCTGCGAAAGCCATTCGGTGTAAGCGTTCGCATCGTTCCAGGACACGCAACTTGCCGGATGCAACGCGGTCTGGCCTTCGACTGCGCTCTTCCAGCTTGCGCCGGCATCGAGTCGCCACGCACCGTCATACGTCCAGCAACCGCCGACGTCGCGCCCGGTCTCTGCCACGAAATCCGCGAACTCGCCGACGGTCACTTCGTGCTGGCTGGCCGCGAAGGAGTGATCGATGAACACGTCGTGCTCCGGCGACTCGAACGGCTCGCTGCCCGGCGTGCCGGCCGGCGCGCCCTGCACGAAATCGCCGGGCGGCAGCACGATCATCAGCGGGCATGTCGGGCAATCCCGAAAGATCGCTCCGACCACGAGCTCTGGCGCAGGAGCCGGCGCTGCGGCCACGGGAACCGCGGCAGGCGGCGGAGCTGTCACGGTCTCTGCGGTGCGGAGAAACGTGACTGCCGCGATGATGCCGACGAGCGCGACGGCCGCCGCTGCGGCGATTTGCACATGCCGACGTTGGCGCGCTCCCGTGAGCTCGTCGATGAATTGCCGCACTGAAGGCGTCCGCTTGGTGCGATCGAACTCCAGCGCGCGTGCCAGCGCCCGGTATTGCCGCGCGGTCAGTCGCGCATGGCGTTCGAGCTTGTCTCCGGCATCTCGCGCCAGCGTCGACTGCTTGCGATTGTACGGATGCGATCCGGTCAGCAGCTCCCACGCGATGCAGCCGAGCGAATAGACGTCGTCGCGGAAATCCGCGCCGCGATTCTCGATCATCTGCGGGCTGGCGTAGGCCGGCGTCACGCCGGTGATCGCGTCGGCGCGCGCGCTCGCGCGTCCCACGAAGGCTTTGACGGGGTCGGCGATGATGCGCGCGATGCCGAAGTCGATGACCTTGACGGCGCCAGTGGCCGCGAGCATCACGTTGCCGGGCGTCAGGTCGCCGTGCACGACGCGCTTGGCGTGCGCGAACTCGAGAGCATCGGCAATGCTGCTGATGATGGGCAACGCCTCGATCGCATCGAGACCGGCGAAGCCCGGCGCGCGGACCTTGCGAGTGAGCGTGCTGCCCGCGAGAAATTCCATCGTCATGAAAACGGTGTCGCCGTCGCGGTCGCAGTCGAACACGCGCACGATGTTGGGGTGCACGAGGTCCTGCAGGTAACGCATCTCCCGATGCAGCAGCGCCATCGCGTCGTTGACGTTCTCGAACGGAATGTTCAGCACCTTGACGGCGACGTGCGGATCGTCCGACCCGGCCTCGACCATGCGCAGGTCGACGGCCTTGTAGACGCGCGACATCCCGCCCTCGCCCGCCAGCTCGGCCAGTCCGAAGCGGCCGACGAGCGTCCGGATGAAGGCAGGCGTTTTTGCGACGGCAGCCTGAGCTATTGCGCCGGGGTCGCGCAGGACCTCGGTCGTCTCCGCGGGTGCTGTGTCGCCGATGATGTAGGCGAGCGCCGCATCCCGTGTCCGCATCAGCGTCTTGTCGGTGGCACCTTGCAACTGACGCAGGACTGTTGCAAATACAGCGGCGGGCAGCGGCGCCTTGCGATGTTCAGCCTCGAGGAGCCCGATCAGCGTCGCGACATCCGCAGCCGGCTCCGCCGCGAGCGCTTTTATGCGCGCCAGCAACCCCGCCTGGTCGATCTGACCGGCCCGGAACGCCGCGATAACGCGCTGGAGTGATGGCATGCCGCGAATACGGCTGGATGCGCGGCGCGGATGCGAGAAGGGGCTCCGGGGAAAGTAAAATGTGACCCGGCGCTCACGTTCCGGACTGCATGGCGCAATGATGGGGGTCAGCCGTGGATCAGCGAATCGCCTTCGCCCGCTCGAAGGACAAGACGACCATCGCGTATGCGCTGTCCGGCGAGGGGCCGCCGCTGGTGCGCGCCGGCACCTGGCTCACCCATGTCCATCACGATTGGGAAAGCCCGATCATCGGGCACTGGATGCGCTTCATGTCGGAGCGGCACACGTTGGTGCGCTACGACCCACGGGGCTGTGGCCTGTCGCAGACCGACGTCGGCTCGTTTACGTTCGATGACTGGGTCGCCGATCTCGAAGCCGTGGTCGACCGGCTCGAGCTGCAGTCATTCCCCCTGTTCGGCATGTCGCAAGGCGCTGCGGTCGCCGCGGAATATGCCATCCGCCATCCGGAGCGAGTTACGCACCTCACTCTGTACGCACCGCTCGTGACCGGCTGGCGCGGCCGCACCAGCTCGGCCTCGCAGCAATGGCAATTGATGGAGCAGCTTGTGCTCGCGGGATGGGGCGAGGAAAACATGGCGTTTCCATCCATGTTCGCGCACCTGTTCCTGCCGCGGTCGCCGCCACAGGCGCGGGAGTGGTACGCGGAGCTGCAACGCAAGATGGCGACCAAGGAAGTCGCGAGTCGCTTCATGAGCGTGCTCGCCGAGTTGAGCATGTTCAAGCGGCTGAAGCAGGTCCGCGTGCCGACGCTCGTCATCCAGATCGCGCACGACCAGGTCGTCGATCCGCGCAGCGCGCCGGGCATCGCCGGCGAGATTCTGGGCAGCCAGTTCGTGAGCATCGACAGCAGCAATCACATCCTGCTCGAAGACGAGCCCGGTTGGCAGGAGTTCAAAAACGTGTTCACGCGACACGTGCCCGGCGCCGCCGCGCCAGCCCGCCGCGATACCGCCGCTCGCGAGCGCATCGGTCAGTTGTCGAACCGCGAGCAGAAAATTCTTGGCGAGATCGCGAAGGGATTGAACAACCGCGAGATCGCCGAAGGACTGTTCATCAGCGAAAAGACGGTGCGCAATCACATCACCAGCATTTTCGACAAGCTGGACGTGTCCTCGCGCGCACAGGCGATCGTGATGGCGAAGGAAGCGGGGTTGTAACAGTCAACCCATCCGCAGCGACTCCGCCACCGACGCGCGAGCTGCACGAACCGCCGGGAACAAGCCACCCAGTATCCCGATGCCGCACGCGAGCGCCGTCGCAATTGCAACGAGCATCGGCGTGATCGTGAGCGAGTACACGACTTGCGAGTCCCATCGCGATCCGCCGAGTGTGCTGATCGCCCTGCCGTCGAAGGCGAGATAGGCGACTGCGATGCCGACGCACGCGCCGAGCGTCGCAAGCAGCAGTGACTCGATCAGAATCGACACCAGGACCGTGTTCGAGCCGAAGCCGAGTGCGCGCAGGGTCGCGATCTCGGACGTGCGTGACGCTACTGCCGAGTACATCGTGTTGAGCGCGCCGAACAATGCGCCAATCGCCATGATTCCGCCGATCGCGAACGCCACGACCTGCAGCAGGCGATTGATGGATCGGGAGACCATCGCGAGGTACTGAGGCTCGCTCAGGACGCGCACGGACAAGCCCGGCTGGAGACTGAGCGCATCCTCGAGCCTCGCGAGCGAGCCTTCGCCGGCCAGCAGCGCCGACACGCTATTGAATGTGTCGAGTTTGTAGGCGGACATGACTGTCTGCGCGTCCGAGATGACTTCCGATTCGCGAACGTTGTCGCCGCCCGCGAAGACGCCGACGATCGTCCAGTCGCCGTCGTGCAACCGCACGCGGCTGCCCATTTCCAACCCGCTGAATTGCGCCTGCGCGGCTGCACCGACGACCAACTCGTGCAGCCCGGGCTCGAACATGCGGCCCGCCACGAGCGTGAGCTCGGGCCGCAAACGGAAGTACTGTTCGCCAACGCCGCGCAACGTGATGTACGCGTCCACGCCGCTGGTCTTTCTCGATACCGGCGCGACCAGCAGGACGTCGGCGGAGACGATGGGCTTGCCATCGGGGCCTTTGCTGATTCCCGGCGCCGCCGCGATGGTGGCGACATTCTCGCGCGACAACGTACTCGTGCTCTCGGAGTCGGCGCCTGGGACGAGAACGATTGCCCGGTCGGCTCGCGCATCGCCAAGCATGGTCCGCTGGAAGCCCGCAGACATTGCGAGCACCGAGATCAACACGGCGACCACGCTGGCGATCCCGATGACGATGACCAGCGAATTGCCGGGCCGATGCGGAATGCTGCGCAGGCTGACTGCCGTGACCGCAAAGATCTGTGCCGCTGCACTCATGCTCGCCGATCTGCCAGCGCAGCGACGACGGAAAGCCGGTACACGCGCCAGCTCGGCAATGCCACGCTCATGATCGCGAGAAGGATTGCGAGGCCGATAGCACGCACAACGACGTCTCCGGAGACGGCGATCGACGTAGCCACTTCGCGGCCGAGCGGCGCGAGCGCAGCGGCGAGCGCCAGGCCGACCAGGGCTGCGAGAAGACAGATCGCCATCGCTTCCGCCAGCGCGAGCGCAAAGCACTTCGCGCTGCTGTAGCCCATCGCCTTGAGGACGCCGAACTCCGGGATGCGCTCGTGCACCGACTGCCTCATCGTATTGCCGGTCAGCAGCAACAGCATGAACAATACGGCGCCCAGTATTGCGTTAGTAAAGAAGGCGATGTCGCCCATCTGCTTGCTGTTCGCTTCGGCGCGCTCCTGGTCCGAGCGCGTGCGAGTCTCATGCGCTGAGTTGGCAAACAGCCGGTCGATCGCCGCGGCGGTCGCGACCGAGCGTGTGCCATCGCTGATGTGCACGTAGAAGAGATCCACGGTTCCGCGATCGGCAACGCGGCTCGCATCGAGGTAGGCATAGTTCATCACTGCGAGCACTGCGGTGTTCGGATCGTTCTTCGAGTCGAACGTGCCGACGACCGTGAAAGCCCAGTCGCCGCTGCCGTTCCGCTGCAGCGCGCGCGATCGCAGCGTGACGAGATCGCCGATCTTCCAGTCGTACATCCGCAGCAAAGCCGGCGTCGCGAGCAGGCCGATGCGAACTCGCTCCATCTCGTCCAGGTATCTCGGCTCGACCACGAGCGCAGGCCGCAGGGCGAAGAATCGTCGCGGCTCCGTTGCCAGGGCCACGACGTCGTAGGGCGCGCGATAGACCCCGACGAAGTACGCTCGTTGCACGACTTCGACGACCCCCGGAACGCTACGGATCTGCTCCGCCATCGCAATCGGCATCGGCGGACTGCCGCGCACGCGGACATTCGTGATCAGGAAATCGCGGCTCGCGGCGGCAATCGCCTGCGCGAAGCCGGCGTTCACGCCCTGCAGGAGGCCGATCAGCACGAAGGCGATGGCGATCGACAATGCGGTGAAAATGGAGCGCGCCGGCTTGCGCCAGATCCCCGCCCAGACGAGGGGTAGCAGCTTCACGCGCGCGATTCTACAGAGCGGCTGGGACATCTGTCCCGACGACCGGCGCGAAAAAATGGGGCTACGGCCTCATGACAGCGAGCGCGCGATCCATCATCGTGCACCCATGAACACCGAGATCGACTCAGCCCGCTACCGCAAGTGCCTGCACAACGCGCAGCGTGTCACCTGGGACATCGACACGGATGTGATCCGTTTCCGCCAACTCGAGACCGACCACAAGTTCCTGCCCGATTCGCTGTCCCTCGTGACGCAGCTGCCGTTCCTCGACGAAGCACAGCAGCGACTCCTCAGCCAGGTGCAGGGCCGCACGTACGCCTATCTCTTCGGCCTGATCGAACGCTGCATCAATGCCAAGATGCTGGAGCTGGGCCGGACGCATTGCCTCGGTGATCAGACGGCAGTCGCAGCGCTGCTGAAGTTCGTGGAGGAGGAGCTGAAGCATCAGGAACTGTTCCGCCGCATCGAGAAGCTGGCCGATCTCGCGTTGCCGGCCGGCTACCGGATGACGACCGACCCGGACTCCGCCGCGGCAGCGATGCTCGGCAAGTCGACGTGGGCCGTACTCGCGCTGACCTGCTTCGTCGAGATCTTCACGCAGGCGCACTACCTGTACAGCTTCCGCGAGGACAGCGACCTGTCGCCGCTGTTCAAGGACGTTTTCTACTATCACTGGCTCGAAGAACTACAGCACGCCACGCTGGATGAGCTTGAGTGGCAGCGCGTGCACGATGCGCTGCAGCCAGAAGCAATCGACGCAGCCGTGACCGACCTGATCGAGCTGATACGCATGGTCGATCTCATCCTGCAGGCGCAAGCCGCCGCGGACGGCGACTACTTCTGCAGCTGCGCGGATGTGTCTCTGGACCAGGATCGATGCAATGCCGTGAAGGCGTGCTTGCTGAAGGCCTATCGGCTGCAGTATCTCGTGTCGGGCGCACGCATCGAGCGATTCAAGCGCGCGCTGTCGAGCAAGGTCACAGCGGGACAGATGCAGCGCGTGGAAGCGGCGTTTGCGCCGCTCATCGCGTGTGTGGGAATCGCCGGATAGACTCTCGCCAAGACGCCAAGAACGCCAAGGGGATCCGACAGAGATTCTGATTCTTCTTGGCGTTCTTGGCGTCTTGGCGAGAAATTTTTCCGGTAACCGTCAAACGGAATCGAAGACGTATTCGTGCTGCGCATCTCGCAGCGTGAGCGTCTTCTTCGCGCCGCTGCCCACCACGAATTCGAAGCCGCTGACGCCGGGTGAGATCGTGATAAACGACGTCGTGCCGTCAGGGTTGCGACGCGAGGCGACTTCGCTCTGCCACTCGCCGAAGTCGAACATCGTCTTCGCGCCGGAGCGCTGTACGGCGACGTCGCCGAGCGCGGCATTCTTGTAGTGCGCACCGAGCTTGCCGGCCTCCTGCGCGTTCGCGGGTACGACGAGCGTCTTGCGCTCGGCTGCGATCTGCGCGAAGAACGACTTGGCGGCGGCGGCCAGGTCCGCGTCGGCTTCCGGGTTGCCGTCGAACAGTACTTCCTGGAGCTTGCGGCGGAAACCGCCGCGGATCAGCCAGCCGGGATCGCCGTTCGTGAGCACGACCGCACCGACCTGCTGCCCGGGCAGCCACATCATGTCGCTGTGGAAGCCGATCATGTCGCCGCCGTGATGGACCACCGGCACGCCATACGTCGTGTCGACCATCAGGCCCATGCCGTACACCGCGTCCTTGCCGATCGGCACCTTCGCATCGCGCCGTGCGAGCAAAGGGCCTTTGGAAATGTAGCGACTACCGTCCGGCAGCGCGCCGTTCGCCAGCTCCATCGACACGTACTTGAGCATGTCGTTCACGCTGCTCCAGCCGGCACCGGCCGGACGCAGCGGGATGATGGAATAGTTCAGGTCGAACACAGCGATCGCCGGCTTGCCGTCGACGTCGGGAGCGTGGGCGACCGAGTGATTGCCGGACATCGCGCGCTTGTAATCGAACGTCGTGGATTTCATGCCGAGCGGATCGAACACTTCCGTCTGCATCGCCTTGTCGTACGCCGCGCCGATCTCGAGCTGCGGGTACAACAGGTGACCGCCCGCAAAGCCGGCGGCGCCGGCGAGCAGGTTCGAATACTGGAACATCTCGCCGAACTTGCTCGTCGGCTGCACGGTGGCGAGCGTCGCGAGCGCGCCTTCCGGTGTCACACCTTTGTACTGGAACAGCCATTCCATGTCCTGCCGCGGCAAGCCGGTGCAGGCACAGATCAGGTGCTCGACGAGGGTGCGCTTCGTGGTGTCGGCGTTACCGAGCTTGAACTGCGGCAGCACCTGCGTCACGGGCGTCTTCCACGTGACCTTGCCGGCATCGACGAGCTTCGCGAGCAACAGTGTCGTCAGTCCCTTGGTGTTCGACGCGATCATGTACATCGTGTCGCCATCGACCGTCGCGCTGCTGCCCAGCTCGCGTGGGCCGAGCCCGCCGGAGAACACGACCTTGCCGTCCTGGACTACGCCGAAAGAGACGCCGGGCACACCGGTCGCCTTTTGCGCATCCGAGATGAACTTGGTGAGCTTGACGATGCGCGCGGCGTCAAGCTTCTGGGCTTTCCTGCCCGCGAACGTTTCGCGCGAGTAGCCCTTCGGCAGCAGCTTGTCGAAGATCAGCGCAACCTGTGCACCGCGCTTCTCGCCGACTGCCTGCGCCATGTCGTAAATCACTACGGTCCAGACGTCATTCGCGAACTGCACGCCGACGCCCACGTTGCGGCGCTCGTTGGGCGAAGTCTGATAGTTGTAGTTGCGCTGCTTCGACCAACCGTCCTTGTCCGGCACGTCGTTCACGACTTGGAGCGGCCACTTCGGCGGCTGATAGGCCGCCCAACCGGCGGCGACGGCGGCATCGGCATCCTTGGCGCGGACGTCGACGATCACGATGCGCGAGTCGCCTTCAGGTGCTTCGACGATGGTCGCCGGCCCGCGCACTTCGACGCTCCAGCCGGCGGGTGCGATGAAGGTATTGCCGAGCGCGGTGGTCTTCGGAGTGTCCGCCGTCAACCGCACTTTGGTGGAAGCCTGATCCGGTGCGGCGGCCTGGGCTGCGCCGCACGCCATGAGAACGAGTGCAAGAGTTAGCGTGCGCATAGGGGTCGCACGATAGCACCAGTCCGCGAAACCCGCCTTACGCTGCGTTCTTGCCGCTCAGATGCAGTTCCAGGCAGCGGGCCAGCGCGTCGCGATCGATGGGCTTGGCGAGGTGATCGTCCATGCCCGCCTGCCGGCACTCGATCTCGTCCTTCTTCATCGCGTTGGCAGTCAGCGCCACAATGGGCGTGCGCGCTGTGCCGGATTCACGTGCGCGAATCTCGCGAGTTGCCGCGTAACCGTCGAGGACTGGCATCTGGCAATCCATGAGCACGAGATCGTAGCCACCGCGTGCCCAGGCATCGACGGCTTCGCGTCCGTTGCCGACAGCGTCGACGACGTAGCCCAGCTTCTGCAGGAAGCGCGTCGCGACCTTCTCGTTCACCACGTTGTCTTCGGCGAGCAGGATGCGCTTGCCGGTCTTCTTAGCAATTACGGCAACCGTCGACGCAGCGTGCCTCGGCGAAGCATCGCGTTCGCTCGCGACTGCAAAGCAGGCGGTGAACCAGAAGGTCGAGCCGGCGCCTTCGCTGCTCTCCACTCCCGCTTCGCCGCCCATCAACTCGGCGAGTCGCTTGACGATCGAGAGTCCCAGGCCGGTGCCGCCGTACTTGCGCGTCGTCGACGCATCGACCTGCGAGAACGGCTTGAACAGCGTATGTACGCGATCGGCAGGAATGCCGACGCCTGTGTCGCGCACTTCGATCCGCAGCATCGTGCTACCTGCCTGCGCGGACACGGCATCGACTGACACCGTCACACTGCCATGCTCAGTGAATTTGACGGCATTACCGCACAGGTTGACGAGGATCTGCCGCACGCGCCCGGCATCGCCGCGCACCAGCGCCGGCACGGAGTGCGCAATCTTCGCTGTCAACGCCAGGCCCTTGGCATCGGCCGACACGCGCATCATCCGCACAACCTGGTCGACCAGCTCGCGCGGCTCGAACTCGATCGCTTCCAGATCGAGCTTGCCCGCCTCGACTTTGGAGAAGTCCAGAATGTCGTTGATGACCGTCAGCAATGCCTGCGCGCTGCTGCGTATCGTCTCCGCTGTCTCACGCTGACCTGGGTCCAGCCTGGTGTCGAGCAGCAGGTCGCTCATGCCGATGACGCCGTTCATCGGCGTGCGGATTTCGTGGCTGACGTTGGCCAGGAACTCGCTCTTCGCCTGGCTCGCGACTTGTGCCATCTCCGCCATACGATGGAGCTGCTCGTTGCTGGCGCGCAGCTCGCGCGTGCGCTCGCGCAGATCGCGCTCGGCGGCGACGAGACGATCGTGTTCGAGCAAGGACATGTTCTGACGAATGACGGCGAGCACGATGACGACCACAGCGCCCGCTACCGTCGCGAGCTGCACCAAACGCAGGACATTGGGAACTGCCCAGACGATCGCCAGCGACACGACGGCAGCCGCGATCGTGATGAGCGGGATCAGGCGCAGCAGCGCCTCGCAGAATCGTTCCCACGCCGCGTCCGTGCGGATCTTCGTCTGCCACACCGACGCACCGTAACCGATTGCGAGCGCGAACACCGAGAACGCCACGTTGAGCCATGTGCCCGCAGCCGGCGTGCGGACGTCGACTTCCGCGTTCCACATCATCCACACGATGCCGTTGCCCAGCATCGCGACGAACAACAGGAGGCGGCGCGGGTCGGGTCGCAGGCGCATCGTTGGCGCCATGACGACAGCCACGCAGATCGGCGTGAGCAGGCAGATCGGATAGATGATGAGTACGCCGAGGTCAATGTTGGCCATCGATCCATGGCGCGGCAGGTACAGGTCGAGGACCAGCGTCAGCAGCACGAGCGCGAGCGAAAACACGTCCAGCAGGAAGGTGCGGAGCTGCAGCCGACGATCCTTGCGCAGCACGAGCGCCAGGCCGATCACGAAGCACGGACCGAGCGACAGGAACAGGACATCGCTGAGCTGGGGCACCAGGACGCGCCCCGTCAGCTCGTAATAGTTGTAGTCGAATTCGCCGACCGCCGTGAGCGTCAGGCCGATCGCGAACCAGCGGCGCGCTGCACGGTCGACACCCGTGGCGTCCATGGCGCCGAGCCACGCGACGACCGCCGCCGCGACATAGGCGACCGTCCAGTGCAGGCAATCGAACAGGTGCGAACGGCCCGGGTCGTCGCTGACCCAGGCCAGAATGAACAGGACGGCTACGGCCACGCCCGCAAGGACCGTGATCCTTGCAGCGAGCGGCCTGGCGTTCGCGGCTGAAACTCGAAGTGTCACTGTGACTGTGACGGCGCGGCGGGCCCAATCTGTATTCAGGCATTCCCTGAATGCGCGGGGCGGTCGGCTAAACTCCGACGCACCTGAGTCCGCGGAGATGGTCAGTGCACGCACGAGTCACGATTCTCGCCCTTACGGTGTGCATCGCCCGGGCATTCGCGCAGGACACTCCGGAACCGGGCTCGGCCGAAGAGATCGCGCAGGCCACGACTTCGCCGCAGTTCCTGTCGCCCTGGGTCGCGTCCATCCCCGCTTCTTCTTCGGTGCCTTCACCGCGGACCTTTCTCAAGCGCATTCCGGGTGCGCCGGGCGAGCTCGCCGACTCGGCTGCGGCGTACGGATACGCACGTGCGCTTGCCGCGGCCTCACCGCGCGTCGAGCTGTTCACGATCGGGCGATCGGAAGAAGGCCGAGACATCGTGCTGCTGGCCATCGCGGACGAGCAAGGCATCCAGACGCTCGATCAGCTCAAGAAGGACACCGCCGCGCTTGCTGATCCGCGCGTGACCGATGCAGCGACGGCTGAGCAGATCGTCGCGCGCGCACGACCGATCTATTACTTCAACGCCGCACTGCATGCGGACGAGACGGGCTCGACCGAATCGGTGCTGGAGCTTGCCTACCGGCTGGCGGTTTCCGAGCAGCCGATGATCCAGCGCATGCGTCAGAACCTGGTCGTGCTGATCAATCCGGTCTCGAATCCGGACGGGCGCGACAAGGTCGTCGAGTGGTTCTATCGTTTCCTGAAAGGCAAGACGGACCGCGACACGTTGCCGCGCATCTCGCCGCCGTACTGGTCGAAGTATGCGTTCGTCGACATCAACCGCGACGCGCATCAGCTCGTGCACGAAAGCACGCGCGCGGTGTCGCGCATGTTCTTCGACTGGCATCCGACCGTCGTGCACGATCTGCACGAAAGCGTCGCGCTGCTGATGTCGTGGAACGGCACCGGGCCGTACAACCCGAACATCGATCCGATCACGCTGACCGAGTTCCAGGCGCTGAGCTTCCACGAAGTGCAGACGCTCACGTCGTTCGGCATGCCCGGCGTCGCAACCTGGAATTTCGGCGAGGCTTTCGCGCATTTGTATCTCGACTCGGTCGCGATGAATCACAACTCCATCGGCCGCGGCTACGAGACGTTCGGCAACGGCACCGCCGAGACGCTGCAGTGGACGCTGAAGCCCGAGCAAACTTCGCGCGAGTGGTATCGCGTGCAGCCGCCGCCGTCGACGCCGTTTCGCTGGTCGGCGCGAGACAACGTCAACTACAACCAGACGGCAGCGCTGGCTGCACTCGACATGGCGGCAACGCAATCGAAGCTGCTGTTGCGCAGCTTCTATCGCAAGGGTGTCAACTCGTGGCGCAAGGGCATCGACTCACCGCCGTACGCCTTTGCGCTTCCGCAGGATCAAGGCGATCCGACGCGCGTCGCGCAGCTCATCGCACGCCTGCAATCGCAGCACATCGAAGTGCATCGCTCGAATGCGGCGTTCACGGTCAAGGAAGGCGCGTTCGGCGTCGGTACCTACCTGGTGCGCCTCGATCAGCCGTATCGAAACTACGCGGTCGATCTGCTCGCGCCGCAGGAGTTTCCGAAGAACGGCGGCGAGCCGTACGACGACGTGTCTTGGCAGCTTCCCGCGCACTACCACGTCGAGGCCGTCGCGATTGCCGATCCCGCGATCAAGAACGTCGGTGCAATCGCGCTCAGCGAAGCACCGCAGCCGCGCGGCAAGATCACGGGCGACGGGACAGCGTTCGTACTCAAGGACACCGGCCAGGAAGGAGTGCTCGAAGCACGCTATCGACTGGCGAAGTTCAGGATCGAAATCGCCGAGCAGCCGTTCAAGGTGGGCGACACGGACTATCCCGCAGGCTCCTGGCTCCTGCCTGCTCAATCAGGATTGAATGCAGCCCTCCAGGACCTGACCTCGCGCGTCGCGCTCAACTTCGACTCGATCACGTCGACGCCCGACGTCGCGCGTCACGCGGCGAAAGCACCGCGGCTCGGCGTGTGGGTGCCGTGGGCCGACACCGACAGCATCGGTTGGCTGCGGCACACGCTCGACGAGCGCAACGTGCCGTATTCATATGTGCGCGATGAAGACATTCGCGCGGGCAATCTCAGCGCGAAATACGACGTGCTGCTCTATGGTCACGTCGACCTCGAGCTCGCCGAGCAGATCCACGGCTTGCCGAAGGCCTGGGGTCCGATGCCGTTCAAGAAGACGAAGCAGACGCCGAGTCACGGCACGCCCGCATCGTCCGACGACATCACCGGCGGCATCGGCTGGGAAGGTCTCGCGCAGATTCAGAAGTTCGTCGAGAGCGGCGGCGTGCTGGTCACGCTCGGCAGCGGCTCGATGCTCGCGCTCGAGGGCGGCATCGTGCGCGGCATTCGACGCGACTCCGGCGGCGTGCCGCGCAGTGCCGGTAGCGGCGGCGCCGAAGCTGCGCAAGCTGCAGTCGTATCCGTCACGCGCACACCGGGATCGCACGTGCGCGTTTCGTTCGCGCAGCCCGATCATCCGATCGCGTACGGCTATCCCGCACATACATATGTATTCCGCCAGAACTATCCGCTCTACGCCGTCCCGCGCCGCTGGCTGCGCATGGCGTTCTGCACGACGTGTCTCGACGGCCCGCCCGACCCGAGCGGCGTCGTCATGCAATGGGGCGATAGCGGCACGGACCAACCGTTCCTCGTCAGCGGCCAGGTCTGGGGCGAAGCGAACCTGATCGGCCGTCCGGCGATTCTCGACCTGCCGGTCGGGCGCGGCCGCGTCGTCGCCTTCAACTTCAACCCGCTGCATCGCGACCTGAACCGCGGCGATCAGCGGCTGTTGTGGAACGCGATCCTGAACTGGGAAGCGTTATGATTCCGGCATGAACGAGCCTGAAAACCCGAAGCAGCGCCGACGCGGACAATGGATTTCCGGCTTGCTTTTCGTGCTCATCGCAGCCATCGCGATCGGTGCGATCCTGCTGCAGCTGAGCGCCTCCCGACACTGAATCCGAGCAACTGACGGCACGCAGATCCCCTCTGCCCGTGTCGGCACCGCCCGGCCCCGGTCGTCCTTAGGTGGAAGGGCCGAAGGTCGGACCCGTGTTCGGAGCAAAATCCCATGAATGCCGAAGTGAAATGCCAGGATCCCCAGGTGATGCCACAGGTGCGCGGCGGAGTCGTCGCCTATCTGCAGGTCGACGGCGCCAGCAAGGCGTCCGAGTTCTATCAACGCGCGTTCGGCGCGACCGAAGTCGGCCGGCAGCCGGTCGACGAGCAGGGCCGGACCATGCACATCCACCTGTACATCAACGGCGGCTCGCTGATGCTGAGCGACGCGTACCCGGAGCACGGCTACGCGCTGGAGCGTCCGCAAGGGTTCGACCTGATGCTACAGGTCGAGGACATCGATGCATGGTGGGCACGTGCCATCGGTGCCGGTGCCGAGTCCCTCATGCCGGTGCAGGAAATGTTCTGGGGTGCTCGCTACGGCCAGTTGCGCGATCCGTTCGGCGTGCGCTGGGCGTTCAATCAACCTCTGACCTGACGTCGGCTGTTCGCGTTGTAGCGCGTGTGGTACGTTCGAGGCCTCCCCTCCTGGCCTCGGACGAACCGCATGCGATCGAGAGCCGCTGCACGACGCACTCCCGCGCGGGCGAGACAGATCGTCCGCCGGGCACGCGTCGTCAAGGCGGTCGATCACGCGCTTCGCAACGGCATCTGCTGGCTCGCGGCGCCGGCCGGCTACGGCAAGACGACCGCGATGCTCGACTACCTGCAGAAGAAGCCCACGACGCACCTGTGGTACCGCGTCGACGAGGGCGACCAGGACGTCGCGAGCTTTTTCCATCACATCGGCAACCTGTTGCCGGAGCGTGCGGCGAGCGAGTTGCCGGTGTTCGGACCGGAGTACGCCGACCAGCCCGCGGAATTCGCGCGGCGGTTCTTTCGCACCTTCTTCCGCAAGCTGAGCCGGGTCGGATTGCTGGTCATCGACGATCTCCACTACGGCGTCGAGACCGCACAGTTCCGCACGATGCTCGCGATCATGCTCCGCGAGCTGCCCGACAATCTGCAGTGTGCATGTATCAGCCGCACGCTGCCGCCTGACGAACTCGGCGAGCTGACGTTCAAAGGGCAGCTCACCGTTCTCGATCAGTCGATCCTGCAATTCTCGGACGCCGAGGCGCGTGCGCTGGTCGCGAGCCGCTCGGGCAGCCGTAAATCCACGGTCGACCTCTCGGCTGCACGCGGTTGGGCCGCGGGCCTCGTGCTCCTTGCCGATCGAGCAGCGGCCGGCGATCTGCGTGCAGAAGTGCCCCGACCGAGCGACTCGCGCACTGGACGTACCGCGGTGTTCACGGCGCTCGCCCGTCAATTGCTCGATGCACTCACGGCCGAAGAGCAGGAGGCGATGCTCAAAGTCAGCCTGCTGCCGGAGATCACGCCGGATCTCGTCAAGGACCTGACGGGATCGGAAGCCGCTCGCACTTTGCTGGCACGACTGCATCAGCGGCAGCTGCTGGTCACACGCGTCGAAAGCGCTCGCGGTGTTTATCACCTGCACGACCTGCTGCGCGACTTCCTCCAGAACCTGCTCGCACAGCATTTCGCATCGCGCGAGCTGGCAAACCTGCGCGAGCAGGCCGCGACGCTGTTGAACGCTGCTGGCTATCCCGACGCGGCGATCGAGCTCGCGCTGCAGGCACAATCGTGGTCGCTGGCCCGCGGCTTGATCGTGCAACGCGCCGAAGCGCTGATCGCACAGGGCCGGCGCGCGACACTCATCGATTGGTGTAACGCCCTGCCCGCTTCCGAATGCGACGCGTGGATCTGTTATTGGCTCGGCGTCGCGAACATGGCCGATGACGCTGCCGCGGAGTCCTGGTTCGCACGCGCCTGGACGGCGTTTGCCGAGAAGGGCGAGCTCGACTGGCAATGTCTCACGGCCGCTCGCGCCGTGCTCTCCAAGTCCGATAGCTGGCGCACTCACGAAGGCCTCGCGGCGTGGACTCAGCGCGTCATCGACCTCATCGATCATGACTTCCCGAAGCTCTCGGGCGGCGATCAACTCCTGGCTTGGACTGGAATGCTGCGCGCTGTGGACTTCGCACATGACTACCGCAGCGATTCGCCGGCTGTCCGCCGACTCACGGAACGCTTGCTGGAGCGGCTCGCGGTGCGCACGCCGAACGACACCTCGAATCTGCGGCTGATGGCGAGCCTCACGCTGATCGACCATTCCGGCTCGACCGGCGAGGCGGAGCTTTTCGAGCGCGCCGTCGACAGCGTCGTCGACGATCTGCGGGCGAGCGACCTGTCGTCGTGGGTCTTCGGCAGCTGGCTCGTCAACTTCGGCTCGGTCACGTCGCGCTACTTCAGCTACTCGAAGCGTGGGTTCCCCTACCCTTCGCCGGAAGACGCGTTGCGCGCAGCCGTGGCGATCGGCGAGCGCGAGGGACTGCGTGGCGTCGAGTTCGGCGCGCTCTACCACCTGCAGCTCCTCATGAAGGTGCGCAACGAGTGGTCCGAGTTTGCAACGCTCATCGCGCGCATCGCCGAGATTTCCGACAGCCGCTACACGACGCAGGTCGCCGTCGCGGCGGATTGCGAAGCGGCGCTGCACACTCGCCAGAAGCGTTTCGCCGCGGCGAGTGCCGATTGCGATCGCTTCATGGCGGCCATCGAGGCAGCGAACGAGCCGCCGATCGAGCGCTGGCCGCACTTCATCACGAAGTTCCAGGTGCTGCTCGCGGCGGAAATGCCGGACGAGGCCGGCGCATTCCTGCAGGACCTGATTCATCTCTTCGACGGCGCAGTGAGACAGCGCACGCAGATTTGCGTGCTGGCCGCGCACGCCTTCGCCGCGAAGTGGCGCGGGTCTGCCGAATATGCGGAACGGCTGCGCACCTTCATGACGCAACTACGCGCGACGAACTGGACGGCGGCGCTCCTCAACCTGCCCGATCATCTCGCCGAGTTGTGCGCGGATGCGCTGGAGCTCGGCATCGAGGCAGATTTCTGCGTCTCGCTGATTCGCCGTCGCGCGCTCGTGCCGCCCGAGTCCTCGCCGTCGCGCTGGCCGTGGGCGCTGCGCCTGTACGTGCTCGGCGATTTCCGCATGGAGCTGAACGGCGCACCGGTGAGCCCGGGCGCAAAGCCGCCGACCCGCTCGCTGGACATCCTGCGGGTGCTGGCGATTTCCAAGGACCACGCCTGCTCGTTGCAGGACATATATGAGTGGCTGTGGCCGGACGCCGAGGGCGATCAGGCCAAGGCGGCGTGCGAACAGGCGCTGCATCGGCTGCGCAAGCTGCTGTCAGCGCCGGACTTGATCGTGCAGCGTGAAGGCAAGCTGTACTTGTCGGCGCAGCACACCTGGGTCGATCTCGTCCATTGGGAGCGCAAGCTGACTGACGCGCTGCGCACGCCGCAGGATGAAGTCATGCAGCGTGCGCTCGGCGAATTCGGCGGTCCGCTGTTCCACTCGGAGCGCGCGACAGCCTGGGCCCTGCCCGCGATCGAGCGGGTGCGCAGCAAGTTCATCGATCTCGCGGGTCGCCTCGCGCGCAGGCTCGAGGCACGCGGCGATCATGCGGCCGCGCGCAAGGTGTATTTGCGAGCGATAGATGTGTATCCGACGTCGGCTGTCTGTTACGAAGGCCTGATCCGCAATCGCCTCGCGATGCACGACCAGGCCGGTGCGCTCGAAGATTACGAACGTTACCTGCGCGTCATTCAATCGACGCGCGAAGCGCAGCCCTCGCCTGCCATCCGCTCGCTGGTCGGCGCGTTGCTGCGCTGAACGGACTAAGGCCGGACCGACGTCATCAGCTTGACGATCGCTTCGGTGACGTTGGGCTCCAGTCCCTCGGTGTGGCCTTTGCCGAGTCGCACGACGTCCGCGACGACGTTGCCGCCCGAGCAATTCGGATAGACGTACACGCGAGCGGTTCCCGGGCCGGGAGCCAGTCCCCAGATCTTGCTGGGTGCGCGCGTGCCGCTTCCGTCGTAGACGTAGCCCGCTTTGGTGTCGACGACATCGGGTCGTTGCTCGCGCGCGCCGCAGCCGAGTTTCTGCGCCCAGCGCGATTCGCCCGGCAGGCCCGCCGCCGTGAACTCGTGCTCGCCGGACTCATAGATATGAGAGAACGAGTAGTCGGGCAGATTCTCGGCGTACGCGGCCAGGCGTGGTGGACCCGCCGGCGCCGCACCGGCTGCCGCGCCGGGCGGAGGCCCGGGAATCGGCGCGCGAATGTCCTCGCGCTTCGAGCCGAGCCGACCGCCCGAGAGGCTGACCCAACCGGTCAACCGCTCGCGGAAGAAATCGGTGAGCAGCAGTCGATTGGAAGTCTGGCCGCCCTGCGAATGTCCCGCGAGCCAGAACGCCTTGATCCGCTCCTTGCCGAGCTGCTCGTACACGAAGCCGACGATGTTCTTCAGGTACTCGTCATCCGCCTCCGACCATGCACGCGTCGGCGAGTTCGGTGTGGCAACGACCAGCCGATACTTGTCCTTCAAGTCGAGCAGCGGAAAGTAGTGGCGCGTCCAGTTACCGTACGAGCCGCCGCCGTGCAGGTTGAGAACGAACGTCACTTTCTCGTCCGCTCGCAGATCGCAGGGGTAGTCGAGGAAATACGTGCGCCGGCTCTTCATCTCGACGACCGCGCCCGGGTTGATCACGCGATCGCCCGGGCAATCCTTGTCCGGACAATGCAGCGGCGGCGGTGTCGTGCAGCTCGCACCGCTGAACTGGAAGGGCTTGTTGTCTTGAGCGGCCGCGACGCCGCTGATCGCCGTAACGCCGACGATTGCGCCGAGTAGCATCCTGTTCATCGCTGCAGGATACGCCGCGGCGCCAGCGCCTCACGCGTCTTGGCGATTCTTCATCGGCTTCTGCAGAGCGAAGCTGTCACTGCGCGCGGCGGCGTGCTTTGAGCAGCACGTTGATGGGTTCCGGTCGGCCGTTCCAATAGTCGAGACGGATGCGACCGTCAGGCAGCTGGCTGATCGATGCCGGAATCGCGCTGAACGTGCAGTACCAGCCGGACGGCAACACGACGGCGTTGCGCGGGCGACCGAGACTGCGATCGAACACGAGATCTTCGCCGTCGAGCTTGTAGCTCACGGGCGCGGTGTAGGTCTCTGCAATCCGCAAGCGCAACGTCTGACCGGACTGCAGCGCCGGAAATGGAATCACGACGACGCGCGCGTCCGGCTCGACAGCTTCTCCCGCGTTGATCTTCGATGCGGCCATCTCTGCGCCGCTCATCTCTTTCGCCTGCAGCTGCTCGCCGGTGTCGAGGATGCTGGCGGATGGATTGCTCGCGACGCTGCCTTTGCGCACGACGTTGGCGTAGCCGTTCACGCCCGGGCGCGTTTCGGTGTAGTCGTGATAGAGCGCGAACGCGTGAGTCTCGGGTTGCTGCAGGAAGTAGACGATGTCGCGATCCTGATGCGCTCGCTCCGCGAGCCGGGCTTCTTCCTCCTCGCCTGCGAACGGCGACTCCCAGCTCCGCTGCTTCGTCGCAGCCTTCGGTGCGCCGGCCGCACCCGTCTGCGCTGTTTTCGTCGCGCGCACGACGAGCGGCGCCGGGCCACCGTTGTTGTTCATGAAGCTGATGGCGATTCGACCGTCGCTCTCCGTGAGCAACTGCGAAGGCACGGTCAGACCGACGACCTCGTATCCCGCGGGCAGCACGACCTTGTTGCGCCGGACACCGAGCGGCCGATCGAAGACGATCGTCTTACCGTCGACGAAGTAGCTCTTCGCGTCCTCGTACGTCTTCACGATCACGACGCGGCCCTGTCCGTTCGTCGGCACCGGCCGCGCCAACGCGACCTTGATGTAGTTCGTGTCGAGATCCGCATCGGCCATCAGCGGATCCTTGCGCGCGTCGCCGCCGCTCACGACCTCGAACTTGAGCGGCTTGCCCGTCATCGCATCGAACACGCTCTCCTCGGTCGCGGCGCTGCCCTTGCGAATCGGGTTGTAGTAGTACTTCGCGCCGGCCGTCGTCGCCGTGACTTCGTACGTGATCTTGAAGCGATTGCTGCCGGGCGCGAGCAACTCGTAGCGCGTGTACTCGTCGGTTTCGGTCTGGCCGGTGGCCGTCGCAAACCAGATGCCGTCCTTCGACTGCTCCGCTGCCCGCGTGCTCGCAACACACGCACATGCCACCGCGACAGAGACCACGAAACTCCGGATCCGCGTCATACGTCAGCCTCGTTTGAAGAACGGTCCGGCCTTCGCTTCGAGCAGCCTGACCAGGGCCGGATCCATGTACTCGAACTCGTCCGGGATGTCGAGGCAGATGAGGCGTTTCGATTTGAGATACGGCCGGAAGCGCTTCATCAATCGGTTGCGATGAGCGCGCTCCATGACGAATATCACGTCTGCCCATTCCAGCAGTTCCGGCGAGACGGGCGTGCCGGCCGCAGGATCGGTGCCCGCAGACGCGACTTCGAAACCGTCGCGGTTCGCAAAGACTTGCTCCGCGGTGGGACTGCGCAGACGGTTCTGGCTGCAAACGAACAGGACGCGCTTCACCACCGGCGCAGCTCAGGTGTCGCCAGTGGGCACGATGCCCGCGGTCTCCACCATCAGGATCACGGTCTTCTCCGGCGCGCGCGGTCGATGCATCACGCCCTTCGGCACGACGAAGGCCTGGCCGGGAAGCAGGTCGACAGTGCGATCTTCCATCTCGATGATGAAGCGGCCGCTCACGACGTAGAAGAACTCGTCTTCGCCATCGTGCTTGTGCCAGTGATACTCGCCCTGCACCGAGCCCAGGCGCACGACGGACTCGTTGACCTGGCACAGCGTCTGGTTGTACCAGGGGTGCTTGTTGGCGGCGACGAGTGCGTTGACGTCGATGACGTCACCGGCGGCGTGCAGGATGTTCAGATGGGTCGAATATCTGGAGGCGAAGTCGGAGGACGTGGTCGACATGGGTGCTCCTCGGAGTCGGGCTGAAGCCCGACCTACAGCGCGATGCTAAGCTAGCGGTGCATCAAAGCGGAAGCACTGCCATGGCTGAATTCCTGGATCGCAGAACGTTTCTCCACGGCTCGCTGCTGACTGCGAGTGCGTTCGCGTATTGGCCGCACAGTTTGCTCGCGCAGGAGCAAGTACAGCGAGCCATCGCGCGCCCGTTCGAGTTGTCGCAGGTCCGGTTGCGGCCCGGAGTCGCGCTCGATGCCATGAACGTCAATCGTCGGCATCTGCTCGCCTACGATCCGGATCGGCTGCTGCACATGTTTCGCGTGACCGCGGGCCTGCCGAGCACTGCCGAGCCGCTCGGCGGCTGGGAAGCGCCGAACAACGAGCTGCGCGGACATTTCACGGGTCACTATCTGTCGGCGTGCGCCTTGTCGTTCGCACAGGCAGATGACAAAGAGATGAAAGCGCGCGGCGACGCCATCGTCGCCGAACTGGCGAAGTGCCAGTCCGCAATCGGCAATGGCTACCTGAGTGCGTTTCCGGAAGAGCTGTTCGATCGACTGCGCGCGGGGAAACAGGCGTGGGCACCGTTCTACACGCTGCACAAGATCATGGCCGGCATGCTCGACATGCACGTGCTCGCCGGCAACGCGCAGGCACGCGATGTGCTCGAACGCATGGCGGCGTGGACGGCGTTATGGGTTCGACCGCTCGACGACGCGCTGCTGGAGCGGATTCTCGAGCGCGAGTACGGCGGCATGAATGAAGTGCTGTACAACTTCGCCGCGCTCACCCAGCAGGATCGCTGGCGCGAGCTGGCGCAGCGATTCAACCGCCGACGCATTTTCGAGCCGCTCGCCGCCGGCCGCGACGAGCTGCAGGGATTGCATGTCAACACCACGATCCCGCAGATCATCGGCGCTGCTCGCGGCTTCGAGCTCACCGGCGACAGAAACCTGTACGACTGCGCCGACTACTTCTGGCACACCGTGACGGAGCGTCGATCCTATTGCACCGGCGGCACCAGCAACGGCGAATCCTGGAACGCGCCGCCGGGAAAGCTGGCGTCGGAGCTTTCGGGTTACACGCAGGAGTGCTGCGTCACCTACAACATGCAGAAGCTGACGCGGCACATCTTCGGCTGGACCGCGGATCCCCGCGCTGCGGACTACTACGAGCGGGCTTACTACAACGGCATTCTCGGCGTGCAGCACCCGCGCGACGGCAGCAAGCTCTACTACGTGCCGCTGCAGAGCGGCTTCTGGAAAATGTTCGGCACGTCGATGCACGACTTCTGGTGTTGCACCGGAAGCATGGCGGAGGCGTTCGCCAAGCTCGGCGACAGCATTTACTTCAAGGATGACGACGGCATCTACGTCAACCTGTTCGTGCCTTCGGAAGTGACGTGGCAGGAGAAGGGACTGCGCATCGTGCAGGAGACCACTTTCCCGGAAAGCGATCGCGTGAAGCTCACCGTTCGAGCGGCCGCGCCCCGGCGTGCGCAACTGCGCATTCGCGTGCCGTACTGGAGCGCCGGAGGGTCCGCGTCATTGAACGGTACACGACTGGAGTCCTTCGCGACGCCGAGCAGCTACTTCGTGCTGGATCGCACGTGGCGCGATGGCGATCGTGTCGAAGTGCGGTTGCCGATGCGCCTGCACTCCGCGCCGATGCCGGACGACCCGACGATGCAGGCCGTGATGTACGGACCGATCGTGCTTGCGGGCAAGCTCGGTACCGCCGGCCTCACCGCCGACAACCTGCGTGCGGAGCCGACCAAGCCGCGCACCGTTCCGGAGTACAAGTCCGAGCCGGTCGCGGCGCCGGCCATTCGTGCCTCGTCGGCCGATCCCGCGAGCTGGCTCAAGCCTTCGGGCCCGCTCGAGTTCCGCACCGTCGGCCAGGGGAGCGAGCTGACGCTGGTGCCGCTGAACCGGATCTTCGACGAGCGCTACGCCGTCTATTGGAAGGTTTCGGTGTAGAACCGGCGCCCTCCCGATCGTCATCTGGGATAGAGGCCCACAGCAGCGAGCGGAGGAAAGTCCCATGGCCGAGCGAGACCGCGTCCCGAGCCCCAAGGTCGTCACGACAAGCGAATGGTCGACGCAGCGCCAGGCGCTGCTGGAACAGGAAAAGGAGCTGACCCGGCAGCTCGACCGCGTGAATGCCGCGCGCCGCCGCCTGCCGATGGTCAAGGTCGAGAAGGCGTACACGTTCGAGGGCCGCAACGGCAAGGTCACGCTGCTCGACCTATTCGAAGGCCGGCGCCAGCTCATCGTCTATCACTTCATGTTCGACCCGGCCTGGGAAAAGGGCTGCCCGGGCTGCACGGGCCTCGTCGACGCTCTGGGCGACCTCTCGATGCTCGCCCAGCGCGATACGAGTTACACCCTGATCTCGCGCGCGCCGCTCGCCAAGCTCGAAGCCTTCAGGAAGGCGAAAGGCTGGAACCGGCCGTGGTACTCCTCCTTCGGCAGCGACTTCAACCGCGACTTCCGCGCGACTGTCGACAAGGGCGAGGCGCACGGCCTGAGCGTGTTCTTCCGCCTCGACAACGACGTGTTCCACACGTACTCGACCTACCAGCGCGGCACTGAATCGTTGACCGACTCCTACGCCCTGCTCGACCGCACGCCGTACGGACGCCAGGAAGATTTCGAGGACTCGCCGCCAGGCTGGCCGCAGAAGCCGACCTACGGCTGAGCGCTCGTCCGCCGCCCGTCTGCCGCCGTGGAGCCGCAGTTCACCGGCAGGGGCTTCTCTGGATCAACGCGAGGGATCACGCTCCGGCGAAAAGGGAGGATGCTGGCATGTACCTCACGCTGAAACTCCTGCACGTCGTCGCAGTGATCGTCTTCCTCGGCAACATCACGACCGGCCTGTTCTGGCACGCGCACGCCGCGCGCACGCGCGATCCGAAGCTGCTCGCGCACACGATGGACGGAATCATCCGCAGCGATCGCTGGTTCACGCTGCCGGGTGTCATCGGGATCATCGCGGCGGGCGTGTTGCTGGCGATGTATGGACACTTCCCGCTGCTGCGCACGCCATGGATCTTGTGGACGCTCGTGCTGTTCGCGATCTCTGGCGCCGTGTTCGGAGCACGCATCGCGCCGTTGCAGCGTGAGCTCAAGTCGATGGCCGAGAACGGCATGCGCGGCGGATTCGACTATGAACGCTACAGCGCGCTGGCGTTGCGTTGGGAAATATGGGGCGCCGTCGCGTTGCTCACACCGGTGGCCGGCCTGGCGCTGATGGTGCTCAAGCCGAGCTAGCTTCGCTCGGCGCCATTACAAACGTTTTACAGATTCCGACGCGAAATTCGTTGACACTCGCCGTCGCGCGATAGAGCTTACGCGCCGACGACGGTCACTGCGGACGCGTCGATCAACAATAATGCAAGGAGAGATTTTCATGAAACGTTTCTGGCTGTTCATGATCTGCGCCGCACTGGCGCCGTCGTTGGCCAACGCCGAGTGCAGCGCGAGCGGCTGTGCCCTCGTGCGGGTGGTCCAGGTCTACATCGAAGCGAACGGCAATCTGTACGTTCAGACGAACGGCGATGAGACCCGAACCAACTGTGTACCGGACTCCGGGGTAAACCTCTTCCTTTCGGGCAATGCAACGAAGTTCCGCGAGGTCTACGAGCTGATGCTGCTTTCCTTCAGAGAGGGCAAGACGCTGAACATCCGCATCGTGGAGGGATCGAATCCCTGCGAGATCGCCTGGGTCGCGATGACCACTACCTGACGAACAGCTATCGGTAGATCGGACCGATCACCAACGGGCGCGAATGATCGTACCGGCCGAGCGCGAAGCGCAGCTCGTCCGGTGCGATCTGTCCGTCAGTCTGACCGCGCCGAACTTTTGCACCCTGGCAGGCGCTCGACCTTCGCCACATTCGCGTCGGCTCGCGCCTCAGGGAAGTACGCCGGCACACTGAAGGTAACGCCGATCCGCTGCGCGGCCAGCATCATGACCAATGCTGTCGCAGCCACCAGGGGAACGGGCCATTGCTTGAGCATCCACGTCGACATGTCGCGTCTCCATCTCCCGGGACGCCGCGAGCGTACCCGCCGCGGGCTTACGAATGGCTTACGCGGAGATGAAGGTGGACAGCTTTTTACAGGGTTGTCGACGACAGATCCTGCGACTGGAGGCGCTGGAGTTGGGCCGCATTGTCGGCGCGTACGCGCGCGAGCCACTGCGCGAGACGCGGATCCTTCCTCAATGAATCGAACGCCGGGTCGCCGTCGATCGGATCGATGTAGAGCAACGATTGCGGACGCAGGTCGAGCGCCCAGGTTGTACGAAATCCTCTCTCATACGCTTCATCCAGCGCCCTGAACGCCGCTTCGGATTCGCCGGCGAGCGCGTGCGCGCGGGCGCGCTGAAATGCGAACAGCGGCAGTCGCAAAGCAGCCGGACCATCCAGATACGCTGCGATGCGTTCGAGCAGGACGCGCGCCTCGGCTTCGGACGTGCCGCTGCGCAGTTGTGCTGTCACCAGATCCAGAGCAGGCATCACGTTGCGTGCAGTGATCGGCTCGACGCCGCGTGCGAGATAGGGCAACCGCTCGGTCAGAATCGCCAGCGCCTGGTCCGGCTTGCCGGCGATGAGCGCGAACTTTGCAGCCGGCAAGTCGAGCAAGCGACTGGTCGGATAATCCTTGCGATGCCCGGCCAGCACCTCGAAGGCCCGATCGTAGCGGCCTTGCATCGCGAAGCGCGCTGCTGCCGTCAGGTGGGCTTCGAACGGGTTCTTGCCGAAATCGAGCCACTGCTGTGCGCCGGCGCGATCGTCCATCGACATGTGCACCGACCACAGTTGCACGCGCGCGGCGCCGCCGAGCTGTTTCTCGAGCGCGCGCAGGTGGTTTGCCGCGTGCACGAAGTCGCCGAAATAGGTTTCCAGCGTGGCAATCGCCATGTGACAGGCACCCGCATCCGGATAGCGGGCGATCAGGTCGGCGCAACGCTGGCGCGCGGCATTGAGCTGCCCGCGGTTGCCGAGCAACGAGGCAAGGAGAAAGTTCGGCGCGGCGCACAGCGCATCCACGGCTATGGCGCGCTCGAACAGGCTCGTCGCCCTGTCCGGCTCGTTCCAGAAGATCGCCCGGCCGAACTCCTCGAACGCGAGCGAGTTCGCAGGATCGATCCCGATGGCGCGTTGCATGTCGCTTTCGGCCGCGAGATGCGCCTCGTAGTCGTCCTGGAAGCGCGAGCGCCAGAAACCGAAGCTGGCGCGCGCGTGCAAGGCTTCACTCGAAGTCGGATCGAGTGCGATCGCGCGCTCCGCCGCGGCCGAACCGAGTCGGGCGCTTTCCTCGATATCGGTCAGCGAACCCCAGGCGCGTCGGAAGTAGTAGCGAGCGAGGCCGGCGTGGGCGCGTGCATAGTCCGGATCGCGCGCAATCGCCGCTTCCAGCAACCGCTTCGCGAGCGCGGGATCTGCGCCCTTGGTCCGTCCGAGCAGATGAGCCTGGGCGATCAGGAACAGCCGGTGCGCTTCGGGGTCGACGGTACCGCGCGAACGGATGCGCGATTCGTCGAGATCCGGCAGCTCGATCTTCAGCGCCGATGCCACCGCGAACGAGATGTCCTCCTGGATCCGCAGGATGTCGCCGATGTCGCGCTCGAACGTCTGCGACCACAGATGCCGATCCTTGCCGGCATCGATGAGCTGCGCCGAGATCCGCAAATGGTCGCCGGCACGGCGCACGCTGCCTTCGAGGAAATAGCCGACCTTCAGCGCCTCGCCGATCGTCGCCGCCGATTCCTGCTTGCCCTTGAAGCGCTGCGACGAGCTTCGTGCGACGACCCTGAGTCCGCTGATGCCCGCGAGCTGCGTCACCAGCTCCTCGGTGAGACCGTCGGCGAACTGCTGGTTCTCGGCATCGTCGCTCAGGCTCGCGAACGGCAGCACCGCGACTGCAGGCTCCGGGAGACGACTCGCAACAGCAGGCGGATCGCTGTCAGTTCGCTGGAACCAGAGCGCTGCGACTGCGCCGAGTACGACAGCGACCGCAATTGCGCCTGCAACGCGCCAGTGTCGCCACCAGCCGGTCGCGTCAGGAGGCGAAGGCGCCGCGCCATCGACGGGATAGATGAAGCGATACCCGAGGCGCGGCAAGGTCTCTATGAATCGCGCAGTCGCAGCATCGTCGCCGAGCGCTCGGCGCAGTCGCGCGATCGCGTTGTTCAGCCCGTGATCGAAGTCGACATACACGCTGGCCGGCCAGAGCTGCTCGCGCAGCTCCTCGCGAGTGACGACTTCACCGGGGCGTTGCAACAGCAACGCCAGGATGTGAAACGACTGATCCTGGAGCCGGATGCGGCGTCCCTGCTTGCGCAGCTCGCGTGCGCGCGTGTCCAGCTCGAACACGCCGAAACGATGCACCTCCGGTGTCTTGCGCGTCTCGCTCACGGACCGCCCCTTGCCGCCGCAGGAATTCTGCCACCTTCGGCTTGCGGCCACGAGCGGCGCCGCCTGCGCGGCACGTGAGAGGCGAGCCGAATGTCCCAACGATTTCAAAGTCGTACCGGTGGATGAACAAACGAGGAATTCTTCAGCGCCGCGGGCTTGATCGGCGAGCGGGCCGCCGCCCAGGTTGCGAGCATGAACAGGGCGGTCTGGATAGCGGTCGCGGTGACGTGTGCGCTTGCCGGTTGTGGCGAGTCCGGCGACAGCGGACCGCAACCCCCACCCCCGGTCGCGATGCCGCAGCCCAGTCCCTATGTCATATGGGCCGGGCGCTTTGTCGGCACTGCGAAGATCGGCAGCGACCAGCGCTTCGTCGACGCGCTATTCACCAGGGACGGCGCAGTCCGCCTGTACCTGGGAGGTCCGACCGCTGGCGCCGACGGCACACTGGAGCAGAACAAGCCCGCGGACTCGGCGCAATTCGTCGGCACCTACGTGACGCGCGACTCCAATGCTGCCCGCGCAGCGGGCGCGCTCATCGGCCAGGGCTGCGGCGGCAACACCGGGCGCTTCTGTGCTGAGACGCCGCGGGGCGAGTTGCAGCTCTCACCTCTGTCCACCGATCTGTCGGCCGACCTTCGCGGCGAGCTGCGGGTGAGCAGAGCGCAGGGGCCGGAAACCTGGACCGTAGAGTTGCATCGCTGGGGCGAGCAGTACGTCAACGGTGTCAGCGTCGGGTTGATCGCCGGGCAGTACCGGGAAGCGATCGCCGTCTTTGCGCTGAACGGCGACACGATCGTCAACATCGATTCCGCGGGACACTTGTCCTTCCAGAGCGCGAATTCGAGCTGTACCGGCAGCGGCACGGTTCGCGTTCATCTCGACGGCTCGTACAACGCCTTCGACGTCGCACTCACTATCGGCAACTGCAAGGCGCCGCATGCGGACTTGAATGGCAGCTTCGCAGGTCTCGCCACGATCACGGGCGGCACGAAGTGGGACTACGACTCGCTGCTGCGAATGTGGCTGTCAAAGAGCGATCCAGCGCAGCCCGCCGCGGTAACGACGCTGGCGCTGTAGCGCCCTTAGCCCGCGCGTTTCACGAGCTCGCGCCGGGCGAGCTCGTCGACCGACGGTTGCTCGAGCGCGAAGGAACCGGCTTTGACCATGCCGGCCCGCTCGTACGTGAGGATCGTGACGCCGCTCGGCGAGGTTTTCGAGTCGAGCAGCGTGAGCGCAGTCGGAATCGTGCCGTCGCCGAACAGGCGCTTGCCCTTGCCCAACACCAGCGGGTAGATCAGCAGCTGGAAGCGGTCGACGAGATCGTGCTTGAGCAAGGTCTGCAGCAGCTGGCTGCTGCCCTGGGTCAGCAGCGTCGGTCCGTACTCGCGCTTCAGTCGCGACACTTCAGTCGGGACATCGTGAATCGCGACTGAGTTCTTCCACTTCAACGGTACCGTCGACGATGTGGCGACGTACTTCTTCGCGTTGTTCAGGGATTCCGCGAACGGCTCGTTCTGGATGTACGGCCAGTGCGCCGCGAAGATCTCATAGGTCCTGCGACCGAGCAGCAGCTCGTACGGCTGGCTGAAAATGCCGTCCATGACGTCCCCAATGAGGTCGTCCCAATAGTTGAACGTCCAGCCGCCGAGCTGAAATCCGCCCGTCGGGTCCTCCTCGGGCCCGCCCGGAGCCTGCATCACGCCGTCCAGGCTGACGAATGCAGCAGCATGGACGTTTCTCATCGTGAAGTTCCTCATTAGCGACACATTGGCATGAGCACATGCTCATTGCATGGGCTGGCGGTCAATAAATTGTTATCAGTTTGTAACGCGCCCAATACAGACGATTCCGCCGCTGCGATTTCGACAATTCATTGCTGCCGCGGAAGAACGATTGAGTTTCGCCGCGCCCGGTTTCTCGACTGCCGCGCCGCGCATAAGGTACGCCCTCGTTGCGTTGCACGACCTTTGCCGGGAGTCGAGTGTTCATGTTTATACGAAGAATCGGATCGATTGTTCTCGTGGTGGCGGTGATCGCTACCGGCGGCCTGCTGGCTGCCTGGAAACATTCCGCGCTGGTGGACGCCAATGCCGCGGCGTCGAACCAGCCCGAGCCGGTGGAATCGGTACAGGCCGTCGCCGCCAGGCAACGTGAGTACAGACCCGTCACGACGGCGATCGGGACCGTCGTTGCGACGCGCTCGATCAGCGTTCGGAACGAGCTGCCCGGCACGGTGCGCTATGTCGACCTCGAACCGGGCCAGATCGTCGCGCAAGGGACGGTGCTGATTGCATTGGACGTCGCCGTCGAGCAGGCCGAGCTGAAGGCACTCGAAGCGCAAGCCGAGCTCGCGCAGACGCAGTTTGCCCGCGTCACGAAGCTCAGCGACCAACGCGCGGTGTCCGCCGAAGAAGTCGACAGCACACGCGCGGCGCGCGACGTCGCCCTCGCGCAAATCGCCCGCACGAAGGCAACGATCGATCGCAAGACGATTCGCGCCCCGTTCCGGGCACGCGTCGGCATCTCCGACGTGCATCCCGGGCAGTACCTGAGCGAAGGCACGTACCTGACGAGCCTGCAGGGTGTCGATGACACCGCGTACGTCGACTTCGCCGTTGCCCAACAGATTGCGGCCGGGCTTCGCGCGGGCGACAAGGTGCAGGTGCTGACCGCCAGCGCCGATCCGGTCGTCGCAACGATCATGGCGACGGATGCACGCGTCGATCCGACCACGCGCAATGCGTCGGTCCGGGCCAAGGTGTCGGACGCGAAGCTTGCGCCGCCACCGGGTTCATCGGTTCGCGTGCAGGTGCCCGCCGGCGTGCTGCGCCTCGCGGTTGCCATCCCGGCGAGCGCGCTGCGCAAGGGGCCCGGCGGCGACTACGTGTTCGTCGTTGAGCAGGACAAGGACAACAAGGCGCGAGCCCAGCAGCGTCCGGTCCAGGTCGAGGCGCTCGCGGGCGATGAAGTCGTCATTCGCGACGGACTCGTCGCGGGCGAGCAGGTCGCGACGTCCGGCTCGTTCAAGCTGCGCGATGCAGTGCTGGTGTCGGTGATTCCGAAACCCGAATCCGTCGCAGCCAACAGCGGTGCTGCCGCCCACGTCGCTCTATGAACATGAAATCGTTCACCGACATCTTCATCAAGCACCCGGTGCTCGCGGCCGTGGTGAATCTCGTGATCGTGCTGGTCGGCGTGCGTGCGTTGACGACGCTGCCGGTCCAGCAGTTCCCGAGCATCAAGAGCTCTTCCGTCATCATCACGACCGTCTACACCGGCGCGAGCGCGGAGACGGTCCGCGGCTTTCTCACGACGCCGATCGAGCGCGCAGTTTCGTCGATCGGCGGCGTCGACTACGTCGAGTCGACGAGTCGCGCCGGCGTCAGCACTGTGACCGTGCGTCTGAAGCTCAACTACGACAGCACTGCAGCCCTCGCTGATGTCACCGCACGATTGCAGCAGGTGAGATCCGAGCTGCCGGCCGAGGCCGAGCCGCCTGCGGTCGACGTCCAGCGCGCCGATCGGCCGTACGGCACTTTCTACCTGAGTTTCACTTCGACGCAGCGGGATGTACCTGCGTTGACGGACTGGTTGTCGCGGACGTTGCAGCCGCAGCTCTCTACGTTGCCAGGCGTGCAGCGCGTGACCGTCGAAGGCGGTCGACCGCTTGCGATGCGCGTGTGGATTGATCCTGATCGACTCGCCGCGCGCGGCCTGTCGCCCGGCGACGTGCACGCCGCGCTCCAGCGGAACAACTACCTCGCTGCGGTCGGTCAGACCAAGAGCAACCTGGTGCAGGTGAACCTGCTCGCCAACACGGATCTGCGCGCCGTCGACGAGTTCGAGAACCTCATCGTCGCCGAGCGCAACGGCGGCATCGTGCGCCTCAGCGACGTCGCACGCGTCGAGCTCGGTGCCGAAGAAGCGGCGATGGTCGCGAAGTACAACGGCCAGCAGGGCGTGTATCTCGGCATCTGGCCGCTGCCCGGCTCGAACGAGATCGAAGTCGGCAGCGCGCTGCGCGACGAGATGGAGCGCATCCGCCCCACCCTGCCCGGCGACGTCGACATGAAGCTGGTGTGGGACGGCACGATGTTCATGCGCGATGCGCTGAAGGAGATCACCAAGACGCTCGGCGAGACGGTGCTGATCGTCGCCATCGTCGTGTTCCTGTTCATGGGCTCGGTGCGCACGGCGCTCGTGCCGCTGGTCGCGATGCCGGTGTCCTTGTTCGGCGCGGCGATCGTCATGCTCGCTTCCGGCTTCAGCCTCAACCTCCTGACGATTCTCGCCATCGTGCTGTCGGTCGGCCTGGTCGTCGACGATGCAATCGTCGTCGTCGAGAACGTCGAGCGGCACGTGCGCGAGGGTAAATCGCGCATCGCAGCGGCGCTCATCGGTGCCCGCGAGCTGAAGGGGCCAATCATCGCGATGACGATCACGCTCGCGACGGTCTATACACCGATCGCGTTCCAGGGCGGCCTCACGGGTTCGCTGTTCCTGGAGTTTGCGATCACACTCGCGGCCGCCGTGGTGGTGTCGGGTCTGGTTGCGCTGACGCTCTCGCCTGTCATGAGCTCGAAGTGGGTGCACGAGCACGGCGAGGAGACGCGCCTGACGAAGCTCGTCAACCGCGCGTTCAACGCGGTGAGCCGCGGCTATGCACGGCTGCTCGACCGTGCACTCGACATGCGCTGGGCAATCGTCGCGGTTGCTGCAATCGTGACGATCGCTGCGTGGCCGCTGTACCAGTACTCGCATCAGGAGCTGGCGCCGGTCGAAGATCAGAGTCACATCAGCCTGTTCTTCGAAGGCTCACCGGACTCGACACTGCAGGCCTCGAACGCCAATTCGCTGGAAGTCGTGAAAAGCATCACCGGCTTCCCCGAGACGCGCTTCATGTGGTCGCTGACCGCGCCGTGGGGCGGTTACGGCGGACTGGTCGCGAAGGATTGGCATGAGCGCGGACGCTCGACGTCGCAGATGTACGGCGAGGTGTACGGCGCCGTGTCGCAGATCCCGGGATTACGCGTCTTCCCGCGCCTGGATCCGCCGCTGCCGACGCCCGGCCAGTTCGACGTCGAGCTGGTCGTGCAAAGCGCGGGCGAGCTGGAGCAGCTCCTCGAGACGACGCAGGCAGTGCTGAATGCCGGCTGGCAGAGCGGCAAGTTCCTGTACGTCGATACCGATCTCAAGATCGATCTGCCGGAAGCGCGCGTCGTGCTGGATCGCGAGCGGCTCGCAGACCTCGGTCTCGACCTCGCGACCGTGGGGCGCGAGCTCGGCACGATGCTCGGCGGCGCGTACGTCAACCGCTTCAACTATTTCGATCGCAGCTACAAGGTGATCCCGCAGCTCAGCGACCAGGATCGCGCGACGCTCGATCCGCTGCTCGACCTGAAGATCAAGACGCCGGATGGGCGGCTCGTGCCGGTCTCGACGTTCACGCGCATCGAGACCGTGACGGGTCCGCGTACTCTCAACCGCTTCCAGCAGCGCAACTCCGCGCGCATCTTCGGCGGCGTCGTGCCCGGCGTGACCAAGGATCAGGGACTGCGCGTGCTGGAGGAAGCGGCGCAGAAAGCCGGCGGCACCGGCGTGACGCTCGACTATGCGGGCGAGTCGCGCCAGATCCGCCAGGAGAGCAAGGCGCTCACGACCACGCTCGGCTTCGCGGTGCTCCTTATCTATCTGGTGCTGGCCGCGCAGTTCCGCAGCTTCCGCGATCCGCTGATCGTGCTTCTCGGCTCGGTGCCGCTCGCGATCTCCGGCGCGCTGGTCTTCACGTTCACCGAGCTGACGACGATCAACATCTACTCGCAAGTGGGCCTGATCACGCTGGTCGGCCTGATCGCGAAGAACGGCATCCTGATCGTCGAGTTCGCGAACACACTGCAGGAGCGCGGTCTCGCGAAGCTGGATGCGATCCGGCAAGCGACGCTGACTCGCTTGCGACCGGTGTTGATGACGTCGGCCGCAACCGTGTTCGGTCACTTCCCGCTCGTGCTCGTTTCCGGTCCGGGTGCGGAAGCGCGCAACAGCATCGGCATCGTGCTGGTCACCGGCATGATCGTCGGCACGCTGTTCACGCTGTTCGTCGTGCCGGTGTTCTACCAGATGATCGCTGCGGACCACCGCGCCCGGTCGCCTGTTAGCGACGGCGAAGAGAGCGGACCGCGGGTCGCCGAGTTGCCGATTGCGGGAACCCTGTAGCAAGAGCAGGCTCCGGCTCACCGCACCGGCAGTGCGCTGTAATCGCAACTATCGGATTGTTCCGATAGCCGCCGGCGCTTACAGTGCACTGCCATGAATCACACGACACAGCATTATTTCGTGTTCGAGACCGCGGCCGGCTTCTGTGCGATCGCGTGGAGCGATGCGGGCATCACACGCTTCATGCTTCCTTCGCGCACAGCCGAAGCGACTGAGCACAACCTGCGACGTCGCATCCCGAACTCTGCCCTGGGTGCGCCGCCTGCACACGTGCTGGCTGCAGTCGACGCCGCGAAGCGCTACTTCAATGGCGAGCAGATCGACTTCTCCGATCTGCAACTCGACCTGGGCGGACAAGCCGATTTCTTCAAGCAGATCTACGCCGCCGCGCGGCGCGTCGCCTGGGGCCAGACAACGACGTACGGTGCTCTCGCGAAACAACTGGGCGCCGGACCGGAAGTCGCTCGCAGCGTCGGACAAGCGATGGCGAAGAATCCAGTGCCGCTGATCATTCCGTGTCATCGCGTGCTGGCGGCGGGCGGCAGGCTCGGCGGCTTCTCTGCACCGGGCGGCTCCGCCACCAAACAACGAATGCTCGAGCTCGAAGGCGTCAGCCTCGAGCCGCCTCCTCCCGCCCAGCAAACGCTCGGCCTCTGACGTACTATTGCCCGCGAGCCGCCTCCTCCCGCCCAGCAAACGCTCGGCCTCTGACGTACTATTGCCCGCATGGCCGCTACTGAATCGACGATGCTCGCGCTCGGCACGCCGGCGCCCGGATTCCGTCTCACGGATTTCAACGGTAAGGTTTGCACGCTCGAAGACTTCGCAGCCGCACGCGGGCTCGTCGTTGCCTTCATTTGCAATCACTGCCCGTATGTAAAGCACATGCGCAACGAGTTCGCTCGCTTCGCGCGCGAGTACCAGCCGAAGGGCATCGCAGTCGTCGCAATCTGCTCCAACGACACGGACGCTTATCCGCAGGACGGCCCGGCAGGCATGGCGGAGGAAGCACGCAACGTCGGGTACACCTTTCCCTACCTGTTCGATGCGACCCAGAGCGTCGCCAGATCCTACGATGCCGCGTGCACGCCGGATCTGTACCTGTTCGACGGGCAACGCAAGCTCATCTACCGCGGACAGTTCGACGACAGCCGTCCGGGCCGCGGCACGCCGACCGGGCAAGATCTGCGCGCGGCATGCGATGCATTGCTGAGCGGCACGGCTGCACCTCGGGAGCAGAAGCCCAGTCTCGGCTGCAACATCAAGTGGAAAAGTTGAGGTTCGCGTACCATCGCTGAATGGTTACGCGACACGTCGTTGCTCCCGGCGGCGGCGCCGGAGTGAAGCTCGCGCGCGGCGAGCACCTGCGCCTCATCGACATCGAAGGCGGTCAAACCGGCGACTTGATGGCGTTCTCGGCTGACGGGCGCGAGCGCCTGTCGAACGGACGCTCGTTCGACTACAACGGCAAGATCCTGCTCTCGACCGGCGACGTGCTCTGGTCCGATCGCAGCAACCCGCTGCTGACGATCGTGGCTGACGACGTCGGCAGACACGACTTCCTCTACGCCTCCTGCAGCCTCGAGATGTATCGCATGCAGTACAGCGTGACGGGCTACCACGCGAACTGCCTCGACAACCTGCGGGCAGCATTGCGCGAGCTCGGCCTCGAGCCGGACAGCCTGCCGACGGCTTTCAACTTTTTCATGAACGTCGAGATCCTCGCCGACGGACGCCTGAAGATCCTGCCGCCGAAATGTCGCAAAGGCGATTCGATGGTCCTGCGCGCCGAAATGGACCTGGCCATCGCGGTGTCGGCGTGCCCGGCCGCTACGTGCAACGACGGTCCGCCCCGATCGCTCGCATTTGAAATCAGCTGAGCGCCAGCTCGTCCCGGCCGATGTGAAACAGCTCGACCGCGGACATGAGCTGCGCGCCCTGCGCTCGCAGTTGGTCCGAGGCCTGAGACATGGACTCGACCAGCGCGGCATTCTGACGTGCGACCGATTCCATCTCGGCAACCGCACGGTTCACCTGCGTGATGCCCTCGCTCTGCTGCTGGGCGGCGTGGTGGAAGTTCTTCACGATGTCGGTCACGCGTCGCACGCTGCTGACCACTTCAGCCATCGTCGTGCCAGCCTGATTGACCAGCACGCTGCCCGCGCTGACATTGTCGACCGACGTTCCGATCAGCTCTTTGATCTCACGCGCCGCGGTCGCGCTGCGCTGGGCCAGGCTGCGCACTTCCGAGGCGACGACAGCAAAGCCGCGACCCTGGTCGCCTGCGCGCGCCGCCTCGACTGCAGCGTTCAAGGCGAGCAGGTTCGTCTGGAAGGCAATCGCGTCGATGACGCTGATGATGTCGGCGATCCGACTCGATGAGCGATTGATCTCGGCCATCGTGGTCACGACCTCGGAGACCACCTCGCCGCCGCGCCCCGCCACGTGCACCGCTGACTCGACGAGAGCGATGGCCTGTCGCGCCTGTTCTTCGGTCTTGTGAAATGTGTGCGTCAACTGCGCAACCGCATCGGTCGTCTGACTCAGCGCCGAGCCCTGCGTCTGCGTCCGGGCCGCGAGCTCGCCGCTGCCGGTGGCCATGTCGTCCGCCGCGCGCGCAACGGTGTCGGTCCCCTCAGCGATGGATCTCACCACCGAGCGCAATCTCTCCATGAGGCCGCCGAGCGCGCGACCGGTAGCGCTGTGGATCGTGCCGTCCCGCGCGGACAAATCTACTTTGTCATGCGTCGCAGTCATCGCCGTGACCATGCCGCGCAGCTCCGCAGCCTGAATTCCGTCCGCTCGCAACATGATCGAGAGGTACGAGAGCAGAGCCGTTTCGGCCACGACGTAGGCGGCATGCGCGAACACGATTCCCAGGCCGGTCTTGGTGAAGCACAGCACGCCGTAGCCGAGCTCCTGGAAGTAGTTGAACGAGAGGTGATGCACGGCGGTGACCGCGGCGCCAAACACGATCGGCCGCCAATCGCGGTAGCACAGCAGGAACGCCAGGCACACGAAGATCCCGAAGTGCAGCTCGATCATGCCGTACGCCTGGTGAATGTTCAGCGCGCAGAACACCATCAGCATCGCCGCGACCGTCATGCGTGTCGCGAGCGAGCCCGGCCAGGCATACGCCATGAAGGAAGGAATGACGGCCGCCGGAATCCCGACGCCTAGCGCCCCCGCCCACGTGTGATGCCAGGGGGCGAGCGCGAATGACAAAATAGCCAGGCACCACAACACGCCAACCATGAGCCGGTCGGCGCGGACGTGCGTCTGATGGAGGGGATCGCGCTCCTTCATTGCTCCTGTTTCGGCACGGACCGGCCGGTCTTTAGGTGCCGAACTGTAGGCCGAAGAGGACAATCGCTTCATGGACTACGACGCCGAGCTGCACCTGCATACCGATGTATTACGCCGGGCGTGTGCAATCCTTGCCCCGGAGCGCGTGCTGGACATCGGCTGCGGCACGGGACAGACGACGCGTGACGCGGGACGCGCCGCATCCGCCGGCAGCGCGCTCGGGGTCGACATTTCCGCCGCGATGATCGCGCGCGCCCGCGAGCTCGCAGCAGCCGAACATCTGCGCAACGTCCGCTTCGAGCACGACGACGCGCAGGTGCATCCGTTTACGGCGGGGGGCTTCGACGTTGCGATCAGCCGGTTCGGCACGATGTTCTTCGGCGATCCCGTCGCCGCCTTCCGCAATATCCGCGCGGCACTCACCCAGGACGGCCGTCTCGTGATGATGGTCTGGCAAAGCCATGAGTCGAACGAGTGGTCCGTCGCCATCCAGCAGGGACCTGCGCGGCCCTCGGACGCGTTCTCACTCGCCGATCCGTCCAGGGTGGAAGCGATTTGCGCTGCGGCCGGCTTCGCGCGCCCGATTTTCCAGGATGTGCGCGAACCCGTGTACTACGGCGACAGCGTCGAGGTCGCGTTCGACTGGGTCGGACGGTTTCAGGTCACGCGCGAGTTACTGCAATCGCTCGATGTCGTTGCCGCCGAGCATGCACGCGACAAGCTGCGCGAGACGCTCGCGAAACACCATGGCGAGCGAGGCGTGTGGTTCGACTCACGCGCGTGGATCGTCACTGCGCGCTGCCACTGAGGCCCAGATGCAGAAGTCGATGCAAAAGTTCGTGCTTTTCATCCAGGGCGCCGGAACGGGCGCTTACGCAGAGGATCGGCTGCTCGCGGATTCGCTCCAGCGCGAGCTCGGCGCCGACTACGAAGTGCACTGTCCGCAGATGCCCGATGAGGAAAACAGCCCGTATCCGCAATGGCGCGCTGAAATCGATGCGCGCCTGGGCGCGATGCCAGGCACAGTGGCCCTGGTCGGTCATTCAGTCGGCGGTTCCGTGCTGTTGAAGTACCTGTGCGACCGGGGCGTGACTTCGCAAGTCGCCGGCATGTTCGTCATCGCCGCGCCATACTGGGGCGCGAGCGAGTTCTGGAGCTGGGACGAGGGCACATTGCCGGCCGACGCAGCCGCAAAGCTGGCGGGCGAGTGGCCGCTCATCTTCTATCAGAGCCGCGACGACGAAGTCGTGCCGTTCGCGCACCTGGCCCTGTACGCAACCAAGCTGCCGCGGGCCACGATTCGCGAGTTCGACGGGCGCGGTCACCAGTTCAGGAACGATCTTGCAGAAGTCGCTGCTGACATCAGGAGCACTCATGGAATGCAGGCCGGCGGTCGACGATGACGTGCCGTGGTTGACTGACACGTTCGTCGCCGCGCTACGCGGCGCGATCACTGCCGAGCGCGGTTACTGGGATGAGCACAAGGAGCGCGCCCAGTTTGCCGAGCAGCTCAAGCTCGCGCAGACGTGGGTACTGCTGACGGAAGGGTCGCGCGCAGCGTTCTACACCGCATGGCCCGAGGCGGACCACCTGTTTCTGGGAACACTCTGCGTCGCGCCCGAGCGCCAGAATCGTGGGATCGGAACCGAGGCGATGCGCAGGATCGCGGCTCAGGCCGGCGAGCGACCGGTACAGCTGGCAGTGCTCAAGGCAAACACAGCCGCGCGACGTTTCTACGAGCAGCTCGGCTGCCGCCACCAGTCGACGAGCCGTCACCACGATCACTTCGTGTGGCCACCCGCCGCGTTCGCTACTCTCAGTTGATCGCAGCGATCGCGGCGATCTCGATCAGATACTGCGGCCCGGCCAGGCGCGCTTCGACGGTTGCGCGCGCTGGCGTGGAGCCTGGTGCGACCCACTTGTCCCAGACTTCGTTCATCTCGCCGAACGTGCTCATGTCCTTGAGCCAGATGGTCGCGGACAACAGATTCTGCTTGCTCGTGCCCGCTTCGGCGAGCAATCGATCGATCTGCGCGAGAATCACCCTGGCCTGCGCCGCGACGGTAGTCGCGCCCGCATCGGCAGGACACACCTGGCCGGCGAGGTACACGACGTTGCCGTGAACGACGGCCTGGCTCATGCGGGGACCGACTTGAATACGTTTGATCGTCATACGCTGCTCCTAGCGTGGATCCCGCGATTCTACGAGGCTCCTGGCACAGTCAACCAGCGTTGTCGCTAGCCGCGGAATGGCACGGCCACGGGCTTTCAGTTGATGCGCCAGATGCTGGAGCTTCTGCTCTGGCGAAGGCGGACGCGAAAACGCTGGTGACGGTTCTCGCGCCGCTCTTCGACCAGTTGCTGGCCCGGGGCCCGCGCCGCAAGAGCTAGTGCGTGTTCGCGCTGGCGATCAGCGTGTTCCAGCGTGCATCTGCGTGCAGCGACCTCAGGAACGGCGAATACATCATCTCGTCCCGCGTCCGGCGGGAGCCGGACTGTTCGAGCGCCCGCTGCGCCCACTTCAGCGCCTGCTCTTCGTCGCCGCGGTAGGCATGAACCTCGGCAATCAAGATGTCGGTCGACGGTTCGCGATCGGACCCGCTCGCCGTCGCGACCAGTCGTGCCAGCGCTGCGTCGGCAGCAGCCTGCTGCCCCGGCGCGCGAAAAGCGAGCGCGACGCATTGATCTCGCGGCGGTCCTGCTGGAATGCGCTCGGTCGCCGCCGCCGCTTCCGAGTAACGCTGCCGCAGGATCTGCACCCTCGCGATGTCGCTGTCGATCGTGTTCAGTGTCGGGCTCAACTCGCGCGCTTTCTCGAGCTCGACGATCGCCGCCTCCCATTCGCCGATGGCCGCCAGATACACGCCGAGGTTGCCGCGGCCAACGGCTGCGAGCGGATCGACGGCCACGGCGCGCCGTTGCAGAGCAATTCCTTCGCTCCAATGTCCTGCCTCGAAGGACCGGCCCGCGGACACGCTCAGCACCAGCGGATCGGACGGATTGAGGGCGACCGCACGCTTGCAATGCGTTTCCGATATCTGGAGACGACCGCGTCGCCCGTTGTACTGCGCCGCCCTGACGTGCGCCTCCGCGAGATTCGGGCCGAATTGCAGAGCTCGTTCCACGGCTACGCCCCACGCGTCCATTTTCTCGTCCGTCGCACGCTCCTCTGAGACGGTATAGACGCCAGCGAGCCCGGCCCAGGCCCGCGCGTAGCCAGGATCGATCTGCAGCGCCTGTTCGAAGTGCTCCTTGGCTCGGGCGAGGTCCGCAGCGCCGCGGCGATTGAAGAAGTACTTGCCCTGCAGGTAGTGCTCGAACGCGACTGCATTCTTCGTCCGCCCGAGCGGCGGCCGCGCGCTGTCGGTCAGAGTCACCTGCAACGACTCGGCGACTGCCGCGGCGATCTCGTCCTGCACGCCGAACACGTCCGTCGGGTCGCGATCATACGTCTGCGACCAGAGATGCACGCTGGTCGCACCATCCACGAGCTGCGCCGTGATGCGTATGCGGTCGCCGGACTTGCGCACGCTGCCTTCGAGCACGTGCGTGGTCTTGAGCGTGTCAGCAATCGTCGGGATGTCGACGTTGCGACCCTTGAAGGAGAACGACGACGTGCGCGCGGTCACGCGCAGCGTAGTCGATTGCGCGAGGAGATTCAGGATCTCCTCGGCCAGGCCTTCGCCGAAGTACGCCTGATCCTGCGTCTCGCTCATGTCGACGAAGGGCAGCACTGCGATCGACAGGGCCGGCGGATTCATCGACGCGTTGCGCTGCGGGTGCTGCTGCGAGCCTTGCAGTAACCAGAATGCAATACCGGCGAGCACGACCATCGCGGCAGCGGCCGCTGCCGGCAGTCTTCGCTTCGCAGGTTGCTGCGGCTCATCGAACGTGCTCGACGTGACGTCCGCCACGAAGCGATAGCCCCGCCCGGGAACCGTCACGATGAAGCGATGCTCGCCCGGCCGCTCACCGAGCACGCGACGCAACGTGTGAATCGTCTGTGTGAGGTTGCTCTCCTCGACGACGACGTTCGGCCACAGCGCGGCCAACAGCGTCCGCTTGTCGAGGAGCTGCCCGGGGCGCTCGACGAAATACAGCAGGGTGTCGAAAACTTTGCCAGTGACCTGCAGCGGCTGCTCATCGCCGCACACCGACAGCACACGGCGCATCGCATCCAGGCGAAATTCGCCGAATTCGTAAATGCGATGTGCCTGCGCTGCGGTCACGCCGATATCCCAGTGACGTCCTTGAGAAGATTTGAGCCGCGGCCAAGGAGTTTTTAGATGCCGCGCGCCGATTCTCCGCCTCCAGGAGCCTGAACACCAATCAGGAAAAACCAACCGGGGAGAGCGTCATGAGAGTCAAGATTTTGGTCATCGCCGCACTGGGGCTGTGCGGCGGGATTGCCGGCGGATCGGCCTGGGGCGACGCGGTAGTCGATTGGAACGAGATTGCACAGCAGGCGATCGTCACCGGACGTGCCGGGCCCATCGGCGCGGTGGACTCGGCGCTGATCCAGGTCGCGGTCCACGATGCCGTGCAGGCCATCGACAAGCGCTTCGAGCCGTACCACGTCGAGGTCAAAGGAGCGCATGGCTCGCGCTCGGCGGCGGCAGCGGCGGCTGCACATGCCGTGCTGGTCGGCATCTACCCTGCGCAGGCGACCACGCTCGACACGACATATTTCAACTATCTGGCCGCACACGGCCTGACCAATGACCCCGGGCTCCTCGTTGGGGAGAAGGTCGCCGCCGGCATCCTGCCGCTGCGACGGACGGATCCCAACCCGCTGCCGGCGCCGTTCACCGGCGGCACCGGCATCGGGCAGTGGCGACCGACTCCCTCGTTCATCGGCAATCCGCCAGCACCGCCCTCGGGCGCGCCGATGGCAGTGCATTGGATGGCGGGCTTCGATCCCTTCACGCTGACGGGCCCGACGCGCTTCCGCGCGGAACCGCCGCCGGCGCTGACCAGCGAGCGCTATCGCAAGGACTATGACGAGGTGAAGAAGCTCGGCTCGTTCAACAGCACCGATCGCACGCCGGAGCAGAAAGACCTCGCGTACTTCTATACGGACAATTTCCTGGCGCAATGGAATCGCGCGCTGCGCGGGATCGCGACCAAGCACCTGCGCCGGTCCGGCGACACGGCTCGACTGTTTGCGCTGGCGAACCTGGCGACGGCGGACGCTGTGATCTCGTCGTGGGACAGCAAGAAGTTCTACTTCTTCTGGCGGCCGATCACCGCGATCAACGAAGGCGACAACGACGGCAACCCGGGCACGACGGGCGACACGACCTGGCAACCGCTCATCAACACTCCGAACTATCCGGATTACACGTCCGGCGCGAACAACGTGACCGGCGCGATGACCCGTACGTTGTCACTGTTCTTCGGCCGCGACCGGATGACGTTCGAGGTGACGAGCCTCGCACCGCTCGCCGTTCAGAAGACGCGGGTCTACAACCGCTTCTCGGATGCGGCGGAGGACGTCGTCGACGCCCGCATCCTGCTCGGCATTCACTTCCGTTTCGCGGACACGGCCGCACGCAAGCAAGGCCAGCAGGTCGCAGAGTGGGCGTTCGATCATTTCCTGCTGCCGCTCAGGGGCGACGACGGTCACCACGATCACCACGATCGCGATTGATCGCGATGGCTTATCCCGGGCCACACTCCTAACATGGGGGTGTGAGCCCGGGAACGATCGTTATCGCCGTCGCCGCCTTCGCGTTCAGCACGGCAGCGCACGCGCAGTGGCTGACCGATCGCACACCTGGCATCCCACGACTGGCCGACGGCAAGCCGAACCTCACGGCGCCCGCTCCACGCACCGCAGATGGCAAGCCTGACTTCTCCGGCATCTGGCTCGCGTCGCCTCATCCGGCCTACTTCCTGAACATTGCGGCAGACCTGGACGCGACCGACGTGCAGCCCTGGGCGACCGAGCTGTTCGTCGAGCGGATGAACAACTTCGGCGCGGACGATCCGGCATCCATCGGCTGTCAGCCCTGGGGTCCGCGACACATTTTCGGCACCGTGCTCGCCGAGGCGGCGCGGACCAAGATCGTGCAGACGCCGGCGGTGATCGTCGTCCTGCACGAGGATCTCGCCTATCGGCAGGTGCTGATGGACGGCCGCAAGCTGCCGGCGAATCCCAATGCGAGCTTCGAAGGCTATTCGGTCGGCCGCTGGGAGGGCGAGGAACTGGTGATCGAAAGCGCCGGCTTCAAGGACAGCACGTGGCTCGACTTCGGCGGCCATCCGCACACGGAGTCGTTGCACATCACGGAGCGTTTGCGGCGCGTGGACTTCGGCCACATCCAGCGGCGCATCACGCTGACCGATGCGAAGGCCTTCAACAAGCCGATCACGATCGCATCGGACCTGACGCTCGTGCCGGACACCGAGCTGCTCGAATACGTCTGCATAGAATCTCCGCCGTACCGGCTGACGGGCCGGACCGATGCAGAAAAGAAAGTGAGCGTGCCGCCGGAAATTCTCGCGAAGTACGTCGGCGTCTACGATTTCGACGGCGCGAATCCCTTCAACTTCCGCACGCTCACGCTCTCGCTCACGGGCTCGCAGCTGTTCGCCGACTTCAACGGCAAGGGCCACATTCCGATGGTCGCGATGTCGGACAGGCTGTTCTCGCCGCGGCTACTCGGCACCTACGAGTTCTTCACCGACGAGCACGGCGCAGTCACGCACATCATGGCGCACGGAATCAACGCGAGCATGAAGATCGTCAAGCGGCGCGAAGCTGCGCGTTGAGCTCCGTCGCGCGCGGGAACGCGAACGCGATCGCCATCGCGCCGACGGCGAGACCGAGCGACGCGAAGAACAGCCAGGAATAGCCACCGAACGTGTCGAAAATCCAGCCGCCGACGACCGGGCCGGCTGACATGCCGAGGCTCGACAGCATCGTCGCAGCACCGAACACAGTGCCCATGATCGACTGGCTGAAATAGTCGCGCGCCAGCACCGCGTACAACGGCATCACGCCGCCGTAGGCCGTGCCGAAGATCACCGCCATGAAGTAGAACTCGCCGAGCTCGCGTACGAAGGGATACGTGCCGATTGCAACCGCCTGCACCAGGAGTCCGACGATCAGCACGCGCTTCGCACCATAGCGATCCCCCGCGACGCCGAGCAGTAATCTGCCGCCGAGGCCCGCCAATCCCTCGACGCTGTAAATGCTCACCGCCGCCATCGGCGCGATTCCACACGCCATCGCATAACTGACCATGTGGAAGATCGGCCCGGAGTGCGCCGCGCAGCACAGGAAGAACACGAGCGCCAGGACGATGAACTGCCGCGAACGCAGCGCCTCTGCAACGTTGGCGATCAGTCCGTCCGACGCCGCACTGGCTCCCGGCGTATTGGCCGCAGGCACGGGCGGTTGGCGCACGAACAGTGAAGCAGGAATCAGCAGGACCCACGCGAGGATGCCGATGACGAGCATCGCCGTGCGCCAGTCGTACGTAGTGATCAACCAGCGTGCAAACGGCGAGATCGTCATCGGCGCGACACCCATGCCCGCCGAGACGAGCGACACCGCGAGACTGCGTTGGGTATCGAACCACGCGGTGGTCAGCGCGATCATCGGCGCGAAGAACGTGCTCGCGGCCAAGCCGACGAGAATGCCGTACGTGAGCTGAAAAGCGAACAGCGACTGCACGCGGCTGGCGACGACCAAGGCAAGCCCGAGCAAGACCGCGCCGATCGACACGACGACGCGAGTGCCGTAGCGGTCGCTCAACGCGCCCCAGCCGAAAGCACCGGCGCCCATGACCAGGAAGTTGATGGTCATCGCGGCCGAGATGCCCGCGCGCGACCAGCCGGTGTCTCGCGAAACCGGGTCGAGAAAGATGGCCAGCGAAAACATCGCGCCCAGGGCGACGCAGGTCATGAGCGCGCCGACCCCGACGATGATCCAGCGGTAGGAGTGGGTATTCATATTTATATGACGAACGGCCCCCAGCCGGATCGACAGTAGCAGGCCCCGGCCGATGGAATAAACCGCCCCGCTGGATCGTACTGTCATGAGAAGACCGTCGCAGATCCGCCGGAGGCTCGTATGACCATCGCAGACATCGACGAGGGAGCGTTGCGCGAACGCGCAAGGAACCTGCTGGTTACGGGAAGGCTGCCATTCAGCGATCCGGACACGAGTTGGGCGGGGTCCGGGCGCGGCGAGCCCTGCTGTGTATGCCAGGTACTCGTGCAGCCGGACGAGATCGGGTTCGACCTCGCGTTTCGCAACTCGACCCGCGAGGTCGAGCTGCACATGCACAGCCGCTGTCGGATCGCGTGGGAGCAGGCGCGCGTGAGTCGAGCATTGGCCAAAGGTATCGTCTAAACGAACGTCCAATCGCCGGCGAGCGCGCGGCCGCGTAGCGTTTCTGCCATGAACAGGAGATCCAGCCATGCGCGCGAAACACTGCTTCGTCCAGGCGAAGAACCCCCGCTCGCTTCTCACCTTGTCACGCCTCGCGCGCTCTACAGCCATCACGGCATCTACGTCGGCGGCGGTCGGGTCATTCACTACTCCGGCCTCGCATACGGGCTGCGCAGCGGACCGGTGGAAACTGTTTCTCTCGAACGTTTCGCGCGCGGCCGCAGCATCCGGGTTCGACACGACGCGCCAGCGTTCGATCGCGGTGAAGTCGTGGAGCGTGCGCGATCTCGTCTGGGGGAACAGCGGTATCGGCTGTTGACGAACAACTGCAGGCACTTCTGTGCGTGGGCGCTGCGCGGGGAGCAAGCGCCGGGCTGACCAACACCATGGTGTTATCGCCTCGGCGGCGCGCCTCTGCTTGGATTGCAGAACACGCCAGGAGCTGAGCACCATGAGCGATCCCATCATCCAGAACTTCGGCACTCTCGGTGCCTCCCGCCTCGGCCTCGGCGAGGCCGTCCGCGCCAAGTCCGTCTCGGCCCTCAATCGCCTGCTCGCCCACACCATGGCGCTGCGCGACTTGTACAAGAAAGCGCACTGGCAGACGAAAGGCGCGAGCTTTTACAGCCTCCACCTGCTGTTCGACAAGCATCACGGCGAGCAACTCGAGTTGATGGATGCTCTCGCCGAGCGCGTGCAGACGCTGGGCGGCGTAGCTCTGGCGCTAGCGCATGACGTCGTCGAGGAATCGCGCATCGCGCGTGCGCCTCGAGGACGAGAGAGTGTCGGCGCTCAACTTAAACGCCTGCTCGATGCGCACGAATTCGTACTGCAGGAAGCCCGACCGCTTGCGCGCGAAGCGGCGGAGCGCGGCGACGACGGCACCAACGATCTGCTGGTGAGCCAGGTCGTGCGCACCAACGAGCTGCAGAGCTGGTTCATTCACGAGCAGTCGCAAGACGACGACGGCAGGAGTTCCCCATGAAAACCTTGGACCTGAAACTCGAAGTGCTGGCGATCCCCGTGGCCGATGTCGATCGCGCCAAGCGCTTCTATGGCGACGCGCTCGGCTGGCGACTCGATGGCGAGTTCATCGTCGGCGACTCGTTCCGGGCGTTGCAGTACACACCGCCCGGCTCGCCGTGTTCGATTCACTTCGGCAAGGGCGTGACACCGGCCGCGCCGGGCTCGGCCCGAGGTCTGTTCCTGATCGTGACGGACGTCGTGGCAGCCCGCGCCGAGCTCGTCGATCGCGGCATCAAGGTCAGCGAGGTGTTCCACATTACCGGCCCGGGGCAGCCGCCGATCAACGGCCCGGACCCGCAGCGTCACAGTTACGCGTCGTACGCCGCGTTCGAGGATCCCGACGGCAACGGCTGGCTGCTGCAGGAAGTCACGCAGCGATTGCCGGGACGTGTCGACGCGGCCGAGACGCAGTACGCCTCGGAGACCGATCTCGCGAACGCGATGCGCCGCGCCGAGACTGCGCACGGCGAATATGAGAAGCGCCTGGGGCAGAGACACGCTGATTGGCCGAGCTGGTACGCTGCCTACATGATCGCGGAACAGCACGGCAAACCGCTGCCGACGTGAGCAGCGATTACGACGTCATCATCATCGGTGGCGGCGCACCGGGCGAGCACTGCGCCGGTGCTCTTGCCGAGGGCGGTCTGCGTGTCGCCCTCGTCGAGCGCGAGTTGGTCGGTGGCGAGTGCTCCTACTGGGCGTGTGTTCCCTCGAAGACGTTGCTGCGTCCGGGCGAAGCTGCGCACGGTGCGAACGAAGCGGCGGCGACAGCGAAGGTCGACGTCGCGGCCGCGCTCGCATGGCGCGACTTCATGGTTTCGAATTACTCCGACGAAGGTCAGCAGCGCTGGCTCGCCAGCAACGGTATTACGCTGATCCGCGGCAGGGGTCGACTCGCGGGCACGGGCGTCGTTGAAGTCGACGGCGTGCGGTACACCGCTCAGCACGTCGTGCTCGCGAACGGCTCCGAGCCGATCATTCCCACCGTGCCGGGCTTGCGCGAGCTCGCAGGCATCTGGACGAATCGCGAAGTGACCGGCATGAAAGCCGTTCCGCAACGACTCCTCGTGCTGGGCGGCGGAGCGGTCGGCGTCGAGATGGCGCAAGCCGTTCGTCGCCTCGGCGGCGAAGTGGCGCTCGTCGCGAGCGGCATCCTGCCTCGCGAGCCGTGGTCGCTCGGCGAAGCACTCGCCGAAGTTCTGCGCCGTGACGGCATCGAGCTTGCGCTCGGCGTACACGCAACTGCTGCACGACGAGACGGCGAAAGCTACGTCTTGGAACTGGACGACGGACGCATATTGAGCGGCGAGCGTTTGCTCGTCGCGACCGGTCGGCGTCCCCGCACCGACGGCATCGGATTGGAAACCGTCGGCATCAAACCCACCGCGCACGGCGTTCCGGTCGACAGTCATCTGCGCGTCGCCGAGCGGCTCTGGGCGATCGGCGACATCAACGGCATCTGGCAACTGACGCACGTCGGGAAGTATCAGGGCCGGGTCGTCGCTGCGAACATCCTCGGCGAGCCGCGCGAGGCGAACTACGAAGCAGTGCCGCGCGTGATCTTCACGGATCCGCAAGCCGCGTCGGTGGGCGCAGCGGAAGCAACCTTCAGCGCAACCGCGCGCATCTCGGAAATCGCGAAGACGGCGACGTACACGCGCGCCTACGACAAGTCGAACGGATTCATGACGCTGCTCAGCGATGGCAAGCAACTGACCGGTGCCTACGCGCTCGGCCCGGAAGCCGGCGAGTGGTTGCAGCAGGCGACGCTCGCGATCCGCGCGCGCGTGCCGCTCGAGGTGTTGCTGGATACGATCCAGCCGTTTCCCACCTTCTCGGAAATCTATCTCGCCGCGCTGCAGGCGCTGCGCAAGAAGCTCAAGCCTTGAGCAGGCTCGAATCGATCGGCATGCGTCGCAGTGCCACGCCGGTCGCCGCGTAGATTGCATTTCTCAGCGCCGGGACTACAGACGTCACGCCGGTCTCGCCGATGCCGCCGGGCGACTCGCCGCTCTTGATCAGGTGCACGTCGATCCGCGGCACCTGGTTCATGCGCAGCAACTGGTAGTCGTGGAAGTTCGATTGCTCGACGCGCCCGTTCTTCAGCGTGATCTGGCCGTACAACGCGGCGGTCAGGCCGAATGTCAGACCGCCCTGCAATTGCGCGACGACCGTGTCCGGGTTGACGGCCAAACCAGTATCGACAGCGGTCGTGACGCGGCGGAGATTGACTGCGCCGGCATTGTCCACTTCGCACTCGACGACAGATGCGATGGAACTGCCGAACGCCGCCTGCGCCGACACGCCCCGTCCACAGCGCGCCGGGAGCGGTGTGCCCCAGCCGGACTTCTGTTTCACCAGGTCGAGCGCCGCCCGCAGACGCGGTTCCTTCTCGAGGTGCGCACGCCGGAACTCGATCGGATCCTTGCCGACGCTGCGCGCCAGCTCGTCCATGAACGACTCGATCGCGAACACGTTGTTGTTGGGACCGACGCCGCGCCAGAAGGCGGTATTGATGCCCGCAGACGCGGTTCCTTCTCGAGGTGCGCACGCCGGAACTCGATCGGATCCTTGCCGACACTGCGCGCCAGCTCGTCCATGAACGACTCGATCGCGAACACGTTGTTGTTGGGACCGACGCCGCGCCAGAAGGCGGTATTGATGCCAGGCGGTTCCTCGCGGTTGAACTCCACGCGATAGTTCGGGATTTCATACGGCACGTCGACGGCTGCATCCACGCCGTCGAAGTCCACACCGTTCTTGAAGCCAGCAGGCAGCCAGCGCGCAACGACGGCAGAGCCCGTGACTTTGTGTTTCCAGCCGACGATGCGTTCGTCCCGCAGGCGCGCCTGCAGGATCGTGTGATACACCGGACGGAACCAGTCGTGACGGATATCTTCCTCGCGGGTCCACACCACTTTCACCGGAGCTGCCACTTGCTTCGCGATGCGCGCAGCGTCGTAGGCCGCGTCCGGTTCCAGACGCCGCCCGAAGCCGCCGCCGATCAGGTGATTGTGGACGGTCACCTGAGCTGGCGTCAGGCCCGCAGCTCGTGCAACGGCAGCCTGCACGCGCGGGATCGCCTGGTTGCCGATCCACACGTCCGCCGCAGCAGGCGTGATGTGCACGGTGGCGTTCATCGGTTCCATCGTCGCGTGCGCGAGCAGCGGCATCTCGAACTCCGCCGTCACCACGCCCTCGCCAAAGACGCTCTGCAGATTGCCGACTTCCTTCGCGAGCGCACCGTCGCGCTTGCTGGCTTCGCGCAGCCTCGACCAGATCAAGTCCGACGACACGTTGGCGTTCGGTCCATCGTTCCAGGTGATGTCGAGCGCCGCGAGTCCTTGCTTGGCGGCCCACATGTGATCGCCAACGACGGCGACGAGATCGTCCAGCACGACGACCTGGCGCACACCCGGCACAGTCTTCGCCCGACTATCGTCGACGCGGGCGACCTTGCCGCCGAGCACCGGACTCTTGATCAGAGTCGCGATCTTGACGCCCGGCGGTCGCGCGTCGATGCCGTACTGCACTCGACCGTTGACCTTCTCCGGCGTGTCGAGTCTCTTCACCGGACGACCGATCAGCCGGAACTTCGCCGGGTCTTTCAGCGGGACGTCTTTCGGCGGCGTGATTGTCGCCGCGCCCGCGGCCAGCGCGCCGTAGTCGAGCGTGCGCTTCGTGCGATCGTGAACCACCTTGCCATCTTCGGCGCGGCACTCCGCTGCAGGAACCTTCCACTGACGCGCAGCGGCCTCGACCAGGCAGGCACGCGTGGTCGCAGCAGCCTGGCGCAGCGGCTTCCAGAATCCGCGGATGGAATTCGAATTGCCGGTGGCCTGGACGCCCAGCATCGGATTGAAGTACAGCTTCTCGTTGGGAGGCGCGTGCTCGACGCGCACCCGCTTCCAGTCCGCGTCGAGTTCTTCTGCGACGATCATCGCGAGCGACGTGTACACGCCCTGCCCCATCTCGACCTGAGGACAGATGAACGTCACTGCGCCCTGACCGTCGACGCGGATGAAGGCGTTCGGTGCGAACGGCTCGGACTTCGCCGCGTCGTTGGCATTGCTCGCGGGCACGTGGAAGCCGTACACAAAAACGGCACCCGCCGTCATGCCGACGAATTCGCGACGAGTCAGCTCGACGTTATCCTGCCGCACGCTTGATGGCCTCGCGAATACGCTGATAAGTGCCGCACCGGCAGATGTTGCCGGACATGGCCGCATCGATGTCGGCATCGCTCGGGTGCGGATTGGAATCGAGCAGCGCCGTGGCCGACATGATCTGGCCCGATTGACAGTAGCCGCACTGGACCACTTCGACGTCCAGCCACGCCTTCTGCACTTTCGCGCCGTTCGACGTCCCGCCTATCGTCTCGATCGTCCTGATCGGCTGGTCGCCGACTGCACTCACCGGCGTGATGCACGAACGGATAGCGTTGCCGTTCAGGTGCACCGTGCAGGCTCCGCACAAGCCCAGCCCGCAGCCGAACTTCGTTCCGGTCATGCCGAGAACATCGCGCAACACCCAGAGCAACGGCATGTCCGGGGGGACGTCGACTTCGCGCTTTTCGCCGTTGATGCTGAGAGCGACCATGCATCGAAGCCTACTCAAGGTGCGAGAGAAAACGATGCTACTAAGGTATCGTTGCACGCATGACGCTGCTCGCAACGCTCGGGATCGATCTGCCGATCATTCAAGCGCCGATGGCCGGTGTGTCATCGCCTGCGATGGCGGCTGCGGTGTCGAACGCCGGCGCGCTCGGATCGATCGGTGTCGGCGCGACGGACGCCGAGGGCGCCCGCAAGATGATTGCGGAAGTGCGCGCGCGCTCCAATCGCTCGCTCAACGTCAACGTGTTCTGTCATCGACCTCCGCGGGCAGACGCGACGCTCGAACGTGCGTGGCTCGTGCAGCTCCGTCCGCACTTCGAAAAGTTCGGCGCGCAACCTCCGGACCGCTTGCGAGAGATCTATCGCAGCTTCCTCGAAGATGACGCCATGCTGGCAGCGCTCGTCTCCGCGAAGCCGCGAGTCGTGAGCTTCCATTTCGGACTGCCCTCGGCCGAGCGCATTCGTGCGCTGCGCGATGCGGGCATCGTGCTGCTCGGTTCCGCTACGAGCGTGGCTGAAGGTCGAGCAGCAGCGAGTGCCGGTGTGCAGGCAGTCGTGGCCCAGGGTTACGAAGCCGGCGGTCATCGCGGTGTGGTCGATCCGGACGCGCACGACGATCGTCTCGGCACGCTTGCGCTGACGCGTCTGCTGGTGCGTGAGTTGAGCATTCCCGTGATCGCAGCGGGCGGAATCATGGATGGCGCAGGCATTGCCGCAGTGCTGCGCCTGGGTGCCGCTGCTGCTCAACTCGGCACCGCCTTCATCGCCTGCCCCGAGTCCGACGCCGATGCAGGTTTTCGTGCGGCGCTGGCGAGCGATGCAGCTCATCACACGGTCATGACTCGCGCGATCTCCGGTCGCGCCGCGCGCTGTCTTGCGAATGAGTTCACGGCGTTGAGCGCGGGCATCGCGGATCGACAAATCCCCGCTTATCCGCTCGCCTACGATGCCGGCAAAGCGCTCAACGCAGCCGCGAAAGCTGCAGGCGATACGCGCTTCGGCGCGCAGTGGGCCGGTCAAGGTGCGCCACTCGCGCGCGCGATGCCGGCAGCGGAACTAGTCGCTACCTTGGTTCGTGAGATGCGCTGAGCTCACGCGTTGACGTGCGC
>Ga0209382_10000231_pt1 | contig 90925 bp, 97 predicted proteins | sample SoiMetdeltSBSDD5_FD_187599 | JGI IMG/M metagenome (GOLD analysis project Ga0209382, IMG submission 187599) | Bulk soil microbial communities from a Populus tree surrounding site in Tennessee, USA - Soil MetaG P. deltoides SBSDD5 (SPAdes) (version 2) | ecosystem: Environmental > Terrestrial >...
CAGGTTCTCGACGAGCCGCGAGTGGGCCTTCAGCATGCGCGACTCGCGTGGCGCTCGGCGACGCGCGCGGCGATGAACTCGCCGAGCTTTTGCTTGAACACCGGCCGATCGAACGCCTCGGCGCGCGCCCTGAGCGCCTTGCCCTCGAACCGCTCCTCGGCGCGCTCGAATCGCGTGATCGCATCCGTCAGCGCCTCGGCCGTCTGCTCCGAGAAGAAGACGGCCGTCGGCGCCGCGTCGCCGGCGTCGAGCCCGATCATGGTCTCGAGCGCGCCGCCCCGCGCCAGCGCGATCGTCGGCCGGCCCGCCGCCGCCGCTTCGAGCGGGGTGATGCCAAAGTCCTCGACGCCGGGGAAGATCAGCGCGCGGCAGCGCGCGTAGAGTCTGGCGATCTCGGCATCGGAGCGCCACCCGAGGAAGCTCACCATCGGCCCGGCCATCGCCCGCAGCCGCGATTCCTCCGGCCCCGTGCCGACGATCACGAGCCGACGCCCGAGCCGCGCCGCCGCGGCCACCGCGAGGTCGACGTGCTTGTACGGCACGAGCGCGCTGACCACCAGGTAGTAGTCGTCGGTCGTCTCGGCGATCTCGAAGCGCTGGACGTCGACGGGCGGGTAGATGACGTCGGAGGAGCGGTCGTAGGCGCGGCGGATCCGGTCGGCGATGTGGCGCGAGATCGCCGCGAAGCGGTGCACGCCGGACGTGCGCCGATCCCAGCGCCGCAGGGCCGCCGCGACGGGTGGCCCGAGCACGCGCGCGGCCGGGCCATTGCCGGGCCCGAAGTAGTCGTCGGCGAGATCCCAGACGTACCGCATCGGCGAAAAGCAATAACACAGATGGAGCGCCCCGCGGGGCACCCGCACGCCCTTCGCGACGCAGTGGCTCATCGACACGATCAGGTCATAGCCCGAGAAATCGAATCGGCTGATCGCGAACGGAAACGCCGGCAGGTAATAGCGGTAGCGCGTGGCGGCGTGCGGTAGGCGCTGGACCAGCGAGGTGACGATGCGCCGGCGCTCGATCTGCGGGGTGACGCTTCCGGGCACGTGCAGCAAGGTGTAGAGGGGCGCGTCGGGGAATAGCTCGCACAAGACCTCGAGGCAGCGCTCGCCGCCTCGCATCCCCGTCAGCCAATCGTGGACCAGGGCGACGCGAGCGCCCGGAACCAAACCCGCTCCCGCTAGCGCGGGCGCGACCCGAGCCGCCGGCGCCAGTACTCGAGCAGATCGGTCAGCGTCTGCTCGAGCGAGATCGTGGTGCGCCAGCCGAGTGCAGTCTCGACCTTCTGCCGCGAGCCCCGCAGGACAGGTACGTCGGAGGGACGCAGGCGCGCGGGATCCTGACGGATCTCGATGTGCGGAAGCGTCGATTTCCCGATGAGGAAGTTGAGGAGCCGCTCGATCGACCACTCGCCCCCGGAGCAGAGGTTGTAGACCTCGCCCGGCGTCCCGCGCTCGAGCAGGAGCCAGTACCCGCGCACGATGTCGCGGACGTCGGAGAAATCGCGGGTGGGCTTGAGATCGCCCACGTAGACGACCGGCTCGCGCAGGCCGGCTTCCATCTCGGCGATCTGCTTGGCGAAGTTCGATTCGGCGAAGGCGTCGCCTCGGCGCGGCCCGGTGTGATTGAAGGCGCGCGAGCGCACCACGTGCATCCCGTAGCTCTTGAAGTACTGCCAGCCCATCAGGTCCTGCGCCACCTTGCTGACCGCGTAGGGCGAGAGCGGCCGCAGCGGATTCGTCTCGCGGATCGGCAGCTCGTCGGGTTCGACGAGCCCGTACTCCTCGCTCGAGCCGATCACGAGGAACCGCGCGTTGGAACCGAGCTGGCGCATGGCCTCGAACAGGTTCATCTGGCTCACGACGTTCGTGTAGAACGTCTCGACGGGGGTCTGCCACGAGGCCTGAACGAAGCTCTGCGCCGCCAGGTGGATGATGTAGTCGGGCCGGGCCTGCTCCAGCACTGTCCGGACCGAAAGGATGTCGCGCAGGTCCGACTCGATCAGGGTGACCCGGTCGCGGAGGTGTTCGATGTGCTCGGTCTTGCTTCGCCACCGTACCGAGCCGAACACTTCGGCGCCGCGGCTCAGGGCGTACTCCGCGAGGTGACTGCCGACGAACCCCGTGATCCCTGTGACCAAAATCCGCATCTGGGTCATAGTACTACACCCGATGCGGCGCTCCCTCCATACCCGTTGGCCCGCGCAGCGCCCGCCGCCAGGCGGGGGGCAGGGCCAGGGCCGCAAGAGGCCGGAGGACGAAGACGGCGCACCACCAGGGGTAGGCGCGGCTCCGCACGGCGCGCCAGCGCACCCGCGCCTCGGCCCGCAGTCGGTCGTCGTCGCGGACGGCGGAGACGCGACCGGAGGTCAGGCGTCGGACCACCAGGGGCTCGGGCAGGTTCGCCAGGCGCGTGACCCGCGACAGGCGCATCCACAAGTCGTAGTCCTGAGACACCGGGAACCCCGGATCGTATCGGCCCGCCCTGTCCAGAACCGATCGGCGCACGATGACCGACGAGTGGACGAACGGGTTCGCGCGAATCAGCGCCCGTCGGATCGCGTCGTCGTCCACCGGCGGACGGACAACCGTGACCTCGCGACCGGATGGATCGACCTCACGTGCCCACGTCCCCAGGAGCCCGACGTCCGGGTGCGCCTCGAGGAACTCGATCTGGCGCGCGAGCCGCTCCGGCAGCGCGACGTCGTCGGCGTCGAGCCGCGCGAGCAGCGGTGACCGCGCCAGCTCGAGCGCGCGATTGAGCGCCAGGGTCAGCCCTTGGCGCGTGCGCCGCTCGACGCGAAGCCGCAGGTCGCGAATCGACGCGAGTGCTTCGGGCGTGCCGTCGGTGGAGCCGTCATCGATCACGATCATCTCGAGGTCGGCAAACGTCTGCGCGAGGATGCTGTCGACCGCCTCGCGCACCCAGGGCGCGCCGTTGTGAACGGACATCAACACGGAGACTGCCGGCACGCTCACCCGCGCCGCGTCGCCGCCGGAAGCTTACGGAAGAGCAGGTTGAAGTAGGGCAAGCAGCGCGAGGGCGTCGCGCCCGCGGCCCGAAGGACCGTCACGAACAGATCGAGAGTCGGGCCGAGCCTCACCATGCGTCGGCCCGCGACCTTCGCAAAGAAGCGCGAGCCGTAGCCCGCCTCCTCGGTCACGTCCTCGATTCCGTGCCATCCCGAGGACGGAAGGCATTCCTTGAGCGTCGCGTTTCGCCATCCGGTGCCGTCGGCGCTGAACACCTCATACGGGACGTCGCGGATCTTGCGCCGGAACAGTCGTGCGTACCGGTACGCGAGCCTCGGGGGCATCCACTGAACGCCCAGCAACCCGATCGAATGCGTTTCCATCGGAAACCAGCGGTTGGGCGTGTCGAGGATCGTGATGTGCCCGCCGGGCGCAAGCACCCGGTAGTACTCGTCTACGATCGCACGGCGGTCCTTCGGCAGATGCTCGACGATGCCGACGACCAGCACGAGATCGAAGGTGCCATCGCGCCAGGGCAGCCGTTGTGTCTGGTCGTTGGACAGCAACAACACGTCGCGGAGCTTGTCGATCGGAAGCTCTTCGCGCTTGACCCGGATGATATCGATGAAAGCGGGGTCCGTGTCGAACGTCTCGATCGTCGCGATTTCGGGCTGCTCGGCCAGATATTCGGTCATGTGGCCGAAGGAGCAGCCGACCTCGAGCACACGCAGACCGCGAGCGCCATGCGCGCGCAGCCAGCGGAACAGTGGCTCGAGGTACAGCGGCGCGCGCTGATCCTTGAACGGGAAGTAGAGCGGCGCCCGCTCCTGCTTGCGCTCGATGAGCATCTCGATGACGCGTTTGCTGTACCGGGTCGGAGCATACGTCACCCCATTCATCGTCAACACGCGACGATCGCCGAGGTCTTCGATGCTATAGGCCGACCCGGACATCGAAGTGAGTATAGCGACCTCCCCTACGCCTTGCGGCGCGCCTGCATGGCCAGGATCGAGCCGGCATGCCGAAGCACCGGGATCCGGCCGAGGATCCGCTCGGCGCGAAAGCGCCGCTCGGGCGACGGGATCCAGTACGCCTCGATGCGCGGATTCTCGAATCCCCCGTGGCGGCAGAGCGCTCGCAGCTCGCCGCGCGTCAGAAAGTCGTGCGTCGCCCAGTTCTTCTCGTCGGCCCAGAAGCCTCGGTGCCGATAGGGCCGGTGATATTTCCTGACGAGTCGGGCGACTCGCCGCACGTTGTGGTGCGGCTCGACCAGATAGAGTCGTCCGCCCGGGCGGACGACACGACCGAGCTCGGCAAAGACGTCAGGGCGTCGATGAAAATGATCGAGGCTCTGGATGATGAACGCCGAATCGACGGACCCGGAGTGGACGTCGGAGCTCAGGTCGAACGCGCGCGAGCCGATGACCCGCACGTTGTTCAGGCGCTCGGTGTCGCAGCGATCTGGGGCCACCTTCTGGAGATCCTCGACCGGCTCGATCGCGATCACCGAGCGCGCCCGGCGGGCGATGAGCGCGGTGAAGTAGCCGCTTCCCGCCCCCAGCTCGAGCGCGTTGCCATAGCCGCCTCCGTCCGCGCCCCACACGAGCGACACGAGGGGACCAGCCGGGTACTCGTGCTGCGCGTCGTCCTCGTAGCTGTGGATGCGATCGTAGTCGGTCGCGCCGTCGCCCGAATACACGCGGTCGTTGAAGCCGGCGTTGATCTGGTCGAGCCTGGCGCGCGAGTCGCCGAAGCGCAGCGCCATCTTGATCGGGTGCGAAAGGATCAGGTACAGGAGATAGTTCCGCTTGCCGATCTCGATCAAGGTCACGACACGCGCTCCGCCGTCATCCCTTGCGCGCCACGACCAGCAGCATGTGGCCGAATAGCCTCAGCAGCGGCTCCGTATAGAGCAAGCGCCGCGCGAGACCGATCGCGCGCGCCCGCGGCCCTGGCATCGACCGGTTCTGACCGCGATCACCATCGGCGTCACTCCTGGAACCAGCCGCCGCCGACGCCAACCGTCGCGTGAGCCCGCGCGGCAGCGCCTTTCGCAGGAGCCGCGCCGGATCGTAAGGAGCCGATGACATCTGGCGAAAGCCGTGGCGCAGGAGCGCAGCCTGAAGATCGCCACGGGTGAAGACGAATTGATAGAACTTGCCGCCCCGATCCCTGACCGCGCGGTTGCGGCGTCGGAGCCAGGGTGACGTGAGGCGGCGCACACCGTTCACATACGGCACCGAGATCACCATGATGCCGCCGGGCGCCAGCGCGCGACGCGCCTCCGCCAGAATCGCGTCCGGTCCGCGCTCGTCGTGCTCGACGGCGCCCAGCGAGATGTAGGCCGCCAGCGCGCCGTCACGGATGGCAAGCTCTTCGAGCTTCATCGCCGCCAGCGGTACCGCCGCGACGCGACGACAGGTGACCAGCGGCTCGACGACCCAGTCGGCGCCGGCAACTCGCCAGCCGCGCTCGCGCAGGAGCAGCACATACTGACCGGTTCCGCAGCCGGCCTCGAGGATCGCCCCGGTCTTCGGCAGCGCCCGGGTGATCAGCGTGGTCAGCGGCGAGCGACGGGCGATCGTCAATAGCTCTTCGACCGGATGATGGCCCCAGTGCTCGGACCAGAACTCCTGGCCCGATGATCGCCGGTATTCGGTCAGCACGGCAGGCTTGCGCCCTTCACGCGCGCGCCACACGACGAAGCAGCTCGATCTCACCGGCCACGAGCCGGGTGAGGTCGTAGCGCTCAAGGATCTCGGCGCGCGCTCGTTCGCCGAGTCGCCGTGACAGATCAGGCTGGGCCAACACCTGCTCGATCCGCGCCGCGAGCCCACCGGCGTCGCCCGGCTCGAACAGAAGCCCGGTGTCGCCGTCGCCTAGGATCGACCTGCTGCCGCCTACCCGCGACGCGACGCACGGCACCCCGCAGCTCATCGCCTCGAGCAACACCTTGGGATGGCCTTCGGTCAAGGACGGAAGCACGAATACGCGAGCGCCGGCGTAGACGCGGGGCAGCTCGCGATGATCGACGAACGGCGTCAGCGTGAGCGGGACGCCCAGCGCCCGGGCCCGGGCTTCGAGCGCCGAGCGCTGGTTCCCCTCGCCTACCATCGCGACCGCGAGATCGAAGCGCGCGAGCAGCTTGCCCGCTGCCTCGAGCAAGGTCGCGAGGTCCTTCTCGACCGACAGCCGCCCGACGTAGAGCAGGATCGCGCGCCCGCCGGGCGGACCCGGCGCCGGTCGAAAGCGCCGCGTATCGACGCCGTTCGGGACCACGTGGATCTTGCCCGCGCCGCCCTGAGCGCTGACGATGTCCGCGAGCTCCGCGGTCGGCACGATCACCGCGGCGGCCGCGCGAACGCCGAGCCGCGCGACGACTCGACGCAGCAGGGCCCTCGAGCGCGAGCGCGCCAGCCGCTCGTAGTGGAAGCCGTACGTCGCGACGAACGGAATGCCCCAGCGCCGGCGGGCGATCAGCGCCGGAACCACGCCCGTGATCTGGAAGACACGAAACACCGAGCACTCGCGCATCGCGCGTCCGTGCCGTCGAGCCATCGCGAACGCGTAGCGCCAGGGATGCTCCCGTCCGCCCGGCAGCACGCGCACGCGCTCCAGCAGCGTGCGATCGGCGGTGAACGACGCGAGCGATTCGTCGAGATAGCTGAAGTAGCGCACCTCGGCGAAGGCCTGTGCGTAAGGGACGAGATAGCCGTCGATCAGCCGCGAATGCTGACCGGTTTGCGCCAGCTCGCCGAGCCCGCCCCGTATCGCCGGCAGGAGCCCGACGATCATGAGCGGATCTTCACCGCCCGCGCCCGGAAGCCCGTGCTGTCATCGGGCCGCCGCAGCGCTGCCTGTCGGCGCCAGCGACTCAGGCGGTCGTACGCCGCGAGCGAGACGCCGCCGAGCGCGTCGATCGCGCCCGCCCACGGCGTGTCGTGCACGACGGGCTCCAGATCACCCTGCAGCTCGAACCCGCCGGCACGGAGCTCGGCGACAAACTCCTCGCGCGTGTACTCGATCTTGTGGTCGGGGTCGGAGTAGGCGAACAGGCCCGCGTCCCGGAGGGTCCGGCGCCAGCGCGTGTCGCGATTCGGCGCCGACACGAGCAGCCGACCATCATCGGTCAACACTCGGTGGATCTCGCGCAGCACCTCGACGCGCGGATGGATGTGCTCGATCACGTCCAGGAACAGCACGGCGTCGAACGTGCGATCGCGGAATGGAAACGGCGCGGTGATGTCCTGTGCCAGTAGCGCCGCATTGGCGACGCCGGCCTCGCGGGCCATACGAGCGGCGACGGCGAGATTCCGAGGATCGTACTCCATACCGACGATCCTCCGGCACATTCGCGCAGCCCGCACGACGAAGGCGCCGTTGCCGCACCCCACGTCGAGCACCCGATCGCTAGCCTTGAGATGGGGCAAGTACCAGAAGTGCCACGGGTGATCGACCAGATGCTTGGGGTGGATCGCGTAGCCGCGCTTTCCGGTCAGCTTGACGAGCCTGACGCCGACGGCCTTGCCGCGCCGGTTGACGACGTCGACCCCGCGCACGACCAGGCGTCCGAGCGGCGTCATCGGCGCGCCTCCGCCGCGCGGCGGCGCCAGGTCTCCAGCGTGGCCTCGTAGACGCGCCGGGTTCCTTCGACGCAGCGGTCCCAGCGGAAGCGCTGCTCGATCCGCGCCGCGTTCGCCTGGCCGAGCTTGCGCCGCAGCGCTGCGTCGCCGAGCAGCAGCCGCAAGCGCTCGGCGAACCGCTCCGTGTCGCCGGGGTCGGAGACGAAGCCTCCTTCGCTGTCGACGAGCAGCTCGGGGATCGACCCACGGTCGGACGCGATCACCGGCAGCCCCGACGACATCGCCTCGCCCACCGCCAGGCCGAAGCCTTCCATCGCGGACGGAAAGAAGAAGACATCGGCGAGATTGAAATAGTCGGCCTTGTCCGCCTCGGGCACGTAGCCGGTGAAGACGACGGAGCCCGCCAGCCCAAGCCGCTCGGCGCGGCGCCGAAGCTCTTCGAGCAGCGCGCCGCCGCCGGCCACGACCAGCCGCGCGTCCGGATGAGCCGGCGCCACGGCAGTCCAGACGTCGAGCATGGTCTCGAGATTCTTTCGCGGCTTGAGCCCGCCGAAGAACAGGACGACCGGGCGGCCGCGCAGCCCCCATCGCTCGACGAGGTCCTGCCGCGCCGGACGGGGGGCGAACTTCGCGTCGACGCCGTAGGGAACCACCGCCACGTGGTCGATCCGGACGCCGAGCACCTCGCGCAGCTGGCGCCGGGAAAACTCGCTGCCGACGACGACCGCATCGGCCACGTCGACGACGCGTTTTTCGATGATCGGATTGAGTAAGTCGGGATCGAGATGGTGATGATGCGCCACCACGGGAACGTCGAGACGGAATCGGCGCCGCGCCCAGAGCACACCCGGGCCGATGTACCGCAGCGAGTGAACGCGCAGCAGATCGAAGCCCGCCGATTCCTTCACACGGCGGACCGCTGCCGGGACCACGAACGGCGCCACGTACCAGCGAAGCCCGCGGCCGATCCCGAAGCGGTGCACGGTCCAATTCGGAACGTGCTCGGGATGCGGCTTGCCGCGCGCCAGGATGATGTCGATCGACACCCCGGCGCAGCCGAGCCTCGTCAGCAGCTCGCGCTCGTAGGTCTCACCGCCCGATGTCGTTTCGGGCGCCACGCCGCAGTGCGGAGTGCAGATGCGCATGGCTCAGCGCGTGGCCGTGATGAGGTAGCCGCCCACGAACGACGAGAGCTCCGAGTGGCGCACGCTCGCCAGCCGGTCGATCCGTGCCAGCAGATCGAACAGCGGAAACAGCGCGTAGCCCGCGTGCCGCAGACCCGCCGGCGCGCGCTGAACCAAGAACCGCAGCATCCCGGCCAGCTGCGTGAAGTAGCCTCCCTGCGGCGTGACCGAGTCAGCGGTGAGGCCGCTCTCGGCCAGCAGCCGCCGCCACATCACGTCCGTGTATCGAGCGTAGTCGTACGGGTCGCCGTGGAGGCGCTCGAGGAACGGCGCCGTCGCCACCAGGCGGCCGCCCGGGCGCAGCACGCGGCGGCACTCACGCAGCGCGGCGGCGGTATCGGGGACGTGCTCGAGCACCTCGGTGATCTTGATCGCGTCGAAGGCGGCGTCGCGAAACGGCAGGGCCTGCACGTCGGCCCGCACCTGAGGGGAGCCCGCGGCCGACACATCGGCGACCACCCAGCGCGCGTCGGCCGGCGCCTTGAAGCTGCCGCGCCGGCGTCCGCCGCCGACGTCGAGAACCCGGCCCGAGAATCGGTCCTTCAGGGTGTCGAGGTCGGCATCGATCATCCGCCGGCGATACGAGGTGCCCAGATAGATCGACAATCTTGAGCTCACGCCGGCTTGCGCCCCGCGGCCGCGTACGCGTCGAGCAGCGAGGCGACGATCTTGTCCTCGCTGAACACGGCGGCCAATCGCGCGCGCGCCGCGGCGCCCATCCGCTCGCGCCGCGCGGGATCGCGCAGCAGCGCGACGATCGCGTCGGCGAGCGCGGTCGCGTCGTTCTTCCGCACGAGCAGACCCGTGACGCCGTCCTCGACCGCCTCGGCCGAGCCGCCGGTGAAGGTCGCCACCACGGGCCGGCCGAAGTGCATCGCCTCGATCAGCACGCGGCTCAGCGGCTCGGGCCACACCGAGGGCGCGACGATCACGTCCGCGGCGCGGTAGAGCGGAAAAAGCCGCGCGTGCGGGAGGACGCCGAGCGCATGGACGTCGTCGCGCGCCGGCAGCTCGGTGTCGCCCTTGCCCGCGAACGCGAAGCGCACGCCGGGAATCGCCGCGCGGATCCGGTCGAGCGCCTGCAAGAGCACGGGCGTGCCCTTGCCGAGCGACCGCTTGCCCACGTAGAGCACCAGCGCGCCGTCGCCAATCCCGAGCTCGCGTCGTACGCGCTCGGCCTCGTCGGCCGTCGGCATGGCATCGGACGGCGGCAGCGGATAGACTACGTGGCGCCGCTCGGACGGCACGACGCGAGTGGGATAGACCGCCAGGATCCCGCGACTGACGCCAACGATCGCGTCGACGGCGCCGAGCGCACGGCGGCGCACTAGGTGGCCGATCCAGGCCATCCGCATCGAGAGCCCGAGCCAGGCGCGACGGCCGGGGCCGGCGTCGCGATGATAGTGCTCGAGATTGAACCGCGCGCACTTCGCCGTGTACTGATGAAACGAGCAGTCGAACGTCTCCCACGGCTCGAACAACGTGCAAAAGCCGAGCGGGCAAACGAGGCCGAGATCGCGAATCGTCGCGAGCACGGGCCGGCCGAGCAGCCGCGCGGCGCGCACGGCCGCGACGAGGGCGCCCTTGCCCTGGGCATGAATCGCGCGCGCGTTCCGCCGATGCGCGACCCAGGCGACGCACGCGGTGAAATACAGGTTCCACACGGGATTGCGATGAACCGGCGCCGGCACCTCGACCTGTCCCGACCGGCGCCTCACGAGCATCGGCAAGCGCGGGAACGGCACCCGCACGACCTCCACGCCCTCCGAGGTCTCACGGCGCGGCGCGCCGTAGTTCGGCGTCACCACGACTACCGGCTGCCCGCGGCGCGCCAGCGCCCGCGCCCACTCGGCGTTCGTCCACTCGGCGCCGCCGGGCGCGAACGGCGGATAGTACTCGCTCGCGAACAGGACGGGACGGGCGCCGTCGGTCGTCACGGCTTTCTCGCCACCAGCTCGAGGTATGGCGCCACGCCCGACAGCCGGTAATAGGCGCCGGTCAGAAGACGCAGCCGCCCGAGCGTCTCGCGCGGCCGGTCGTCGTCGTAGAACCTCAGATCTGTCACTCCCGCCGCGGCGAAGCTCTTCACGATGGCGCCACGGGTCAGGCGCCGCAACGTCGCCAGATACGCGACCGGTCGCCGCCGGAGGCGCAGATACACGCGCCCGAGCATCTTGGGAAGGAACGGCGCCCAGAAGAGCTTGTAGTGCCCCTCGTAGAACGACCAGGCGTTGGGCGTGTGGACGTAGATCGCCCCGCCGCGCCGTGTGACCCGCACCATCTCGCGGATCGTGCCGGTCACGGAGTCCACATGCTCGATCACCGAGAAGCAGTGGACCAGGTCGAACGCGCCATCGGCGAACGGCAGCGCTTCCGCGGTGGCGCGCGCGAACCCGGCACCCGCCCGGCCCCGCAGCGCGCAGATCGCGATCGCGTCGGCGTCGGCGTCCACGCCGACCGCGCGGGCCCCTGCCGCCGCGGCCGCCACGTTGAAGCCGCCCGTGCCGCAGCCCACGTTCAGCACGCGGCCGCGGAGCGCGGCGGGGCCGAGTAGCGCTTCGAGACGCGCCAGCCGGCCTCGCTCCTGGATCTCTTCCTCGCGGCGCAGCTGGACGAGCACGCTCCAGTCGGGAATGCCCAGGGTGTCGCGGTAGTACGCGGTGTAGTAGCGATCGGTCGACTCACGAAGCTCGGCCGTTCCGCTCACGCGTGTACGATCGTCCGACGGCTTGACACGTCCGCACCCCGCCGATAGGCTCGGCGCGGATGACTCGCCTGCTTCGACGTGTCGCGCGCGCCGTTCTCGGTGTCGAGCGCCCTCAGGTGTACTACCTTCCCTGGCTGGTTCGTCCGGGCCTCGATTGCGTGCTGATGCTGAGCAATCTCGAGGCGCGCTTCAACACGGAGCACAACGCCGGCCCCTTCTCCATGCGCGTGATCCAGTACGATGCGGACGGGCACCGCCGCGGCGAGCATCGAGCCCGGCTCGAGCGCAGCACGGACGTCCTCGAGGTGAAGCTGTCCGCGTCGGAGGGCGCGTGGGGCTTCGTCACCGTCGACGGGGATCACGTGCACTCGGACCTGTACGTCACGCTGTCCGACGGCGACGCCTACGCCGTCACCCACGGTCGCCAGGAGTTCGTCGAGCAGTATCCAGTCTGGAGCCGCGCCGCGATGGCGGCGATCGGCAGGGCGCTCGCGCTGTTCGGCCGCACTGTGCCTGCGTTCGTCAGGCATCAGTACGCGTACGTCGGCGCCGAGAGCCGCTCCGATCTGCTCCTGCTGAACCTGTCCAACGTCACGAACCACGTCCGTGTGGCGACCTTGCCCGCCGGCGGCTCCAGCGCACTGCTCCGAATCCCACCGATGGGATCGCATCTCTTGAACGTGTCGCGGCTGGCCGAGGCGCCGGCCAAGGGCACGCGCGTCGTCCCGCTGCGGCTCGAGGGCAACGCCTGGTTCAACCTGTACGTGGTCGGCGCCGTGGGCGCCGCCGAGCGCGCCGCACCGCTCTCGTTGATGCATGTCAAGTAGCCTGTCCGCGCTGCTCTCGGCGACGTTCGCCGAGCCCGGGTACGAGCATCTCGTCGAGCTCATCCACCAGCGCGACGCCGCCGCGCGACGCCGGCTGGAAGCGCTCGACGTCGAGATCTACGACATGCGCGGCGACGTGCTCGGGGCGCGGTCGGTCGATCCGCGCGAGGAGGTGCTGGACCTCGGCAAGCTGGTCGGTGAGGTGCTGCCGCCGGGCGATCGCGCGCTCGTCCTCTTCGACGCGCGCTACGACGAGCGCGTGTTCCCGTATCGTCCTCACCACTACGCCTACCTGCATCGGATCGCGTCCGGCGATCCGCCGTTGTACTACGCGGTCAACGCGACGCTCGGGGGCGTTCCCGATCGCATCGGCGCCGAGCGGCTGAACAACTTCGAGACGTACCTGTTCCGCGCGCAGCGCTTCGCCGAGCGGTATTCGCTGCTGCTGGGCAGCGTCGCGCGCTTCTCCGACGTCGAGGCGCGCGTTACCTGCTACTACGCGACCGCCAGCACCACGACCACGGTGACGCTCGCTCCCAAGCACCATACCGAGGTGGCGCTGCCGGTCGAGCACGAGGGTCAGACCTTGACGCGGGTCGAAGTGAAGTCGCTGTTCCGGCTGGCGAGCTACGTCGTCGGGCGCCGCGCCGGCTCGGGAAGCCTCGTGCTGTTCGATCACCTCTTCACCTACTTCAAGTGAGTCAGGAAGCGGATCACGCGGTCGCGCTGCGCCGGCGTGATCCCGACCGAGCACGGTAGCGAGAGCCCGCGCGCGTGCAGCTGGTCCGCGACTTCCACCCGATACGCGGGGCAGTCGCGGTACGGCGGCTGGCGGTGGATCGGATAGAACAGGGGCCGGCACTGGATACCGGCCCTCGCCGCGGCGTCGATGACCTCGCGCGCGCTTCCCCAGATCGCCGGGTCCAGCAGGATCGAGTACATCCAGAAGTTCGAGGTCGCCCACGGCTGCTCGGCGCAGGGTTCGAGCCCGGGCAGCCGGCCGAGCGCCTCGGTGTAGGCGCGCGCGGTCTCGCGCTTCCCCTCGACGAACCCATCGAGCTGTTCGAGCTGGGCGACGCCGATTGCCGCCTGCAGATTGGTCATGCGGTAGTTGAAGCCCACGGCGTCGTGGATCCACTCGGCGGCGTCGACGCGCGAATGCGTCGTCATCGCGCGGAGCCGCCGCGCGGTCTGATCGTCGTTGGTCACGACCATGCCGCCGCCGCCCGTCGTGATGATCTTGTTGCCGTTGAACGACAGACATCCGGCGAGGCCGGCGACGCCGACTCGCCGCCCCTTGTAGCGGGAGCCGAGCGACTCCGTCGAATCCTCGATCAGCGACACGGAATAGCGCGACGCCAGCTCGAGCAGCGCATCGAGGTCAGCGGGGTGGCCGTAGAGGTGCACTGGCAACATCGCCTTGACGCGCCGCCCGGTCGCGCGGTTCACGAGCCCGTCGCGCCGCATCACGCATTGGCGGGCGAGGAACTCCGCGGTCTTGGTCGAGTCCATGGCCCAGGTCTTGGGATCCGAGTCCATGAACACGGGCCAGGCCCCGCAGTAGCGAATCGCGTTCGCGGTCGCGATGAACGTCAGCGAGGGCACCAGCACCTCGTCGTCCTGCCCGACGTCGGCGGCGAGCAGCGCGACGTGCAGCGCCGCCGTCCCCGTGACCACGGCGATCCCGTGTCGCGCGTTCAGATAGCTCGCCATGTCCCGCTCGAAGCGATCCACGAACGGCCCGACCGACGACACCCAGTTGGTGTCCAGGCACTCCTTCAGGTACTCCCATTCCTTCCCCGCCAGGTACGGCACGGCGTTGGGAATACGATCATCGGTTTCGCTCATCGGGTCGACCTCGCCGCGCCTGACCGGTCCCGGTACCACGCGAACGTTTGACCCACGCCGCGCTCGAGGTCGATGGCCGGCGCGAACCCGGTGAGCGCGCGCAGGCGGGCGATGTCGGGACAGCGTCGAGAGGGCGATCCCGCGGGCGCCGGCCGGCTCTCGATAGTCGGCGCGAAGTCCGCGAGGCGTAGTACCAGCTCGACCAGGCGTTCGATGGCAATTTCCTCGGCGTCGTTGCCGATATTCACGATGCGACCGGCGGCCTTGGGCGTCGTCATGAGGCGCGTCATGGCCTCGACCGCGTCTGTGACGTAACAGAATGCGCGGCGCTGCTCAGGGCCGTACACCCTGAACGGATTCTCCCGCGCGAGGGCGCGCATGCTGAGCTCGGGTACCACATGGTCGAAGCCCATCCGCGGCCCGTACACATTGTGGAATCGTCCGATGACGTACGGCATCCGGCGCGCGCGGGCGCCGTGGATCACCGCGGCCTCACCGAGGATCTTGGTGGCCGCGTACGCGAAGCGGGGATTCTCGATAGCGCTCACCGAGAGCGGAACGTCCTCGGGAGTCGGGATCGGCAGTGTTCCGCTCACCGCGCCGGCGTACGCCTCGCTCGTGGACGCGAAGAACACGGTCCCGGCCTTCGGGGTGAGCCACTCGATGAGATTCAGCACGGCTTTGGTGTTCACGTCGATCACGCGGCCGGGATCGGTCTCGACGTTGCGGACGCCGACAATGGCCGCGAGCATGTACACCTGATCCCAGGCGCCCGTGAATGCGGCCCACGCCCGCGGATCGGTCAGGTCCGCCCGCACGAGCTCGACGTCGGGCCGCTCGAGCAGCGCGGACAGGTCGTCGTCGACTCGCCCGCGCGATAGATTGTCGACCAGGGTGATCTCGCGCCCACCGTCCTCGGCCAGCCGTCGCGCAAGGTGATAGCCGATGAATCCGGCTCCACCCAGGACGAGCACGCGGCTCGGGGGTGCCACGGCTCAGCCCACTCCGATCGAGGCGTAGTGGATCCCGTCGACCCGTCGGATCGCCTCGACCGACAGCACGCGCCAGCAGTCGTAGACGAGCGCGGGACGCCGCATACGAGACAAGGTCGAGGCGACGTTGAGCCGCCGGTAGTCGGGATGATCGGTGATGATCAGCGCCGCGTCGGTGCCGTCGAACGCTTCCTGGAGCGAGCACGGCGTGACGCCCAGCTTGCGAATGACATCGGGAGCCACGAGGAAGTCGTGGCCGATGAGGTCGAGCTTCGTCTGGCGGAATACATCGAGCATCGGAATGACCGGCGCGCCCCGCATGTCGTCGGTGGGCGGCCAGCCCTTGTAGGCGAAGCCCAGCAGCGCGACGCGCGCGCCGTCGAGCCGGCCGCGCGTCCGCGACAAGAGCTCGACGAATCGGCGCGCCACGTGACCGGGCAGGTGCTCGTTGAGTCGGCGCGCGTTGCCGATCAGCCACGGCTCGTGGCCAACGGCCTCGGCGCTTGCCATCAGGATGTAGGGATCCTTCGACAAGCACCCGCCGCCGACGAAGCCGGGGCGCGCGAGATCCGGTCGCGGGTAGTCCACGTTGGCCGCGCGGATGAGCTCCATCGGATCGAGCGCGAGCCGCTCGGCCAGGAGCGCCACCTCGTTGCCGAACGAGTAGATCAGGTCGGTGTGACAGTTGTTGACCAGCTTGACGGTCTCGGCCGCCTCGAGCGACGACACACGGACGATTCGCGGCGCGAGTCGTGAGAACAGCGTCTCGGCCAGCTCACCGCTCGCGTCGTCGAGCCCGCCGACCACCTGCGGCAGCTCCTCGAGCTCGCGCAGTGCCTGTCCCTGGATGGTCCGTTCGGGGCACATCGCCAGGCGCGCGCGGCCCCACACCGCCAGGAGCTCCGGCAGCACGACCGTGCGGCTCGCGCCGACGGGCACGGTGCTTCGCACGACCACGAGCGTGTCCGGACCGACCGCCTGGGCCACAGCGCGCGCGGCGCTGCGCAGGCCTTCCAGGTTGGGGCGGTTCGTCGCCGGATCGACCGGGGTCGAGACGCAGAGCACGACCGCGTCGAGCGGCGTGTCGGGGAGGGCGGAGCTCACGTGAAGCCGCTCGTTCAGGTGCTCGAGAAGCCCTTCAGCGATGCCCGGCTCGAAGATGTGGGGCTGCCCCGCCGCAAGCGCGCTCACGACCTCCGGAACGCGATCGCAGCCGAAGACCGTGCAGCCCTTCCGGGCCAGCGCCACCGCCAAGGTGATGCCGACGTAGCCGAGCCCGACGACGCCGACCCGCTTCATTCGAGCAGCCCCTCCGCGACGTCGCGATTGGCTTTCTCGAAATCGAGCTGGCGCCCGACGTCGAGCCAGTACTCGCGAATCGCGTACGCGGCGACGGGGCGCCCGGCCCTCAGCAGGGCGTGGATCAGATCGGTCGCGTCGAAGTAGACGTCGCGCGGGATCTGGTCGATCGCGCTGGCCTCCAGCATGTAGATGCCGGTGTTGATCGGATACTCCTTGCGCGGCTTCTCGTCGACGGCGAGCACGCGGTCGTCGCGCAGCGTGAACTCGCCGTACGGGATCTCGACCTGGTGGAGCGAGACGCCGACGGTCATCGCCGGCGGGCCCTGGCGGCGGTGGAACGCCCACATCGCGCGGAAGTCGCACTTGGTCAGGATGTCGGCGTTCACGACCAGCGCACCCGGCTCGAGCCGGTCGCGGACGAGTGTCAAGGCACCCATCGTCCCGAGCGGGCGCGACTCCTCCACGTACGTGAGGCGCACGCCAAGGCGCGAGCCGTCGCCCAGGTAGTCACGGATCATCTGCGACTTGTGGTGCACGGCAACGATCACGTCGGTGAGGCCCGAGCGGTGCAGATGCTCGATCATGAGCTCGATCAGCGGCTTGCCGCCGACGCGCAAGAGCGGCTTGGGCGTCGCCTCGGTGAGAGGCCGCAGACGCTTGCCTTCCCCGCCCGCCATGATGACCGCGGGAATCTTGAGCGGTGCCGGCGGCGCCATGAGCTCGTCGAGCAGCAGAAGCTCGACCACGCGTCCCTGGTCATCGACAGCCGGCAGATGGCGGAACCCGCGCTGGCGCATCAGCGCCAGCGCGTCGGCGGCGGCGATCCCAGACCGTACGACGACGGGCGCGCGGTTGACGGCGCTCTCGATGCCGGCGTCCAGCGGCGCGCCCCTCAGGATCGCTTTGCGCAGATCGCCGTCGGTCGCGATGCCGACCAGCCGGCGCTGGCCGTCGACGACCAAGGTCAACCCCTTGCCGGTCTTCGACACGCGCTCCAACGCTTCGCGGACCGTGGCGCCCTCCCCGACGAAGAGATCTTCTGGATTCATGCGCCCTCGCGCTTTCGGGTGAGCGTCGCGCCCAGCTCCACCGTTCTCAGCACGCGGACGATGCGCTCGGCCGCGTGCCCGTCTCCGTACGGGTTCTTCATGCCGGAGAGCCCCGCGCGAAACGCCGGCGTCAGCGCGGCGTCGACGCCGGCCAGAATCTCGTCGCGGTCGGGGCTGACGTCGACGACGTTGGCGGCGCGCAGGCGGCCGGCTTGCCGCGCGCCGACGTTGACGACGGGAAGCTCGAACGAGGGCGCCTCGATCAGGCCGCTCGACGAGTTGCCGACCATCGCGTCCGCGTGACGCAACAGCGAGAGATAGACGTCGTCGCCGAGGTTTCGCACCAGCCGCACCCGGTCGTGCCGGCCGGCGAACTCCTCGAGGCGCGCGATGATCGTCCGGCCCGCCGTGTCGGCGTTCGGATAGGTGACGACGCAGGTGGCGTCGACTTTCTCGAGCGCGGCCAGGAGCTCGTCGGTGTGCCGGCCGGTCTCCTGATACTCGAGCGTAGCCGGGTGATACGTGACGATCAGCCAGTGGTCGTCGGGAGCGAGATCGAGCCGCTGCGCGAGCTCGTCGCGCGACAGAAGCCGCGCCGTCCGGATGCGATCGAGCCCGGGCGCGCCGACGTTGTGGATCCGCCACGGCTCTTCGCCCATCGCGGCGACCCGGCGGGCGTGCGGCTCGGCGGACACGAAGTGCAGGTGCGCGCACTTGGTGATCGCGTGGCGGATCTGGTTGTCGATCGCGCCCTCGGTGACCTCGCCGCCGTGCAGATGCGCGACCGGCAGCACGAACGGCAACGCGGCGGCGGCCGCAGACAGCATCTCGAACCGATCGCCCAGCAGGACGACCAGGTCGGGGCGATGCCGCGCGTAGGCGCGCCCGAATCCGGCCACGCCGCGGCCGATCGAGGCGGCGATGGCCTCCGGCGCATCCGATGGCTCCAGCATCTCGATGCGCTCGGCGATCGGCCAGCCCTCGCCCTCGATCAGCTCCACCGTCCGCCCGAACGCGTCCGAGAGATGCGTGCCGCCCACGAACAGCAGCAGGCGCACGTCGGACGAGGCACGCAACTCGGACAGGACGGGCGTGAGATGACCCCAATCGGATCGAGCCACCGTGACCACCGCGATCGTGCGCAACGCCGGGCTCATTCCAGCGCCGTCCAGTCGATCACGTCGTCGGCCGCCAGGTCACGCCGCACGCGACGGCCGAGCGCCCGCTCGAGCTCGGCCGGCGAGATGCCGGTGCCCGGCCGCTTGACGGCGACCGCGTCCTTGACCAGCTCTTCCCCTGCCCGGAGCGCGCGCGCGGCGACGAGGCTCTTGCGCGCGACGCGCCGCGTGTCGAGCTCCGAGGGCATCGGCCGCTTGACGCCGTCGCCCAGCGCGGCCTCGATGTTGCGGATGCCGCGGACCAGCGCCGCCATCTCCGCCGGCTCCAGCGAGGCGCGATGGTCGGGCCCGGGCAGGTTCTTGTCGAGCGTCAGATGCTTCTCGACGATCGCGGCGCCGCGCGCCACCGCCGCCAGCGCGATCTCGAGACCGAGCGTGTGATCCGACAGCCCGACGGGGCGCCCGAACCGGTCCCGCAGCGCGTCCATCGCGCGCAGATTCACCTCACCGACGGGCGCCGGATAGGCGCTCACGCAATGCAGGATCGCCACCGGCACGTCCGCGACGTCGCCGATGGCGGCGAGTGCCTGCTCCACCTCGTCGAGCGTCGACATGCCGGTCGACAGGATGATCGGCTTTCCCTTGGCCGCGATGTGGCGAAGCAGCGGGAGGTTTGTGATCTCGCCCGAGGGGATCTTGAACATCGGCACGCCGAGGGCGGCGAGCGTGTCGGCGCTGGCTTCGTCGAAGGGCGTCGAGAAGAAGACGATGCCGCGTGCGGCCGCGTGAGCCTGCAGCGCCCGGAGCGTCTCGGTGGACAGCTCCAGGCGCATGAGCATCTCGCTCTGGCTCTCGCCGGCGCCCGTCGCCTCGATCTGATAGGCGGCCTTCGGGGCGGTCCGGCTCGTGAGGGCCGAGGTCCGGAACGTCTGGAACTTCACGGCGTCCGCCGCGCTGTCCGCCGCGGCATCGATCAGCGCGCGCGCCAGCGCCGGGTCACCGTTGTGGTTCACGCCCGCCTCGGCGATGACGAACGCCGGCCGCCCGGGTGCGATCGCCCTTCCCGCCAGGACGAAATCGCGGCTCAACGCGCACGCCCCTCGGCGAGCGCCACGACCTCGGCGTCGATGCGATCGGCAAGCGCCCCGTCGACCGGCCGCACGTAGTGTGCGGCGAATGCGCGCCCGCGCGCGGCCAGCGCCGCGTGGGCGGCGGGATCGGTCAGCAGATTTCGCACCACCCGCGCAAGGCCGTCCACGTCGTCCGCGGCGACGAGCGCGACCGCGCCGTCAGTCACGTAGCGGGGCATTCCGTTCCCCTCGAAATTCCTCCCCGCGGGCTGAATCGCGACGACGGGGCAGCCGTGGTCCATGGCCTCGATGCCGGCCATCGAGGTCACCATCAACGCGACATCGGCCGCCCGGAAGAGTTGATGAATGTCATAGGTCTGGGTGACGACAGCCTCGGACCAGCCCAGCGCGGCAAGCGTCTGCGCGAGCGCCGCCGTGTCCTCGTTCGGATGAGCCTTGACCACCACGTTGACGCCGTCGAGCGCCCGCATCGCGTCGCGCGCGGCGCGGTACAGCGCGTCCTTCTCGGCGGCCGAGAAGATGAACGATTCGTACTTCGACACGAGGACCACGATCGGGCGATCGGCGACGAGCCCCAGATCGGCGACCACGCGCGAGCGGAGCTCACGCAGGGGCATGCGACGCGCGGCGTCGGCCCGAGGGTCGCCCATCACGACCACGCGCGACTCGTCGATTCCCTTTTGAGCCAGCGCCTTGCGAATGTGCTCGCCGAACACCAGCAGCCTGTCGGCGCCATCGAAGAGGTCGATCCGCTCGCGGCCGAGGATTGCGCCGCCCCAGTAGAGCACGGTCGGAATCCCGCGGGCGCGAGCCGCCCTGGCCAGCGCTTGCTCGGCCATGCGGCGATCGCTCGTGATGATGACGGCGGTCGGTCGATGCGTATCGAGAATCCGGAACGCCGCCGCCACATAGAGCCGGGCCGTCGCCAGGGTCCAGACCACAGCGTGCCGACGGTATTTGCCGAGGATGCGATCCAGCGGGGACTTCGCGGTCGGCGAATGGCGGCGCAGTCGCCGTCGCACGCGCCCCAGGCTATGCACCAGGCGGACCGCGTCCCGCCGCGGTAGGTAGTCCATGAAGTACGCGCCGGAGACGCCCGCGTCCTGTGACAACCGCTGCAACGGCGTCTCCAGCTGCCGGTTTTCCCGGGTCGACGCGACCACACGGCAGTGGAACCCTCGAGCACGCAGCGCCTGGGCCAGCGGGTTCACCATCATGAAGTGCCGCGCGTGCGAGACGGAAAACACGTAGCGCGTCGTGGACGGGGGAACCGGATGGCGCTGGTGATCGAGGAGCTGATCGAGCGCTCGACGCTCCTCCCGGTAACGCAGCCGGCGCTCGGCGAGGGCCAGCAGTCTGGCCGGCACGAACCACGAGCCGACGTGTGTCGGGATTCCGCGCTCCTTCGCGAGGGCGCGTGCCACGCGCTCGACCATCGACGAACCTGTCACCAGCACGACCCGGTCGGGCTTGGCGTCGCTCAGTATGCGCTCGACGATCGACACGTACTCCATGACCTCGAGACGAAGCAGCAGCGCCTTGCCGACGCTCATCACGTCCGGGAGCCAGACGCCGTCCACCAGCAGCCCAGGCTCGGCGTCCCGCGCCGGCCACCACGACTCGACGACGTCGCGCGTTCGCTTGGCGAGCGAGTCGTCGCCGCGAATCGTCTCCTCATCGTAGTACCGACGCACGACATGACCCGGGAGCGCGTGCTCGTCGACGAGCTCGCGGCCCGCCAGCAGGGTCACATCGCCCTGGCCGGCCCGCGAGCAGACGCGCGTGACGAGCCGGCGATAGCGCGGCACGTATCGCTCGTAGAGATTGCGCACCCAGCCCCGGCGATATCCGCCGGCGCTGCGCGGCGCCTCGGTGACGACCAGAACGCCGCTCACGACCTCTCCGCGGCGCGCGCCGGCACGCCCTTGACGGTCTCGCCGGCGGCGACGTCCCGCACGACGACGGCGCCGGCGCCGACGACGGCGTGCTTGCCGACCGTGACACGCGGAACGACGATCGCGCCGGCGCCGATGAACGCGCCGTCCTCGACGCACACCTCGCCGGAGAGCACGACCGCCGGTGACAGATAGACGTGATCGGCGAGACGGCAGCCGTGCTCCACGATGGAGCCGCTGTAGACGACGGCGTTGTCCCCGACGGCGACGCCGGCCCCGAGGACGGCGCCGGGGAACACCACCGAGCCCGCACCCAGCCGCGCCGTCGGCGACACGGTGGCTCGCGGATGAACCAGGGTCGGAAGGGACGGGCCCAGGCCGCGCAGGCGCTCGAAGATCTCGATCCGCCGAGCGAGCGCGGTGTTACCGACACCGACCAGCACGCCGTCGATCGCGTGGCGCGCCACGCAAGCGGACAGCTCGTCGTCGCGTCCGATGATGTCCGGAGCAGCGTCGGCTGAGCCGCGCTCGATGAAGCCGGCCAGGGTCCAGCCCGCCGCGGTCGCGACGTCGGCGACGGCGCGCCCGTGCCCGCCCGCACCCACGATGAGCAGACGGCGTGCCATCGGCGCGGCTATTGCCTCGGCCGTGGGATGGGCGCCCGGCCCTGCCGCAGCACCAGATCGGCGAGCAGGAAATCCCATTCCGTGTCGATGTTGACCGACGCCTCGAATCCGCGCACGATGCCGCGATTGTCCGCGCCGAGCACCTTGCCTTCGGTCATGAGGACGTCGTACCGCGTGACGTAGACGGCGCCCGACGGCTGGTAGACCGTGGGCGCGTCCTGCCGGCGGACGTACTTGTGGCCCTCGTGGAACAGCGCGACGGTGCGATCACCCTCGAGCGTTTTCATGAAGAACGGGTGATACGACGCCTCGGTCACCGTCTGCGCGGAATCGGCGCCCGTCTCGACGATCTTCGCGATGGTCTCGTCGATGTCCGCGCCGACGCGGAACGGCGACGTCGGCTGGAGCGTGACGATCAGATCGGGGCGCGAGCCGTCGGCCTCGAGCCAGCGGACCGCGTGCTGCAGGACCGGCACCATCCCCGCTTCGTCGCTCGCCAGCGTGGCCGGCCGCATGAAGGGCACCTCGGCGCCGTGTCGCCGCGCCTCGGCCGCGATCGCCTCGCTGTCGGTCGACACCAGGAAGCGCGTGAGGCGCCCCGCCTCTCGACACGACGCGACGGCGTGGCCGATCAGCGAGAGCGCGCCGAGCGTCCGGAGATTCTTGCCCGGCAGCCCCTTCGAGCCGCCGCGCGCTGGAATGACGCCGAGAACGTAGGGCGGCGGCGGCACGATCAGACTTTCACCCAGCGCCGCTCGGCCGAGGCGCGCTGGGCCGCGTCGATGACCCTCATGGTCTTGAAGCCGTCCCAGCCGTCGCACTTGGGCACGGCTTTTCCTTCGATGCAGGCGATGAAGTGGCGCGCCTCGTCGACGTACATGTCGTTGAGCTGGCAGCTGAACGGATAGATCTCCCAGCGGTTCGCCTTCGGGTCGAACACTCGGATCTCGTTGTCGAACCGCCGCCACTGGATCACGCCGTCCTCGCCCATCAGCTCGAAGTGGCTGTGCATGTTCCAGGCGAAGAGATTCATGTGGATGTTGCCGATGCAGCCGGAGGCGAACCGCACGGTGAGATCGGCGATGTCGTCGGTGTCGATCTCCAGGCTCGACACCCGATCGACGACCGCGCTGACCTCCACGATCTCTCCGAGCAGCCACCGCATGTAGTCGATCGCGTGGCTCTCGTCGAGCACGCAGCCGCCGCCCTGCTTGGCCTGTGCCATGTAGAACTGCCGGTAGTCGCGGCCGGGATAGCGATGCTGCGGCAGGTGATACGCGTACTCGGTCCGGCCGGCCCGCACCGCGCCGATCCGGCCGTCCTTCAGGAACTGCTCGACCAGCAGCATCGGCGGCCAGTAGCGCCACTGGTAGGCCGTGAGCACGCGCAGGTTCTTGGCGTCGGCGGCGCGCAGCACCGCCTCGACGCCGTCGACCGTCTGGGTCAGCGGTTTCTCGATCATCAAGTGCTGGCCGCGCTCGACCGCCATGCGGGCGATCGCCAGGTGCGAGTCGGGCGGCGTGCCGACGATCACGCCCTGCGCGCCATCGAGCGCCGCCTCGAGCGTCGACGCGATCTTGGCGTACGGAAACTGCGCGGCGGCCGCCTCGCGCGCGGCCGGCGCCGCGTCGTACGCCGAGAGCGATTCGACGCCGATCGAGTGGAAGTTGCCGAGGTGACGGCGGCCGATCGAGCCCAGACCGATGATGGCCAGTTTCACGAGACTCTCCTCACGGTGTCGCCGAACCGCTTGGTCCACGCCTCTTTCTCCTTGGCCAAGGGATCGACGGGGTGAATCCGGTTCCATTCCTTTTCGTACTCGTCCATGCGCCTGAGGTCGCGCAGCACCATCAGCTCGCGGAGCCCGTACAGCTCGACCGCGTTGAACTTCTTCGAGATGACGGCGGTCACGCGCGTCGCGTCGCCCACGTCGAGCAGGAAGGCCTCCAGATCGCCGCCGTACTGCTCGAGGATCCGGCTCTTGTATTGCTGGTACCACTCGGTGCCGGGATACGGCGTCGCGAAGAACGGCTTGACCTGGAGCCCGAGCTGATTCCAGGCGAGCACGTTGTCGCGCAGGCTGTCGAAGTCCTCGTCGGGGAAGCCCATCATCTGGTTCGGGATCGGACGAATGCCGGCCTCGAGCGTCCAGCGCAGCGATCGGGCGTTCGCCTCGGGCGTGGCGCCCTTGCCGATCGTCTTCATCACGCGCGGCGAGAAGCTCTCGTAGCCGTAGACCAGGTGCGAGCAGCCCGCCTGCTTGATCGCGCGCAGCACGTCGGGGTTGCAGAGCGTCGCGTGACTCGTCCCGCCCCAGTGAACGCCCTGGCACCGGTCGGGATCGTGCTCGACGCCGTCGCGCACGCACTGCGGCTGCAGCCCCTCCTCGATCCACATGCGCGCGATGTCGGTGAGCCACGTCTTGCCCGAGTACTGGTGCATCGTCATCAAGTTCTCGTCGAGGAACCCGACGAAGTCGATGCCGAACCGCTTGCGCGCGTACTTCACGAGGTCGATGACGTAGCGCGGGCTGTGGTAGCGGATCACGCGCTTGTGCGTGAACGTGACGTCGCGCTCGCCGTTCTTCTGGACCTGCTGCAGGTCGCCGGCGATCCCCAGGTGAAAGCAGAATCTACAGATGAGCGAGCAGCCGTAGCTCGCGTTGATGTCCAGACGGCGGCGCGCCAGCATGCCCTCTTCGGAATAAAGCGCCATGCTGTTCTTGAAGTACACGTCGAGCGGGAACAGATCCCACGCCGGATACGGCAAGCTGTCGATGTCCTCGACCAGCGGCTGCTCCGCATTCAGTCGCGACTGCCCGCTTCCATCGCGCCACACGAGCCCCGGAATGTCGGCCCACTCGCGGCGGCCGGAGTCGACCCGCCTGAGCAGCGCAGGGAACGACACGAACCCCTCGCCCACCACGCCGACGTCGACCTCGGGCAGGAAGCGCATGATGTCGTGCGGCATGCTCGTCAGGAAGCCGCCGCCGGCCACCACGAGCGCCTGCGGCGCCAGCTCCCTGGCCATCCGCACGACGTGCTTGATCGAGCGATAGGCCGTCGTGATCCCGCCGAGCGCGATCACGTCCCACCGGTCGGCCTTCAGCACCTGCGCCAGCACCGCATCCGACGCGCGCCAGGCGTTGGCGTCGAAGACCTGGACCAGATGGCCCTCGCGCATCGCGATCGACGCGAGCAGCGCTATTCCGTACGGCACGTGGCGAGGATCGTCCTCCTCGCGGATGACCGGGTTGACGAAGAGCACCTTAGACATGCATGAACTCCTCGAGCGTCACGGCCTTGATCTCGGGGCCGCAGAGAATTCCGCCCTCGGTGCAGTTGACGGTCTCGCAGTCGGCCTCGCGCGCCATCTCGAAGAAGACGTCGCGGAACCAGTAGTAGGCCGGATCGGTGAGCCACGTCTCGCCGGTCACCGGATTCTCGACACGGATGAATGCCTCGTCGAGGCGGTCGCCGAATAGCTCGCGCAGCTCGGGGTAGTATTGCGTCTGCTCGTACTTCGTGCCCGGCGCATAGCCGAAGTCCATGCCGATCAGCGCGATCCGGCGGCGGCCGAGCACCGCGTGGGTCAGCACCCAGGCAGCGGTGCCGACGTTGCCGCCGCCGTTCAGGCACGGCAGCCCGTTTTCGCGATGCAAGCGCCGCGAGACGCTGTCGGGCTTGTCGTAATCGTCGTACATCGGATTCCACCAGTAGAGCCTCATGCCCGACTGCCGGCAGCGCTCGACGACCTTCGGCGCCGCCGAGGTGGCCGCCGCCACACGCAGGCGCGCGCCGTAGTCGTCGACCAGCTTCACGAGCTTGCGATTGGCGGCGACTTCGTCCTCGGCGTGAGTGCGGTCCATCTCCTGGCGCCGGAAGTAGTCGTCCCGCGATGGCGCCTTCAGGTCGGGATCGCCGAACCAGCGCACGATGCGTTCCGGGTGCGGGTCGACGGTGACGACGACGTGGGGCACGAGGCCCTCGCGCAGACAGGCGCCCAGCGCCGAATCGACCGCCACGATCGTGCCCGTGAAGCCGGCGCGCGCGAGCCGTTTCACGCTGTCACGCCGCCTCAGGCTCGGCCCGGCGGCCACGACGACGGCGCGGTCGCCCTCGCCCAGCGGCAGCGACGCCAGGTCGAGCACCGAATGCTCGATGTGCGGCCGGTTTTGCTTCTCGTTGTCGAGGCCGGCGCCGGTGATCCGCTCGGCGGTCGCGGCGGCCAGGCGACTAGCGATCCTTCGTCCCAGTTCCATCCGCGCCGTCACCCTTCCAGATGAACCCCTTCTTGCTGACGAAGCAGATGCTGCCGCCCAGACGGGAGAGCGCCTTCTTCTCGAACTCGTCGGTCGAGGTCGGCGCCGCGTCCTCCGATTCCTCGATCTTCGCGTCGACCTTGTAGTTGCCCTTGAGGTACTCGTTCACGTTGCCTCCGTCATGCGCGTGACGCCGGCGACGGGCCGCTCGGATGTCACCGCCTCGGTGAACTGCAGTCGGTAGAGCCGCGCGTAGGTTTCGCTGCGCTCCAGGAGCTCGGCGTGCCGGCCGATCGCCTCGACCCGCTTGTCGTTCAACACCACGATCTGATCGGCGTGCAGCACCGTCGAGAGACGGTGCGCGATCACGACCGAGGTCGCATCGCGAATCACCCGGTCGATCGCCTGCTGCACCAGGCGCTCCGACTCGCTGTCGAGCGCGCTGGTCGCCTCGTCCAGCATCAGGATCGCCGGCCTCCTCACGATGGCGCGCGCGATCGCCACCCGCTGGCGCTGGCCGGCCGACAGCCGGATGCCCCGGTCGCCCACCATCGTCACGTACCCCTCGGGCAGCTCGCGGATGAATCCGTCCGCGTTGGCGATCCGGGCCGCGCGCTCGATCTCGGCGTCGGTCACGCCCTCGCGTCCGTAGGCGATGTTCTCGCGGATCGTCGCGTTGAACAGCAGCGCCTCCTGCGACACCACGCCGAAGAGCCGCCGATAGCTCTCCTGCCGCAGCGTCCGAAGATCGCGGCCGTCGATGGTGATCACGCCCTCGAGCGGGTCGTAGAAGCGCAAGAGCAGGTCCGCCAAGGTGGACTTGCCCGCGCCGCTCGGGCCGACGAGCGCCACCAGCTCGCCCTTCCTCACCTCGAACGTGGCGTGCTCGAGCACGCGCTCGGCGCCGTAGTCGAAGCTGACGTCGCGGACCGCGATACGGTCCGTGAAGCCGTCGATCGACTCCGATCCGTCCGTGACGGCCGGCGCGACGTCGAACAGCTCGGTGACGCGATCCGACGCCGCGAGGATGGTCTGCAGCTGCGTGTACGTGCTGCCGAGCACCCCGAGCTGCGTGATCACGGCGCGACCGACGTACAGGAACAGGAAGAACGTCGGCGCGGTCAGCCGCCCGTTCATCAGCTCCCAGGCGGCCAGCGACAGCACGCTGGCCTCGACGGCATAGTTCACGACCGCGCGCGCCGGCTCCTCCGCGTGCTTGGAGAGGCCGTAGCGGAAGTGCACACGCCGCACGCGCTCCAGCACCCCGGCCAGGCGCGCCTGCTCGAACGCCTCGGCGCCGAACGACTTGACGATGCGGATGCTGAGGAACGTTTCCTGGAAGCGGCTCGCCAGCTCGGCGAACACCGAGAACTGCGCGCTCGCGAGCCGGCGGATCGAGCCGCGGATGGCGCGCGTCACGCCCCAGTGGAAGACGGCGGCGCCCAGCGCCGCGACGACCAGCAGCGGGCTCGTACGCACGAGGAGATAGCTGTAGAACGCGATCAAGATCGGCGCCGTCACCGCGGCGCCCACGACGATCTCGAGCCCGCTGGTGGCCGAGCGCGTGTCGGTCTCGAGCCGGGACACCAGCTCGCCGGTGCGCTGACGATTGAAGAACGACATCGAGAGGTCCATGAGGTGCTTGAACAGATCGCGCTGGATCCCGGTGCCGGCGCGGATACGGATCCACTGCGCCAGCAGGAAGTTCGCGAAGTCGATCGAGGCCTTCAGGACGCCCACTCCGACGTAGACGACACACAGCGCCAGGATCGCCGCGAACGGCCGCTCGACCGACTGGATGCCGAACCACTGGAAGAACGCGGCGCCGAGATTCTGGAGGCTCAGGTTGCCGAGTCCGATCGGCGCACCGCCCGCGGGGGCCGTGCGGCCGAGCGCCAGATCGAGGATCGGGGCCATCAGCACCGGCAGGAGCGCGCCCAGCACGGTCGCCGCGAGGCCGCTCGCGAGCAGCAGCGTGAACGCCAACCAGTACGGGGCGACATGGCGCCGCAGCAACCACGCCATCTGCCCCAGGCCGCGCGGCGGGTGAGTCACTGGGCGATCCCGCGCCCGTCCGCGGCCGTGCGCCGAAGGGTCAGAAGCTTCGCGTCGGCGATGCCCAGAGCCTGGAGCTCGGCCACGATCGGCTCCGGGCGCTCGAAGGTGGCGACGATGACGCGATCGATCTCCTCGTCCGCCAGCTCGCCGGCCGGCCGGACGCGGTAGCCGAGAAATTCCCCGCCGGCGTCGCGCGCGAACACCGCGACCGGCTCGAGCCCGAACTCCTTGAGCGTCAAATACGCGAGCTCGGCGGCATCGCCGGTGCCGTAGAGCGCGATGCGCTTGGCGCCCGCCGGCGCCAGATCGGCCAGTGTCTGGCGCAACGTCTCGCGTGTCCGGCGATAGAGATTCAGCGCGTAGCTCATGTGCTCGTACGTGAGCCGCGTCTTCTCGGCGATGCCCTTGGGTGTCAAGAGGTAGCGGAGCCGCTTTCGGGTCGCCGGCTTTCGCGGGAACTCGACGATCTTGAGGTAGCCCTTGCGGCTCAAACGCTTCAAATAAAGGTTGGTGAGGCCCAGCGCCACGCCCAGGCGCTGCGCGAGCGCTCGCTGGGTCAGACTACCCCCTTCGTCGACCGCGGTCAGGATCTCGAGATCACGGGCCTGGCTGGCCTTCATTAGATGCGTTCAACAATTGAACATAGCTGGCCCCTCGCGGTCAACTTGTGCGGAAGGCCGCCCGAGGGCCCGGCTCACCCGCCCGGGCCCAGGCGCCAGAGCCGCTTCATGAACCGGAAGGACGTCGCGAGTAATAGCCCTTTTCCTGTAAGGACATAGGCCTCACCGACCCGGCGTGCGTAGCCGGCGCCGGCGAGGATCGCCGCACGAGCGCCCAGCACCCGGTCCCCGGGGTAGCGCGCCCGCAGCTCCGCTGGCGTCAAGGTCGTCGCATCGCGGATCTCGAGCAGCATGCGCACGGAGAACGAGGCCGCGAGCACGTAGTAGAAGGGCATGTAGAGGATGAAGGCGCAGAAGACCAGGACGGCGCCACAGAGCGTCCGCCACCAGTCGACGTCGAGCACCCGGCATCCGGCCAGCTGAAGGACGAGCCCGGCGGCGAACAGTGCGGCCAGCGCCCGCGACCGCCGGTGGATCCGCCCGAAGTGGAACAGGAGCGCGTGCGCGACGAGCACGAGGCCCACCGCGACGATCGCCGTCGCGATGGCGACCGCGAGCCCGTCCGCCCTCACCCGGCCTTCAGCCGAAGGAAGGCTTGCAGTGGCTCGTAGACCCTGATCGCCCGGGCCGCGCGCGGCGTCGGCTCGAGTCGGCCCCCCACGAGCCGCACCAGTCCCTGCTCGAGCAGCCCGTCGATCCGCTTGTCGAGCATGGCGCCGAAGCCGCGGCCGCCGCCGTACGCCGCCGGCAGCTCGCGCTCGGCGAGCTTGCCGTCGGCCGATTCGGCGATGTCGATCAGGATCCGCAGCGAGCAGCCCCGGTCGGCGAGGTTGTAGACCTGCAGCAGACCGCCGAAGAACAGCGCCGAGTAGACGACGAGCCCATAGGCGAGCTCGAGACCGGGGCGCGGCTCGACGAGCGATTGCGGGAGCAGACCGAGGTCGCCCGGCGTCAGGGCGTAGACGAGGACGAACACGGGAAGCGACGCCAGGAACAGGCGCACGAGCGCGGCGGCGCGACGGCGAACCTCGAACAGGCGGAAGACGACCGTGATGACCGGGACGAGCAAGACCGTCCCGGTCAGGGCAAGTAGCAGCCCCTTCACCCCGTCAGCGCTCGTTCCAGCGCCGGAACTCGGTGAGGAACTGCTGCACGGCTTCGGTGGTCTTGGGATGCTCGGTCATCGGACGGAAGAACTTCGGCGGGACCGTGACGATGTCGGCGCCCGCCTCCATCGCCTCGTTCACGTCCTGCATGTGCCGGATGCTTCCGACGATGACCTCGCTCGCGACGCCGCCCTGACGCAGCACCCGGACCGTCTCGGCAACCACCGTCCGCGCGTCGTATCCGAGGTCGCGGATCCGGTTGTAGAAGAGGCTCACGTAATTGGCGCCGGCCAGCGCCGCCATGTACGCCTGGTTGAGCGACATGCAGCACGTGCAGTTGACGAGGATGTCGCGGCGCCGCAGCTCGGCGATGACCCGGAGCTCATCCCAGCCGATGGGCACCTTCACGCTCAGCGCGGGATATCGGAACGCGGCGACGAACTTCAGCGCCTGATCGAGCATCTCGGCGGGATCGGCGCTGAAGACCTCGACGGACAGTGGAATCTCGCGGCCGTGGCTCCGGATCAGCCCGATGATTTTATGAATGTGTTCGGTGAAGTCCGTCCGCTCCTCGCGCGCCAGGATCGACGGGTTCGTCGTGATTCCGGACACGAAGCCGCGCGCCAGGGCCTCGTCGATCTCCGCGAGGTTCGCCGAATCCACGAAGATTTTCATGTCCCGCCCTTTCCGGAGTCGAGAATGATATCGGCCGCGGCCGAGAGATCGGCCGCGCGATGGTGGAACGGCCCGCCCGCCTCGTCCGACTCGCCGACCAGCACGGTCGTGCAGCCCGCGGCCTGTCCGGCCTCGATGTCGCGCCAGCGGTCGCCCACGAGGAACGACCCGGAGAGGTCGACCGAGAGCTCACGGGCGGCGCGCAGCAGCAGACCGGGCCTCGGCTTGCGACACGCGCAACGGTCCTCGTCGCGATGAGGGCACACGTACACGGCGTCGACGCCGGTCTCCTGACGGAGTCGCTCGTGCATGGCCTCCAGCACGGTCGGCGCGAGCTCGCCCGTCGCGACCTCCGGCTGGTTGGTAACGACGATGCAGAGATAGCCGCCTGCGTGCAGGCGCCGCACCGCGTCGCCGGACCATGCGTACGGCGTGAACGCGCAGAGCCGCAGCGGCGCGCGCAGCCGGCCGTCGCGATCCACCATGGGATTGAGCACGCCGTCGCGGTCGAGAAACACCGCGCGCCTCACCGCCGCGTCGGCCCGGCGCGGCCGGCGATCCGATCGGCGAGGCCAAAGGCCAGCAGATGGTGGAGCACGACGTGAAAGCCCTCGACGTGGGGCGTCGTGTCGTACGGCACGACGATACAGATATCACACATCTGGCGCATGACCCCGCCATCGAAGCCGGCCAGGCCGATGGTCGTGCCGCCGCGCGTCTTCACCCATTCGATCGCCTTGACAAGATTCTGGGACCAGGCGCCGGCCTTGTCGCGCCCGGTGCCGCCGTGCACGCTCAAGGTGATCAAGACGTCGCCGGGGGAATAGAACGTCTCGAGCTGCTCGGTATAGAGATTCTCCCAGCCGTCGTCGTTGATGATCGCGCTGACCAGCGGAGCGTTGTCGGCCAGGCTCATCGCGCGAAGGCGCGGCTGGCCGGGGATCACCGTCATCTTGTTGAGGTCGGCCGCCAGATGGGTCGCGGTGCCCGACGATCCGCCGTTGCCCGCCACGAACACCGTCCGGCGCGTCTCCCACGCCCGGTAGAGCGCGTCGATCGCCTGGTCGATCGGCTCGCGCGGGATCGTCCGGACGATCGTCTCCACGCCGGCCAGGAACTTGTCGATGTACGCTTTGTTCGTCACGAGAGCAGTCCTCGGAGTGGGTCCTCACTGAGATGCCCGGGATTGATGCGCCGCAGCGTATACACCTCGGACTTCATGATCTCCTGCAGGTGCGCGCGGAACCGCTGATCGCGCCACGGGTCGAAGTTGGCCGCGATCGTCTTGCCGGTGAGCCCGTCGGCGTCGGCCGAGAGCAAGAACCGGACGCATTCGATCGGCACGGCCATCGGCACGCCTGCGCCGCCGGCGAGGGCCGCTCGTGTGCGCTCGAAATGCGCCGCCCCCGCCCGCTCGGGCCCGGCGCGCAAGGTCGCCTCGTGAATCTCGGTCGCGACCATCCCGGGCGCCACGGCGTTCACCGCGATGCCGCGCGGACCGAGCTCGTCGGCCAGGCATTCGGTGAGCCGCACGACCGCGGCCTTCGACGTCGCGTAGGCGCTGTAGCTCGGGAAGGTTCCGAAGGCGCCGCCGCCGGAGAAGGTGATGATGCGGCGCCGTCTGCCGCGCTCGAGCAGCGGTAGACCGTGCTTGGCGACGAGATACACGCCGAAGACGTTCGATCTGAGGGTGCCGAGCCAGGCGGCGCTGTCCGTGTGCTCGAACGGGCCGATCGGCCCGAAGGCGCCGGCGCAGATGATCAGCGCGTCCAGCGACGGCCCGCCGGCGGCGATCCACTCGAACAGCGCGATGACGTCGCGCTCTTCGCCGATGTCGCAAGGTCGAGACGTCGCGATCGTATCGTCACGGGTGACCCGGCGCAGCGCATCGAGCCGGCGGGCGCACGCCACGATCTGGTGCCCGTCGTCAGCGAGCGCCTGGACGAGCGCCGCGCCGATCCCGGCACTGGCCCCGGCGACGAGGATCCGCAGCGGCTCGGGCCGTGGACCGCTCACCCGGGCTCTCCGATGCCGACGTACCGCAGGCCGGCCGCCGCCACGGCGGCCGGATCCAGGACTCCGACCCCGTCGACGACGACGGGCGCGCGCAGCGCCGCGCGGACCGCGCGAAGGTCCTGCGCCGCGAACTCGTCCCAGTCCGTCAACACGACCAGCCCGTCCGCGCCGTGTGCGGCCTCGAGCGCGGACGCGGCGACGGACGCCAAGTCCGGCGGCACGCGCGCCGCCGGATCGTAGGCGCTCACGTCGGCGCGTCCGCGCAGGTCGGCGAGCAGACGCAGACTCGGCGCGTTGCGTGTCGACGCGGTGTTCTTCTTGTACGCCACGCCCCAGAGGGCGATGCGCGGCCTCGACCGGCCGGCGAGGAGGTGGCGCTCGACGGCGCGAGTGAGCCACCCGTAGCGCGCGCGGCTCGATTTCAAGATTAGCTCCAGGAGCGAGCCGTCCACGTGGAGGCGCGCGGCGAGCTCGCCCAGGTTCACGAGATCGCGCTCGAGGTTGCCGCCGCCGATCCCGAGGCCAGGCCGGATGTAGGCGCGCGGGCCGATCCGCGCGTCGCTCCTGAGCGCGGGCAGGATCGACCGCATGCTGGCGCCGCTGGCCTCGCAGAGATCGGCCAGCGCGTTGGCGAACGTCAGCGACGTCGAGAGATAGAGATTGATCGCCGCCTTGGTGAGCTCGGCGCTCTCGTAGCTCATGCGGAGCTTGGGGCACGCGAACGCGTCGAGCACCGCGCGCAGCCGCGCATCGGGCTCCCACTCCGCCTCGGCGCCGCCGAGGATGATGCGCTCCGGGGCGCGAAAGCGCGCGACCGCGTCGCCGATGACGAGCGTCTCGACCCAGTAGTAGACGGGTCCCCGGAAGTCCGGGCGGCGCGCGCGGAGCCGCTCGGCGAGGTCACGGGTGTAGCCGACGGGCACCTGGCTCATCAGGACCAGCACGGTGTCGGCGGCGAGCCACGGAAGGATCTTGTCGACGTGCGCCTCGAGCGAGGAGAGCTCGGAACAGTCGCGATCGTCGGTCACGGTGTCGGCCGCGAGCAGGACGACGCCGCACCGCTCGAGGCCGGCGTAGTCTGTCGTGAACGCGGCGCCGCTGCGCGCCAGGAGCTCGGGAAGCCCCGGCTCGTGCACCGGCGGCCGGGCCGCCGCCAGAGCCTTGACCACCTCGGCGTCGGAATCGACCGCGACCACCGGGAAGCCGAGCGACGCCAGTCCCGTGCCCGTGACGATGCCGAGGTGCGACAGGCCCACGACCCCGACGGCGACGGTCATCGCTCCGCTCACTCGCCCGGTCGGGCGGGCGCCTGCCCGGCGAGCGAGGCGATGGCGGCAGAGAGCGCCCAGTCACCGGCCGCCGAGCTCTCGCCCGCGGCCACGCGTCGCTCGAACTCGGCAAGGTCGTCGCGCCAGCTCGTGTCCTCGCCCCGGGTCGACTCGATGTGCTCGGCAGGGGCTCCACTCGGATAGGCGCGCGTGTGGCGCGCCAGCGTCGCCCCACCCCACTTGTTGAGGCCGCGCAGGTGCAGCGAGCCCTCCGAACCGTAGACGTCGATCTCGAATCGGTTCTGCCAGAAGACGTTGCCGACCTCGTAGACGATCCGGCGGTCACCAGTGGAAAACAGCGCGTAGTCGAACGTCGCCGATTCGACCGAGCGCAGATCCCAGAGACGGTACTGGTCGTCGTCGCGACGCAGCAGCCAGCCGCCGAGATCGAGGAGATGACATCCGAGATCCTCGAGCACGCCGGTGCCGGTCTCGCGCCAGGTGCCGAGCCAGTCGCGAACGGTGCCGTTGCCGTAGAGCAGCCGCGCCCGATCCGGCTTGCCGATCGCGCCGCCGTCCAGGAGCGCCTTCAGCTTTTGCACGAGCGGCTCGAAGCGATGGTTGTAGGCCGTGTACCAGATGGCGCCGCCGGAGGCCTCGCGCGCCAGCGACTCGACGCTACTGCGAGACGCGAACAGCATCGGCTTCTCGATCAGCACCGATTTGCCGCGCCGGAGGAAGTCGCGCGCGTAGGCGAGCTTGTCGCGGTTCGGGACCGCCAGGACCACCGCGTCGTAGCCGTCCGGCTCGACCTCGTCGATTCGCCGGTAGCGGGCCCCCGGCGCGACCGGGTCGACCGTCGCAACACTGCGGGGACCGAGAAGAGCCGCCCGGCGGCGGCCGAGATTACCGAAACCGACGACGACGTACTTCACGCGCCGCTACCGGCCGCCGATCGCTCCAGTCGATCGAGGCGCGCCGCAACCTCGTCGGCCTGGACTGGAACGTTGCCGGCGCGCTCGCATGCGATGGCCGCCGCGAGGCTGCCGAGCACGCTCGCCCGGACGATGTCGCCGGACTGGCCGAGCGCCAGCGAGGACAGCGCCAGGAGCGCGTCGCCCGCGCCGATCGGATCCACGAGCCCGTCCACGAAGCTGTCGAGGATGAAGAACTCGCGCGGGAGCGGGCCCGGGCTGCGATACGTCAGGGTGCCGCGCTCCGCGAGCTTCAGGATCAGATACCGGCACTGCGCTTCGGTGAACAGGCGCTGCGCGAGCGGCCGCACGCCCGTGTCCTGATCGCCCAGCGCGAATCGCGCCTCGCGCTCGTTCGGCGTGATCAGGTCGAAGCCGCGGAAGTCCATGATGTTGCCCCAGCGGTTCGACACCTGGCTATCGGCCGCCTTGAGCACGCCGGGCCGCGCCGCCGCGACGTATTCGCCGATCGTGCCGTGGTGGAAAATGCCGTGGCGGAAGTCGCTGAAGATCAGCACGTCGGCCGGCTGCGAGCGGACCGCCTCCGTGAGCTGCCGACGGATGCGGGCTGACACGGCGCGATTGTCGACACGGTCGACCTGGAGCATCCGGTGGCCGTCGGCGATGAAGCGCTCCTTGAGCGTCGTCGGCCGGCTCGCGTCGATCAGAGGCTGTACCAGGACCTTGGCCGCCTGCAGGTCGTCGAGGACGACGGGCTGGAGCTCGTCGTCGCCGAGCACCGTCGTCAGCGTGACCTCGGCGCCGAGGCTCTTGGCGTGCTTGGCCACGATCGCCGCACCGCCGACGAAGACGTCGGCATGCTCGAGCCGCACGCTGAAGCACGGCGCCTTCGCGCTCTGACCGAGCAGCGCGCAATACGAGTACCGGTCGACGATCGTGTCGCCCATGACGTGGACGCGCAGGCGGCCGAGCCCGCGCAAGGTGTCGCGCAAGTCGTCGAAGCTCACGCGCTCGGACTGCAACAGCGCGACGAGCTTGTCGATCCCGAGATTGGGGCCGTGCTGGGTGATGAGGGCGGTCGACGAGTACACGACGTCGCCCGGTGTGAACACCATCTCGCCGCCGTACGCTTCGAGCGCGCGCACTTCTTCCTCGGTCTTCGGCGGCAGCGGCGCCGTCTGGTACTCAAAGCCTTTGGCGAAGAAGTCGGGCTGGATGATGCCGATGTTCTCGATCGGCGTCGCGTTGCGGTCGATCACGACGTAGTCGACGAACTCGAAGGCCGCGATGTTGGCGGCGCGCAGCTCCTGCGGCACGTACGGGCGGTACGGCCCCTTCGAGATGTGCTCGTCGGCCGTGACGCTGACGACCAGGAGATCCGCCTTCTCCTTGGCGTACATCAGGTGGCGCATGTGACCGGGGTGCACGATGTCGAACGTGCCGTGACACATGATCACGCGCTGGCGGCGCGGCCGCCGGCCGACCAGCTCCGCCAGCTGCTGCGGCGTCTTGATCTTGTGCTCGAACTTGGCGTACATGACCTAGCCCAGCCTCTTGAACCACTCGCGCGTGGCGGCCTCGATCTTCTCGACCGTCCAGAGCGGCGCCTGGCGCCAGTAGTCGATGTTCTCGACGATCAGCTCGACCCCGCGCTCGAAGCTGACTGCCGGCTCCCAGCCGAGCATCGCGCGGATCTTCCCGATGTCGGCCTCCGTGCGATCGGGCTCGCCCGGCCGGCGTGGCACGTGGACGACACCGGGGGCGCCGAGGAGCTCGACCAGCCGATTCACGGTCTGCGGCTTGCCCGCGCCGACGTTGAACACCTCGCCGCGCACACTCGAGCGCGCCGCCATGAGGTTGGCGCGGGCGACGTCGGTGACGAAGACGAAATCGCGCGACTGCGTGCCGTCGCCGACGACCGTGAACGGATGGCCGTGGAGCTTCTGGGCGAGGAACACGCCGAACACGGCGCCGTAGGCGCCGGACGTCCGCGAGCGCGGGCCGTAGGCGTTGAAGTAGCGCAGGGACACGACCGGGATGCCGTAGACCCGGCCCCAGTGCAGCACGAGCTGCTCGCCCAGATACTTGCTGAGCGCGTAGGGATATTCAGTCCGGATCGGCGCAGTCTCGGGCGTGGGATAGATGTCGGCGATGCCGTAGCACGAGGACGAGGCCGAGTAGACGAACCGCTTGACGCCGGCCGCGCGCGCGCCCTCGAGAACGCCGAGGGTGCCCATCACGTTGGTGCCGACGTACGCGGTGGGGCGTTCGATCGACGGGACGATGTCACCGAGCGCCGCGAAGTGGAACACCCACTCCGCGCCCGCGAACTCGGCGGCCATCCGCTGGCCGTCGGTCACGTCAGCCTGGACGACCTTGAGCTCGGGCGCACCCTTGTAGTGCTCGAGGTTCGCCAGCCGTCCGGTGCTGAGGTTGTCGATCACGACGACCTCGTGCCCTTCGGCGAGCAGCAGGTCGACCATGTGGCTGCCGATGAAGCCACAGCCGCCCGTGACGACGCTCTTGGGCGCCTTCACTTGAGCCCGGTCGCCTGCAGCGTCCGGACGTTGTAGTACCCGACGCCGTCGGGCTCGGGCACCTTGCCGGCCAGGTACGCGCGGCAGAGATCGCGCACGGCGTCCTCGATGGTGCGCTTGGGCACGAAGCCGAGCTCGCGCCGGATCTTCTCCGACGAGATGTGGTACGAGCGCAGATCGTCGGAGGGCGTCGTGACGATGTCCACGTTGGCGCGCGACGGCACCTCGCGCGTCACCACCGAACGCACGATCTCGGCGATCTCCGCGACCGTGTGGTTCTGATAGCCGGCGTTGTAGGTCTGGCCCGCGATCATCGCGTCGGGCAGCTCCAGCAGGAGCAGGTAGAGATCGACCACGTCGTCGATGTGGATGTTGGGCCGCTGCTGGCTCCCGCCGAACACCGTGATGCGTCCCTTCGTCAGCGCCGACATCGTCAGGATGTTCACGGTCAGATCGAGCCGGAGCCTCGGCGAGTAGCCGCAGACCGTGGCCGGCCGGATCGTGACGGTCGTGAAGCCGGCCGACTGGTGCTTGAACAAGAGCGGCTCGCAGAGCCCCTTGTACTTGTTGTAGTCGGTCAGCGGCACGAGCGGATGATCCTCGGTGACGTCGGGCTTGTCGCTGACGCCGTACACGCTCGAGGTCGACGCGTAGACGAATCGCCGCACGCCGGAGCGCTTGGCGGCCACCACCAGCGGCTCGAAGCAATCGTAGTTGATCGTGCGGCTCAGCGCCGGATCGAGCGCGAAGCTCGGATCGTTGGAGATGCACGCCAGGTGGATGACCGCGTCGTGGCCCGGGATCGCGCGCTCGAGCAGCGCGACATCGCGGATGTCACCATTCACCTTCCGGAGCGACGGCGCCGACGACGACTCCGGCGGCAGGTAATCGCCGAAGACGAACAGGTCGAGCACGGTGACGTCGTGGCCGGCGGCCAGGAGCCGCGGCACCAGCACCGCGCCGACGTAGCCCGCGCCGCCCGTCACGAAGACGCGGCTCATGACGCGGGCACCGTCCGCGGCGTGGCGCGGACGCGCAGCGCCCAGAACGTCGCGACGAGCGTGCGCAGCACGCTGACGATGTTGCGCAGCGTGATGGCGCGCGACCGGCGGCCCGCGTCCTCCTCGATCGGCACACCGACCTCGGTCACCGAGAGCCCGCTCGCGAGCGCGTGCAGGAGCAGCTCCGCCTGGAACCCGAATCCGGTCGTCGTCGGGGGATGCCGCTGGACGAACGGCACGGGATAGATCGTGAGACCGTTGTAGTAGCGGAGGTCGAAGCCGAAGAGGGCGTTCACCAGTCTGGTGTAGAGCGTCGAGACGACGCGGCGGTAGCCGACCCGGACTTCCGGATTGGTCGCGTACGACGTGACGACGTCGGTGCGCCCGAGGCTCCCGATGATCTGGGCCAGCGACGCGGCCGGCCACGAGTTGTCGCCGGGGATATAGACGAAGTGCGTCTTGACCGCTTCGTCCAGCCCGCGCTTGTAGCTCGCCCCGAGTCCGAGGTTGACGGGGTTCACGAGCAGCCGGACGCGCGGGTCGTCCTTCTCCAGCTTCCGCGCGATGTCCGCCGTCGCGTCGGAGCTTCCGTCGTCCACGATCAGGATCTCGAGATTCGGCACGGTCGACCCCACCGCCGCACGGACGGCGTCGACCGTAAGCTCGAGGTGCTTTTCTTCGTTGAACGCCGGGATCAGCACCGACAGCGAGACGTCGCGTCCCATCAATAGGGCCCCGTAAAGGCGGAGTCGTCGACGCTTTCGAGCTCACGCAGCTCGGGATCGCGATCGAGCACGGCCAGGCACTCGCGCGTGATGGTCCGGTAGTCGGGATAGAACGCTCGCTCGAGCGACAGCGAGACCGGCGCCGGACAGTCGGCGAGGCCGATCCGGCGCACCGGCGCCCGCAGATGGCGAAAGCCTTCGTCGGCGCACACGGAAGCGACCTCGCTCGCGACGCCGAAGCTGACCCAGCTCGTATCCGCGACGACGACGCGGCCGGTCTTGGCCAGGGATGTCAGCACGGTGTCGCGGTCGAACGGGCGGATCGACCGGCAGTCGACGACCTCGACGTCGACGCCGAGGGTGGCCAGCCTCTCAGCCGCGCGCAGCGCCTCCACCACCATCAGGGACGTGGCCACGACCGTCACGTCGGCGCCCTCCCGGACGACGGCGGCGGTGCCGATGGGCGTGATCTCCGGGGCTTCCGGCACGGCCCCCTTCGTCGAGTAGAGCGTGCGGTGCTCGAGGATGACGACCGGGCCCTCGCCGCGCAGCGCCGCCAGGGTCAAGCCCTTGGCGTCGCGCGGAAGCGCCGGCATGACGACCTGGAGACCCGGAAAGTGTCCGAAGAGCGCCTGCAGGCTCTGCGAGTGCGTCGCCCCCTGTCCCCAGCCCTTGCCCACGATCGACCGGACGACGATCGGCGCCCGCAGCCGCCCGCCGTACATGTACCGCGTCTTGGCCGCCAGGTTGATCATCTGATCGGTCGCCAGGAACATGAAATCGTTGCGCGCGTGCACGACCACCGGGCGCTTACCCATGAGCGCGGCGCCGATCGCGACGCCGGTGAGCGCCTGCTCGGCGATCGGCACGTCGAACACGCGCGCGGCGCCGAAGCGCTCGAACGCGGACCGCGTCGTTCCGAAGATGCCCTTGTGATCGTCGACACCGATCCCGCACACGAACACGTTCGGATCGCGCTCCATGCCCTGCACGAGAGCCTCGGCGATCGCGTCGGCGTACGTGAGCTCGCGCATCAGAACACGTCCATCAAGAGATCTTTCGGGTCGGGCCACGGCGCCCGGCGCGCCGCCGCGACGGCCTCGGCCAGCTCGGCCTGGATCTGGCTCTCGAGCTCGGTCAGCTCCGCGCGCGTCGTCGCTTTCGCGGCGACGAGCGTCCGAGCGCTCCGCGTCACCGGATCACGCCGCTTCCAGGCCGCGATCTCGGCGGCGGTTCGATAGCCGCGGTCGCTGTCGTCGAGCGGGCCGACGTGCTCGAGCCAGCGATAGGTCATGCACTCCAGGAACACAGGCCCTTGTCCTCGGCGACAGCGTTCGACCGCCTCGCGCGCGCCACGGTAGACGGCTACCAGGTCGTTGCCGTCGATCTGCTCGCTCGCGATCCGGTACGCCGCCGCGCGGCGGTAGATCTCCGTCCCGGCGGGCAAGCGCACCGACAGCGGCGAATGCGTCGCGTAGAGATTGTTCTCGCAGACGAACACGACCGGAAGCCGCCGGACAGCGGCCCAGTTGAGGCTCTCGTGAAAGACGCCTTCGTCGACGGCGCCGTCGCCGAAGAAGGTGACGGCGACGCGTCGGGTGCCGTCCATCTTGAAGGAGAGCGCTGATCCGACCGCGACCGGGATCGTCTGGGCGAGGATCGCGGACGACGCGATCAAGCCGACCTCGGGGTCGGTGAGATGGACCGACCCGCCGCGGCCCCGCGCGCAGCCTGCTTCTCTGCCGTAGAGCTCGGCGACCAGCGCGGTGAGATCGCCGCCCTTGGCGAGGTAGTGCGCGTGACAGCGATGCCCGCTGTACACGACGTCGTGGCGTTCGAGCGCGCCGCACACGCCGACGGCGACAGCCTCCTGCCCGACCGAAAAGTGAGCAGGCGTACGCATCTCCTGCTCCTTGTAGAGCTCGGCGATCCCCTCCTCGATCCGGCGCACGCGGAGCATCTCGCGGTGCAGCCGAAGAAGGATCTCCCGGGAGATATCTCGTGGCAGGCGACTGGCCGCACGACGGGCCCCGGCGCGTCGCCGCGTTCTACGCGGTTCGGGGTGTGACACTTTTCAGGACAATATCACAGGGGTCTTGATGGCGCGAACTCTCATGAGTTCGCGGGCTTCCGGGCCGCCAGCCCGATGTTGCCCAGCGACAGCGAGAGCGGCACGCGCCCGAGCCCCACCGACGAGACCAGCGCCTCGAACGGTCGTCGGATCCCGCCCGGGAGCGGCGCGCGCTGCGCCAGGAACCCGAAGGAGTACACGTTTCGGGTCGATACCGACGCGATGGGCTCGAAGCCTCGGCGCCGGAAGAGATCGGCCAGGGTTCGTTTGCTGAAGAAGTAGTTGTGGTAGGCGTTGAACGGTGGAAACCGCTCGCCCAGGACTCGGGCGAGCAGCGATTCGACGTTGTGGACGACGCTGACCACGACGCCCCCCGGCTTGAGCTCGCGGAAGACCTTCGTCAGGACCCGGTTGACGTCGACCAGATGGTCGACGACGTGAATCAAGGTGACGAGGTCGAAGTGGTCAGGCGGATATGGGATGGCCTCGTAGAACTCCGAGGAAATGACGCTGCCCGCCACCGCGCGGGCCCGCTCGGCGGCCATCGGATTCGGCTCGACCCCGTGGAGCTCGCGAAACCCGTCCTGCCGAGCGATGTTCAGGAGGACGCCGACGTCGCAGCCGATGTCCAGGATGCGGTCGCGGCGCGCGACGTGGGGCCTGGCGAGGTTGTAATAGCCGGCGAACGTCCGCCGCACGTTGTCTTCCTCGCCGCCGGGCACGTTGGTGTGCGACGCCTCCTGGTACAGAGCCCGCGCGCCGTTGTCGTCGAGGATTGGGCTCGAGTAGATCAGCCCGCATCCCGCGCACCGGTTGATGCGGAAGTGGACGGCCAGAGGGTCCACCGGCCGCCGACCCGACGTCTCGGCTTCGGGCGGGAGGGTGCTGCGGTACACGACCGCACGCCGCTCTTCCCCGCAGATCGGGCAGCGCAGCTCTCTCACGAGCCCGCCTTCACGTCCCGACGGCGGTAGACGTCGTAGGCGGTCGTCGGCTCGTCGTCGAGGACCGCGATCCGCTCGAAGCGATCGCGCAGCAAGCTCTGGATCTGCCCGATCGCGTCGGGGCGCGAGGGTTTCAGACCCTCGAGCAAGGCCGGCGTCACCACGGCGTACCGGACGTCCTGGCCGAGCCAGCGGTCGATCTCCACGCGCCCCCAGACACCGCTCTTGGTGATCAGACTCGGCTCGCCGTCGCGCGCGACCAGGGTGCCGGGCGCCATCATCTGCTGCAGGTACGCGACGCGGCCCGACAGGTACACGCCGATCGACGGCCCGACGAGGAACACGCGCTCGCCCGGCGGAACGATGGCCGCGAGCTTCGCCGCGGCGCGCTCGACCCGCTGTACGGAGTCGTCGACGAATGGCCGCGGAATCGGCCGGGGCATCATCGGGCTCCGGACGAAGACGACCGACACCACGCACGCGAGCGCGAGGCCGCCGACCAGCACGCGACGCTCGTATGATTTGAGGCGCGGCTGCCCGAGCAGCCGCGCCGCGGTGGTTCCCAGGACGACGGCGAACAGCGGCGCGAAGTCCGGGAAGTAGGCGATCACCCACTTGAGGTTCATCCAGAACATGAAGCAGTGCCACGCCAGCATCCAGACCGCGAGCCCGGCGACCGCGAGCTCGTTGCTCGACCAGAAGGAAGCCGGCCGGGCTCCGCGCAGCGCGAGCAGCAGGAGCACCAGTAACAGCACGGCGGCCGCGAGCGCCCAGGACTCGAACCGTCGCGCGAATCTCACGAGCGACCAGAGCTGGGTGGTCCACGACTCCACCTCGAGCGCCTCGAAGTACACGATCGACCGATAGCCGAGCGGCGCCACCAGACGGTTGAGCACCGGGATGTGCGCGAAGAGCTTGACGTGACGCGGGTCGGACACGAGGAACACGACGAACGGCGCGACGACGACGAGCGTGGCCAGGATTCGCTGGCGCGTGCCGGTCGCGATGCGCATCGCCCAAAGCCACAGGTACGGGACGGCCCCGATCATGTTGGTGCGCGACACCGGCGTCAGCGCCGCCGCCGCCATCCCGTACACGGCTCGATAGCGGCCTCCCGCGACCAGGAGCGTCACGGCGGCGAGGAGCAGGAGCGCACTCCAGGCGTGATAGGCGGCGATCGAGTAGTAGCTCACCACCGCGCCCTGGGTCGCCAGCAGCAAGCCGGCGAGCCATCCGGCCATCGGCCCGGCCAGCCGAAACGCGAGGTACATCGTCAGCACGACCACCGCCGCGCCGAACACGATCGACACCAGGCGTCCCGCCCAGAGGTTGCGCCCGAAGAGCAGCTGCGAGGCGCCGAATACATAGAAGGGCAGCGGGAGGCGCTGGCCGGTGAGCTCGTCCTGGTACAGCGAGATCTGGCCGGTCACCGTCAAGAGCCCGAGACCAAGATAGGAGTTCTCGTTCTCGGAGGGAACGAGCGTACGGCTGTAGAAGGCCGCCTGCGCCAGGAAGACGAGCAGGACAACGAGCGTCGCCGTCGCGGCGCGCGCCGAGGCGGTCACCGCTGCCCCACGGCGCTCTCCAGGATCGCTGTGATGCTCATCGCCAGCAGCGAGTCCGGATCGCCGTAGGCACTGGGCGCGTTGCGCCGATAGACCGAGAAGGTATCGCCCGGCCGCTCGTCGACCTTCCCGAGCAGGGTGAAGTTCCGGGCGAGCAGGCTGTCGATCCGGTCGATCGCCTCACGGTACAGGGGCCGGTTTCGGTAGAACTGGACGAGATCCGATTCGACCACGGCGTAGCGAGCGTCTTTTCCCAGCCAGTCCTCGATCTCGGCCGGCCCCCACATGCCGACGCGCGCGTAACGCACACGATCGCGCAGGCTCGTGAAGCCCCAGCGCTCCTGATTGAACTGCCGCAGGTAGGTCCGTCGCCCCGCCAGATAAATGGGCATCGGGTCGGCGAGCCCGAAGATCCGTGATTCGCCGGCGGGGAGCAAGGTCGCCAGCTGCTCGGCGACCCTCGGCAACGTCGTGGTCGGTCCGTCCGCGAGCGACACGCGACGCGGCAGATTGTGATGACGGTGGACCCACGGCGATGCGAGAACCGCCAGCACGAGGATCGACAGCAGCGCCTGCCGCGCCCCCCGAGAGGGCAGGAATCGCTCCACGACCACAGCGGTGAGACAGCCGATGGCGACCGCCAGCAGTGGCGCCACCGCGCCGACGAAGCCGACCGCCTGCTTGGCGTACGGTCCCATCACGATGAACTGAAACCCAACGAGGTACCAGAACAGCCAGAACGTGGTCGCGACACCGGCCGTCGACCACAGGCGCGCCGCGGCGCGCCAGTCGCGAGAACGCCAGAGCGCGACGCCCGCGACGAGCGCCAGGAGCACGAGCCATATCGCGTAGCGGCGCCCCAAGAACAGGAGGCCGCCGGCGATGCCCTTGAGGCGCCCGGCGACCGAGAACTCCCAGACGATGTCCGCGTAGTCCGACGCCGCGATCTGGCCCGCGTCTTCGGTCAGCATGTACCAGGGGTGATATCCGAGCGGCTCGACCCATTTCTGCATGACGGGGACGTAGGCGAGCATCTTCAGGTGGAGCGGATCCCAGGCGAAGAACACGATCGGGATCGCGACGGCGATCCCGACCAGAGCCACGCGCGCGCGTGTCGACTGCGCGCGGACCAGGAGCAGCGCGAGCACGAACGGAATGGCCGGCCAGTAGTTGTTCTTCACGAGGAACAGGGACGCGAAGATCCCCATCGCCACGAACGGACGCCACCACTGCCCGGCGCCGTAGAGCACGTACAGTCCGAGGAGAAGCAGGAGCGCGACGAGGCCGGCGAAGTGCACGGTCGAGACGTAACCGATCACGAGTCCGTGTGAGCAGAAGAGCGCGGCCGCGATGGCGCCGGCCAGCGGCCCCGCCCATCGGGTTGCCAGCACGAATACGAGCGTCAGAACGAGCGCGCCGATCACGCACGCGAGCAGGCGTCCGCTGAGGAGGCTCGGACCGGTCAGTGTCTGCAGGATGCCGTAGACGTAGAAGGGCAGCGGGGGCCAGTGGCCACGCAGCTCGTCCTGGTACAGGCTGATCTCACCGCGCACCACGAGATTGCCGAGCGCCAGGTATTCCGTTTCGTAGTCGTGGCTCGCCAGGGTCAGCGCGGAGAAGAGGCCGATGACGAGATAGCCGACGAGGAGACACACGAACAGCGCCGACTGGCGCGGTAGAATACCGGCGAACGGCATGCGTGACACCAGCGGATCCTTGTACATCGCCCTGGCCGCGTTCATCGGCGCCGTCGTCTTCGTCACCTACGCTCTGAGCGGCGCGGACCTATGCCTGTGGTGCGGATGGCTTGGTCGCTAGGCACTCGCGGTCCTAGGTCCGCCGCATCTCCACCAGCAAGGTCGTGCCGAACGGCAGTCGCGCCAGGCGCGACACCGCAACTTCCAGCCTGGTCACGCCGAACAACAGCTCGTTGACGAAGCTCGGCAGCGCGAACAGGTCGGACTGCGGCCCGCCCGGGCGGTCGCCACGCCGCAACGCGCGGCGCAGCAGCCGGTAGGCCACGATCGGCAGGAAAAAGAACCCGAAGAGGTGCCGGGCGGCGACGATCTGTATCCCGGGCACCGACACCTTATCTTTCAAGCCGCGCGCGCTGTATCGGCGCACCGAGTGCACCGCGCGGTCGTGCTCGCTCATGAGGAAGGGATAGGCCGAGGCGCTCAGGATGATGCGCGCGCCGGCGCGGCTCACCCGCGCCAGCTCGCCGACCGCGCTGCGCTCGTCGACCTCCGCGCACTCCAGCACGTCGCTGCACAAGACACCGTCGAAGACGCCGCTCTTGAACGGCAGGTGGTTCACGTCGGCGACCAGCACGCGCTTGAGGCCGCGCTCGCTGCTGAACCGCACGGCGCGCTCGGAGAGATCGCAGCCGACCGCGCGCGTGAACGTGCGCGACAAGAGCACCAGGTTCGCGCCGGTGCCGCAGCCGGCGTCGAGCACCATCGCGTCACTCGGCAGGTTCGCGCGGCGGAGCGCCTCCTGGAAGTGCAGGCGCAGGCCCCGATACCACCAGAGGCTGTCCTCCAGGCCGAACATCTTCCCGTACTCGTAGGCCTCCATCCCTCACGAGACCTGGAAGTCGATGAGGTCGGGGTCCTTCGGATCGAAGCGATGGGACTTCAGCATGAGGAATCGGACGTCTTCCTGGTGCGTGAGCGTGCGCGCCTCCGACGGGCGGAAGATGAAGCCCTGGCCGGCGCGGATCTCGTACTCGTGACGCGCCCGCGTGCCGACGTCGACCGTGACGATGCGCGAGCGCCCCTCCAGTAGGAAGAACGCGACGATCGTGTGATGGTGGTAGTGATGCCCCATCACGGCGCCGGCGTCCATGCGGCCGCTGATCAGGCTCTCCCACCGGCCCGTGTTGAGGAGCTCCTCGAACAGGCCGCGCCCGTCGCGCCGCACGTAGACCGGCTTGTCGACGAGCCCGAAAACGACCTCGTCCATCAGTCGATCTTTCGCACGCGCGCGGTGAGGATGCGCACGGCGTACCACATCCCGGTCACGAAGAACTTCACGAGGCTCGGCGCCGACTTCGAGACGCCGACCGTCCGATCGCGGAAGTGGTAGCCGATCTCCACGACGCGCAGCCCCTTGCGACAGGCGTTGTAGACGAACTCGATGAAGTACTCGCCGTACCCGCGCGGGATGATCGTCACCGAATCGAGCACGGTCCGGCGGATCAACACGAAGCCGCTGTCGTAGTCCTTGATGCCGTACCCCAGCACCAGGGCCGCGAAGCCGTTGATGAGCCGGCTCGCCCGCACCCTGAGCCAGTGGCGATCGTCGACGCCACCGGGCGCGTACCGTGAGCCGATCGCGACGTCGTAGCCCTCGTCGACCAGCTTTCGGTACATCTCGGGAATCATCGAGGGCGGCATGCACATGTCGGCGTCCATCCAGCCGATGTAGTCGCCCTTGGATTCGATGATGCCGCGATTGAAGGCCGACGCGAGGCCCCGCGCGCGGCGGCGCCGGATGACTCTGACGTTCGGCAGATCGAGCGATTCGACGACGCGCCAGGTCTGGTCGGGCGAATCGTCGTCGACGACGATGATCTCCATCGCCTCCGGCGCTGCCTTCAGGAGCGCCCTGATCGTCGTCTGGATCAGGTCGCGCTCGTTGTAGGTGGCCAGCACGATGGAGATCACCGCAGATCCCTCGAGCGAGACGCGCTCACGCGCGTGGCGGGCCGTCGCTCCCGTCGCGCGGAGAACCTTACCGGCGGAGCGACTTCAGTGTGTCGGTGCAATATCGGATCTGGTCCGCCGTCAGGCCGATGCCGGAGGGGAGATAGAGACCCCGGCGGGCGAGGTCGGCGGACACCGGCCGGCTTCCTCTGAGATCCGGCAGCCGCGGGTCGTCGCCGCGGAGCGCCTTCTGCTGGGTCATCGGATAGAAGAACGAGCGCGTGTCGACGCCGCGTTCGCGCAGCGCCGCCATGACGTCGTCCTTCGTGCGTCCGAAGCTGTCGTTGATCAGCACGCCGAACATCCAGTAGACGCTCCGGCAGTCCGGGCGCTCGACCGGCAAGGTCACGTGCTCGAAATCGCGGAGCTCGGCGAGATACATCGCGGCGATCTCGCGCTTGCGCGCGACGGCGAAATCGATCTTCTCGGTCTGGGCCAGGCCGATCGCCGCCTGGATGTTCGTGAGTCGGTAGTTCATGCCGCGGACGTTGTGCAGGAAGCGCGGGATCTCGAAACCGTTGTCGCGGAAGATCGAGGCCTTCTCGGCGTACGCCTTGTCGGCGGTGAGCAGCATGCCGCCCTCACCCGAGGTGATGACCTTGTTGCCGTAGAAGCTGAACACCGCGATGTCCGAGAGCGAGCCGGTCATGCGTCCCTTGTACGTGGCGCCGTGCGACTCGCAGCAGTCCTCGATGACGAAGAGGTTGTGCTTCTTGGCGATCGCGTTGATCGGATCCATGTCACAGGGATGGCCGTACATGTGGACCACCATGATGGCCTTCGTCCGCGGCGTGATGGCCGCCTCGATCTTCGCGGGATCGATGCACCAGGTGTCGGGCTCGACGTCGACCAGCACCGGCCGCGCGCCCGCGAGGATCGCCACGTTGGCGGTGACGACGATGGTGAAGTCGGGAATGATCACCTCGTCGCCCTGCCCGATGCCGAGGACCTCGAGCGCCATGTGCAGTCCGACCGTGCCGTTGGCGCAGGCCAGGCCGTACGGCACGCCGCAGTAGCGGGCGAAGGTCTCCTCGAACATGCGGACGTACTTGCCCTGCGACGAGATCCACAGGGTGTCGAGGCAGTCCATCACGTACTTCTTCTCGTTGCCCAGGAGGAACGGTTCGCAAACTGGGATCATCGGCGAGTTTCTTGTACCATAAATACCCACTGTTTACCGTACATTAAGGCCAGCGCCGGCCTCCCGGCGCGCCCCGTCGAGTTGAGGCCGTGAACCGTTACGACGATTTCCGTCCCGATGTTCTGGCGCTCCTCAAGGCGCAGGACGCCGCCCTCCCGGCGCCCGACCCGGCCGCGCGGAGCGGCGACGGCCTGGGACCCATCGATCGCCTGCTCAGCGCGGCGCGTCTCTACGGCCTCGGTGGGCTGGTGCGCTCGGGTCTCCACCGCCGGCTCGTGTACGCCGGACTCCGGCTCGGTTGGCTCGCGGAGTTCCAGGACTACTGGACCGACCAGCTCGGCAATCGCCCGCTCCAGCCGCACGACTTCTACTTTCTGTCCGGTGTCTATCGCCAGCGGCTGCAGACGATCGAGTTCGAACAGCTGCACGAGCCGGCGCTCGTCTCGGACGAGAGCCATCTCGACGCCTGGCGCGATCACCGTATCGTGCACCATCTGTTCTCGCACACCTACCGTGACGCGCTCTCGCCGCTGCGCGTGCATCGCTTCGCCCGCTTCGTTCCGCGCGGCGGCCGCATCGCCGAGTTCGGCTGCGGGACCGCGCCGATGCTGGCGGCCCTCGCCCGGCGCTATCGCCATCGGGATCTGCAGCTCGTCGGCGCGGACATTCCTCACCTGCTCTTTCACTACGCCCGATGGCGCCTGCGCGACTGTCCGTACGTGACGTGGACGCCGATCGAGCCCGGTGACGACGCGCCGCTCCCCGGCACGTACGACACCATCTTCTGTCTCGAGGTCCTCGAGCACGTTCCGCGTCCGATCAGCGTCGTGGAGCATCTTCACCGCGCGCTGCGGCCGGGCGGCCACCTGATCTTCGACTACATCAGATCAGAAGGCACCGGGCTCGACACCCACGCGGGGCTGCGAGATCGATTGCCGGCATTGCGATTCGTCGCGGAGAAGTTCGAGATCGTACAAGGACGCGTCGCGACGGATGGCTCGCACGTCGAGCCGGCCGTCGCGAGGAAACGTTAGCTCGAGCTACTCGCCGATCACCTGGATGCTGATCTCGCGCTTCCGCGGGCCGTCGAGCTCGGCGAAGATGACGGACTGGAACCGGCCGAGCGTCAGCTCGCCGTTGTTCACGCCGACCGCGATGTTGCGACCGAGCAGCGCCGCCCGCAGATGCGAATGCGCGTTGCCGCGCTCGCAGTCGGACACGCGCGGGTCGTCGTGGCGGTAGCCGTCCCGCTCCGGCACCAGCTTCTCCACCAAGGACCGCAGATCGTCGATCAGCGCGCTCTGGAACTCGTTCACGAACAAGGCACAGGTGGTGTGAAGCGTGTTGACGAGCGCGATGCCGGTGGTAACGGCGAACTGCTGGACCGAGTCGCGCACGAGCTTGGTGATGTCCGAGATTTCCGTGCGCTCGTCCGTCGACAGCGTGAAGGACGTGTTGTAAACCTTCATCGTCGTGCTCTCTCCGCGGCGCGCCGCTTGGTTCCTAGCTGTTCCCAGTCAGGCCACGCCACAATGCAATCGTTACGATACCGACATAATTCTGGAAATGTCAATGTTCTTTGGGTCGCGTCGGGCGAAAGCCCGCGACTTCGTGGCCCGATTTCGGTTTCTTGCGGCGGCCTTCCATCTCACGCCGTCTTCGGGTCGAGCAGATCGCGCAGGCCGTCGCCCACGAGGTTCAGACCGAGCACGGTGAGCGCGATCGCCCCGCCCGGGAAGACGGCGAACCACGGGTTGAGCGACAGGAAGCTCTGCGCCTCGCGAAGCATCAGTCCCCACGACGGATGCGGCGGCTGCGTGCCGAGGCCGAGGTAGGCCAGGCCCGCCTCGGCCAGGATCGCGATCGGAAAGCTGGTCGTCGCCTGCACGATCAGCGGCGCCAGCGTGTTGGGCAGGATGTGCCGCGCGATCAGCCGCCGATCGCGGGCGCCGAGCGCGCGGGCCGCGACGACGAACTCGCGCGCGCGAAGCTCGAGGAAGCCCGCGCGCGTGAGCCGCGCGAACGCGGGGACGAACGCGATGCCGATCGCCACCATGCTGATCACGATGCCGGGCGCGAACACCGCCGCGAACAGGAGCGCCGAGAGGATCGCCGGAAAGCCCTGGATCGCATCGACCAGCCGCATGAACGCCTCGTCGATCCAGCCGCCGACGTAGCCGCTCGCGATGCCGATCAGGACGCCGACACCGGCGCCCAGGCCGACCGCGATCACGCCGACGGCGATCGACGTGATGGTGCCGCGCATCACGCGCGAGAGCACGTCGCGCCCGTACTGATCGGTCCCGAACGGATGCGCGCTCGACGGCCCCTGCAAGCGCCCGGCGATCGACATCGCGAGCGGATCCTCGGGCGTGTACACGAGGCTCAGCGCGGCCGTCGCGAGCAGCAAAGCGGTGATCGCGGCGCCGAGCGCGAACGTCACGTGGCGAAGCGGCCGGCGCCTCATCGTGCACCTGCGGCCGACGACGCCGAGTCGCGAGCCCCACGAGGCCCGAGCGTTCCGCCGACCGGAGCGTACGAGGTTGTACGTGAGGATCGGCGGCGAGCGAGAACGAAGTGGGGCGAAGCGCATCGGCGTCGTCGGCTACTCATAGCGGATGCGTGGATCGAGGACGACATAGAGCAGATCGACCGCGAAGTTGATGAGCACGATCGTCGACGCGACGAAAAGCGTCACGCCCTGCACGACGGGCAGATCGCGTGCGGTGATGGCCCCGAGCGCCAGACGGCCGATGCCCGGCAGCGCGAACACCGATTCGAGGATGATCGCGCCCGCCATCAGCTGGCCGAGCTGCAGGCCCGCCACCGTCACGATCGGAATCATCGCGTTGCGCAACGTGTGCTTGGCGATCACCGACAGCTCGTTCACGCCCTTGGCGCGTGCGGTGCGCACGTAGTCCTCGCGCAGGACGTCGAGCACCGACGAGCGCGTGGCGCGCACCAGCACGGCCGTCTGGAAGAGCCCGAGCGCGATCGCCGGCAGCAGCAGCGAGCGCACGCCGGGCCAGAGCCCGCTCGACCAGCCGGCGAAGCCGCCGGACTGCACCCAGCCGAGATGGACCGAGAATAAGAGGATCAGCAGGAGTCCGGCCCAGAAGCCCGGGATCGCGATACCGATCTGCGAGACGACCATCGCCAGGTAGTCGCCGGCACGCCGATGGCGGCGCGCCGCATAGAGGCCGAGCGGCAGCGCGGTGACGGCCATGAGCACCGCGGCCATCACGGTGAGCGGCAAGGTCACCGGCAGCCGGCTCACGATCAGGCGCCCGACCGGCACGTCGTACTGGAGCGAGACGCCGAGATCGCCGCGGAGCGCGCGCGTGAGCCACTCGACGTACTGCACGAGGATCGGCCGGTTGAGCCCGAGCGCCTCGCGCAGCCGTGCCGCCGCCTCGGGGCTGCCCTCGGCGCCGATGATCAGGAGAGCCGGATCGCCGGGCAGGACGCGGACGACGACGAACACGAGCGCCGACACGAAAAAGAGGGTCGCGACGAACGCCGCGACCCTCCTGAGGATGTACCGCCGCACGCGCTACGCGGAAACGCCGGCTGCTACTTGGCCCACGCGACCTCGGAGAGATCCATCACGCCGGCGCCCGCCGGCAGGTCTTTCCAGAGGCCCTGCAAGCCTTTCTTGGTCACGGCCAGCCGGGGATGGATGTAGAGCCAGACGACCGGCGCGTCCTCGACGAGCTTCTTCTGCATCTTCACGTACAGCTCGCGCCGCGCCTTGTCGTCGACGGTCACCTCGGACTCCTGGAACAGCTTCTGGAACTCGGCGCTGTCGTAGCGGAAATAATATTTCGCGTTCGCGTAGTTCGCGATGTCCCACGCCTCAGCGTGGCCGATGATCGTCAGATCGTAGTCGGCGTCCTTCCACACGCGCGAGAGCCACTGCCCCCACTCGATCTGCTCGATCTTGATCTTGACGCCGATCTTCTGGAGCTGATCGGCCAGGACCTCGCCGGTCCGCACCGTGTAGTAGTACTGGGGCGCCACTTTCAGCACCGTCTCGAACCCGTTCGGATAGCCCGCCTCGGCCAGGAGCTTCTTGGCCTTTGCGGGGTCGTACGGCATCGCGCCGGACATGTCGACGAAGTACGGGTTGAGCGGGTCGACGTTGGTGCCGAGCACGCGGCCCAGCCCGAACATCGCGCCCTTCACGACGTCCGGCTTGTTGATGCCGTGCGTGATCGCGCGGCGCACGCGCACGTCGCTGAACGGCTTCTTCGAATTGTTCATCGCCATGATCACGTCGTTCGTGGTCTCGCCGACGATCACCTGGAAGCGCGAGTCCTTCTGGAGGTCGGGGATGTGCTCGGGGCCGAGTCCGAACATCGAGGCGTCGACGTCGCCCGCCTTCAGCGCGGCCAGCGCCGCGTTCGCGTCCGGGATGAAGCGCAATGTCACGCGGTCGATCTTCGGCAGGCCCTTGACGTGGTAGTCGCCGTTCTTCACGAGCACGATGCGGTCGCCGCGTACCCACTCGTTGAGCTTGTAGGGCCCGGTGCCGATCGGCTCGCTCTTGAGCGTCTCGACGGCCTCGCGCGGATAGATGACCGAGCCCTGGCGCGCCATGGTCCAGAGGAAGTTGGCGCTCGTGCTCTTGAGCGCGAACGTGATCGTGTAGTCGTCCTTGACGATGATGTCCCCGATCACCTCGTACTGCTTGACCGCCGGGTGCTTGGTCTCGGGGTTCAACGCCCGGTCGAAGACGAACTTCACGTCGGCCGCCCTCATCTCGCGGCCGTTGTGGAAGCGCACGCCGCGCTTGAGGAAGAACGTGTAGTTCTTGTTGTCCGACGTGTTCCAGCGCTCGGCGAGCCACGGCACGAGCTTGCCGTGGCGGTCGACCTTCACGAGCGCCTCCTGCACGTTGTAGAACACGACCGTCGCGGTGGCGGAGGCCGGCGTGGCGGTGAGGTCGAGGCCGGGCGGCTCGGTCGCGCCCTGGAGCACCAGATTCTGCGCGGGCGCGGCGGCCGGCGCCGCGAGCGGGATCAGGGTGAGCGCGACGAGCAGGAGCTTGGCGAGGTGCCGCATCGGACGATCCTCCTAGCGCTTGGACGACGACTTGAAGTACTCGACCGTCCGCCTGAACCCCTCGTCGAAGCCGACCAGGGGCGAGTAGCCCATGAGCCGCTTGGCCTTCGACACGTCCGCGAGCGTGTGCGGCACGTCACCGGCCCGCGAGGGCGTGTGACGGCGCTCGAGCTTCTTGCCCAGCAGCCCCTCAAGCCGGGCGACGATGTCCAGCAGGCTCACGCGATCGCCACAGCCGATGTTGAGGACCTCACCTGCCGCGCCCGGCGCCTTACCCGCGAGCACGTTGGCCTCGACGACGTTGTCGATGTAGGTGAAGTCGCGCGACTGCGTGCCGTCGCCGTGCACCTCGAGCGGCTGGCCGCGAAGCCCCCACTGGATGAAGCGCGCGATGACCGCCGCGTACTGCGACTTCGGGTCCTGCCGCGGGCCGAAGACGTTGAAGTAGCGAAGCCCCACCGTCTCGACGCCGTAGAGGCGCGTCCACGCCGCCGCGTACTGCTCGCCCGCCGCCTTCGACACGGCGTAGGGCGAAACGGGGGCCGGCGGCTGATCCTCGCGCTTGGGCAATTCCGGTCGGTCGCCGTACACCGACGACGACGACGCGTAGACCACGCGTGGCACCTTGCAGCGTCGGGCGGCCTCGAACACGTGGAGGGTGCCGGTGACGTTGTTCTCGTTGGCGCCCAGCGGATCCTTCACCGAGCGCGGCACCGAGCGCATCGCCGCCTGGTGATAGATGACCTTGGCGCCGCGCGCCGCGCGGAGGAGCACCGGGAGGTTACGGACGTCGCCGCGGATGACTTCGAGCTGACGACGGAAGCGCGGCGCGAAGCCGAGGTTGGCGCGAGCGCCGGTCGAGAAGTTATCGAGGACGCGCACGCGGACGCCGTCCGCGAGCAGCCGCTCGACGAGGTGCGAGCCGATGAAGCCCGCTCCTCCTGTTACGAGCGCGAGTTCCGCCACGCGACGATTGTATCATCCGGGGCCGGCGCGGCCTCCCGCGCCCCGCGCCTTGACACTCGAGAATTCAGCACGGTACGGTGAGCCCGCATCCGGATGAGCACTCCCGAGCCTGCCGATTCGATGCTGCTCTGCTACTGCACCAACCTGACCGTCGGTGAGCTGCGCGCGGCGTGTCTCGCGGGAACGTGGCCGTTGGCGGAGAAGGAGCGAACCGGGAAGCTGTGCACCGGATGCGTCGGCGACCTGCTCTACTGCCTGCGCCGGTTCGGGGCCGCCCCCACGCCTCGCCTCACGATCGACGACTAGCCCGGCGCGACGCCGCGGCCGCGCGGTAGACGGCCGCCGTTTTGTCGACCATCGATTCGAGCGTGAACTCTCTCAGGACACGGGCGCGTCCCGCCTGCCCCATTCGTCGGCGACGCTCGGGATCGTCGAGGAGAGACTCGATCGCGGTGGCCAGCGCCTGCGCGCCGCCGGCCGGTGACACCAGCAGTCCGGTCGTGTTGCGCTCCACGACATCCTGATGGCCGGGCACGTCCGTCGCGACCACGGCGAGACTCGACGCCATCGCCTCCAGCGGGGCGAGCGGAAGACCTTCTTTCGAGGACGAGGTGACGTACAAGCTGCAGCTCGCGTAGGCATTCTTGTTCCACGCGATCGCGCCCGGCTTGAACTCCACGCGCACATCGAGCTCGCTCGCCCGCTGCCGGATTCTCTCTTTCTCGGGCCCGTCACCGGCCAGCAGGAGCACGGCTTTCGGGTGCCGCTTCCTGACTGTCGCGAGCGCTTCCACGAGAACGTCGTGCTTCTTCACGGGATCGAAGCGGGCCACGCAGCCGATGACCTCGGCGTCGGGATCGAGTCCAAGCTCCATTCTGTCCGCGGCCGGGCGGGCCGCCAGCTCACCGACGTCGATGCCGTTCACGATGATGGCGCTGCGCCCCGGCAGGGCCACACCGAGCTTCAGCGCCTCCCTGTCCTGGGACGCCGAGACATTGATCACCGTGTGCGTGAGCCGAGCCAGCCAGCGTTCGAGCGCGAGATAGAGCGCCCGCCCCGCGCGCGAGTAGCTTTCATAGTGGATGCCGTGAAACGTGTGGATTGACGGGACACCCGCCTGGTTGGCGGCCAGGCGCCCGTAGAGCCCGGCGCCCTTGCCGTGCGTGTGAACCACGTCGGCGCGCGTGTCCTGGACCAATCGCCTGACGCGCTGGAGCGTCAGCGGAAACGCGCGGAGCGAGTCCACGTCGACCGGCGAGAGCTCCACGCCTACGGTGCGCAGATCCGCGGCGAGCTGCGCATCCCGCGGGCCGGCGACCGAGATGCGGAACTCTTCGCCCGGGAGATGTCGAACGAGATCGAAGACCTGGCGCGGCCCGCCGCCGAGCGTGGTCGCGGTCAGGAGCTCGAGCACGCGGATCACGTACTTATACTAGCCTTCGCCGTCGCAAAACTGTTGACGTCGACGCGCCGCGGGTCGATGATCCGTCATCGCGATGAGCTCCATCGACTGCACGTTCGAAGATCCCGTCTGAGCCCAGGAGAGCACCGATGGCGTCCCCAGCGTTCGTTGCAGGCGACTTCAGGGTTTTCGACGTGCAGGGATTCAAGCAGCGCATGACCGAGATCAAGGGTCGTGTCCGCCCCAAGCTGAACGCGTTCGGCGACAGCCTCACGCCCTCGGTCGGCCGCTCGGTCGGGGGCCCGGTCTTTGCGCACGTCGCCCAGCACGCCCGCCGCACGGTGAACGCTCCCGACGATACGTGGGTCGCGTTCGGGCCCGACGCCCGGGGATACAAGAAGCACAGCCACTTCAAGATCGCCGTCTCGCGGAGCACCGTGCGCTTCCTGTTCGAGGTCGGTCCCGAGCACGCCGACAAGCGGCGCTGGGCCTCGGCGTGGAAGAAAAACGCGCCGAAGGTCGGGCCGGTGCTGCGCCGCGTGAAGCACCTGGCCTGGTTCAAGAACGAGCACGACGAGGAGCCCGCGGCGCCGCTCGCGGATTTCACGCCCGAGCAGCTCGGCGAGCTCGCCGACGAGCTCATGCGCACACGCGACGGGCAGATCGTCGTGGGGCGCGCCGTGCCGGCGGACGAGGCGGCGCGCTGGACGGAGGCGCAGTACCGCTCCGCCGCGCTCGAGACGTTCCGCGCGCTGGCGCCCCTCTACCGGCTCCGCTGAGCGTGGAGACGCGCGCCGTCATCTTCGACATGGACGGCGTGCTCATCGACTCCGGTGCGCACCACCGCGAGGCGTGGCGCGCGCTGCTCGACGAGCTCGGCGTCGCGCCCGCCGAGACGGACTACTGGCGCCTGACCATCGGCCGGCCGAGCATCGAAGCGGTGCCCTTGCTGCTCGGGCGCGAGACGACGTGGGCCGAGGCGCAGCGGCTGGCTGCGCGCAAACAGGAGCACTATCGCCGCCTCGCGGGAGCCGGACCGGCGCTGGTCCACGGCGTCGCGGCGTTCGTCGGCGAGCTGGCCGCGCGCGGCGTGCCGCGGGCGGTCGCGACGTCGGCCTCGCGCCACGACGTCGAGTCGCTCCTGATCAAAGGCGGGCTGCGTGATCGATTCGCCGTCGTCGTCGCCGCCGAAGACGTCCGCCGCGGAAAACCCGACCCGGAGGTCTACCTGCTCACGGCGCTCCGCCTCGGTGTCACGCCCGAGCACTGCCTGGTATTCGAGGACGCGGTCGTCGGTGTGCAGGCGGCGCGGAGCGCCGGCATGCGAGCGATCGGGGTCAGCACCGCCCACACCGAGGACGAGCTTCGTGCCGCGGGCGCCGAACGCGCCGTCGCAGATTTCGAGGGCATGACATGGCCGGCGTGAACGCGCCCGATTTCTGGACCGATCTCTACGCGCGCGGCGGCGACGGCTGGGAGCTCCGTCAGCCTGCGCCGGCCCTCGTCGAATACCTGGATCGCACGCCGCCCGCGCCCGGCCGGGTCGCGGTGCCCGGCTGCGGCCGCGGTCACGATGTGCGCTTTCTGGCCCGTCGCGGCTTCACGGCGGTCGGCTTCGACTTCTCGCCGGCCGCGCTCGCCCCGGCCCGCGAGCTCGCGCGGGCCGACAATGTCAGCGCCGAATTCGTCGAGCGCGACATCTTCACGCTCGGCGCCGACTACGCGCGCGCCTTCGACGGCGTCTGGGAGTACACGTGCTTCTGCGCCATCGAGCCTCGCCGCCGTCCGGAGTACGTGCGGACGATGGCCGAGATCGTGAAGCCAGGCGGCTGGCTCTTGGCGTGTTTCTTTCCGATGCGGCGTCGCGGCGCCGGCCCGCCGTTTCCGGTCGCGGAGCGCGAAGTGCGGCGCCTGTTCGCGCCGTCCTTCCGTATCGAGCGCGCCTACGCGCCGCGCTCGGTGAGGGCGCGCCAGGGCCAGGAATGGGCGGTGCTCTTCCACCGCGTCAACGCGCCGGCGTGAGAACGGCCTCGCCGCCTGTGCTACCGTACCGTCGACACGGACACCACGATGGCTGAGCAAGAGCCCTCCAAGCCCGCGCGAGATCTCGCGGCGCAGATCGAGCGCGACGGTGGCCGCGTCCTTGCCCTCTACCAGGAGCCGGTCGGCGATCACTGGCAGATCTTCTGTCTCTTGCCGCGCGCGAAGTGCGAGGCGAGCCCGTACCAGCGCGACCTCTCGCCGACCCACGTGAAGCGGCTCACCGAATCGATCAAGCGGCTCGACCGCTTCGTGGACCCGATCGTCGCGATCTCGCCGCGCCCCGGCGTCTACTGGACACCGAACGGCAACCATCGCCGGACCGTCCTCGACAAGCTGAAGGCCGAGTTCGTCCCGGCGATCGTGGTCGTCGAGCCGGAGATGCTCTTCGAAGTCCTCCCGCTCAACGTCGAGAAGGCGCACAATCTCAAGGAGAAGTCGCTCGAGGTCATCCGGATGTACCGGGCCCTCGTCAAGGACGAGCCGGACACCACAGAGGAGAAGTGGACCTTCCAGTTCGAGTCCCCGCACTTCATCACGCTCGGCATGCTCTACGAGGAGAACAAGCGGTTCGCGGGCGGCGCGTTTGCGCCGATCCTGCGCCGGGTCGACAAGTTCCTCAAGCAGACGCTGCCCAAGGGGCTCGAGGCGCGGACCGAGCGCGCCGATCTGGTGCGGGAAGCCGACGCCGCCCTCGTCGCCGCGGTGGCGAAGATCAAGAAGCGCGGGATCAACCATCCCTACGTGAAGAACTACCTGCTCGCGCGCACCACCCCGCTCACCCGCGCGCGCAAGACCTTGCCGTCCTTCGAGCAGACCTTCAAGAAGCTGAAGGACAACCTCGAGGAGTTCGACGTGAGCAAGGTCCGCTACGACGAGATCCAGCGCTCCGCGATCATGTCATCTCCGGCAGAATGAGCCGGCTCACGCCTGACGGTTGTCCGGGCATGCGGAGCCAGGTCGCGCCTGACGGCTGTCCGGGCATGCGGAGCCAGGTCGCGCCTGACGGCTGTCCGGGCATGCGGAGCCAGGTCGCATCTGTCTCGGGCCACCCTCGGTACAAGCCGGCCTCACGGACCCCGCTACAATGACCGCGCTAGCCGGGCGCATAGCTGTCGTCACCGGCGGCACCGGCGCGCTCGGTCAGGCCGTCACCTTGCGGCTGCTCGCCGACGGCGCCAGCGTCGCGGTCCCGTACGCGGTCGAGAAGGAGCGCGAGCAGCTGGCCCAGCGCGTCGCCGCAGCCGACCGCCAGCGCCTGATTCTGAAGCCGGCGGACGTGATCGACGTGAAGGCGATGACGGCCTTCGCCGACGAGGTCGTCACCGCGCGCGGCAAGATCGACGTCCTGGTCGCCGGCGTCGGCGGCTTCGCCGGCGGCTCGCTGCTCGAGACCGATCTCGAGACGTGGAAGCGCATGCTCGATCTCAACCTTACCAGCGCATTCAGCGTCGCCAGGGCGGTGGTGCCCGTCATGGCGCGCGCCCGCTACGGCCGCGTGGTCGTCGTCGCCTCGCGTGCGGTCGTGCCGCCGGCCGGGGGCTTCATCGGGTACACGGTCGCCAAGGCGGGAGTGATCGCCTTCACCCAGGCGCTCTCCCAAGAGGTCCGCGACCAGGGGATCACCGTCAATGCCGTCCTGCCCAGCACCATGGATACTCCGGCGAACCGCGCGGCGATGCCCGACAGCGACCGGAAGGGCTGGGTCCCGGTCGAGGCCGTCGCGGATGCGATCGCCGTGCTCGCCCGCGACGCCTCCGCCCATATCACCGGTACCCTCCTAGCCATCTGACCCGACATCTGGGGGGCTCCGGAAACGGGCTTCCCAAGACCTGAGACCGTAAACGAAGAGATACCTCATCCGTCCAATCAATCAGTGGTTTAAGCGGTCAGAAATCCGAGCCATGGAGGGACCGATGAAGCCTCTGACGACGATGGCGGTGGGAGCGGTCGTGCTGGCGCTGGGATACGGCGCAGCGGACGCCCAGAACGGGCGGCAGATCAAACAGGACCGGCAGGACGTTCGTCAGGATCGGCGGGAGCTCAATCGCGACAACCGTGAGATCCGCCAGGACCGGCGCGAGCTCGCGGGCGACCGGCAGGAGCTCAGGGACGACGTCAAGGCCGGACGCACTAACGAGGTGAGGCAAGACCGGCGCGAGCTCGCCGGCGACCGCCGCGAGCTACGCGAAGACCAGCGCGATCGCCGCGACGACCGGCGCGATCTACACCAAGACAAGCGCGACCTCCGGAAGGATCAGGAAGTCAGGCGCGACCGCCAGGACGTCCGTCAGGATCGGCGCGAGCTGAATCGCGACAATCGTGACATTCGGCAGGACCGGCGCGAGCTGGCCGGTGATCGGCGTGAGCTGCGCGACGACATCCAGGCGGGGCGCACGAACCAGGTCCGGCAGGATCGGCGCGAGCTGGCGGGTGACCGCCGCGAGCTGCGTGAGGATCAGCGCGATCGCCGCGACGACCGGCGCGACCTTCGGCAGGATCGGGGCGAGCTGGCGCGCGACGAGCGGAGCCGGTAGGCCACTCGGGAGACTTGCCGCCGGACAGTCGGGAGTGACAAGGTGAAGGCTGAAGGGGCTGAAGGCGAGTGGACCCATCGGACGAAGCGCTCTGCGAGCGCGTGGCCAGGCGGGACGAGGCGGCGTTCGACCTCCTCGTGTCGCGCTATCAGGAGCGAGCGTACCGCCTCGCCTGGTCCATCCTCAGGAACGGAGAGGACGCGCGGGACGTCTCGCAGGAGGCGTTCATCCGGCTGTACGAGACAGCCGGAAGCTTTCAAGGCAAGTCGAAATTCTCGACGTGGTTCTATCGGATCCTGGTCAATCTATGCCTGGATCACAAACGGAAGCACAAGTGGTGGAAGCTCTGGATCCGGGACGACGACGACGACCGGAGTGACACGATCCTCGACCGGCAACCGGCGCCGGTCAACGATCCGGTCGACAAGCTGAGCCGGGAGGAAACGTTGAAGGCGCTGGGCGCGGCGGTGGAACGGCTGGCCCCGCGCCAGAGGGCGGCGGTGCTGCTGAGGGTCCAGGAGGACATGGCCACGTACGAGATCGCACGGGTGCTCAAATGCTCCGAGGCGACCGTGCGTGTCCATCTGCACCGCGCGCTCGCGACCCTGAAGAAGACGGTGGAGAAGCGCTGATGGCGAGGCATCCCGATACCGATCTCGTGCCCTACCTGCGGGGCGAGCTTCCTCCGGCCGAGCGCGAGCGCGTCGCGCGGCATCTGGAAGAGTGTCCGGACTGTAAGCAGGACACCGAGCTCCTGCGCGATCTCCTCGGCAACCTCGCGTACGCGATCGGCGAGCCGCCCGAGATCAGCTGGCCGCGCTATCGGGCGGAGCTTCGCGCGAAGCTCGAGGCCCGCCGCGCGCTGGTGCCCTGGTGGCGGCGCCCGATGCCGCTGGCCCTTTCGGCGAGCCTCGCCGGCGCGCTCTTGTTCGTCGCGGTCTGGGGCGGTCGCGAGCTCACCAAGAGGCCGGACGCCATCGGCCCGGAGGAAGTGGCGATCGGCAGCGAGCTCGGCCTGTTGCAGGAAATTCGCACCGTCGAGCGTCTCGATCTCCTCGAAGATTTCGAGGTCATCACCAATCTCGACCGCCTCGCCTCGGAACGCCAGGGCTAGCGGTGGACCGCCGGCGAGTATGGCTCGCGCTGGGACTGCTCGGAGCGGTCGGAGGCGGCGCAGCCGTCTCCTCTGCCGGCGGTCCGGACGGCGCAGCCCAGCAGCCGGTCGACGCGCGAATGCTGCTCGATCTCGACATCCTCAAGGAGACGGACCTGTCGCGAGACCGGGAGATGCTCAAACGCATGCAGATCATCGAGCGCATGCGCATCCTGGAATCGATGCCGGCCGAAGAGACCGATCCCCGGAAGGCGCCGAGCGAGGCAAAGGACCGATGACGTTGCGCGCCCTGCCGACCTTGCTCGTCCTGGGTGCGATGCTGGCACTCGGCGATCTCGACCGCGCCTGGGGCCAGGCGCCGCCACCGCCGAGTCAGGGCGCGCCGCCGATCCAGGGCCTGGAGCAGCTCACGCCGGAGGAGCGCGCCGTCGCCGAGCGCAATCTACAGCGGTGGCAGCGGCTCACGCCCGAGGAGCGGGCGCGTGCGCTCGAGAACTACCGGCGCTGGCAGTCGATGACGCCGGAAGAGCGCGAGTCGGCGCGGCAGAACTACCGGCGCTTCCGTCAGCTCACGCCCGACCAGCGCGCGCAGGTCCTCAAGGACTTCCAGCGATGGAACGAGCTGCCCAAGGAGCGTCAGCAGGAGCTGCAGAAGGACTACGAGCGCTACCAGCGCCTGCCGCAGGAGCGGCGCGACCAGCTCCAGCAGCGCCTGGGCCGGTGGGAGTCGATGTCGCCCGAGGAGCGCGAGCGCGTGCTTCGAAACCAGGAGCGCTGGCGACAGATGAGCCCGGAGCAGCGCGAACAGCTGCGCGAGCGCTGGCGCCAGATGCCGCCCGAGGAGCGCGAGCGTTATCGCCAGCAGCGGCAGCAGCAAAGGAGGGGTCCTCAGTGAGCCGCACCTGGAGCTGGGCGACGAGAGCGCTGGTGTGCGTCGCGGTGGGGGTCTGCGCGTTCGGCGGCTGCATCCAGGTCAAGCCGGGCGAAGGTCAGGTTGCCGGTGTCACCGCGGCCGCGCCGGCGCCCACTTCGGTCGTCACAGGCGACCGCCAGATTCTCCACGCGCTGAGCCGCTTGACGTACGGGCCGCGACCGGGCGACGTGGAGCGCGTGCGGGCGCTCGGCCTCTCGGCCTGGATCGATCGCCAGCTGCGTCCGCGCACGATCGACGACTCGGCGACCGAGCGCGCGCTCGCCGAGCTGAGCACCTTGCGCATGTCGATCCCCGAGCTGCTCCGCGAGTACCCGCGCCCCGATCCCCGGCTGCTCGCCCAGATCGCCAACGGCGAGATGTCGCGCCAGGAGATGCTGGAGCGCTATCCGATCGAGAAGCGCCCGGTGCGCATCGCCGATGAGCTGCGGGCCGCGAAGGTCCTCAGGGCCGTGACCACCGAGCGGCAGCTCGAGGAGATCATGGTCGAGTTCTGGTTCAACCACTTCAACGTCTTCGCCGGTAAGGGCGACGTGCGCTGGTACGTGTCGGCCTACGAGCGCGAGGCGATCCGCCCGTACGCGATGGGCAAGTTCCCCGACCTCGTGCGGGCGACGGCGCATCATCCGGCCATGCTCTTCTACCTGGACAACTGGCTCAGCGCGAAGCCGGACTACAGAATCCAGGCCGGTCCCAACCGCGGACGCCCGGCCGGGCTCAACGAGAACTACGCGCGCGAGCTGATGGAGCTCCATACGCTCGGCGTCGACGGCGGCTACACGCAAAAGGACGTCATCGAGGTCGCGCGGGCATTCACCGGCTGGACGATCGACCGGCCGCGGACCGACGCGCACTTCATCTTCCGGCCGGGCATGCACGATACGGGCGAGAAGATCGTGCTCGGCCAGCGCATTCCGGCGGGCGGCGGCCGGGACGACGGCGAGCGCGTGATCGAGCTCCTCACGCGCCAGCCGGCCACGGCGCGCTTCGTCGCTACCAAGCTGGTGCGGCGCTTCGTCTCGGATACTCCGCCGCCCGCGCTGGTCGCGCGGGTCGCCGGCTCCTACCTGAACACCGGCGGCGACATCTCGTCGATGCTGCGGACCATCTTCGAATCGCCCGAGTTCATGAGCGAGGACGCGTATCGGGCTAAGATCAAGAAGCCGTTCGAGTTCGTCGCGAGCGCGGTCCGCGCGCTGGGCGGCACTACCGACGCGCAGGGCGCCATGGCGCTGGCCGGCGCGAGCGCGGAGATCGGCGAGCCGCTCTACCAGGCGCAGCCGCCGACGGGCTACGCCGATCGCGGCGAGGTCTGGGTGAACGCCGGCGCGCTGCTGGCCCGCATGAACTTCGCGCTCGGCCTCGCGTCGGGCCGCTACCCCAAGGTGAGCGTCGAGCTTCCCGCTCTGGTGGCGGGCGCGGATCCGCGGTCCCCCGAGGCCGTGCTCGACAGGCTCCTGGTGACGCTCGTGGCCGACCAGGCCGGCTCCCGGACTCGCGCGGTGCTCGCCGCGCAGCTCAACGACCCGCAGATCACACGGCTCTCGCCCGACGATCGCGGCCCGGCGAACACGGACGTGGCCAAGCTGGCCGCGCTCGTGATCGGGTCGCCCGAGTTCCAGCGGCGATGATGACGCGACGAACGCTCCTCAAAGCCGGCGGCTGCGCGCTGGTTGCCTACGCGGGTGCGCCGAGATTCCTCGTGCGGACCGCCCAGGCGGCCGAGCCGAGCGGCAAGGTGCTGGTTGCGGTGTTCCAGCGCGGCGCGGTGGACGGGCTCAGCATGGTGATGCCGCACGGCGATCCGGCCTACGCGGGCGTGCGTCCGTCGATCGCGCTCCAGCCGCCGAGGCGCGGCGAGAGCGAGCGCGCCGTGGATCTGGACGGCTTCTTCGCGCTGCACCCCGCGCTCGCCCCGCTGGTGCCGCTCTGGGAGCGTCGCGCGCTCGCGGTCGTGCACGCCTGCGGCTCGCCGGACACGACACGCTCGCACTTCGACGCGCAGGACTACATGGAGAGCGGCACGCCCGGCGTGAAGAGCACACAAGACGGCTGGCTCGCGCGCGCGGTCGGGACGCGTCCCGCGAAGGCAACGCCGTTCCGCGCGGTGGCGATCGGCCCAGCGCTGCCGCGAACGCTCCACGGCGACGTCGGCGCGCTCTCGATGCAGTCGCTCGACCGGTTCGACGTCCGGGCCGGCGCCGACACGACCGCGCGGCAGGGCTTCGAGGCGCTCTACGAGCAAGGGGTTCGCGACCTTCTGCACGGGACCGGCCGCGAGACCTTCGACGCGGTCAAGATGCTGAAGAGCGTCAGGGCCTCGCGCATCGCGCCGGCGAACGGCGCCGAGTACCCGCGGGCGCCGTTCGGCGACGCGCTGCGCCAGATCGCACAGCTCGTGAAGGCCGACGTCGGCCTCGAGGTGGCCTTCGCCGACATGCAGGGCTGGGACACCCACGTCGGCCAGGGCGCCGAGCGCGGGCAGCTGGCGCTGCGCCTGCGCGACTTCGGCGCCGCGCTGGCGGCCTTTGCCCAGGATCTCGGCGACAAGATGGCGGACGTCGTCGTCCTCACGATGTCGGAGTTCGGCCGCACCGTCGCCGAGAACGGCAACCGCGGCACGGACCACGGCCATGCGACGGCGATGCTCGTCATGGGCGGCGGCGTACGCGGCGGCCGCGTCTATGGCCGCTGGCCGGGACTCGACCGCAGCCAGCTCTTCGAGGGCCGCGACCTTGCGGTCACCACCGACTTCCGAACCCTCTTCTCCGAAGTCGCCACACGCCACCTCGGCGTCGCCGCGGCTCCGCTGTTTCCCGGCTTCCGCTCGACGCAGCCGTCGCTCGGCATCCTCGCCTGACGGCTCAATTGCGCCTCGTGGGCGGGCGTGATACCGTCCGCGCGCATGAGTGAAAATGTTACGCTGATCCGCGACGGCGCAATCGCAACCGTCACCCTCAACCGCCCCGACCGACGCAACTCCTTGAGCGACGCGATGCTGACCGATCTCGGCGCGGCGTTCGTTGAGCTGCGCGACGACACGACCACGCGCGTCGTCATCGTCACCGGCGCGCCGCCGGTGTTCTCGGCCGGAGCCGACGCCGGGCTCAAGTCGTCGATGTCGGCCGACGAGCGCCGGCAGGCGTTCGGCCAGCGCAAGAGTCAGTTCCGGCGGCTCTTCGAGCGCGCCAACACGCTGCTCGAGAATCTCGAGCAGGCGACGATCGCGATGATCAACGGCCACGCGGTCGGCGGCGGCTGGGGCCTGACGCTCGCGTGCGATTTCCGCTGGGCCGCGGCGGAGGCGCAGCTGTGGATCCCCGAGGTCGATCTCGGCGTGCCGCTTGGGGTAGCGTCGACGACCCGCTTCGTACGCATGGTCGGCCCGGCGCGCGCGAAGGAGATCATCATGGAGTGCCGGCGCTACACCGCGGCCGAGGCGCAAGCATGGGGGCTCGTGCACCGCGTCGTACCCGGCGCGTCGCTCGCCAAGGAAGTCCGCGCCTACGCCGAGGCGCTCACGGCCAAGCCCTTCAAGGCGATGGCCGAGGTGAAGGCTCGCATCAACGCGATCGCGCGCACGGGCATCCCCGAGGTCAACGCGATGACAGAGGGCTTCCTCGATCGTGGCTGAGCGCCCGAGGTCGTGCGCGCTGCAGGCCGTCGCGGGGCTGGGGCCCCGCCGGCCGAGGCGCGCGTACTGATGATGATGCTTGAGGGCATCCGCGTGCTCGATCTCTCGCGGGTGATCGCGGGCCCGTACTGCGCCACGATGATGGCGGACCTCGGCGCCGACGTGGTGAAGGTCGAGCGCCCAGGCCGCGGCGACGATCTGCGGGCGTGGCGCGGCAGCGGCATGAGCGCGACGTTCGCGGCGATCAACCGCGGCAAGCGCGGGATCGCGGTGGACCTGCAGCAGCCCGAGGGCAGCAAGCTCGTGTTCGAGCTGGCGCGGCGGGCCGACGTCGTCGTCGAGAATTTCCTGCCGGGTGTCGCCGACAAGCTCGGGCTCGGCTACGCCGCCGTGAGCGCCGTGAATCCGGCCGCGGTCTATGTGTCCGTGACCGGCTTCGGTCAGGACGGGCCGCACGCGCGGCGGGCCGGCTACAACACGATCGCGCAAGGCATGAGCGGGATCATGGCGCTCACGGGGATGCCGGGGCACCCGCCAACCAAGGTCGGGGGGTCCGTCTCGGACCTGGCCGCCGCGTTCATCGCCTTCGGCGTCGCCAACGCCGCGCTCGCGCATCGGCTGCGCACCGGGCGGGGCCAGCACCTGGACGTGAGCCTGCTCGCGTCGACCCTGGCGCTCCTGCCCGATCCGGTCGCCCACTACTTCGATTTGGGCCAGCGGCCGACGCGGGTCGGCAACCGCAACCCGTATCTGACGCCGGCCGAGGCGTTTCGGACCAAGGACGGCTGGCTGCAGGTCGTCATCATGAACCCCGAGCAGTACGCACGCTTCACCCGGGTGCTCGGGGACGAGATCCTGGCCGGCGATCCGAAGTTCGGGACCAACGACTCGCGCGTCGCCAATCACGACGAGTTCAAGGCCCGCGTCGAGCGCGCGCTGGCGCGAGAGACCACGGCTCGGTGGGTCGAGCGCTTCGAAGCCGAGCAGGTGGCCGCTGGGCCGATCTACGAGTTCGACGAGGTCTTCGAGGACCCGCAGGTGAAGCACCTCGGGCTGGTCAAGACGGTGGAGCAGCCTGGCTATGGCGCCGCGCGCATGCTCGATTTTCCCGTGAGAGCCTCGGCGACGCCCGCCGCGATCCGGCGCCCGGCGCCGCGGCTCGGCGAGCACACTGCCGAAGTCCTCGGCGAGCTCGGCCTGCCCAAGAGCGAGATCGACCGGCTCGCCACGGCGGGTGTCGTCGCGCTCGCGTGAGAGCCAGCGAGGAAACATAGAAAGGAGACTGTCGTGCCCACCAAGATCGTCCTCTCTCCCAGGCTTCCCGCGGCGCTCGTCGACGTCGCCCGCTCGCTCCTGCCGGCCGAGTACGAGATGCAGGTGGCCGACCAGGGCACGCCGGAGTTCCCCGCCGCCATGAAGGATGCCGAGTACTTCGTGGGATTCGCCCGCGAGAGCCTCGGCCCCGAGTTCTATCGCGGCGCGCCCAAGCTGAAGCTCATCCAGCTGATCAGCGCCGGGTACGACCGCCTGGATATCGCGGCCGCCCGTCAGGCGAAGGTTCCCGTCGCCAACAACGGCGGCTCGAACTCCGTCGCGGTCGCCGAGCACACCCTGATGCTGATCCTGGCCGTCTACAAGAAGCTCGCGTGGCACCACCACAACGTCATCACCGGCAAGTGGCGCGTGGGCGACTTCTCCCAGACCCGCACGTACGAGCTGGCCGGTAAGACGCTCGGGATCGTCGGCCTCGGCACCATCGGCAAGAAGGTCGCCAAGCGGGCGCAGGCCTTCGACATGCACGTGCAGTACTACGACATCATCCGGCTGACCGAGGCCCAGGAAGACGCGCTGGACGTGCGGTTCGTGCTCTTCCCGGAGCTCTTGCGCACCTCGGACGTCGTGAGCCTGCACGTGCCGCTAAGCGACGCCACGCGCGGCATGATGGGCGCCCGGGAGTTCGCGACGATGAAGCGCACCGCGATCCTGATCAACACCTGCCGCGGGCCCGTCGTCGACGAGGCGGCCCTGCAGGTCGCGCTAGCGTCCGGCCAGATCGCCGCGGCCGGCCTCGACGTCATGGTCGAGGAGCCGCCCGCGGCCAATCACCCGCTGTTCGGCCTGGAGAACATCACGATCACGCCCCACTCGGCCGGTCCGACGTGGGAGAACTGGTCGAAGGCGTTCCGGAACGCCTTCGACAACGTCCAGCGCGTGGCGGCGGGCCGCAAGCCGCTATGGGTGATCCCGGAGCTTCAGGACCTGCTGTAGGCGGACCGTCCGCGACCGGCCCCGCCGCCCGCGCCGTCGAGGCGCGGCGGCGCCGGTCGTAGGGAACACGCCGCCCGCGTGGAACGTTCCACCGTCCGTGCTTCCGGAAAGGCCGGGCTCGGGTGTTTACGCGGCCCTTAACGGGCATCTACCGGAGCGAACTCGGCCCCTCCCGCGGGGTACTCTCCGGCGACCGGAAAGCCGCCGCCCGACCTGGTCCGATTCGCGACCGGCGTTGACGCGCTAGGACGTTGACACCCTAGTAGAATCGGGCATAATCCCATCGCTTTTCGGCGCTCGCACCTCTCCCGCTTCGAAGTCGGGTCCGCAGCCGGTAGCGAGGAGGCAAAAGGCAGGATGCTATGAAGAAGTTCATCGTCAAGCGACTCGGGCTCGCGGCAATTTCGCTCTTTCTGCTCTCGTTGACGATCTTCCTACTGATCCGGATCTCGGGCGATCCCGCTGTCCTGCTCGCAGAGCCAGGCGCGAGTGCCGCTGACCTCGCGGCGATCCGAAACCAGTTCGGTCTCGACCGGCCGCTGTGGGTTCAGTACGTGAGCTTCATCACGCATCTCTTCCGCGCCGACTTCGGGCAGTCGTTCTACTACCGCACCGACGTCTTCGAGCTCTACCTGTCGCGCCTGCCGGCGTCGCTGATGCTGGCGTCGGCGGCGATGGTGTTCTCATTGGTCATCGGCATTCCCACGGGCATCATCGCCGCAGTACGCGTCAACAAATGGCAGGACAGCATCGGCAAGATCTTCGCGCTGCTCGGACTCTCGATGCCGTCGTTCTGGGTCGGCCTGGTGATGATCCTGTTCTTCTCCGTCTACCTCGGCTGGCTGCCATCGTCCGGATCCGGAACGGTGTGGCATCTCGTGATGCCGGCGATCGCGCTCGGCTGGGTGTTCGCGGCCGCCCACATGCGGCTGACTCGCTCGTCGATGCTCGAAGTGCTCGGCTCGGAGTACGTGAAGCTCGCGCGGCTGAAGGGGCTGCCGGAGGCGCTGGTCATCTCCAAGCATGCCTTCAAGAACGCGCTCATCCCGGTGCTCACCTTGGCCGGCGTCAATCTCGTGATCATGGTCAACGTCGCGGTCATCGTCGAAACCGTGTTCGCCTGGCCCGGCGTCGGCCGTCTCCTCTTCGAGGGCATCGCGTTCCGCGACTTCCCGATCGTGCAGGCCTCGATCCTGCTCGGCGGGACGATGATCGTCGTCGTCAATCTGCTGGTCGACATCCTGTACGCCGTGATCGACCCGAGGATTCGATATGAGGGCTAGCGCCCCGCGGAGAACCCTATGAGTACCGCCGCCAACAGCCCCCGCTCCGTGTCGACGGCCCTGGCACTTCCGTCGCGTCTGGCCTTCGTCCGGTCGGAGGGATTCCCACTCATTCCGAGCTTGATCCTGCTCATGATCATGGTGGTCGCGATCCTCGCGCCGGTGCTGGCGCCCCACAATCCCGAGGTCGGCGTGCTGGGCGACCGCTTCCGGCCGCCGGCGTGGCAGACCAACGGCACCTTCGATCACCTGCTCGGCACCGACCATCTCGGACGCGATGTGCTGTCGCGGCTCATCTTCGGCGCGCGCATCTCGGTGGTCGTGGGCCTGATGGTGATCATCGTGGCCGGTGCGATCGGCACAACACTCGGCATCGTCTCGGGGTACCTCGGCCGCTGGGTCGATCAGGTCATCATGCGGGTCACCGACGCGTGGCTGGCTCTGCCCGCGCTGATGCTCGCGATCTTCCTGGCCGCCATCATCGGACCGGGCATCTCGAACATCATCATCATCCTGGCCGCCGTGTGGTGGACGCGCTACGCGCGTGTCATCCGCGGCGAGGTCCTGTCGGTCCGTGAGCGCGACTTCGTGCGGCTGGCGGTCGTAGCCGGCTGCTCGAAGTGGACGATCATGCGCAAGCACATCCTGCCGAACGTGGTGAACTCCGCGATCGTCCTGGCCACCCTGCAGCTCGGTCAGGTGATCATCGCCGAAGCCGGTCTCTCCTTCCTCGGCGTCGGGGTGCCGCCGCCCCAGCCGGCGTGGGGATTGATGCTCGCCGACGGCAAGAAGGGGCTCATGGCCGGGTACTGGTGGCTCACCGTGCTTCCAGGCGGATGCATCATGCTGATGGTGCTGTCCGCGAACCTCCTGGGGGACTGGCTTCGCGTGAAGTTCGATCCGCAGCTTCGCCAGTTGTGACCACCGGTCCGCTCCTCGACATCCGGCGCCTGTCCACTCACTACGTGAGCGCCCGCGGTACGCGCGTCACGCGTGCCGTGGACGACGTCACGCTGTCGCTCGATCAGGGCCAGACACTCGGGATCGTCGGCGAGTCCGGCTCGGGCAAGACGACCCTGGCGCTCACGCTGCTTCGGATGCTCCCGCCGGCCGCGCGCGTCGTCTCGGGCGAGATGCTCTTCGAGGGCTCCGATCTGCTCAAGAAGCCCGAGCATGAGATGCGGCGCATCCGCGGCAAGCGGATCGCGATGATCCTGCAGGACCCGATGATGTCGCTGAATCCGCTGTTCACGGTGGGCGACCAGGTCGCGGAGCCGATCCGCGTCCACGAAGGCGCCCCTCGCCGCAGCGCGTGGCGCCGGGCGACCGAGCTCTTGAAGGCCGTTCGCATCGCAGCGCCTGAGAGGCGCGTCGGCGAGTACCCGCACCAGCTCTCGGGGGGCATGCGGCAGCGCATCGTCGGCGCGATCGCGATCTCGTGCGAGCCGAAGATCCTCATCGCCGACGAGCCCACCACGAGCCTCGACCTCACGATCCAGGCGCAGTACCTGAAGCTCTTGCGCGACCTGCAGCGCGCGCACAACCTCGCGCTGATCTTCATCACGCACAACCTCGGCATCGTCGCCAAGATGTGCGACCAGGTGGCCGTCATGTACGCGGGCCGACTCGTCGAGGCCGGCCCGGTCAAGCAGATCTACAACTCGCCGGCGCATCCGTACACCCGAGCGCTGCTCGAGTCGATCCCGCGCCTGGGCGACAGCCGCCAGCGGCTCACTGCCATCGAGGGCCAGCCGCCCGATCCCTCGGCGCCGCCGCCGGGCTGCGCGTTCCATCCGCGCTGTCCCAAGGTCATGGATCGGTGCCGCACCGAGGCGCCGCCCGAGTTCCGCGTCGCCGATTCCCAGACGAGCCGCTGCTGGCTCTCGGCGCCCGTGAGCGCCGTGAGGGGCTCCTGACGATGGCCGGACCAGTCCTGGAAGCCAGGAATCTCACCAAGCACTTCCCGGTCAAGCGCGGCATGTTGTCGCGTCAGGTCTCGGTCGTGCGCGCGGTGGACGACATCTCGTTCTCGATCGACGCGGGCAAGACGCTCGGGCTCGTCGGCGAATCCGGCTGCGGCAAGACGACGACGGCGAAGATGGTGTTGCTGCTCGAGCGGCCGACCGGCGGCACCATGAGCTTCGAGGGTCAGGATCTGCAGGCGCTCGACGGCGGAAGCCTCCGCGCCTACCGCCGCTCGGTGCAGGCCGTCTTCCAGGACCCCTACGCGTCCCTGAATCCGCGGATGCGCGTCGGTAACATCATCATGGAGCCGCTGACCACCAACGAGTCGCTGGCGTCGGCCGAGGTGAAGAAGCGGCTCATGCGCATTCTCGAGCTCGTGGGTCTGCCCGAGCGCGCCGCCGATCTGTTCCCGCACGAGTTCTCGGGCGGCCAGCGCCAGCGCATCGCCATCGCGCGCGCGCTCTCGCTCTCCCCGAAGGTCATCGTGCTCGACGAGCCGGTCTCGGCGCTCGACGTGTCGATCCGCGCGCAGATCCTCAACCTGCTGCGCGATCTGCAGTCACAGCTCGGCGTTTCCTATCTCTTCATCGCCCACGATCTGGCGGCGGTCGCGCACATGAGCCACACGATCGCCGTGATGTACCTCGGCAAGATCGTCGAGGTCGGCGACGCCGACGTCGTGGCGAAATCGCCCAAGCATCCCTACACGCAGGCGCTCTTCTCGGCCGCGCTGCCCTCGCATCCGGACGAGCGTCGCGACGAGATCATCCTGGCCGGCGAGGTGCCGAGCCCGCTCGCGCCACCCGCGGGCTGCCGGTTCCACCCGCGCTGCCCGCACGCGCTCCCGCGCTGTTCGAGCGACGAGCCGAAGCTCCTCTCCGAGTCCGGACGCCTGGTCGCCTGCCACCTCTACCCGAAGTGAGGCTGTCCGAGCCTCAGAATCCCTAGCAGGAGCAGCGGGTGGATTTCGTCGCGCTGCACGCCCAGTCGAAGCCGGACGCGATCGCGCAGATCGAGGGCGAGCGGTCCGTCACGTGGCGCGAGCTCCTGGAGCGACGCAACCGTCTCGCCAACGCGCTGATCAAGCAGGGCGTCGGGCGGGGCGAGCACGTGGTCATCTACGCGCCCAACTCGCTCGAGTACCTCCTGGCCTCAGCGGCCACGCGGGCCGCCAACGCGGTGCCGATCCCGATGAATCACCGCCTGGTGGCCGACGAGGTGAGCTACATCCTCGAGCACTCCGACGCGGTCGCGGCCTTCGTGGCCGGCCCCTACGTGGCGATGGCGGACGAGGTGCGGCGCCATGCGGCGCGCGTACGGCTGTGGGTCACCCTGGGCGCCGAGCGCCGCCCGTGGGCGACGAATCTCGATGATCTGCTCGAGCAGGGCAGCGCCGAGTCGCCGCCCGTCGACTTAGCACAGGGACTGGGCGGCTCCATGATCTACACCGGCGGCACCACCGGCCGGCCCAAGGGCGCCCTTCGCGCCGGCTCCGACCCCCAGACCACGCTCGCCTTCATGCAGGCGCTCGGCATGATGCACGGCGAGCACGCGCATCTGGTGGCCGGTCCCCTGTACCACTCGGCGCCGGGCTCGTTCGCGCTGTTCGCGGCACTGCTGGGCGGCACCGTCGTCGTCATGCCCAAGTTCGACGCCGAGCACGCGCTGCACCTGATCGCCCGGCACCGGGTCACCAGCACGTTCATGGCGCCGACCCTGATCAAGCGCATCGTCGATCTGCCCGACTCGGTCCGCGCGCGCTACGACGTCCGTTCGATGCGCGCCATGGTCGTGGCGGCGGCGCCGTGCCCGATGCGGGTCAAGGAAGCCGCGCTCGAGTACTTCGGCCCTTGCCTCTACGAGTTCTACGGCTCGACCGAGCTCGGCATCAATACGATCCTCCGGCCCGAGGACGTGCTTCGCAAGCCCGGCTCCTGCGGCCAGGCGGCGCCGAACATCGAGATCGCGCTGCTCGACGACGATGGCCGGCCGGTGCCGGTCGGCGAGCCCGGCGAGGTCTACGTCCGCCGCTTCGGCGGGATGTTCGACTCGTACTATAAAAACGCCGACGCGACGCGGCAGACCGAGCGCGACGGCTGGCACTCGGTGGGCGACGTCGCGTGGGTGGACGGCGAGGGCTTCTACACGCTGTGCGACAGGAAGCGCGACATGATCATCTCCGGCGGCGTCAACATCTACCCGGCCGAGATCGAGGACGCCCTGCACCGGCACCCGGCGGTCGAGGACGTGGCGGTGTTCGGCGTTCCCGACGACGACTGGGGTGAGCGCGTCCACGCCGCGGTCCAGCTGCGGCCGCATCACACGCTGACTGCCGACGAGCTCCGGGCCTTCGCCCGGCGTCACCTGGCCGATTACAAGGTGCCGCGCGAGGTCTCGTTCCCCGACAATTTCCCGCGCGACACCGCGGGCAAGCTGATCAAGAGGCTCTTGCGGGATCCGTACTGGGAGGGACGGGGCCGGAAAATCTGACGACGTTGAACGCGGGAACGGGCTTCGAGAAGCCCTTCAAGGTGAGACCGCCGAGCTCCTCGATCTCGACCAGCCTCTCGACCGCGCTGACCACCCTCTGCGAGATCAGGATTTGCCCGGGCTTGGCCTCGCCGCAGAATCGCGCGGCGAGATTCGTCACCGTGCCGATCGCTCCGTAGTCCACGCGCCCCTCGAAACCGATCGCGCCGATCGTGGCGTAGCCCTCGGCGATGCCGATCCCGAAGTCGAGGTCGTAGCCGCGCCTGCGCCACTTCACCAGCAGCTCGTCGACCCGCTCGCGCATCGCGATCGCCATCCGCACCGCGCGCTCGGGCCCGTCGGGCACCGGCACCGGGTCGTTGAAGAAGATCATCATCCCGTCGCCGGTGAACCGCTCGAGCGTGCCCTCGTGCTCGAGGATGACCCGCCCCATCGCGGCGTGGTACTCGCGCAGGACGCCCATGACCTCCTCGGGCTCGGAGGTCTCCGCGAACGCGGTGAAGCCGCGGAGGTCGAGGAACACCACCGTGATGTCGCGCCGGTGGCTCTTCAACGGGTCCTCGGTGTCGCCGCTCACGATCAGCTCCGCGACCTGCGGCGAAAAGAATCGCTTGAGCCGCTCGAGGCGGTCGAGCTGGGCAAGCTGCTGCTCGACCCGCTGCTCGAGCGTGCGGTTCCAGTCGGCGAGCTCGTCGTGGAGCAGCTTGATGCGCAACAGCGACCTGACCCGGGCCAGGAGCTCGGGCTGGTTGATCGGCTTGGTCAGAAAGTCGTCGGCGCCGGCCTCGATGCCCTTCACGCGCTCCTGCGTGGGGTCGAGCGCGGTCACCATGATGACCGGCAGCATCGCGGTCGCCGTGTTCTGGCGGATCCGCCGGCACACGTCGTAGCCGCTCATGCCGGGCATCATCACGTCGAGCAGCACGAGGCTCGGCGCTTCCTTCGCGATCTTCTCGAGCGCCTCGGCGCCGCCGGCCGCGGTGACGACGGCGTAGCCTCTCACCGACAGAAGATCGGCCAGGAGCTTCACGTTCACGGGCACGTCGTCGACGACGAGGATTTTCTCGGGCATCGCTGCGTTACTTTCCGCTCCGCTGGTCGAGCATCTCACGGACCGCGTCGATGAATTCCTTCACCTTGATCGGCTTGCTCTGGTAGCCGTCGAAGCCGGCGGCCATGATCTTCTTGCGGTCGTGCATCATCGCCGACGCCGTCACCGCCATCACCGGGATCGTGCGCGTCGCCGGATCGGCGCGCAGCTCGCCGAGCGCGGTGATGCCGTCCATGCCGGGCAGCTGGATGTCCATCAGGACCAGGTCGGGGATGCGCGCCTTGGCCAGGCGCACACCGTCCTCGCCGGTCGCGGCCTCGAGCGTCTGGTAGCCCTTGTACTGGAGCACGTCGCGCACCAGCTTGAGGTTCTTCTCGTTGTCCTCGACGATCAGGATCAGCTCGTTGGCCATGGCTTCACCGGTAGTGTGAACGTGAACGTCGCCCCCCGCCCCAGCTCGCTCTTCACCCAGATTTTGCCACCGTGCAGCTCGACGAACCGTCGCGAGAGGGTGAGACCGAGTCCGGTGCCCTCGTGCTTCTTGGCGTAGTCGGACCCGACCTGTCGGAACTCCTCGAAGACCGTCTCATGGTCGGCGGGCGCGATCCCGACGCCGGTATCGATCACCGAGATCTCGGCGAATCCGTCAGCCAGCGCGGCCTGGACCTCGACCCGGCCGCCTTCGGTCGTGAACTTGATCGCGTTGGACAGGAGGTTCAGGAGCACCTGCTTGACCTTGCGCTCGTCGGCCTTGATCTCGCCCAGCCGAGGATCGACGTCGGTCGCGAGCGTGATCGCGCGCCGCGCCGCGCGCTCGCGCACCAAGGTGATCGAGTTGTCGATCGCCTGCGGCAGATCGAAGTCGGTGATCTCGAGCTCCATGCGCCCGGCCTCGATCTTGGCGAGATCGAGGATGTCGTTGATCAGCGACAAGAGGTGCCGCCCGGACGTGACGATATCTTGCAGGTACTCGTCCTGCTTGGGGTTGAGCTCGCCGAACATCCGGTCGAGCAGCACCTCGGAGAAGCCGATGACCGCGTTGAGCGGCGTGCGCAGCTCGTGCGACATGCTGGCCAGGAACTCCGACTTGTGGCGGTCTGCGATCTCGAGCTGCCGGCTCTTCTCCTCGAGCTCCTGAAAGAGGCGAGCGTTCTGGATAGCCAGCGCCGACTGCGCGGCGAACGTGCGCAGGAGCTCGATGACGTCCGGTGAGAACTCGCCGGGCGTCTTGCGGTTCACGATCAGCGCACCGATGATCCGGGTCTCGCGGAGGAGCGGCACAGCCAGGAGAGCGTGATAGCCCTCGGCGAGGGCGGCGCTCCGAAACCGGCTCTGATAGCTCGCGTCCTGCTCGATGTCCGGAATCTGCATCGGCTCGAGCGTGACCGCCATGCGGCCGACCGCGCCTTCGCCTTTGCGGATACGGGTCGCACGCAGCAGCTCGACGAACTCCATGGCGAGGTTCTGGGTGGTGCGCAGGTGAAACTCCCCCGCCTCCTCGTCGTACTCGTACATCGCCCCGCCGTCGGTGCCCGCGAGGTGGCTGGCCTGCGACACGATCGTCGAGAGCACGGTCTCGAGGTCCAGCGTGGAGCTGACCGCGCGGCCGACCTCGCCCAGCGCCTTCAGCTCGTCGACGGACCGCGCCAGCTCGCGCGTGCGCTCTTGCAGCTCCTGGAACAGGCGGACGTTCTCGATCGCGATGACGGCCTGGTCGGCGAAGGTCTGTAGCAGGGCGACGTGCTCGTCCGAGAACAGGCCGGGCTCGGTGCGGGCCAGCACGAGGGCTCCAAGCGGGCTGCCCTCACGCAGCATGGGAATGGCGACCGTGCTCCGCGGCCGCCGCTCGCCCTCGCCGACCCACCGTGGCAGGCCCGACCCCGCGTCGGCTTCGGCCACGTAGTCCGCGGTCTGCACGACGCGCCGATCGCGGATCGCGCGGGCGGCCAGGCTTCCGTCGCCGGGCGGCATTGGAAAGAGACGACGCACGGAATCGAGCTGCCGCTCCGGCCATTGATGGGAGGTCACGACGTGGACGAGCCGCCCGTCGAAGCGGAAGACCGCGCCGAAGCTGGCCGCGCACAACCGCACCGCGCTCGCCAGCACCGCAACGAAGACTGGCTGAACGTCGGTCGGCGAGCTGGAGATCACGCGAAGGATCTCCGCGGTCGCCGTCTGCTGCTCCAGCGTCTCCGTGAGTTCGCTCGTGCGCTCCTCGACCTTGCGCTCGAGACCCGCGTATGACTCTTCGAGCTGCGCGGCCATGCTGTTGAACTGGTCGCCGAGCGCCTCGAGCTCGTCGCCCGTCCGAACCGCGATGCGCTGGTCGAGCTCCCCGGCGCCGATCCGCGCGGCGCCGGCCTGGAGCGCCTTGATCGGCGTGACCATCCGCCGGGCCAGGATCAGGCCCGCCACCACCGACAGCACGACGCCGACGATCAGCAGGCCGATCGTGCGCTTGATGGAAGCGTAGAGGCTCGCGAACGCTTCCTCGAGCGGCTGCTCGACGAAGACCGACCAGCCGAGCGGCGCGATCGTGGCGTACGCGGTCATCACGTGGCGATCCCTGAAATCGCGCGCGATCGTCACCTGAGGCCGCGGCTCGCCCGGTGTCGGACGGCCCGACAGCGCCGCCTTCACCTGCTCCAGCTGGGCGAACGTCGTCTTTTGCAGGACGAGGCTGATGTCGGGATGCGCGATGAGAACGCCCTGGCCGTCGACCACGAAGGCGTGGCCGGCCTTGCCGATCGTGATCCGCGACACGACGTCCCAGATGAACTTGAGGTTCACCTCGGCGACGGTGACCCCCGCCTCCTTGCCGGTCCCGGCCATCGCGATCGTCATGTAGGGCTCGGACTCTTTTCGGAAGGTCACGGGCCCGTGATAGACCTTGCCGGCCTTGGCCTCGAGGAACTGCGGCTCGAGCGAGTAGTCGGTGCCGCTGCCGGTGACGTCCATCGCCAGCCGCGAGACGCGCAGCTGCTCCTTGCCCTGCGCGTCCAGATAGCTGATCTCGGTGATCGCCAGCACCTGCCGCAGGAGGCGAAGATAGTCGACGCGGCGCTGGTACATGGCCGCCGACGCCGCGCCGAGCTGCGGCTGGGTCGTCCAGCTGATCTGCTGCTCGATCTCCTTGATGAACGCGTCGATCCGCGCCGCGACCCCGATCGCCTTCTCGCGCTGCAGCGCGACGAGGGCTTCTCGGTTCTCGTAGTAGGAGAAGTAGATCTCGATGGCGCCGGACGCCAGCAATGCGCCGCTGACCAGCCCGGCGATGATGATCACGTACTTCCGGAAGAGATGGCCGCGAGGTGTCACGTCTGCCGCTTCACCCCGACAATAGCATCAAGAGCCTCGGGACCGATTTTTCAAGGCACCGCTTGATCTCGTCGCGGCAGGCGCGGAACACGTCGACGCCCTGCGTGGCCGGATCGTCGATGTCGCCCTCCTCGCCGACGAACTCCCGCAGGGTGAACACCGGCCGGCCACGGATCTCGTCGAAGGACGCCAGCATCTGCTTCTGCAGCACGGTCATCGTCAGGATCACGTCGGCCCCGGCCAGCATGTCGCGATGGCGGCGCAGATCGGTCGAGAGAAACTCGTTCTCGCCCAGGTGGATCCCCTCGTCGCGGAGCGCCAGGCGCGCGTCGAGCGAGGCGATCATGCCGTCGCGGGCATAGTTCGCGATCCCGCCCGACCGCACCTTGATGGCGCCGTCGACACCGTGCCGCGCCAACATCCGCTCCAGCAGCACCTGGGCCATGACGCTGCGAGCGGTGTTGGCGTGGCACACCATCAGGACTGTTTTCACGGCTCTTCGTATCGCGACTTCCAGAAGCGCCGGCCGGCGCCGAGATCCCGCCACTCATCCGCGGGGCGCTCGTCGATCTTCTGGCCGAACTCGATGCTCGGCGGCACCTTGAGATTACCGCCGAGGGTCTCCGGGAAGATCTTCGTGAGCTCCTCCGGATCCCAGCGGCGCTGATGCTTGATGTGCCGCACGGCGTGCGGCTGCGCCAGCAAGGTGTACCCGAAGCCGCGCGCGTGGAAGACCTGTCCGTTGACGTTCGCGGCGGCGTCGCTCGCCAGATAGACGACGATCGGCGCGACGTTGTCGGGGTCGCGATCGGTCCCGACCGCCTGCTCGCTCGGCCACTTGCCGGTCTGCTCGAAGACCGCCCGGCCGCGCGGCGTGGAGTCGATCATGCGGGTGGCGCCGCTCGGCATGATCGCGTTGACGGTCACACCGTACTTGCCCATCGCGTTCGCGGTCGACCAGGTGAGCCCGATGATCCCGGCCTTCGCGGCGGCGTAGTTGGGCTGACCCGGCGCGCCGAGCGCGGAGACCGAGGACATGCTGATGATGCGACCGCCCTTCTGCTCGCGCATCGAGACGGAGGCCGCGCGGACGACGTTGAACATGCCCTTGAGATGGACGTTGACCACCGCGTCCCACTCGTCTTCCGTCATGTTGAAGATCATGCGGTCGCGCAGGATGCCGGCGACGTGCACCACGATGTCGATGCGGCCCCACGCATCGATGACCTGCTGGACCATCGCCGCGGCCTGGCCGAAATCGGAGACCGAGCCGAAGTTGGCCTTCGCGCTGCCGCCGTACTTGACGATCTCGTCGACCACCGTCTGCGCGGGCGCCTTCTCGACGCCTTCACCGCTCAGCGAGGCGCCGAGGTCGTTGACGACGACCTTCGCCCCCGCCGCGGCCAGCGCGATCGCGATCCCGCGCCCGATTCCACGTCCGGCCCCTGTCACCAGCGCTGTCTTGCCATCGAGCATTCCCATGGTCACTCCGCCAACGGTCGGTAGTAAGGGTTCCCTGCCTTGACCCACGCCCCCAGCATCTCGCGGAACTGAGGACCCATCGGATCGATCCCGCGCATGGGCATCGTCCCGCGTCGGATCGTGAAGTCGTGAGGCGCCAGCTCGCCGGCCCTCGCGAAATGGCGTGCGGCCGCCTCGACTCGCCCCTGGTTGAACAGCCATTCGCCCAGCCCGAACTCGGCGCGCGCCTGCTGGTCGGCCTCGGTCGGCAGCGACTGCAGCGCGCGCACGCGTGCCTCGGGCAGGGCCGTCGTCTCGCCGCGCACCCAGGCGCGCAGCGCCGCGAGGTGCGTGGCCGCCTGGAGCCCGGTGATGTGCTTGAAGGTATCGGTGCCGAACGCGACGTCGTTCGGGCGTACGATGCGCCCGCGCTCGTCGATCCAGAGGATCGTCGGCACGTTCACGACGTTGTAGAGGTCGGCGAGCACGTGCGTGGTGTCGATCAAGGACGGATGCGTCGGCTTCGCCGCCTCGATCCACGGCCGCGCGTCATCGGCGCTCTTGTCGATCGCGACCGTGATCACCGTGAAGCCGAGCCCCTTGAGCTCGTCGTACACGCCCTGCCAGACCGGCAGGTCGAGACGGCAGCCTCACCACGAGGCATAGGCCACCAGCAGGACTTTCTTGCCGCGATACGCGGACAGCGTGTGCAGCCGCCCGTCCAGATCGGGGAGCGTGAAGTCCGGCGCCTCGAGCGAGGACAGCACCCTCGCTCGGTCAGCGGCGCTCACGCCGAGATACGCAGCGTGTTCCTCGCGATCGATCGCCACGGGCCGCCCCGACGCTCCGGCCGTCGTGGCGCGGGCAACACCCTCGGCTTCGTCGAGATCGACCGCGCGCCCGCCGTCGATCACCGTGAACTTCGTCCCCGTCATCGTGTTCTCCTCAGGATCAGGGCGCCGCGTCGGGCCCGCCCTCGCGCGCCGCGACCGCGACGTCGACGCTCCAGTCGCGCGCGACGGTCGGGCTCATCACGATCTCCTCGATCACGGTCCGCGGCGGCAAGGTCGCGCAGAGCAGGACCGCACGCGCCACGTCCTCCGCCTGCATCATCGTGGCGCGTGCCTTGTCGTCGGGCACCAGCGGGCGGCGCGACAAGATCGGCGTGTCGACCTCGCCAGGCATGATCGTGGTGGCGCGGATTCCTTTCGCGCGCAGCACGTTGTGCACGTGGCCCATCAGGTTGCGCACACCGGCCTTGGCGGCGCCGTACGGCGCTCCGCCGATGAGCCCGGGCCGCAGTGCCGCCGCCGATGACACCGTCACGATCGTGCCGCCGCCCCGCTCGATCATGTTCGGCAGAACGGCTTGAGTCAGCGTGTAGACCGCGTTCAGGTTCACGTTGATCACGCCGTCCCAGTCGTCCTTCTGCACCCACCGGATCGACCGCGCGCGGCTCGAGTAGCCTGCGTTGTTGACGAGCACGTCGATCCGGCCGAACGTGTCGATCGTCCACTGAACCAGCCCGATCGCCGCCTCGCGATCCTCGATGTCCACCGCGCGCGCCGTGGCCCGGCCCCGGGCCGCGCCGATCTCGGTGACCACGCTGTCCAGCGGCGCCTTGCGCCGCCCGGTCACCACGACGTGGGCGCCCTCGGCCGACAGCATCTTCGCGGCTTCCCGGCCGATCCCGGTTCCCGCGCCGGTGACGATCGCTACCTGTCCATCGAGCAGGCCCATCCGGCCACCCCCTAAACCCCAAGAGGATACTACGTGGCGCGTCGGCCTGGGATAGGCGCGCGTCCCCGCGTCCTGCTCTGTTTTTTGTAGCGGGGTCCTCGAGATCGGATCATATCGAGGGTGGCCTTACACGACGCGAGCCGGCTCCGGACGCCCGTTGGTCGGTTTCCGGTGATTGGCCTCGGCTCGGCGATACTTCGATCGGGGCCTCGAGCCGACGCGAGCCGGCTCCGGACGCCCGTTGGTCGGTTTCCGGTGATTGGCCTCGGCTGGCGCTGCTCGATCGGCCGCGACCGTTGGACTGCTTGTGATCAGCCGCTTTCGTTTGTTGCTTTCCGGGCCTGGGGCTCGGCTGACGGTTTTGCGATTCCCGCTTCGGGCGGGTTATTTCCAGGCCCAGGTGGGTTGTTCGAAGTGGGCGACGCGCGTGGGGCGGCCGTGGACGAGGACTTCGCGGATCTGGTAGATGACCGCGGCCGTCGGCGCGTGGATCAGCGACGACAGGAGCGGCACCTGGATCACCGGCCGGTCGCTTTCGGGAATCGTGATCAGTCGTGGGACGTCGGGCTTGTCGAGTTCGGTCAACGGCACCCGATACACGTTCGCGACCTCGGCCGGATTGGGCACCAGGTCGACGTGCTCGCCGCCCCACGCAACGACCGGTGTGATGATGAAGCCGGAGCGCGTGCCGTAATCGTCGAGGAGACCGAGCACCGCGGTCGGCTCGAGGCCGAGACCGACCTCTTCTCTGAGCTCGCGCAGCGCCGCGACCTCGGCCGTCTCGCCGGCGTCGATCCTGCCGCCGGGGAGCGCCCACTGGCGCGCGTGAGCGCGGAGCGTGGCCGTACGCCGGGTCAGGAGAAAGCAGGCGCGTCCTTCTTCGTCGGGCAGCACCACGACCGCCACGGCGGCTGGTCGGCGACCGTCCGCAGCGATCGCCTGGCGCGTGAATCCGGCGAGATTCTTTTCGACCCGGGCTCTGAGGGCCTCGTCGAATCGGCCGGAGAGGGCTACCGCCAGATCATCCAAGCCCCCAGCTCCGCACGCGCGAGGGCACGATCTTGAACATGACGCGATTGGCGGGCATCGTTTTGCCGGCCCAGAGCCGCTGCAGGCCGCTGTACTTTTCGTGAAAGCGCTCGATGAGCGCGCGCCGCTCGGGGCCATCCGAAAGAAACTCGACGCGTCCCTGTACGGTCACGCCGCGCACCTCGCCGCCCACCACCGCCTCGGCCACTACCGAGACGCGCGGGTCGCGACGCAAGTTACGCACCTTCTGCGTGTCGGCGACGCTGATCATCGTCAGCGTGTCGGGCGCGTGAAGAAACCACATCGGCATCGCCAGCGGCGAGCCGTCGGCCTGCGCCGTCGCCAGCACCACGACTTCCTTCGTGGCCAGGAACTTCTGGATCCGCGCGTCGTCCAGGCCCATCGGCCGCGCGCCGCTAGTACGCCGGAACCTTGCCCGCCGTGACGCCGGTCTTGCGCACGGCCGCGACCTCTTCGGCCGATTTGACGGCCATGTAGCGGCTGTCGCTGGCGAGCGTCACGAACTGGTAGCCCGCCGCGATCATCTTCAGCGCGTACGCGGCGCTGCCGTTGTGGATGCCGGCGGCCTTGCCGTGGCGCTTGCACGCCTCGACGATCTTCAGTTGCGCCTCGACGACCGGCGGATCGGTCTGGTCCAGACGCGGCTTGCAGCCCATCGTGAGCGAGAGATCCGACGGGCCGACGTAGACCGCGTCGATGCCGGGCACCTTCAAGATGTCGTCGATGTTCTTCACGGCCTCGGCGGTCTCGATCATCGGCATCACGATCAGATCGTCGTTGGCGTGATCGCCGTAGTCGGCGCCGGCGTAAATCGAGGCGCGCACGGGACCCCAGCTGCGAAAGCCCCGCGGTGCGTACTTGCAGGCGCCGACCAGTGCCTCGGCCTGCGCCTTCGTGTTGATCATCGGGCAGATCACGCCGTACACGCCCGCGTCGAGGATCTTCATGACCAGCGCCGGGTCGTTCCACGGGACGCGCGCCAGCGGGATCGCCGGCGTCGTGGAGATGGCCTGGAGCATCGTCACCGCGGTCTGGTAATCGACGACGCCGTGCTGCATGTCGACCGTGAGCGAATCGAATCCCTGGTGGGCCATGACCTCCGCCGAGAACGAGCTCGGGATCGACAGCCACCCGTTGACGACTGCCTCACCGCGGGCCCAGATCTTCCTCAGCGTGTTCTCTCTCACGATGCGCTCCTGTCTGGTTGTCGAACGAGGGCTCCGCTTACGTGAGCTCGGGACGGCACACGACGCGGAAGTTGCACCACTTGCAGATGCGTAGGTCCTCGGCTTTCTCGAAGTCGGCGATCGCGGCGACGTTCGCCGCGGGATCGACCAGGTAGGCCCTCATCGAGCGCACCGAGAGCCGGAGCTGCTCCTTGATGGCGTCCAGGCGCTCGTCGCTCCAGGTGAGCTGCGTCACCTCGGGCTCGCGCAGGTTCGCCTCGAAGAGATCGACCTTAGCCGGGGGCACGCCGAGCACCTCGGCGGCGTAGAGCGCGTAGCAGCCCAGCTGGAACGCGGCGCCGTCGGGCGTCGAGCCGCCGGTCTTCCAGTCGACGAGCGCCAGGCGACCGTCGTCGGTCCAGAAGCCGAAGTCGGGCGCCATCCACACCGGCGTGCCCTCGAACTGGAACACCTTCGACCAATGCTCGATCGACCAGTGCTCCGGCGAGGTCTTGCGGATCGACGCCACGAGCGGGAGCCGGAAGAAGTTCCGGAGGCAGACGCCGACGTTGCGCGAGAGCGCCTGCCACACCTCCGGCTTCAGGTCGACGGCGTATTCGTGCTCGTACAGCGCGAGCGTCTTGGGACTGTCACGGTAGCGCGCCGCCTTGGACGAGCGCCATTCGCCGCGCATCCGCTCGATCACGTCGGCGATGAACGGCTCGACCGGAAGCTCGCGACCGCCGGCGAACGCGTGCAAGGCCATCTCGATCGCGTCGTGGACCACTCGCCCCGCCCACATCTGGCGCGACGCGAGCTGCTTCAAGATGTAAAGGCGGCGAATGTCCTCGGGCGCGCCCGCGTCCCAGCCGCCCCACGAGCCGTAATAGTGGTAGAAGTACCGCCGCCGACATTCCTGAAAGGTGTTGTCCCGGCTTCGGGACCAGGAAAACTCGTTGGCGAGATCGGGCATCGCGGGCATTGTCGCACGGCTTGACGCCCTTGGGGCCTCGCTGCTAGCGTGGCGCCATGGTGGATGCGTCGTTCATCGTCGAGTGCCCGTGCTGCAAGGCCAAGCTCACGCTGGACCCGGAGCTTCGCGCCGTGATCGCGCACGAGGCGCCGCCCCCGACACGATCCGTCGACGATCTGGGCGCCGCGTTCGACAAGCTTCGCAGCAAGTCCGCCGAGCGGGAGGAGCGCTTCAAGGAGCAGCTCCGGGCCGAGGGCGAGAAAGGCAAGCTGCTCGACCGGAAGTTCCAGGAAGGCCTCAAGAGGGCCAAGGACGATCCCAGCCCGCCCAAGCGACTGTACGACCACGAGTAGCATGAGTGGCGACCTGCTGGGCAACCTCCTGCGGCAGGTCAGCCGGAGCTTCTACCTTTCCCTCGCGATCCTGCCGAGCGCCCTGCGCGAACCCATCGGCCTGGCGTACCTGCTCGCCCGCGCGGCCGACACCATCACCGACACCAAGGCGATCGCACGCAAGGACCGCATGGCGCACCTCGAGACCGTGCGCCGGGCGTGCGCCGGGGAGACGGCCGACGTCGTTGCGGTCGCGCGCGCCTGCTCGCTCCATCAGACCCGCGCGGCAGAGCGGAAGCTGCTCGAGCGCCTCCCCGAGGCGCTGGCCCGGTTGGAGGCGCTGACGCCGACCGACCGGCTCGAGGTTCGCGCGGTACTGGCGACTTTGACCTCCGGGATGATCTTCGACCTCACCCGTTTTCCCGGAGAGGACGAAAAGGGCCTGGCGGCGATCGAGACGCTCGAGGAGCTCGATCACTACACCTACATGGTGGCGGGCTGCGTGGGTCCGTTCTGGACGGTGCTCCACGTCACGCACAGGAAGCGACTCGGCGACTGGGCGCTGCGCGAGATGAGCGAAGAGGGCGTCAGCTTCGGCAAGGCGCTGCAGCTCACGAACGTCCTGCGAGACGTGCCGGGCGATCTGACGCACGGGCGATGCTATTTGCCAGCGCGGGAGCTGGCGGCGCTGGGGCTCGGGCCTCGAGACCTGCTCGAGCCCGCCGGCGCGACGCGCGCGCTTCCCCTGTACCGCCGGCTGATCGGGCTGGCGCTGGACCACTACAACGTCGCGTGGGACTACACGCTCGCGATCCCAAGGCTGGAATGGCGCATGCGCATGGCGTGCGCCTGGCCCCTCCTGATCGGGCTGGCCACGCTCGGCGAGCTCGCCGCCCATCCGAACCCGCTCAGCGTGAGGACGCCGATCAAGATCTCTCGGCGAGAGGTGCGCACCCTGCTCGCCAAGTCGACGGTCACCGTTTGGTCCAATCGGGCGCTCGCGGCGCACGCCGCTCGGTTGCGTGCTCGTGTCGCAGTCTAATTTTCTTGCGCAGGTGAGGCCCTCGACCGCAGGGTAAGAAAGGCGGGAATCAACGTCCCCAGGCCACGTAATCACGGAGGAGACGATGGAACGTCCGTTCGGTCAACCTGAGCCCTGGTCACCGTCCCCGTCACCGATGGCGCCCCCGGCCCCTATTGCGCCCGCCCCGCCCAGGCCCGCGCCTCCGGCGCCGGCCGCGCCGATGGCACCCAAGCCGAAGCCCAAACCGAAGGCAAAGGCCAAGGCCAAGGCCAAGGCGCGCAAGAAGACCAAGGCCCGGCCCAAGCGCAAGGCGAAGGCGTCAGCCAAGCGCAAGAGCAAGGGAAAGGCGAAGGCGCGCCGGCGTCGTTAGCCGACGTCGTTAGTCGATCAGCGAGAGGCCCAGGAGGGTCGTAGGGTCAACCCTCGCCCCGGCCACCTGGGCCCCGAAGTGAAGATGCGGGCCCGTCGCCCGCCCCGTCGCTCCTACCGTCCCGAGAGTCTGGCCGCGCTCCACGCGCTCGCCTTCGGCGACCGCGATCGAGTCGAGGTGGAAATACGCGGTGTAGAGCCCGAGGCCGTGGTCGACGATGACGAGGCGCCCCGGAAAGAAGAACTCGGCGACGAGCGCGACCTTCCCCGTATTGACCGCGACGACGGGCGTGCCCGTCGGCGCCTTGTAGTCGCTGCCGGAGTGGGGTGAGCGCGGCTGCCCGTTGATGATCCGACGCGCGCCGAACCCGCTGCCGGCCGTCGTGGTACCCACCGGGCTCGTGAACTTGCCCCGCCAGAGCCGCTCCGGCGTGATCGTTCGGTAGAGCGCGGCCATCTGCTTGCCCTCGGCCACGGCGCGGCGCTCGGTCTCGGGGTCGAGATCGACCATCGTGTTCGGCACAGTCAGCCGCTCGACGTGAAAGTCGCGGCGAACGATCCTCACGGTGCCGTGCGCGCTGCGCGGCTCACGGCCGGGCTCGACGACCCCCACCCGCCAGGTGTGAGCGCCCGGCTTCATGTCCAGGTCGATCCCGAAGAGCGCCGCGTGGCCCCCCGCATACGGAAAGAACGTCAGCGGCCTGCCGTCGATCGAGCCCTCGACCGTCGCGCTGTCCGAAACGTCCTTGACGAGCACCCAGGCGACGTCACCGACTCGCGGCTTCGCCGGATGCCAGGCCACAGCGGCCTTCTCGGCGGCAGCGGACGGACCCGTAGTGACGAGGAGGAGTGACGCGGCAACGACGAACGCGGCCCGGATCACTCCGGGCGTTGCTGGCGGAGAAACTGCTCGATCTCGGCGACGAGCTCGGACGCCGGCGGCAAATCGCTTGTTCCACCTGGGGGGGCCGCGGGCCGAGCCTCTTCGGTATCGCGGGACTCGAGCTTCTTGACGTAATTCGCGATCTTCGTGTTCTGCGCGACGATTTCCTTCAAGTTCGAGTCGAACTGCTTGCCGGCCTCCTCCAGGTCGGACGCGTCGATCGTCGCCCCCACCAGGGGCGCCACGCGTCGCACGAGGGCCAGGGTGGCCTTGGGATTCTCGATGCCCGAGATGTAGTGCGGGACGTTGGCCCAGAGACTCGCCCACGGCAGGCCCTGCTCCCGGCACACCGTGCTCAAAACCCCAACGATTCCAGTAGGACCCTCGTAACGGGTCGGACGGACGCCGAGGCGGACCGCCACCTCGGGGTCAGAGGCACTGCCCGAGAGCCTGACGGGCCGCGTATGCGGCACCTCGGCGAGCAAGGCCCCCAGGGTCAGAACAAGGGCGACGTCGCAGCTGCGCGCGAGCTCCAGTACATGGTTGCAGTACGTCTTCCAGCGCAGGTGCGGCTCCGTCGCCACGCCGACGATGACATCGCGCGTCAGATCGGCCCCCTGGGAAATCGAGAACTCGGTCGTCGGCCAGGTGATCTCCCGCTCGGTCTCGGAGCCCGGCTTGAAGCGGACGTACGGCCGGGACAGCCCGAAATGATAGAACTCTTCGGGGTCGATCTCGGCGAACTTGTTGGCGTGGACCGCCGTTCCCATGTACTTGACGGCCGTGGTCGCCGACTCGGCGGCGTCGTTCCAGCCGCCGAACGCCATAATCAAAATGGGGCGACGCAGGCCCTCCGGCCGGGAGTAGACGTTCAGGGCATCCATAGTGCCTCGATCACTCAGTCGCTCCTCGACGTTGTAAGGGGGAGTCTAGCACGAACGGCCAATTGACCGACTTTGGAGCCGACTGTAGGATACCGCCCAGTTCGAATTCCTGAGGAGGATCTTGCCATGTACGGGAAGCACTGGCGCTCGCTCGTGGTCGGTACCGCACTCTTGGTTGTCGGCGGCTGCGCCTCCGGTGAGGAGTGGCAAACGTGGCGTTCGAACACGAGCCACTTCGCGTCGAAGGAGCACTTCGACTTCTCGATGAAGAACCGCGGCGGCGCGCCGGCCGTGACGCGTCAGGACGTCGCGATGGCCCAGCAGCAGAACTGGTTCGGCCGCGCTGTGACGGTCGATCAGGGACAGATTCTCGAGCGGTAGCCGACGGGCCGCGGTCACCCAGGCACCTCCTGACGATTCGGGGGGGCAATTTGTCGTCAGGAGATTCCCGGGTGGCCCGGTGGACCCTCGATGATCCAAGAGCTTAGCGTCGCAGACTGACTGGCACGACACATGCGATGTGTCTCAGCCATGATAAAGACCAAGCTCGGACGCGCGCTCGCTTCGCTCGTCGCGGCCGCGACCCTGACCCTTGCCGGTAGCCCGGCCTCCGCCGCCGACGCACCGGCCGATCGGGTGCTCCAGCCCGATCGGTACACCTCGGACCGGGGACGCGCGCTCGGACAGAAGTACCAGGGAGCTCTTCGCGACCTGAACGCGAAGATCTACCACTGCATGCCGTGGCTGGACGTGAAGCCGGAAGGCATCGGCTTCTACAAGCCCAAGCACGTCGATGGAGAGAACCGCTACCTGTCGCTGAACGTCAACGTCGATCAGCAGCCGTCGCCCGAGTTCACCAAGCTCAGCGTTCAGGATCGAGTCTCGTCGATGTTCTCGCGCTACGTCCCGCATCTTCTGCGCGCCATGGCTACCAACGACCTGCTCAAGGATTCGAACCTCGACGGCTTCACCGTGATCGCGAGCTGGCTGAAGGCCACGCCCGCGAACGGCCAGCCCGCGGTGATGGAGACCGCCGCCGCCTTCATCCCGAAGAGCCTGGTCGGCGATTTCGTGCGCGGTCGAGCCACCGTGGCGCAGCTCGCTGAGGGCGCTCACGTGATCGCGTGGGACGGCGAGACCAAGATCGGAATCGTCAAACCCAAGGCGTGGGCTGATGACTTCGTGTTGACCTACAAGGTCGCCGGGTACACGCCCGACCCGAGAATCAACTGCAGCAACAACTGAGCTAGCCGCCCGATTCTCCGAGGCCCCGGAGACGCGCTCTGTTTCCGGGGCCTTTCGTATTTCAGCCGCGTTTCGTGCTGGACACTCCGGTCAACGACGCGCGAATCCCCTGGGCGATGCGCCTGATCGCGACTGCTGCGTCCCGATCCGGAGCGCTCACGACGAACGGATCGCCTTGATCGCCGGCGACCGCGAGTGCCTGATCGAACGGCACGCTGCCGAGGAATGGAATGCCTGCGTCGGCCGCGAGCTTGCCGGCGTCGGGGCCCGGGAAGAGACCGGCCATGTTTTCCACGAGCCCGAGCAGCGGCGCCCGTGTGCTCGCCGCCGCGGTGATCGAACGCCGCACGACGAGCTGCGACACGTCGGAGGGAATCGTCACGACGACGATGCCGGAGAGCGCCGGCACGAGCGATGCGATCGTCGACAGCCGGTCGGTGCCGGGCGGCAGATCGAGCAGGAGCACGTCGAGGGCTCCCCAGTTCGTGTCCGCGAGGAACTCCCGCAGCGCGTTGGCCTCCATCGCGCCGCGCCACGTATGCGCTTCTTCCTGCACCGGAGCGTCCCAGGTGAGCGGTGTCGCGTCGGTGGGGAGCAGCAGATCCATCGACATCACCTTCACGCCGAGCGCCGTGGCGGGTGGCTCGACGACGCCGTTGGCCAGCGCCAGCCGCCGGCCGCGAACACCGAGCACCTTGGCCTGCGTCGGACCGTTGAGGTCGGCGTCGAGCACGCCGACCTTCCAGCCGTCGATCGCGAAGCAGCACGCGAGGCTCGCGGTGAGGGTCGACTTGCCGACGCCGCCCTTGCCCGAAACGATGGCAACGATCGCGCGGACCGACTCGAGCCGCTGCTTGAGCCGGCCCTGCTGAGCCTCGACCTGCCCCGCGATGTTCGAGCCGCCGTCGCCC
>Ga0209382_10000233_pt1 | contig 90474 bp, 91 predicted proteins | sample SoiMetdeltSBSDD5_FD_187599 | JGI IMG/M metagenome (GOLD analysis project Ga0209382, IMG submission 187599) | Bulk soil microbial communities from a Populus tree surrounding site in Tennessee, USA - Soil MetaG P. deltoides SBSDD5 (SPAdes) (version 2) | ecosystem: Environmental > Terrestrial >...
GTACCGGCTGCCCGGGGGAGTGGCCGCCGCGGCCGGCGGGCTGCAGCCGCTGCTCGTGGCCGGCGGGACCCTCGCCGCCGGCGGTGGGCGGCCCCGGGGGCGGGACCTGGCCGTGGGGGTCGTGGCGGCGGCCGGCGTCGGGATGGTCGTGATCCGGCCGGGGGCGGACCTCGACCCCGTCGGGATCCTGGCGGCGGTCGGAGCCAACCTGTCGTTCGCGGCGGGCGTCGTGCTCACCCGGCGCTTCCCGGCGGCCGGCGGCGACCGCCTGGCCGCGACCGGGCGGCAGCTGCTCGCCGGCGGGGTGGTGCTCGTCCCGCTCGCCCTGGCGGTCGAGGGTGCGCCCCCGCCCCCGAGCGCCGGCAGCCTCGCCGGGTTCGCCTACCTCGGCCTGGCGGCCACCGCCCTGGCGTTCGTGCTGTGGTTCGACGGCATCCGCCGCCTGCCGGCGGCGGCGCCACCCCTCCTCGGCCTGGCCGCCCCGGTCACCGGAGCGGCCATCGGCTGGGTGGCGCTGGGCCAGTCGCTCTCCCCATTCCAGCTGGCCGGGTTCGCCGTCACGCTCGGGGCCATCGCCTACGGGGCGACCCGCAGTGCGTCAGTCGCCGTCCGGCCCCGGGCGGTCGACCCGGGCGGCCAGCTTCTTGGGCGCCAGCAGGCAGTAGCTGTCGGTGACCAGCTCCTGGACCTCGGCCCAGTCCACCCCGTCGTCGATCACCATCCCCACCGCGCCGGCCGGGGCGCCGGGCCGGAAGAACGGGTGGCCGGAGCGGACGAGCACGTCCAGCTCGGGCGGCGCCGAGCGGAACAGCAGCAGGGTGTCCGGACCGGCCGGCGAGTCGACCGCCAGCACGTGGGCGAACGTGCGGTTGCGGATCCGCCACCGGACGCCCGTCCACGGGGCGTCCTGCCACGCCTCCGGCAGCGCCAGGCAGATCGCCCGCAGCTGGGCGACCACCTCGGGGGACACGTCGGCGTAGTCGGTCATCCGCCGCCTCAGCTCAGCGGGTGCCCCCGCACGTGGGACACCACCAGCTCGGGGACGGGCGGCTGCCCCGTGGCGGCCGGATCCGCCTTGGCCGGGAAGTCGAACACGCCCAGCATCAGCTGCACCGGGTAGTCGGGCGCCTGTCCGACCCGGCGCACCTCCTCGCCGTCGACCAGGAACGTCAGTGAACCCGGCCGCCAGTCCACGGCGTAGCTGTGGTCGTCGGCCAGGTCGAGGGGCAGCGGGTCGGCCGAGAACTCCTCGGTCAGCGAGGGGTCCCGGAACCGGTGCAGGCCCATGCCGACGGCCGCCGAGCCGGGGCGCACGGCGGCGCCGAAGATCTCCGCCACGCAGATCTCGCCCGACCGCTCGGGCCGGTCCTCGATGCCGGACAGCCAGAACGCCACCATCGACCGGGGCGTGATCGTGCTCCGCATCCGCACCTCGATGTACCCGTACCACGGGGTGTAGCCCCAAAACGTCGGCTGCTCCTCCCGCACCACCAGGCCCTCACGGAACGGCTGTTGCCCGACGCCCGATCCGAGCGGGCCGGCGAAGCAGCCGGTCTGCAGGCACGACACCCGTAGCGGCCCGTCGTGCGTGTCCTCGCACCACAGGCCCTGGTCCGGCGGGATGGTGAGCACCAGCTCGCCGTCCCGCACCGCGTACGTCGCCGCCGACGCCGCCCGCGAGCTCCAGTGCGGCAGGTAGTACGGGAGCCAGACGCCGAGGTCGAGCTCGTCCCCGGAGAAGCGGTCGTCCAGGTCGGCGCGGCTCACCGCGCAACGAGCGCCGGGAACGAGTCGTCGTCGAACGGGTCATCGTCGTCGAAGTCGTCATCGTCGACGCTGAGCAGGAAGGCGAAGCCGATCACCATCAGGACGACGACGACGGCGCTGATGATGGTGCCCGCGATGGCGAGGCCCTTGCCCTCCTGGCGGACCGGGGAGTTGTTGATCTGGTTGATGGCGATGATCCCGCAGATCAGCCCGGCGATCGCCGGGATCCCGCACAACGCCAGCCCTGTGAGCGCCAGCACCAGGCTGGCGATGGCGAGCCCGTTGGTGCCGCCGCTCGGGCCCCACGGGGGCGGCGGCGGTGGCGGGCCGCCGGGATAGCCGCCGGGGTAGCCGCCCGGCGGGAAGGGGCCCGGGGAGTAGGGCCCGGGAGGGCCGGGTGCGTCGTGGGGTCCAGACATGTTCTCCGCCGTAGGTCGTCCGCTCGCCGGAGCGTAGCCACAGGTGGTCCGCCCCCTTGCGCGCATCGCCCTCCCGTGGACGTCGCGTGGGGAGACGGTCGTGGGACCTAGCGGCCGAAGGCGATCGTGCGGCCGGCCCGCACCCGGTCCGCCGGGTAGCTCACCTGGTCGACGGTGCGGCCGCCGGCGTCCACCAGCACGAGGGCGTCGCCCTGGTTGCCCAGCCGGAGAGCGGGACCGACCGGCACCTGGGCGACGCCGCCGGCGGCCAGCGTGCCGGCCAGCGGGTGGCGGGCACCGGCGGCGTCGACCAACGCCCAGCCGTCGAGGTCGACCGGGGCGGCGGCCGCGTTGAGGAGCGTGACCGTCTCGGCGCCGGCGTCGATGCCGGACGGGTCCGGCAGCGCTGCCACGATCAGGATGTCGCCGACCACCACCGGCGTCCCGCCGGTCGGGGTGCCCGGCGGCGCGGGGTCGGGCACGATCACGAACCCCTCGGGCCACACCGTGAGCCGGACCTGCGCACCCTCGGCCCGCACGACGTCGTGGAGGTTGCCGGGCTCCAGCGTGTCCACGAAGAACAGGGGATCGTCCCGATTGACGGGGTCTGCCCGCAGCCACGCGTCGAAACCGTCGAAGTCGGCGAACCCGGCCGCCAGGTAGGGGACGATGCGCCGGAACAGCTTGGGCCACATGACCAGCGCCTCGGCCGCCGCCAGGTCGGCGACGGTGGCGGCGCCGTCGGGGTCCGCGGTCGACCGCGGCCACAGCCCGGACCCGGCGGCCCGGGCCGCCTCGGACGCCACGGTCAGGTGACGCCGCAGCGACGACGGCAGGGTCGTGTAGAAGGTCGGATAGGCATCGCCGTCGGCGAGCAGGCGGGCGTTGACCGAGGCGCCGGCCAGGTCCTCGTCGACGAACACCGACGCCCCGTCGGGTCCGGGGTGGTCACCGGCGTAGGCGAAGGCGACCAGCCGGCCGTTGCCGTCGACGCCGTTGGACAGCACGTGGCCCCGGACCGCGTCCTGGTCGGCCGACTCGACCCGGTTCGGCATGTCCTCGAAGAATCGCACGCCGGTGAACCCCAGCTGCGCCAGCAGGCTGTCGCGGGCCGCGTTGGCACCGGCCAGCTCCTGGTGCGACTCGGCGAAGTGGGTCTCGAGCGCGTCGATCGCCTCCAGCCGCGCCGAGATCCCGCGGGCGTCGAGATCCGGCGGGGTCCCCGACGGCCGGGGCAGGCCCTCGACCAGGCTCGGCGTGTCGGGCCGGAACTTGACGGTGTCGCCGTCGGGCTCCGGGCCCTGGCGGGGGAGGTCGGGGTAGCGGATGACGAACTCGCCGCGGAGCAGGGTGTACGGCACTGCCGCCGGACACTACCGAGCCGCGCCCCGGGGACGTGCCCTCGTAGGGCGTCGCCAGGTGACGCTGGTCAACGGGGTGGCGGGAGCGCTGCTGATCACCGTGTTCGTGCTGTGGGCCGGCCAGTCGCAGAGCTCGCTGCCCTGGCCGAGCGACGCGGTGCTGCTGGTGGCGGCGGGTGCGGCGCTGGGGCTGGTCGGGCTCGTGCTGGCCGTGCCGGCGCTGCGGCGGCTGGCGGGCCGGCGGTTGCTGCCGATCGTGCGGCAGGCGGCGACGGCGGCCGGCGAGCTGGCCTCGGACCCGCGGCGGGCGGGGACGATGCTGGCAGGGCCCTCGGCAACCAGGCGGTGCAGCTGCCGGCGCTGTGGTTCGTGCTGCACGCGTTCGGCGCCTCGCTCGGCATCGCCGTTATGGGTGCGGTGCTGTTCGGCGGCAAGGCGCTGGGCGGCGCGGCGCCGACGCCCGGCGGAGGCGCGGCACTCGCCTCCGGCCCCTGCCGTTGCCCGGCCGCCCGACGCACCGGAGTCGCCACCCTCCACGGGATCTCCACCTCTCCTCCAAGCGGTCTGCTGGCCGCCGGCCGCACAGTGGCCGTCATGGTCACCCTCACCCCACCCCGCCCGGCCGCCCCTGCGGTCGTGCAGTCCCCGGCGCCGGTCGCCGCGGGTCTGCTCGACCGGCGGGCGATGGCCGGCGGGGCGCGGGCGATCGCGCCGTGGCTGGTCGGCTTCGGGCTCTACGGGCTCGTGGTCGGCATGGCCGCCGGCAAGGCCGGGATCCCCGCGCTGGCCGGCTGGCTGACCGGACCCGCCCTGTTCTCGGGCGGGGCCCAGGTCGCCACGATCGACCTGCTCGACGCCGGGGCCGGGCCCGTCGTCGTCGTGGCCACCGCCCTGGCCGTCAACTGCCGGCTCGTCGTGTACTCGGCCGCCATGGGCGCCCGCTGGCGGGACACGCCCCGCTGGTGGCGGGCGCTGGCCGCCGCGGTGCTCGTCGACCCCACGTTCGCCGTCGGCGACGAGCGCTACCGGCAGGGCGGCGACCCGGCCGCGGCCCACGCGCACTACCTCGGCGCCGCGCTGGCCCTGGGTGCGACCTGGCTGACGGCGAGCGCCGTGGGGATCCTGGCCGCCGGCCGGATTCCCACGGGCCTGGCCCTGGAGTTCGTGATCCCCCTGTTCCTGGCGGGCGAGATCGCCCGCAAGCCGGGCACCGCGGCCAGCCGCCGGGCCTGGGTCGTCGCCACCGTCGTGGCGGTCGTGGCCGCCGACGTGCCCGGCCACCTGGGCCTGCTCACCGCCATCGCGGCCGGCACCGCCGCCGCCCTGGTCATCCGGGAGGACCGGCCGTGAGCGCGTTCGTCGTGATCGTCGCGGCCGGTGCGGTCAGCTACGCGTTCCGGCTGGCGCCGGCGGCCCTCGTGGACCGGGTCCGCTCGATCGGGCGGCTGGACCGGGCGGCCACCTACGTCGTGCCCGCGACGTTCGCGGCCGTCGCCGCCGGCGGCGTCCTGGCGAGGGCGGAGGCGGGCGCCGGCGCCCTGGCGGCCCTCCCGCCGTTGGCCGCGGTGCTGGTCGCCATCGCCGCCGCCCGGCGGACCGGCTCGTCGCTGGCGGCGGTCGCCGCCGGCCTGCCCACCCTGTGGGCCCTCACCGCGGTGGCCGGGACATGATCGTGCGCACCCCCACCCATGCCGCCGCCCTCGGCACCGTGCTCGGCGTCTGGGCCCACCCCGACGACGAGACGTACCTGTCGTCCGGGCTCATGGCGCTGGCCCGCCGGGCCGGCAACCGGGTCGTGTGCGTGACCGCCACCCGCGGCGAGCACGGCACCGACGACCCCGTCCGCTGGCCGCCCGAGCGCCTGGCCCGCACCCGCGATCACGAGATCGCCGCCGCGATGGCCGTGCTGGGCGTGGCCGAGCACCGGTTCCTCGCCTTCGAGGACGGGACCCTGGCCGCCGTCGACCCCGCCCGGGGCGCGACGCTGGTCGGCGAGCTGCTGGCCGAGGTCCGACCCGACACGATCCTGAGCTTCGGATCGGACGGCATGACCGGCCACCCCGACCACCGGGCGATCGCCGGCTGGGTCGCCGCCGCCTGCCGCCGGGCCCGGGACGCCGGGGCACGCATCCGGCTGGTCCAGGCCACCACCACCGCCCGGTTCGCCGCCGAGTTCGCCGACCTGCACGAGCGGTTCTCCGTTTTCGGTCCGGGCCTCCCCCTCCGGACCGCCGACGACGACCTGGCCGTGCGGGTCGACCTCGACGACGAGCTGCAGGACCTCAAGCTGGCCGCGCTGCGGGCCCAGGCCACCCAGACCGGGCCGCTCCTGGCTGCGGTCGGCGAGGACCGCTACCGCACCTGGTGGCGGGAGGAGGCGTTCGTCGCCGCTCCCGTCCCGGCCGCCAACCACCCCGTCCGACCCCTCGTCACCACAGGAGCCCACCGATGACCCCCGTCCCCACCCTCCACCGCCACGACGTCGCCGTCGTCGGCGCCCGCGCCGCCGGCGCCGCCACGGCCATGCTGCTGGCCCGTGCGGGCCACGACGTGGTCGTCCTCGACCGGGCCAGGTTCCCGAGCGACACACTGTCGACGCACTCGATCGACCGTAGCGGCGTCGTCCAGCTCGACCGTTGGGGTCTGCTCGACGACGTGCTCGACAGCGGTACGCCCGCCATCCGCTCGGTGACGTTCCACCTGCCGGGCGAGTCGATGACCCGTACGGTCAAGGACCGCGCCGGTGTCGACCACCTCGTCGCACCCCGCCGCCACATCCTCGACCCCCTGCTGGCCGACGCAGCGGCCGGGGCCGGGGCGAGCCTCGCCTTCGGTGCGACCGTCACCGCCGTGACTCGGGACCTCACCGGGCGCGCCACGGGGGTCACCGGCCACGACGACCGGGGCCGGCCGATCGCCGTCGACGCCCGCGTGGTCATCGGGGCCGACGGGCTCCGTTCCCGGGTGGCCCGGGAGGTGGGCGCGCCGGTGGTCGAGAGCCGGCCGCCGAGCGGCGCCACCCACTACGCCTACGTGGCCGGCCTGCCCTGGGACGGCATCGAGTTCTTCCTGGCCGAGGGCGCCCTGACCGGCGTGTTCCCGACCCACGGCGGCGAGGCCTGCGTGTGGATCTGCGTGCCGGAGAGCACGGCCGCGGCGGCCCGCCGCGCCAACGGCTCGCCGGCCGCCGCGTTCGACGCCCTGATCGCCCGGTACGCGCCCGCCCTGGCCGCCCGGCTGCGGGCCGGCCACCGCACGTCGCCCGTGCGCTCGGCGGTGCGACTCCCGAACCAGGCCCGGGCGGCATCCGGGCGGGGCTGGGCCCTGGTCGGCGACGCCGGCTACCACCGCGACCCGATCACCGGACACGGCATCAGCGACGCCTTCCGGGATGCCGACCTGCTCGCCACGGCCCTCGACCGGGGGCTCCGGAGGGAGCTCCCGATCGACGAGGCGCTGGCCTCCTTCGGCCTCGAGCGCGACGCCGCCCGCCGGGAGATCTTCGACATCACCTGCGCCCTGTCGTCTTTCCCGCCGGTGCCCGAGTTCGTGGCCCTCCAGCAGCGGCTCAGCGTGGCCATCGAGGCCGAGGCCGCTGCGCTGGCCGCCCGCCCCTTTCCCCGAGCGCTGGCCGCCTGACCCCCGCACGTCCCAGATCCCCACGAATGATCCCCATGAAAGGAACCACGACATGACCATGACCGAGTCCAAGAGCGCGCCCCGCAACGGCGTCGACGTCCCCACCCTCTTCGCCACGATCGACGCGGTGAAGCAGGCCCCGGCCGCCGCCCGCTTCGAGTTCCGCGCCCACAACGAGTGGGTGTCCGGCACCCACAGCCGCAGCACCATCCGCGACTTCTTCGGAGTCGGCGAGGACAGGGAGCACGAGCGCAGCTTCACCTTCGACGCCGACCATCCGGCCATCCTGGTCGGGCGGGACAACGGCCCGACCCCGGTCGAGTACGTGCTGCACGCCCTGGCCGCCTGCCTGACGGCCGGCCTCGCCAACATCGCCGCGGCCCGCGGCGTCACCCTGACCGAGGTGACCTCGACCGTCGAGGGTGACATCGACCTCAACGGCATCCTCGGCCTCGACCCCGACGTGCGCAACGGCTACCAGGCCATCCGGGTCCGGTTCTCGGTCAAGGGCGACGCCCCCGCCGAGACGCTGCAGTCGCTGGTCGAGCAGTCCAAGGCCCGCTCGGCGGTGTTCGACGTCCTGACCGGCCGGGTGCCGGTCAGCATCGAGGTCGACGCCGGCTGAGCCCGGGACCTCTCCCCGCGCTGCCGGCCGGTCCCCCGGGGGCCGGCCGGCGGCGCGCCCGGGCTCAGGTCGGATCGAGGGCGGCGGACGCCTCCCGGCACCGGCGGGCGTCGAGCGGCTGGCCGGCGTCGTCGAACAGCACGGCGGCCTCGGCCAGCAGGCGGGCGGCGGCCTCCGGGTCGCCCTCGGCCCGGGCCAGGTGCGCCCGCGCCTCCCGGACCGCGGCCTGCCACGCCGTCCCCTGCCACAGCGCCGCGGACCGTTCGGCCTCGACCAGCCAGGTGCGGGCCTCCTCCAGGCGCCCGCCCTCGGCGCAGGCGATGGCGGCCGGGACCGCGATCATCACGTGGCACACGGTGCACGACACGGCCTGGTCGGACGCCTCGGCCGCCTCGTCCACCACGGCCAACGCCGCCTCCCGGTCGGGGGCGGAGGCGACGAGCGTCCCGTAGATGCGCTGGAGCAGGTGGTGGGCCAGCGGCGACCACCGGGCCAGGCTCAGGGCCCGGCGCAGCAGCCGCTCGGCCTCGGCGCGGTCCCCGGCGGCCAGCTCGACTTCGGCCAGGCGCTGGAGGGCGTGGGAGGTCCCGCTGTCGGCCCCGAGGGCGATGTGCTGCTCGACGGCATCGGCCAACTGGGTGCGGGCCGCCTCCAGGTCGCCGCTCAGCAGGCTGGCCTCGCCGGCCACGAGCGTGGCGAACGCGGCGGCCGGGCGGGCCCCGACCTCGTCGGCCCGCTCCCGCAGCCGCTCGGCCAGGTCGACCACCTCGGCGTAGGGCGTCGGGCCGTAGAGCAGGTACTCGGCGACGCACAGGTGCGAGTCGAACACGGTCGTCGCCAGCGCGGTGTCCTCGCCGGCGGCCCGCATCTCCCGCAGGAGCCGGTCGAACCACTCGCCCCGGGAGTGGGCCACCAGGCCCTGGAGGGTGATGGCGTCGAGCATCTGGCCGGGCGTTCCCCGGGTGATGGCGGCGTGCCGGGCCTCCTCGACGGTGGCCTCGGCGACGTCGATGTCGCCGGAGAAGTAGGCCAGCAGCCCGCGGGCGTAGAGGACGGCGGCGTCGTCGGGTCCCCCGTCCGGCTCGACGCCGGCCAGCGCGTCCTCGGCGGACGCCCGGTCGCCCACCACGAGCGCAGCCCGGGCCAACCGGACCCGGAGGCGGCGGGTCTCGCCGGGTGGCGTCACGGCGATCGCGGCCCGGTAGGCGGCCACGGCCGCGGGGTCGCCCACGGCCGCCAGCGCATCGGCCCGCAGCCGCAACAGCTCGGGGGCGTCGGCGGCACCCACGTGGTCGCGGGCCATGGCGGTCCACCGCAGCACGTCCCGGTGGAGCTGGACGGCGGCCGCGCTGCGGGCCGCGGCAAGGGCGTAGGGGGCCGCCTCGGCCCGGCGCCCGGCGGCGTGCAGCCGGTCCGCCACCCGCTCGGGAGGCGCGCCGAGGTCGGCCAGGCGGCGGGCGGTGACGGCCAGGACCCGCTCGGGCTGGGCGGCGGCCGGGCCCCCGAACCCGCCGGCCGCGAACCGGAACCCGTCGGCGGCCGGAACGACGGCCCCGGCGGACAGGGCGGCGTCGACCAGCCGGTGGGCGGCCGCCTCGCCGTGCCCGGTGGCGGCCTGGAGCTCGAGCTCGTCGAACCAGTCGCCCGACACGGCCACCAGCCGCAGGGCCTCCTCCACCTCCCGGGGCAAATCGGACGCCGCGGGGGCCGGGACGCCGTCGGCCGGCGCCAGCACCACGGCCTCGTACCAGCCCCGGCCGCTGGCGTGGTCGTGATGGCGCCCGGCCACGACGACGGCGATCCGATGGCCGCGGGTGAGGCGGGCGACGTCGTCGACGAGGGCCAGGGCCTCGGCCGGGGCGTGGTCGGCGTGGTCGACGAGCAGCAGGGCGCCGGCCGCCTCGGATGCCACCACCAGCAGCTCGCGGGCCGCGACCAGCCACCGCTGGCGGGTGGTGGGCCGCTCCGACTCGATCACCTGTTCGATCTCGGCCCGCATGCCGGCCGGCAGGGCGTCGAGCAAGTCCGGGCGCCGCTGGGTCATCTCGTCGAGCGCACCGCCGACGCAGGCGAACGGGCTGGCGCTCGTGATCGACGGCGCCGACATGCCGACCACCAGGCCCCGGCGCCGGCCCTCGTCGGCCAGCCGGTGGAGCAGCTCGGTGCGGGCGGCCCGGGTGCCGCCCTCGATGCGCAGCGCGGCGCCCCGCCCGGACACGAGGTCGTCCACCACCCGCAGGGCCCGATCGGCGGCGCCGGCCGGCGCGGCCGGCTCGACGGCGGCCGGCGCCGCCGGCTGGTCCGTACGCCCGGCGGAGCCGTCCTCGTCGTCGACCACCTCGAGCACGAACCGGTAGCCCCGGCCGTGCACGGTCTTGATCGCGCGCTGGTCCCGCCCCGTGTCCCCGATGGCCCGGCGCGCCGACTTGATGCGGCTCGTCAGCGCCGACTCGGACACGAACCGGTCGCCCCAGACCTGGTCGAGCAGCTCGGTCTTGGGCACCACCCGGTCCCGGTTCCGGACGAGGTAGGCGAGCACATCGAACACCTGGGGCTCGACAGCGACGGGCTCGCCGCCCCGCCGCAGCTCCACCCGCTCCACGCTCAGTTCGTAGTCTCCGAACCGCACCGCCACCGCCGTCATGCTGGCACAGCCGCCCGAAAGCGACTCAGTAAGCCAGTGACTCCCTCCAGGTGACAGCCCGCCCGTCGAGGACGATGTCGCCCCCCGGCCCGGTCACGGTGGTGCGCAGCGTCACCACCGGCTTGTCGGGGCGGAGCCCGATCACCTCGACCTCGGCGGTGATCTCGTCGCCCGGCCGCACGGGCGCCAGGTAGCGCCAGTCGGTGTGGAGGAACACGGACCCGGGGCCGGGCAGGTCCTCGGCCACGACCGCGTTGAGCAGGCCGGACGTGACCCCGCCCTGGACGATGATCCCGCCGAAGCGGGACCGGGCGGCCGTGTCCTCGTCGTAGTGGAGGGGGTTGGCGTCGCCGGTCATCTCCGTGAACAGCTGAATGTCGCGGCTGGTCACGGTGCGGGACCGGCGGGCCGTGTCGCCGATGCGCAGGGAGCTCATACCGCGAGCATGCTCGCCGCGGCGCCGCCGGGCTTGGAGACGGGGTGGAGACGGGGTGGAGCGCGGCCCCTCAGGCCGTGGCCTCGAACACCGCCCACGAGCCGGGCACGCCCGGCAGCTCGTGCTCACCGAGCGGCTCGAAGGCCAGGCCGCACCCCGCCACCAGGTCGGTGACCGTGCGCGACACCCACACCGAGCCGGGCTCGGCCAGGGTCGCCAACCGGGCGGCGATGTGCACGCCGATCCCGGTGATGTCCTCGCCCCGCCGCTCCAGCTCGGCGGTATGGACCCCGGCCCGGATCTCCGCGCCGAGCGGCGCGAGCTCTCGGCGCAGGTCGCAGGCGGCCCGCACGGCCCGGCCGGGCCCGTCGAACACCGCCACCACGCCGTCGCCCGCGAACCCCACCACGTCGCCCCGCTGAGCCCGGACGCAGCGGCGGGTGGTGGCTTCGAACGTGTCGAGCAGCCGGCGGAAGGTCGCGTCGCCGATCTCGGCCGCGGCGGCGGTCGAGCCGACGATGTCGGCGAACAGGACCGTGGCCAGGAACCGGTCGGACGGCGGCGGGGCCGCGGGGCGGCCGCCGCCGACCACGAAGTCCTCGACCGCGGCGAGGAGGGGCCCGGTGTCGCCGCTGAACACGAAGTGGTCCCGCCCCGGCAGCTCGAGCATCCGGGCCTCCGGGATGCCGGCGGCCAGCTGGCGCGCGGGCTCGATGCCGTAGACCGAGTCGTCGATCCGGTGGATCACCATCGTGGGGACGGCGACGCTCCGCAGCACCGGGGTCACGTCGATGTGTGACATCAGCTCGACCAGCCGGCGGGCGGTCCGGGGTGTGGCGGACTGGCGCTCGAGCCGGGCCAGGAACCGTCGCCCGGAGGCCGTGGCGGCCATCGTCTCGGCCAGCGCGGCGAACACGCGCCCCGTCCCCCACGTGTCCTCGACGAAGGCGAGCCGGCGCCCGCTCGGGCCCTCGATCCACGGGTGGCGGGCCCAGGTGCCGTGCAGGACCAGCCGCTCGACCCGGTCCGGGTGGGCCGCCGCCATCAGCACCGACAGCGAGCCGCCCTCCGACGAGCCGAACACCGTCGCCCGCTCCATGCCCGCCGCGTCCATGACCGCTCGCACGTCGTCGGCCCGCTGCTCCAGCGGCGGGGCCTCTCCGGGCCCGAGGCGCTCGGACAGGCCGGCGCCGCGCTTGTCGAGGACCGCCACCCGGCAGAACGACCCGAGCCGGCGCAGGAAGCGGGCGATCGCCGGGTGCTCCCACTGGACCTCGACGTTGGTGGTGAAGCCCTCGATGAGGACCAGGTCCGGGCCCTCGCCGAACACCTGGTACGCGATGGAAGCGCCGTCGTTGGTGACGTACCGGGTCTCGGGGACGGGCGCCAGGAGCGCCACGGGAGCGTCGTCGTCGCCACGCGGTAGCTCCTCGCCCACCTCGGTCACCGCGGCCACGAACCGGTAGCCGCGGCCGTGGGCGGTGCGGATGACCCGCTGGGCCTGGCCGTCGTCGCCCACGGCCTGGCGGGCCTGCTTGATCCGGGTCGTCAGCGCCGACTCGGACACGAAGCGGTCGCCCCACACCGAGTCGAGGAGGTCCTCCTTGGAGACCACCCGGTCGCGGTGGGTGATGAGGTGGACGAGCACGTCGAAGACCTGGGGCTCGACGTCGATCCGCCGCCCGCCGGCGCGCAGCTCGTAGGCGTCGGTGTCGATCTCGACACCGGCGAACCTCAGGCGCATGGCTCGGGAGTGTAGGGGTGGCCGCACGACGGAGCCCTGGTCAGTACGGGTCCACGCCAGCGTGGGCGGCGAGGGCACGCACCGTCTCGCGGGCCACCAGCGCGTGGCCCCGGCGGTTGGGGTGGAGCTGGTCGGCGCTGAAGATCCCGTCGCCGGCCTCGGGGTGGTCGACGAAGTCGACCTGCAGTCCGCCGTGGCGGCGGGTGACGCGGCCCGTGACGTCCCGCAGGGTGCGCAGGCGGGCGCTCACCCCCGCCCGGCGCTCGGGCGGCAAGAGCCCGGTCCGGCCGATGTCGAGGTAGCCGAACGTGACGACGAGCGCCCCCTGCTCGGCCAGGGCGGCGACCATGGCGTCCAGGTCGGCGGCCACGGCTCCGGGGTCGAACGACCGGCGGATGGCGTCGTTGCCCCCGCAGGCCAGCACGACGAGGTCGGGGCCGAAGGCCAGCGCCGGTCGCAGCTGCCCGGCCCGCACCTCGGCCGTGCGGGCGCCGGCGACGCCGAGGTTGCGGTACCCGGGCGGACCGCGCCGGTCGTCGAGGGCTGCGGCCAGGGTGGCGGCCCACGGCCGGTCCGGGTAGCCGGGCACGGGGTCCCCGACGCCGCTGGCGACGCTGTCGCCCATCACGACGAGGCGCCGCCAGGGCAGGCGTACGGCCGGGACGGCGGTGGCGGGGACGGCGGTGGCGGGGGCGGTGGTGGTGTCCATGCCCGCAGTGTCCGGCCGGCTCCGGTGGAGACGCATGGAGCGGGGCTGGAGATGCCCTGAATGTTCGCACCTAGGCCGTCCGGAGGCGCCCGCCCGCCGCTCGGAACGCCTCCTGGGCGGTGATATCGCCCAGCAGCACTCGGGTCACGAGCACCGCGTCCTGCATCTCCAGCCGGCGCCCGAGCCGGGCCAGCAGTGCCACCGGCGGCGACGGATGGGTGATCAGGTAGGCCAGCGTCGACACCCATCCGTCGAGCTGATGGACGTACTCCCGCCGCTCGTCCGCGTCCAGGGCCTCCAGGCGTTGGGCCCCCTGCCACGCGGTCGACCGGGCCCGGCGCAGCGAGAAGTTGAACAGCAGCCCGCCCCCCAGCGCCGCCGCCTCGCTCGCCCAGCGGGACACCCGGTCGAGGTCCCGGATCACCGACGTGAACGACGCAGCCAGGACATCGTTGACGGTGTCGAAGTCGTCACGCACCGCCGCCAGCCCGCCGTGGCGCTCGGCGACGTCGACCACTGCCTGGGTGAGGTCGTGGTTGACGTGTGCGTTGGCGCCGAGCAGCAGGTGCTGGACGATGAGCAGGTCGGGGTCGGGCGCCACGTCCCAGCTCGCCTGCCAGCAGCGGGGCACCGGCCCCTCGCCCCGCCGTGCCCGCAGGTAGTAGCCGGCGAACGTGTCGGCCAGCGCCTCCATCCGCGCCCCGTCCTCGAACCCCCGGTCCCGCACTCGGCCGGCGATGTCCTGGGTGACGCGCACGTAGAGCGCCGCGAAGTACCCGCAGGCGTCCTCCGCCGCCAGGGCGACGTGCCGCAGCTCCTCGATGGTCGCGTCGATCACGTCGTGTGAGAGGTGCGACACCCCCCGCCGGATACATGGTGGCGCTCAGGCGGACTTGCGGGCCGGCTTCTTGCGCGCCGAGCGCGAGCGGGAGCCCTTGCGGCCGCGGGCGCCCTTGACGCTGGCCTCGAGCGCCGCCATGAGGTCGACGACCTCGGCCTGCTGCTCGGGCTCGGGCTCGGCCTCCGCCGGCTCGGCGGCGCCGCGCTTGGAGCGCTTGGTGATCAGCCCGCGCAGCTCCTCGGTGTAGGTGTCGTGGTAGCGCTCGGGCTTCCAGGCGGTGGACAGGGCCTCGATGATCTGGCGGGCCAGGTCCAGCTCCTTCGGCTTGGCCTTGGACCGCCTGTCCGGGATGCCATCGATGTCCGAGCTGGGCACGACCTCGTCGGCGAAGCGCATGGTCGACATGGCCAGCGCCCCGTCGACCGGCCGGATGGCGGCCAGGTACTGCTTGCGCCGGATCACCACGGTGCCGATGGCCACCTGCTGCTGGTCCTCCATGGCGTCGCGCAGCAGGGCGTAGGCCGGCCCGGCCTCGTCGGTGGCGGGCGCCAGCCAGTAGGTGCGGTCGTAGAAGATCGGATCGATGTCGGCGAGATCGACGAAGTCGGCCACCTCGATCGCCCGGGTCGACGGCGGCCGCAGCTCCTCCAGCTCCTCCGGCGTGAAGCGGACGTAGCGACCCTTCGAGGTCTCGTAGCCGAGCCGGATGTCGTCGACCGGCTTGCCGGTCTTCGCCGACACCTTCTCGTGATGCACCCGCCCGCCCTTGGGGTCGAGCTCGTGGAAGTGGACGCGGTGGTCGCGGGTGGCGGTGTACGCCTTCACCGGGACGTTGACCAGCCCGAACGTGATCGTGCCGGTCCAGACAGCGCGGGCCATCACCCGCCGGAGTACCCGGGACCGCCCGCTGGCATGCACCGGCCCGGCCCGGTGGCTCGGGGCGCGGGTGTGCGATCGTCGCGCATGGTCGACGACGATCTGCAGGGCCGCCTCCGGTTCCGGGTGCGGCCCGCCGCCCCGAGCGGGCGGGGGTTCGACGGCGGGCGGGACGAGCCGCTGGGGGTGGGCGGCGAGCGGGACGGGGTGCTCTACGTGCCCGACACCGCCGAGGCCGGCGCCCCGGTGCTCGTGTTCCTGCACGGCGCCTCGGGCACGGGCCGGCGCCACCTCCGGGCGGTCCTGGCCGCCGCCGACCGCTACGGGGTCGTGCTGCTGGCGCCCGACTCCCGCCACCCGGCCACCTGGGACCTGATCGCCGAGCGCCGGCTCGGCCCCGACCCGGCGTTCCTCGACGACGTGCTGAACGCCCTGGTCGACCGGCTCGACGTCGACGTGGACACGTCCCGCCTCGCGATCGGCGGCGTCTCGGACGGCGCCTCCTACGCGCTCACACTCGGGCTGAGCAACGGCGACGTGTTCCCGACCGTGATCGCGTTCTCCCCCGGCTTCCTGGCCGTGCCCGAGCCGGTCGGCCGGCCGCGGGTGTTCGTGTCCCACGGGACCGCCGACCCGGTCCTGCCGATCGACGCCTGCAGCCGCTCGTTCGTCCCGCTGCTCCACGCCGCCGGCTACGCCGTCGAGTACCACGAGTTCGACGGCGGGCACACCGTCCCGCCCCCGGTGGCCGACGCCGGGCTGCGCTGGTGGCTGAGCTGATACTCCCGCCGCTGTAGCCGCACCCGGGTCGCGGCCGACCGGCTCGGCCGGCGCGGACACCAGGCCCTGCTCGGGGCCCAACAGCCCGGACGGTACGGTCGCGTCCGTGGCCAAGTCCCCGGCGACCGAGATCCAGGTGGGTGAGCGGACCGTGCGGATCTCCAACCCCGACCGGGTCTACTTCCCCGCCACCGGAGCCACGAAGATGGACCTGGTCGAGTACTACCTGGCGGTCGGGCCGGGCATCGTGAACGCGCTGCGGGAGCGGCCGTGCATGATGCACCGGTTCCCGACCGGCCTGGCCGGCGAGAAGGTCCACCAGAAGCGGGTGCCCGGCGGGGCGCCCCCGTGGCTGGAGACCGTGCGGCTCCACTTCCCCCGCTTCGGGCAGCACGCCGACGAGCTGTGCGTGACCGAGCTGGCCCAGGTCGTCTGGGCGGTGCAGATGTCCACGGTCGAGTTCCACCCGTGGAACTCCCGGCGGGCCGACACCGAGAAGCCGGACGAGTGGCGCATCGACCTCGACCCGATGCCGGACTGCCCGCTGTCGACGGTCCGCACGGTGGCCGGCGTCGTCCGCGAGGTCCTCGACGAGCTGGGCGCCATCGGCTGGCCCAAGACCTCCGGCGGCCGGGGCCTGCACGTGTACGTGCGCATCGAGCCGGCCCACGGCTTCACCGACGTGCGGCGGTCCGCGCTGGCCTTCGCGCGTGAGGTCGAGCGCCGGGCGCCGGACCTGGTCACGACCACGTGGTGGCGCAAGGACCGGGACCCCACGGCGTTGTTCGTGGACTACAACCAGAACGCCCGGGACCACACGATGGCGGCGGCGTACTCGGTCCGCGGCCTGCCCGACGCCACGGTGTCGACGCCCATCCGCTGGGACGAGGTGGACGCGGCCGAGCCGCACGACTTCACCATGGCGACGGTCCCCGCCCGGTTCGCCGAGCTCGGCGACCTCCATGCCGGCATCGACGGCGCGGTGTTCGCCATCCACGAGCTGCTCGACTGGGCCGCCCGCGACGAGGCGGCGGGCGCGGAGGACGCCGGCGTCCCGGAGGACGACTGACATCTGGCGTCGCGCGGCGTCGGCTGCGGCGATGCCGGCGTTGTTGTCTCAGGCGGCCAGGCGGACGGGGAGGCGCTTGTAGGCGTTGGCCAGGTTGGACCGGACCCGGGCGGGCTCACCGGCCGGCTCGATCGTCGCGAACGTGGCCAGCAGCTCCTCCACGAACACGCGGGCCTCCAGCCGGGCCAGGTGGGCGCCCAGGCAGAAGTGGGTGCCGATCCCGAAGCTGACGTGCGGGTTCGGGCTGCGGCGGACGTCGAACGTCTGGGGGTCGGCGAACACGGCCTCGTCGCGGTTGGCTGACGTGTACACCAACGCCACCTTGTCGCCGGCCCGGATCGCCTTGCCACCGAGCTCGGTGTCGGCGGTCGCCGTCCGCCGGAAGTAGTGCAGCGGGTTGCAGTAGCGCAGCATCTCCTCGACCGCGTCGGGGACCAGCGCCGCGTCCTCCCGCAGGGCCGCCAGCTGGTCGGGGTGGCGCATCAGCTCGTACACGCCGGCGCTCATCATCGACTTGGTGGTGTCGTTGCCGGCGGTGACCAGCTGGACGAAGAATGACCCGAAGTCGACGTCGCTCATGGGCTCGCCGTCCTCGAACCGGGTGCTGAGCAGCAGGTCGGTGATGTCGTCGGCATCGGTTCCCGACGCCCGGCGGGCGCCGGCCAGCTCGATGCCGTACATCGCCATCTCGATCGAGGCTGTCCCGCGCTCGGCCCCGGCGACCTCCTCGTCCTGCCCGGCGACCATGGCCTCGGCCCACGCCTGGATGCGGGGCGCGTCCTCCGTCGGCAGGCCCATGATTCCGGCGATGACCCGGGACGGCAGCGGCGCCGCCAGGTCCTGGACCAGATCGACGTCTCCCCGCTCGGCCGCCGCGGCCAGGATCTCCCGGCACAGTGCGCGCACCTGCTCCTCCAGCCGCCCGACGACCCGGGCGCCGAAGTGGGGCGCCAGCGGCTTGCGGTAGGCGGTGTGGCCGGGCGGGTCCATGACCAGCAGCATGTGGCGCATCAGTTCGAGCTGGGAGGGGTCCAGGTCCTCCAGCACGACGCTGCCCTGCCATGACGAGAACAGCTCGGGATGCCGCGACACGTGCACCAGGTCGGCGTGGCGCAGCACCGCCCAGTACCCGGCCTGTCCTTCGATCTCCTGCCAGTGGACCGGGTCCTCGCGGCGCAGGCGGGCGAACGTCGCGTGGACGTCGTCGCCGAGGTACCAGTCCGGGTCGTAGATCCCCACCGGCTGCGTCGCGCTCGTCCCCATCGCCACCCCCTCCGTCGGCGGCCATACTAGAACGCGTTCCACTTCTACGAGGGGGCTCCCCATGACCGACATCGCGGCGCTGCCCGAGGCTGTCCACCTCGGCGAGGACGACCTGCCGTTCGTCGAGTTCGGTGGCGGCAACAAGCTCAAGGTCCTGATGGTCGACGAGGCCGCCGGCTTGTGGGTGGTCGAGAACATCTTCCAGGCCGGCTTCGAGGTGCCGACCCATCGCCACACCGGCCCGGTCTTCGGCTTCACCCGGTCGGGCGCCTGGAAGTACAGGGAGTACGACTACGTGAACCGGGCCGGGTCGGTTCTCTACGAGCCGGCCGGGTCGGTGCACACGCTGACCTGCCTCGAGGACGAGACCCGGGTGTGGTTCCACATGACCGGGACCAACCTCGACCTCGACGCCGACGGCAACATCATCGGCACCGCCGACGGTCCCGGCACGCTGGCGTTCTACCTCGCCATGGCCGAGACCGCGGGCCTGCCCCGCCCGAACGTCGTGGTCCGCTGAACGCCGCCGCTCAGGCCGCGACCCGGTAGGCGGCGACGTTGCCCTCGAAGTCCGAGACGACGACGATGCCGGCGCCGAACGCCACGTTGCTGGCCGCCAGCAGCAGCTCGGCCGACCAGGCCTCGGTGCCGTCGGGCTCGAGCGCCACCAGCGCCTGGGGTCCGGCCATCCGGCCCGCCAGCGTAGAGCCCGGCGGGTCGGGCCCCGGCACGGCGCGGCCGTGAACCGAACGAGGACCGGGCCAGGTCGGTACTGTCCGGGGCGTGCAGCTGACCCCCCGCTACGGCGAGCCCGCGGTGCTCGACGTGCAGCCGGGGTTCGGCGACGCGGCGACGCCCCTCCTGCGCCAGCGGGACCGGCTCGCGGCGACGCTGGCCGGGCTCGACGCGGACCAGTGGGCGGCCCCCAGCCGCTGCGCGGGCTGGTCGGTTCAGGACGTGATCACCCACCTGGTGACCACCAACCAATTCTGGGCGTTCTCCGTCCGCTCGGCCCTCGACGGCCGGCCCTCCCGCCTGCTCGCCACGTTCGACCCGGTGGCGTCGCCTGCCGAGATGGTGGCGGCGTCCCGGTCCCGGACGAGCGGCGAGGTGCTGGGCGCCTTCGTCGACACGAACGCCGCGCTGTCCGAGGCGGTGGCGGCCGTCGGCGACGACGGCTGGTCCACGCCCGGCGAGGCGCCGCCCGGGCACGTCGCGCTGCACGCAGTCGCGCTTCACGCCCTGTGGGACGCGTGGGTCCACGAGCGGGACGTCGTCCTACCCCTGGGCCTGGCCCCGGTCGAGGAGGACGACGAGGTCGCCGGCTGCCTGGCCTACGCGGCCGCGCTCGGCCCCACGTTCGCCGCGTCCCGGGGCGAGACCCGGCGGGGCACGCTCGCCGTGCGGGCTACCGACCCCGACGTCCACCTGGTCGTCGAGGCCGGCGAGACGGTCGTCGTCCGCACGGGCGACGCCCCCGCCGGCGGCCTGTGCCTGAGCGGGCCGGCCGTCGACCTGGTCGACGCGCTGAGCTTCCGGGCGCCCCTTCCGTGCCCCGTGCCGGAAGCGGACCGCTGGCTGCTGGCGGGCCTGGCGGAGGTCTTCGACCAGCCCGCCTGAGCCTGTTGAGGAGTGACCTGACCTCGGGCGGATCCTGCAAGGATTCGCCCCGTGAGCCTCGTCGTCGTCCACGCTGGAGAGTCGGCCACGTCCCGGACCCGGGCCCTCGGCGTCGCCGCCCTCGAGATCGCCGGCGGGGGCGAGCTGGTCGAGCTGTCGCAGCTCTCGTCCGACGGACTGCTCGGCCGGGTCGCCGACCCCGAGCTGGACGCCGCCGTGGCCCTCGCCGCCGGCGCCTCGACCCTGGTGCTGGCCAGCCCCGTCTACCGGGCCACGGTGAGCGGCCCGATGAAGGCGTTCCTCGACCGCTTCCCGACCGGCGGCCTGGCCGGCACGGCCGTGGTGCTCGCCGCCACCGCGGCCGCGCCCCAGCACTACCTGGCGCTCGACACCGGTGGCCGGGCGCTCGTGGCCAGCCTCGACGGCTGGACCGTCCCCACGGTCGTCTACGCGACCCCGGCCGACATCGTCGACGGCGTGGTCTCGGCCGCGGTCCGGGACCGCCTGGCCCGGGCGCTCGACGAGGCGGCCCGGGTCACCGGCGGGGGCTGAGCTCTCACGCCTCGGTGTCCTCGACCTCGCCGCTCGGGTCGTAGTGCGAGTAGAACTGCCGGGCCCAGCGGCGGTGCTCGATGATCGGTCGCTCGGACCGGGTGAGGACGGGGCGGGGCCGGTAGATCTTGTTCTCCCAGATCGGGATGTCCTGGCTGACGCCGTCGCAGAACGAGTCGGCGGCCTGGACGACCGCGTCGTCGCCGTTGGCCCGAGGCGCGGTGAACGCCCAGCGCACGTGCACGCTCTCCTCGTCGATCGGTGTGGTCGAGGACAGGAACGTCACGTAGCCGGCGATGCGCAGAACGCCGAGGCCGAGCCCGTAGCCCTCGCGGACGAAGTTGCCGTCCATGCCGACGGCGCGCTTGTAGGTCCCGTCGACCAGGAAGTCGTCCTCGGGGATGGCGTCGGTGCCGTGGACGAAGCGGAAGTGGGCGTAGTCGACGTTGTTCTCGGCCATGTCCTGGGCGGGCACGGCGATCTCGAAGTCCCGCATCACCACCGGCGACCAGTCGGGGTCGGTGAACTCGGCGACCTCGGGCACGTCGTAGAACGGGTCGCCGCCCTCGGCATGGTGCCAGGCCCACATCATGCCGTTGCGCTCGAGCGTGGGGTAGCTGCGGGCCGCGGCCCTTGCGGGGATGCGGGTGCCGTCGCCGTAAGGGATCTCGACGCACGCGCCCGAGTCGCCCTCGAAGACCCAGCCGTGGAACGGGCAGCGCAGGCAGTCGCCCTCGACCTTGCCCCCGACGCCGAGGTGGGCGCCGAGGTGCGGGCAGTGGGCGTCGAGGACCCGGGGCTCGCCGTCGCCGGTGCGGTAGAGGACCAGGTCGCGGCCGAAGTAGTAGAGCGCCCGCACCTCGCCGGGCCCGAGGTCGACGGACTCGGCCACCACGAACCAGCCGTTCGGGACCGGGAACGGGAACCGGCGCTCGCGGCGGCGGGTGACCCGCACCCGCTTGGACCGGTCGAACAGCACCTCACGGTCCCGGGGCATCGGGAGACCGACCGGTAGGCCGGCTGCGGTCGGTGCGGAGTCGTTGACGCTGATGGCGCCGAGCGCCTCGTCCCAGCCGGTCATCGGGGCCCTCCTGATCGAATATCCGAAACATAATCGAAAAGACCGAGGCGGTGAAGCCCAGGTCAGGCGAGGTTTCCGAACTAGTGTGGCACGCGTGCCGGGAAACCCCATCGACGCCGCCCCCGCCGCGACCACAGGCCCGACCCGCCGCCGTGTCGGCCGGCCCGCCCAGATCAGCCGGCAGGCCATCGCCGAGGCGGCCCAGCAGGTGGGACTCGGCAACCTCACGCTGAAGGCGGTGGCCGACCAGCTGGGCGTCAGCGTGGCCGGGCTCTACCACCACATCCGGGGCAAGGAGGACCTGCTGCGCCTGGCCGCCGAGCACACGGCGGCCACCAGCGAGGTCCCGCTCGACCACGGGCAGCACTGGGCCGAGTGGCTGGCCGAGTGGGCCGTCTACAACTACGACGCCTTCGTGTCCGAGCCGCTGCTGGTCGACCAGTTCCTGGCCGGCGCCATCAACACCGAGTCGATCGCCGGCACGACGGACGCGATCCTCGGCGCGCTGGTCCGCCAGGGCTTCACCATCGCGGAGGCCCACGCCGCCTACCAGCTGACCAGCTCGTGCGCGCTCGGCTCGGCGCTCAAGGCGATCCGCCAGGCCCGGGCGCGGGCGGCCGGGCGGTCGGAGGTTGCCGAGCTCTACCACGTGCTGGACGAGCACGAGCCGGGGGACCTGCCCTACCTGCGCCAGTACCTGGCGCTGATGCTGACCGAGCGGCCGGAGGGCTTCACGTCCGCTCTGACCACTGCGTTGTCGGGGATCGCGGTCGGCCGGGGGGAGTCGCCGGACGGCATCGCCCCGCTCGTGGACGGGGCCCTCGCCGACCGGCGGGCAGCGGGCTAGGTCCCGGTCTCGTCGCCGGTCAGCCACGGCGGCTTCGTGCCGGGCGCGGACTCGCTCGGCCGGCGGCCGCCGTCGACGACCTGGGCGGCCGCGGCCGCCGGCGCCGGGCCGACCGGGGCGGAGGGCGACCGCAGCACGATGTCGTGGACACCGACCTCGGGGTGGGCGAGCGCGGTCCCGAGCGTGGCGAGCAGGACGCCGGCGACGCCCTCGGGCGGCATGAACTCGGACTGCAGCAGCCCGTGCCGGCCCCAGTGCTCGAACGCCGCGGCCAGGACGTCGGCCTCGAAGCCGTCCCCGAACTCGGTCGGGAACGTCTGGCCGACGACCACCGAGGCGAACCGCACATCGGGGTGCTCGTTCCGCCAGCCCCGGATCGACGCCTCGAGCGCCGCCTTGCTGGCCCCGTAGGCGCCGAGCCCGTAGCGGGGCGTGTGGGCGGCCTCGGACGACAGGACCGCCACGATCCCGCCGGCCGCCAGGCGAGGCACCGCGGCCCGCACGATCTGGTTGGCCCCGATGACGTTGGTGGCCAGGACCCGCTCCCACTCGGCCGCGGACGTGTCGGCCAGCGCCCGCAGGGGTGCGGACCCCGCGGCATACACGACGAGGTCGAGCGGCCCCACGAGCCCAAAGGCCTCGGCCACCAGCCGCTCGCAGTCCCCGGCGTCGCAGGCGTCGCAGGCGACGGCGAAGCCGCCACCGGCCTGCTCAGCCGCCGCCGCCAGCCGCTCCGCCCGCCGGGCGGCCAACACGACCCGCGCCCCGGCCCGGACGGACCCGACGGCGCATGCCCGACCGATCCCGGCCGAGGCGCCTACCACCAGCACCGCCCGCCCGGCCAGCGGCGCGGAGGTCACCGGAGGCCCTCCATCGCCGAGGTCCAGGCGACGACGTCGCCGGCGACCTCGACCATGCGGTCGAGCTGGCGGGGATCGGTGGCGAGGGCGACCGGGGCGGGGACGCCCGAGGCGAGCAGGTCGGCGAGTCGGCCGGCGTGGGCATCGGCGTCGAGACCGGGACCGTCCTCGGACCAGCGCTCGACGGGAACCGCCACGCCCCAGCGGGCCGCGGCCTCGATCACCGCCGCGGTCCGGTCGTCGACCGTGGTGGTGACCGCCAGCGCGGGACGCCCCGGCCAGACGCGGCGGGCCACCGCCACGCAGGCCGCGGCCAGGCCGCAGGCGTCGGGGCGGGCCGGGACCACCGCGCCGCCGAGCGACGCCGTGGGGAACGTGCGGGCCACCCAGTAGCCGGGGGTGCCGGGGTCGGCGGCCACCAGCCCGCCGGCGCCCACCGCGGCCGCGTACGCACGCGTCACGGCGCTCGGGGCCAGGGGGATGCCCGGGTTCGCCCACCCCTCCTGGGTGACGCGGGCCAGCTCGGTGCGCAGCGGCGGCATCGCCGGGCGGCGCCGGTGCCCGCGCAGCGCCTCGGCGGCCGGGCCCAGCGCGCCGGGCGCCAGGGTGACGACCGGGGCGCGGTTCCAGCCGGCGGCCGGTACCTCGCGCAGGTCGAGGCCGGCAGCCACGACCAGATCGGCGCCGGCCGCGCCTCCCAGCTCCAGGTCGCGGGCCTGGAGCCCGACCGTCGCCAGGTGGTGGTCGCTGCGCCAGTCGAACACGCCCTTGGCACCCCACGTGTTGAGCACGCCGAGGCCGCCGGCCGCCGCCAGCGCGTGCAGGCCGGGGACCAGCACCGGGTCCGCCAGCCCCGGGCCCACCAGGACCACGGGCGCCACGGCCGCGTCGATCCGGTCGATGTCGCCGGCGTCGGGCTCGACCCAGCGCTCGGTCCCCGCGGGCGCGGCGGTCGGGGCGTCGGCGTCGTCCAGGACGATCTCCTCGGGCTCCGACCGCCGGTCCAGGAGGCGCAGCCCGCCGCCTCCCTCGTGGACCGCGCACCGGCTGCGGTGGACCAGCAGGTGGGCCTCGGCCAGCAGCGCCGCCACCTCCGGATCGGCGACGTCCGCCACCGGCACGCCCGCCAGCGGTGCGCCGTAGACCGCCTGCACCCCGAGGGCGGCGAGGCGTTGCGCCAGCGGGCTCACGTGGCCGCCCGGGCGGCCAGGTCGGCCTTCAGGACCTTGCCGACCTCGTTGCGGGGCAGCTCGGCGACGGGCTCGAAGCGGACGGGGACCTTGTAGGGCGCCAGGTGGTGCCGGCAGTGCTCGGCGAGGGCGCCGGCGTCGACCGGGACGCCGCGCGCCGGCACGACGAACGCCACCGGGACCTCGCCCAACCGGTCGTCCGGCACCCCCACCACCGCCGCGTCCGCCACCCCCGGAGCCGACCGCAGGACCTCCTCGACCTCGGCCGGGAACACCTTCAGCCCGCCGCGGTTCACCATGTCCGACAGCCGGCCCTCGACCCACACGAACCCCTCCGCGTCGATCCGGGCGACGTCGCCGGTCCGGAACCAGCCGTCGGGGCTGAGGCGGTCCGCCAGGTCCGTGCCGCCCGCGTAGCCCGCCGCCAGCGCCGGGGTGCGCAGCCACAGCTCGCCCGGCTCGCCGCCCGGCACGTCCCGGCCGGCGTCGTCGACCACGCGGGCCGTGACCCCGTCGTGGGGCCGGCCGATCGAGCCCAGCTTGTCCTCGCCGTGCTCGCGGGCGTCGGCCGCGCTCCAGCCGATGATCTCGCCGCCGATCTCCGTCTGGCCGTAGCTGTTGAGCACGGTGACGCCGAACCGGTCGCGGAAGCGCCGGGCCTGGCGGGGCGACAGCGGCGCCGTGATGCTGCGCACGATGCGCAGCGGGGCCAGGTCGCCGACCTCGCCCTCCGGCGCGTCGGCGAGCATGGCCATCGCCGCCGGCGGCAGCACGGTCGAGCGGATGCCGTGGCGGCGGACCGCGGCCGCGAACCCGGCGGGCGTGAACCGCTCCAGCACCACGACCGGGGCGCCGACCCGCAGGGCGAACAGCACGTTGTAGACCCCGGCCCACAGCGACAGCGACACCGGCACCAGGTTGGGCATCGGCGCCCGGCCGGACGACGGCGGCCCGCTGCCGCCGCCCCGCAGCTTGCGGACGACGCCGTCGAGCAGGTCGGCCACGCCCGCATGGGTGAGGAGCACGGCCTTGGGACGCCCGGTGGTCCCCGACGTGAACTGGACCAGGGCCACGTCCCCCGGGTCGGCCGGCCCCGGCCCCACGGTCCCGGGCCGGACCTCCGGAGCGGCGTCCGGCGACGCGAGCACCACCAGCGGCCGACCGCCGAAGCGCCCGGCGTGTTCCCCCGTCGTGACCACCGCGGCCGGGCCGACCGACCCCAGCACCCCGTCCACCTCGCCGTCGGTCAGCCGGGGGTTGAGCGGCACGTAGGCCGCCGCCGCCCGCCACACGCCGAACAGTGCGGCGACCACGTCCGGTCCGTCGGGCAGCATCACGCCGACCCGGGCCCCGGGCCCGACACCCGCCGCCGCCAACGCGGCGGCCACGGACTCCGCCCGGTCCACCGCCCAGCCCCGGGTCCACGACCGATCGCCGGCGTGCACCAGCACGTCGTCCAGGCCGGACGGCCCGGCCGGGCCGTCCGGCGCGAACAGCAGGTCGGCGAGTGTCACCCCTGCGCCCCCGGCGGCAGCCACCGCGGCTCGCGCCGCTCGGCGAAGGCGGCCGGCCCCTCGGCCTGGTCCGGGTGGCCCCACAGCGACACGAGGTCCCGGGCGCCCGCCCGGCAGGCGTCGGTCAGCCCCGCCTCGAGTGCGCCCCACAGCGCCCGCTTGGTCGCTGCCAGCGCCGCCGGCGAGTTGCGGGCGATCGTCTCGCCCAGCGCCTGGGCGGCCTCCCGCAGCCGCTCCGGCGGGTCGATCACCTCGCTGACCATGCCCAGCTCGTAGGCCCGGGATGCCGGCATCCGCTCGTAGCGACCGACCATGGCCATGCGCATGACCGCCTCGGCCGGGACCTTGCGGATCAGCCCGATGGCCTCCAGCGACACCACCTGCCCGACCGACACGTGGGGGTCGAAGAACTCGGCGTCTGACGCGGCGATCACGATGTCGGCGTCCGCGATCCAGTGGAACCCGCCCCCGGCGCACATGCCGTTGACCGCGGTGATGACGGGCTTGCTCACCCCCTGGTGCCAGGCGGTGAAGTGGAGGTCGAAGTCCTCGACCGAGCGCCGGTAGCGCTCCATGCCCACCCCGTCGGTGGCGATCTGGCGGACGTCGACGCCGGTCTGGAACGCCCGGCCGTTGCCGGTGTGGACGATGGCCCGCACGTCGGGGTCGGCGTCGAGCTCGCGCCAGGCGACGGCCAGCTCGTCGCGCATGGTGAAGTCCATGGCGTTGAGGTGGTCCGGCCGGTCGAAGATCAGCCATCCGACCGGGCCGCGGCGCTCGACCACCAGGGTCTCGTAGGTCGAGTACGAGCCGGGCGGGGCGGGCGAGCGGGTGTCGGTCACGGGGTCCTCCTCCGGGGTGCGGGCGATCGGAGTGGCCGGGGTCCGCCGGCCCGGGGCCGGGCCGGCGATGCCGGGGTCGAGTGGCTGCCAGGCGGCCGGCCGGTGCTCGGCGAAGGCCCGGGGCCCCTCCTCCTGGTCGGGGTGGCCCCACATGGCGACCAGGTCGCGGCCGCCGGACCGGCACGCCTCGGTGAGGCCGGCCTCCAGCGCGCCCCACAGGGCCCGCTTGGTCAGCGCCAGGGCGGTGGGCGAGTTGCGGGCGATGGCCTCGGCCAGGGCCTGGGCGGTCGCCTCCAGCTGGTCGAGCGGCACGACCTGGCCGACGATGCCCAGCTGGCGGGCCCGCGCCGCGGTCATCCGCTCGTGGGCGCCGGCCAGCGCCAGGCGCACGACCGGCTCCATCGGCGAGGTCACGGCCAGGGCGATCACCTCGTAGGCGGACACCTGCCCGACCGACACGTGCGGGTCGAGGAGCGCGGCCGTGTCGGCGGCGATCACGATGTCGGCGTCGGCGACGAAGTGCAGGCCCCCGCCGGCGCACGTCCCGTTGACCGCCGCGATCACCGGCTTGCGCACGCCGTTGTGCCACGCGCTGAGCCGGAGCTCCGCGTCCCGGGTCCGGCGGGACTGCTCGCGCAGCGCCTCCCGGTCGGCGGCGAGCTGGGCGACGTCGAGCCCGGTCTGGAACGCCGACCCGGCGCCGGTGTTGACGATGACCCGCACGCCGGGGTCGTCGTCGAGCTCGCGCCAGGCTCGCTCCAGCTCGGCCAGCATCCTGGCGTCCATGGCGTTGCCCCGGTCGGGCCGGTCGAAGGTGAGCCAGCCGGCCGGCCCCCGCCGCTCGACCCGCAGCGTCTCGTAGGCCGTCATCCGCTGCGCGGGACCTCGTGCCACGGCGCGTCGCGCCACGGGTCCGGCTCCCGGGGCAGGCCGAGGACCCGCTCCCCCACGATCGTGCGGTTCACCTCGGTGGTGCCGCCCTCGATGGTGTTGGCCCGGCTCCGGAGCATCCCCTTCACCTCGTAGGGCAGGCCGTCGCCGTAGCCGCCGCCCGGCGGCGCGTCCCACGCCAGGGCGCCCGCGCCCATCAGGTCGGTGGCCGCCAGCTGGATGCGCTGGTTGAGGTCGCCCTGGTGGATCTTGCCGATCGAGCTCTCGGGCCCCGGCGACCGCCCCGCCCGCAGGCCGGCCCGGACCCGCTGGTTGGTCCACTCCCGGACGCGCTCCTCGGACACCAGCACCACCACCCGCTGGCGGACAACCGGGTCGTCCCAGCCGCCCGGCAGGCCCGCGGCCGAGCGCCGCCGGGCGGCCTCGACCAGCCGGGACACGCCCGAGCCGCCGATGCGGTCGACCCCGCCAGACCCGGCGCCCGCCACCATCTGGCGCTCGCCCGACAGCGTGGCGCCGGCCACCCGCCAGCCCTCGCCCACCGCGCCGACCCGCTGGTCGTCGGGGACCCACGCGCCGTCGAGGAACACTTCGTTGAAGTCGACCTCCCCGCCCAGGTGGCGCAGCGGCCGCACGTCGACGCCCGGCTGGCGCAGGTCGATCAGGAGGTAGGTGATGCCGCGCCGCTTGGGGACGCCCGGGTCGGTCCGGGCCAGCAGCACGCCGAAGTCGGCCAGGTGCGCCCAGGTGGTCCACACCTTCTGGCCGGTGACCCGCCAGCCGTCGCCGTCCCGCTCGGCCCTGGTCGCCAGCGACGCCAGGTCGGACCCGGCCCCCGGTTCGCTGAACAGCTGGCACCACACCTCTTCGTTGCGCACGATCGGCGGCAGGAAGCGGAGGCGCTGCTCCTCGGTGCCGTGCGCGAACAGGGCCGGGGCGGCCAGGTTGAGGCCGAGGGGGTTGAGCCGGCCGAGGTTGAGCGGCCGCAGCTCGGCGTCGACGGCCCGGGCCGCGGCGGCGTCGAGGTCGAGACCGCCGTAGGCCGCGGGCCAGGTCGGCACCACGAGCCCGGAGGCGCCGAAGGTCGGGTACCAGGCCTCGTAGTCGGCCCGGCTGCGGACGGTCCGCACGGCCGCGGGCCCGCCGCGGGCGGCGGCGTCCCGCCAGGCGGCGGGAACGTGGGCGGCCACCCAGTCGCGGACCAGTGCGACGACCTCGCCGGGGGGCGCGCCGGCCGGGACGGCGAGGCGGGTCATCGGCCGCCGAAGCGCGGCCGGCGCTTCTCCCGGAAGGCCGCGAGGCCCTCGCGGAAGTCCTCGCTGCGGGACGACAGCTCGAGGCCCACCGCCTCGTTCTGGAGCTGGTCGGCCAAGGCGGCGGTGTGCCCCGCGTGCAGCAGCCACTTGGTCAGGCCGAGCGCCACGGTCGGACCGGCGGCCAGGCGGTCGACCAGCTCGCCGACCTCGACGTCGAGGCGGCCGGCGGGGACAGCCCGGTGGACCAGGCCCCACGCCGCGGCCTCCCGCCCGTCGAGCTCGCGACCCAGCAGCAGCAGCTCCCGGGCCCGCACGGTGCCGACCACCCGAGGCAGCAGCCAGGTGGCGGCCGAGTCCGGGGTGAAGCCCCGCTCGGCGAACGGCTCCCACAGCCGCGCGTCCTCGGCCGCGAGCGCGAAGTCGGACGCCACCGCCAGCTGCAGGCCGATGCCGGCGGCCCAGCCCTGGACCCGGCACACCACCGGCACCTGCACGCCGAGCACCAGGGTCATCAGCCGGTGCGCCGTCGACGGCACTCGCCGCTGGATGCTGCCGGCCCGGGGCCTCGGCGCGGGCCGTCCGTCGGCGGGGGCGTTGCGGGCCACGATGTCGGCGCCGCCACAGAAGTGGCCGCCGGCCCCGGACAGCACGACGCAGCGCACGCGGTCGTCGCGGCCACACGCGTCGAGCGCCTCGACCAGGCCGGCGAACATCGTGTCGTCGAGGGCGTTGCGCCGGTCGGGCCTGTCCAGTTGCAGGCGCAGGATCGGGCCGTCGAGCGTCACGCGGACGCCATCGACCGAGCGGTAGTCGTTGGTCACCGGTCGGCCCAGGCAGTGCCGGCCGCGAACCCCGCGGCGATGGCGTCGAGCGCGGCGGGCAGGTCGGCGGCCCCGCCCGGCGGGTCGGGCAGCCGCACCGGCCCGTGCTCCCGGCTGGGCAGCAGGATCGTGGCGTGGCCCGGGGTGGTCACCTCGCCCCGCTGGTTCTCCGCCACCAGGTCGAGGTCGACGGCCGGCCTTCTGCCCTCGACCAGGTAGCGGCGGGTGACGGTGCCCCGCAGCCACTGGGTGTCGCCGACGTAGTTGAACCGCCGGAACTCGCAGTCGAGCCGCCACAGCCAGGCGTCGTCGCCCATCCAGTCGGTGCACAGGTGGATCAGCCAGGTCTCCCGCATGCGGCCGTAGTCGAACGTGGTCGGGTTGCCGGACCGCCGGGCGAACTCGGGGTCCCAGTGGACCCGCTGCATCACGTCGGGGACGTTCTGCGGATCGCGGTGGAAGAACCGCGGGATGCGGCGGCGGTTCGCCGCCCCGAGCCGGAGGGGGGCGACGCCGTAGAGGCCCATGCCCATGCCGACGTGCCAGCAGATCATGTCGGTCACGGTCAGCGGGCCCTTCACCAGGGGACCGACGGCGTCGCCCTCGGCCACGTCCTCCCACCACCGGGTCTCGGCGCCCCGGGGGCGCTCCGCGGCGTACTGGCCCTCGATCTCGCCGATCTGGTCGTCGGTGTACGGCGCCAGCTCGACGTCGCCGTACTTGCCGGACTCGCGGGCCCGGGACCGCTCGGTGCGGATCATCAGCCGGTACTGGGCCGACAGCAGCGGCCCGTCGCCGTCGCGGAACACCTGGCCGGTCCACTCGTGGACGGCCCGGCCGGCGAACTCGCTCGGCTTGTCGAGCACGCCGACCAGCGCGTTGCGCCGGTTCACCCGAGCGCCGGGCCGCAGCGGCGCCCACCACTCCCGGGCGCTGGCGCCGTAGAAGGCGTGGACGCCCCGCAGCGGGTCGCCCCTCATCAGGTCCCGGTGCTCCCGGTCGACCGCGGTGACCTCGTCCTCGCCGACCAGGGTGTCGCCCCCGACCAACGGCGGCGGGGCGATCGGCCCCTCCCAGCGGGTGGTGGTCCCGTAGGCGGCGTCGCACCACAGCGGGTTGTCGTCGCCGTAGGCCTCGGCGACGTGGCGGAAGACGTCCGCGGTCAGCTCCCGGTAGTGAGGCGGCCGGGGGTGGGGCTCGGCCACGCCGATCCGGGCGCGCAGCCGGGCGATCGCCTCGTCGGTGATGCGGCCGGCCTCGGCCTCCGTCGTCGCCATCGCGAACCCCTCATGCGCCTGCGCGGTTGTGCCTTCAGCAGATTGAACTGTCGCTCACACTAGCTCTCGAACGCTCCAGCGACGATCTCGTGCAGCTCCTCCAGCGCCATGCCGCCGCCCGGCACGGCGTCGTCGGAGCCGGTGGCCGGATCGAGCAGCTGGAAGGTGGCCACGATCCCGCTCAGCATGCGGGCCAGCACGTAGGGGTCGCCCTTGCGCAGCTCGCCCCGCGCCTGCCCCTCCCGGAACACCCGGGCGTGAAGCTCCATGGCCCGGGCGAAGTTGGCCTTGAACCCCTCGTACACCGGCATGGGCGGCAGCGACGTCGACGGCGCCGAGCGGAGGTAGAGCCGGGCGAAGTGGCGGTGCTCCCGGAAGAAGCCGACCTCCAGGTCGACCAGGGCGTGGAGCCGGTCCAGTGGCGGGTCGTCGCTCTCGACGACCGCTTCCATGGCCGGCAGCAGCTCGGCGCCCCGCCGCAGGAAGATCTGCAGGAACAGCTCGTCCTTGCTGGGGAAGAACGAGTAGACGGACCCGACCGAGAACTCGGCCAGGTCGGCCACCTCCTTGAGCGTGGTGGCGTGGAAACCCTTGGCCCCGAACACCTCCTCGGCCGCGTCCAGCAGCTGGTTGCGGTTGAGCTCGTGGTGCTGCTGGCGCCGCAGCTCGCGACGGCTGAGGGCGCTTGTCATTCGACGGATGGTACTGGCCGTCCGCGTCGCTGAAGCTACATTCCGGGAAATGAACGCCCGATCGCGACCGCCGGAGGGGGACTGGCTGGGCACGCCCCACCTCCGCTTCGAGCGCCGGGGGCCGCTGGCCGTCGTCACCGTCGACCGGCCCGAGGCCCGCAACGCCATGACCCCGGCGATGTACTTCGGCGTCCGCTACGCGGTCGATCACGTCAACCGGGACCCCGAGCTGGCGGGCCTGCTGCTGACCGGGACCGGCGACGTGTTCGTCCCGGGCGGCGACCTCGGCGGCGACAACGCCGACGGCTGGGCCGACCTGCCCACGCTGCTCGGCATGGACAACACGCCGTTCGGGGCCGTCCGCCGGTCGCCCAAGCCGGTGGTGTGCGCGATCAACGGCCTCACCCAGGGCGGCGGTCTGGTCATCGCCATGCTGGCCGACGTCGCCGTGGCCAGCGACCGGGCCACGTTCCGGGCGCCCGAGCTTTTCCGGGGCATCGCCGACACCAACTACGCCCAGATCCTCCCCCGCCAGATCGGCCCGGCCCGGGCCCGGGACATGCTCATGACCGGGCGCACGGTCAGCGCCGCCGAGGCCGAGGCCTGGGGCCTGGTGGCGCGGGTCGTGCCTCATGACGACCTCATGGACGAGGCCACCGACGCCCTGGCCTGGTGCTGCCGCACCGCCCCCGGCGCGCGGGCCACGGTCAAGCGGGTGATCGACGAGTTCTACGGCCACTACGACCGCATGAGCATGGACGCCAGCCTGGCCGGGCCCGAGCCGGCCGAGGGCTTCCGGGCTTTCAAGGAGCGCCGCTCGCCGGGCTGGGTCCCCGAGCCGCTGCGCCGCCCCGGCCGGATCTGACTCCACTAGCCGCCGGCGAGCGCCAGCGTGCCGTGGTCCCGGATCGCGGCGCACGACCGTGCGGTCATGGCCATGAACATGTCGTCGCCGCGTGCGGTCCGCTGGCTGAACGCCGCCCCCAGCACCGCGATGAGCGGGCCCTGGAGCAGCCCGAATCGGTAGTCGTCCCGGCAGGCCTCCAGCCGGTAGCCCGCCACCCCGTGGTCGACCAGCGCGGCGTGGTAGGCGGCCACCAGCGCCTCCTCGTGCGCCCGCCGGTCCTCCACCGACAGGCAGGTCCCGAGGAAGTAGGCCACGTCGCGGGCCGGCAGGCCGAGGCTCACCGTCTGCCAGTCGACGACGGCCACGCCGCCGCCCTCGTCCGGGAACAGCAGGTTGTCGAGGCGGTAGTCGCCGTGGACCGGGGCGAACCGCTCCGGTCGGGCCCCTGACCAGGCGCCGATCACCGCGGGCACGGCCTCCAGGACATCGCGATCGGGGGGCGCGAGCCGGTCGCCGTAGCGGTCGCAGAACGTGTCCGTCGCCGAGGCCAGGATGCCGGCCAGCACGTCGCCGTCGCCGCGGGCGGGCGGCGCGAACGTGCTCACCTCCGCCAGCGTCGGGTCGCACCACCGCGGCCCGTGCAGCCCCGCGAGGTTGACCACGGCGTCGCGGGCCCGGCCAGGGCTGCAGCCCGCCACCTGGTCGCCCGGCCGGGCCGGGGCCAGGTCCTCCAGCAGCAGCGTGAAGCCCGCCCCGTCCTCCGTGACGGCGTGGTGGTGGCAGGCCGGGGCCCGCACCGCCAGCGTCGGCGCCAGCTCGGCGTAGAACGCCACCTCGTTGCGGTAGGCGCCGGCCGCGGTCGGGCCGAGGTCGACGTCGGGGGGCGGCAGCTTGGCCACGAGCGTGGCGGGGCAGCCGTCGCCGTCGAGGTGGAGCCGGTAGCAGGCGGCCATCTGCCCGGTCCCGACCGGCTCGTGGCGGACGCCGGTCACCGCGGTGCCGAGGACCGCGGTCAGCCACGCAGCGGTGAGGTCCGCCGGGTCCCGGACGGTGGCCCGCACCGTCACCCGCTGCGGCCGGGGTTGGCCGGCGCCGAGGCGAAGCGGGCGTCGTCCCGGACCTTGCGATAGGCCTCGACCACCGGCGCCAGTTCGGCCGGCGTGGCGCCGTGGAGGATGACCGCGTCGGCGCCCGCCACGAACTGGTCCTGCACCCGGGAGGCGCACCGCTCGGGGCTGCCGGTGGCCGACGCCGCCAGCCACTCGGGCGGCAGCAGCTCGTCGAGGGCCCGCAGCTCGTCCACGGTGGCGGTGGCGTCGAGGGCGCCCCGGGCGCCGGTCATCACGTCGGCCTGACGGATGCGGGCCAACTCGTCCGCGTCCCAGCCGTTGACCCGCACGAGCAGGTCGCCGTAGCCCTGGAGGTACGTCGCCATGCGGCCGGCGAGCTTGCGCAGCCGCAGCTCCTCGTCGATGTGATCGCCGACGGTAGCCAGCACCGACCACACCCGCACGGCCGCCGGGTCCCGCCCCGCGGCCTCGGCGCCCCGGCGGACCGCGGCGACGCTGCGGGCCAGCGCCTCGTCGGTGAAGAACGTGTGGAGCACCACCGCGTCGGCCACCCGGCCGGCGAACTCGAGCGTCCTCCCCCCGAGCGCCACCAGCAGGATCGGGATGTCCTCATCGAAGCTCGGGTCCTGCTGGAGGAACGGGAACCGGCCGGCGGGCCCGTCGTGGCCGACGACGGCCTCGCCCGTCCACAGCCGGCGGTAGATCCCGATCACGTCCTCGATCTGGGCCATCGTGATGCGGGGCAGGCCCATCACGTCGAACAGCGGGTCGAACCCCCTTCCCAGCCCCAGCGCGAAGCGGCCCCCGGTGAGCCGGTGCATCGTGCTGGCGAACGCCGCGGTCAGAAGCGGATGGCGGGTGTTGTGGTTGGTGGCCGCGGTGGCCACGCCGAGCGATTCGGTGACCGCGCCCGCCGCCCCCGACAGGACCGCGGCCTCCTTGGTCGCGAACCGCTCCGAGACGAACACCGAGCCCAGGCCCAGCCGCTCGCCGTCGGTGGCCTCGCCGACGATGTCGCGGGGTGTGGCCGAGTGGCCGGCCAGGCCGTAGAAGCCGATCTCGTTCAGTTGCTGCACCGTGGTCTCCTACAGGGAGTCGAGGGGGAGGCGGTCGGACGCCTCCGGTTGGCGGCCGAGGCGGAGCGGCGCCAGCGGCGCGTCGGTCAGGAGCGTCCGCTGCCAGGTGGCGCCGAGCTCCAGCAGCCTCGCACGCCAGCCGGCGAACGGCCCGCGGCCGCCGGCCGCCGCCAGCCAGGCATGCTCGGCCCGCCCCCAGGCGGCCCAGCCGGGCAGCGCCCACAGGAGGATCGCCTCGGTGTCGGCGCCCATGGCGACCCGGAAGGCACCGACGCACTCGGCGCCGGCGTCGGCCCAGGCGGCCGCGCCCTCGTCGTGGACGGCGGCCAGCAGCCGGGGCGAGGTCCCGGGCGGGACCGTGACCAGCTCGTGGGCGTAGGGCTCGCCCCGAACGCCGTCGGCCACGAGGACGTCGATCGGGCGGGTCCACGGCTCGGGCACCACGATGCGGTCGACGCCGCCCCGCCGGAGCGAGGCTGCGACTGCCCACCACTCGGCCAGCGACGGGTCCTGGGCGCCCGCGCCGACGACCTCGTGGGCGAAGTTGGCGACCAGGCCGTCCCAGCCGTCGAGCTCCCACATGTTGACGACCTCGGGCCACCGCCCGGTCGACCCGACCGTCGCCCACACCCCGAAGCAGAGCTGGTTCCGCTCGGCCCGCGCCACCGGCACCCAGTTGGCGGTCATGTGGTGCATGTAGCGGGCGCGGTTGTGCCCGACGATGTCGATGTACTCGTGGATGTAGACCTTGTCGTTGGGCACGGCCGGTCCGCGGGTCCGCCCGTCAGGACGAGGCGTTCGACGGCCACTCGGGCCGGTGGTAGCCGTCGAAGCGCAGCTCGCCGCCCCGCAGCTCGCGGATCGTGAGGAAGTCGCCCTTGTAGCCCTTGCGGTCGTGGGGGCCGAACTGGATGTACGTGCCGGGGCCGCCGTTGGTGGCCGGCATCCAGCGGATCCGCTCCATGCCCTCCTTGACATGGCGGGGCGTGGGGATGGCGGCGTTGCCGATGCCGTGGATGGCGACCCGGGCGGTGTCATAGGCCAGCGCCACCACCACGTTGCGCGTCGAGCGGCCGAACCGCTTCTCGAAGCGGGCCATCATCGCCTCGTAGTTGGGGTTGGCACCGTCCTGGCCCAGCTGGTCGACGCCGTGCCAGCCCTCCAGGCCCTCGGCCCAGCGGTTGGAGTTGGAATAGAACATGAACGCGGTGCCCATGACCCGGGGCGGATCCCAGCCGAGCGCCGCGAATGCCTCGGCGAAGTGGAACGTGGCGTAGCCGTAGCCGCCGTAGTAGATGCCCTCGACGCCGAGGTCCCGCATCATCGCCAGGTCGTCCCGCAGGCCCCGGGGGTTGGGCTCGAGCTTGACCTCTCGCACGACCGTGAGGCCCAGCTGGCCAGCGGTGTCCCGGAAGTAGTCGGCGTAGTCGCGGCCGGACGAGCCCTGCTCCCAGAACGACCCGACCTTGGTGAGGCCCTGGGCGGCCAGCCACTGGGCGCACATCACGCCCTCGGTGGGGATGTCGCCGTTGGCGACGGTGAAGCAGTACTCGGACGCGAAGCGGTGGGCGCCGGTCCAGCCGATGCAGGCCACGCCGAGCTCGTTCGCGGTGTCCTGGAGGACCAGCGAGTTGTCCGAGATCATCGGGCCCAGCACGACGACGCAGCCCTGCTCGACCAGCCAGCGATAGCCGTCGATCACCTTGCGGTAGTTCTCACGGGGCAGGCCCCGGGCGTCGGCGATGACCAGCTGGACCGGGCCGCGGGAGAACACGCCCTCGTTCATGGCGTCCTCGATGGCCAGCATCGTCGGGTCGATCCAGTCGGCCAGCAGCTGGTTGAGGTCCATGTCGATGAGGATCCCGATCTTCACCGGCTCGAACGCGTCGCCCTGGGTCTGGACGCCGCGGGTCGGCGGGTAGATCGTGATGCCCTGCACGGCCCTGTCCGACGCCGAGCCGCCGCCCTGGTACCAGGCGGTGCCCTCGCCGCCCCGGCCGGTCAGCCACGCCTCGGTGCCGTGGGCGACGGAGGAGACCGCCCGGTCCGCCGCCGCGATGCCGAGGTCGACGGGCGCCGGGAACATCCTCTCGGCGTAGACCGGTTCGTCCCCCATGTCGTCCCCCTGCGTGTTGTCGGCGCGAACGCTCTATCTGATCAAGTGAACTATAGTTCAGAGTTGCGGGACGCCAGTTCGGAGGGGAAGGCCATGCAGGCAGACGACATGATCCTCGTCAGCGTCGACGACCACCTGGTCGAGCCGCCCGGCATGTTCGACGGCCACATCCCCGAGCGCTGGAAGGACCGGGCGCCGCGTGTCGTGCGCATGCCCGACGGGTCCGAGGTGTGGGAGTTCGAGGGGTCGAAGATCCCCAACATCGGGCTCAACGCCGTGGCCGGACGCCCCAAGGAGGAGTACGGGATCGAGCCGACCGCCTACGACGAGATGCGGCCCGGCTGCTACGACGTCGACGAGCGGATCAAGGACATGAACGCCGGGGGCGTGCTGGGGTCGATGTGCTTCCCGTCGTTCCCCGGCTTCTCGGGCCGGCTGTTCGCCGCCACCGAGGACAAGGACCTCGCGCTGGCCGTCCTGCGGGCCTACAACGACTGGCACGTCGACGAGTGGTGCGGCGCCCATCCCGGCCGCTTCATCCCCATGGGCCTGCCCGTGCTGTGGGACGCGGAGCTGGCGAGCGAGGAGGTCCGCCGGCTGGCGGCCAAAGGCGTGCGGTCGGTGACGTTCACCGAGAACCCGGCCACGCTCGGCTACCCCAGCTTCCACGACGACTATTGGGACCCGCTGTGGCGGGCGTGCTCGGACGAGGGCGTCGTGCTGTCGATCCACCTCGGGTCGTCGGGCCGCCTGGCGGTGACGGCGCCGGACGCCCCGGTGGACGTGATGATCACGCTCCAACCGATGAACATCTGCCAGGCGGCGGCCGACCTGCTGTGGTCGCGGGTGATCAAGCAGTTCCCCGACATCCGCATCGCGCTGTCGGAGGGCGGGACCGGCTGGATCCCCTACTTCCTCGACCGTCTCGACCGGACCTACGACATGCACCACCGGTGGACGGGCCAGGACTTCGGCGATCGCCTGCCCAGCGAGGTGTTCCGGGACCACTTCCTGACGTGCTTCATCGCCGACCCGGTCGGGATCATGCTGCGGCACATGATCGGGCTGGACAACATCTCATGGGAGTGCGACTACCCCCACTCGGACTCGTCCTGGCCGGCGGCCCCGGAGGAGCTGGCCGCGGTGGCCGCGGACGTGCCGGACGACGAGCTGGCCAAGATCACGCACGAGAACGCGATGCGCTGGTACCACTTCGACCCCTTCGTCCACCGCGCCCGGACGGCGTCCACGGTCGCCGCGCTGAGGGCCGAGGCCGGCGACCACGACGTCGCCATCCGCCCCTACGACACCGGCCGCATCCGGCGGACGGGCAAGGGCGTCGAGATCGGCAAGCTCGCCGCCAACGCGACGGCCTAGCGGATTTGGCGGCGCATGCGCCGGGTGCTCGGCGTATGCGCCGCCACATCGCGGGGGGTCACCGACGCTCGTAGGCGATGCCGGCCGCTTCGGCGTCCCAGGCCTGGCCCGGGCCCTCTGCCCGGAGGTCTCGCTTGAGGACCCGGCCGACCGGGCTGCGGGGCAGCGCCTCGCGGAACTCGACGTAGCGGGGGAGGGCGAAGTACGGGAGCTGGTCGATGCACCAGCGGAACAGCTCCTCCTCCGTCAGCGACACGCCGTCCTTGAGCGTGGCCGTGACCTTGAGGTCGTCCTCGGTCAGCTCGCTCGGGACCGCGTGCACCGCGACGTCCGCGAGCGACCCGTGCGACATGAGGATGCGCTCGACCTCGAAGCTCGAGATGTTCTCGCCCCGCCGGCGCAGGTAGTCGGCCTTGCGGTCGACGAAGAACAGGAACCCGTCCTCGTCCACCCGGCCGATGTCGCCCGTGTGGTACCACCAGTTGCGGCTGGCCTCGACCGTCGCCTCGGGCCGGCCCCAGTAGCCCTCGAACATCACGTGGGGGCGCTTGGGCCGCACCACGATCTCGCCCTCGACCCCCGGGCCGACCTCGGTGTCGTCGTCGTCGAAGATCCGCACGTCGAAGAACTCGTCGTTCACGACGCCGGCCGCGTTGGGCTTGTTGCGGGTCCCGGGCGGCTGCCAGGAGATCAGGCTGGCCTCCGTCACGCCGTAGGCGCCGCTGAACGTCTCGACCCCGAACCGGGAGCGCAGGACGTCGTCGACCTCGACCGGCAGCGGGGCGGCGCCGATCAGCCGCAGGGACGTGTTGGCCCCGGGGGCGCCGGAGCGGGGCATCTCCGGCCGGTCGACGTCGTGGGCCAGCAGGTACGCCATCGTGCCCAGCGTCGACGTGATCGTGGCGCCGGTGCGGTTCATCTCCGGCCAGAAGTTCGAGACCGAGAACCGCCGGTAGATCGCCGCGCGCCCCCCGTAGACCAGTGGGCCCAGGACCGCCGTCACGATGGCGTTGAAGTGGAACAGCGGCAGCGGCGTCCACACGACGTCGTCGGCGGTCCGCCCCCAGCACAGGCCGATCTGGCGGGCCAGGGCCTCGTGGTAGTTGTGGCTGAGCATGCAGCCCTTCGACGGCCCGGTCGTCCCGCCGGTGTAGACGAACGTTGCCAGGTCGCCGGGACGGACGTCCGCAGGCGCCGCCGGCTCGGCGGCCAGCAGGTCCGCCCACGAGTGGGTTGCGGCGCCGCGGACCCCGCGCTCGCCGCCCGTGCCGACCACCACCACGTGGCCGAGGTCGGGCAGGTCGGGAACGACGGCCGCGGCCCGGTCGGCCAGGTCGTCCGCCACCACCAGGACCCGGGACCCGGAGTCGGCCAGCTGGTGGCGCAGGTACTCGCCCTTGTAGGCGGTGTTGACCGGGACCGCCACCGCGCCGGCGTGGACGATCCCCCACCAGGCCAGCGCGCCCTCGATCGAGTTGTCCACCAGCGTCGCCACCCGATCGCCCGGCCGAACGCCGAGACCGGCGAGCGACGCGGCCAGCCGGCCGGCCGTGTCCGCCACCTCGGCCGCCGTCACCGAGACACCGCACACGTCGAGGTACTCGCCGTCGGGCTCCGTGGCGAGCCGGCGGTCGAGCAGGTCGAGGACGGAGGAGTCGGCCCGGCCGGTCCACACGTGCTGTGCCATCACGGTGGCACTGTAGTGAATCCTGCCTACGGCACGGTGAACAGCGGTTCATGTAGGCTCGCCCTCCATGATCCCCAAGATCATCAGCGTGGACGACCACGTGGTCGAACCGCCGCACGTGTGGGGCGCCTGGCTCCCCGCCCGGCACCGGGACCGGGGCCCCAGGGTGGAGCGGCGGGGCGTGGCCGGGATGCGCCACATCGGCGGGGGGCACTACGAGCAGGTCTTCGACGACGACGCCCCCGAGAAGGCCGACTGCTGGGTGTTCGAGGACCTGGTCTACGTCCACAAGCGCCACGTCGCCGCGGTGGGCTACCCCCGCGACGAGATGACGATGACGCCGATGACCTACGAGGAGATGCGCCCGGGCTGCTACGAGCCCAAGGCCCGCATCGACGACATGGAGATCAACCACGTCGAGGCGTCGCTGTGCTTCCCCACGTTCCCCCGGTTCTGCGGGCAGACGTTCACCGAGGCCACCACCGACCGCGACCTCGGCCTGGCCTGCGTGCAGGCCTACAACGACTGGATGGTCGAGGAGTGGTGCGGTGAGTCCGGCGGCCGGCTGATCCCGCTGATCATCGTCCCGCTGTGGGACGCCGCGCTGGCGGCCGCCGAGGTGCGGCGCAACGCCGAGCGGGGCGTCCATGCCGTCTGCTTCTCCGAGATCCCGCCGCATCTCGGCCTGCCCTCGATCCACTCGGGCGCGTGGGACCCGTTCCTCGCCGCCTGCGCCGAGACCGGCACCACGATCAACATGCACATCGGTTCGTCGTCCCGCATGCCGGCCACCTCGCCCGACGCCCCGACGGGCGTAGCCGCGACGCTCAGCTTCAACAACGCCATGGCATCGATGGCGGACTGGCTGTTCTCCGGCAAGCTCGTGCAGTTCCCCGACCTGGTGCTGGCCTACAGCGAGGGCCAGATCGGCTGGATCCCCTACATCCTCGAACGGGCCGACACGGTGTGGGAGGAGCACCGGGCCTGGGCCCACACCAAGGACCTCGTGCCCGAGCCCCCGTCGACCTACTACTACCGGCAGATCTACGGCTGCTTCTTCCGCGACCGCCACGGCATCGAATCGATCGACGCGGTGGGGCCCGACAACATCACGTTCGAGACCGACTACCCCCACACCGACTCGACCTGGCCCGACACGCTGGCGGTGGCCGAGGAGCTGATGGCGGGCGTGCCCCAGGACGTCGTGGACAAGGTCATGCGGACCAACGCGGCCCGGATGCTCCACCTCGACCTGGGCTGACCGCCGGCATGACCACGCTGCGCTGCGCCGAGGTGGCCCGCGCGGCCGGCCTCGCCCCGCTGGGCACCGCCGGCCACTACGGCGGGTTCCTGCTGGTCGACTGGCCGCTGCCCTGGCCCGCCGGCGTCGGCGACATCCCCGAGCTGGCAGCGGTCAACGCGGCCGCCGAGGCCGCACGCGTGCGGGTCCAGGCGGTGGCGCCCCGCGGGGGGATGGCAAGGGTCGTGCTGTACCGGCGGCCGGACGGGACCGGTTTCGCCGGCTACGCGCGCATCGCCCGGATGGCACCGGCCGCCGGCGTGGTCGACGCCGCCCTCGCCCTGCTGGCCGGCGACGGCGGTGACGAGGATGGAATCGGCGACATCCTGGTGTGCGGGCACGGGCGCCGGGACCCGTGCTGCGGGCGGGACGGGACGCTGCTCGCCATGGAGCTGCTGGCCGACCCCGCGGTCCGCGAGGCCGGCTACGCCGTCGGGCGGACCAGCCACACGGGCGGCCACCGCTTCGCCCCCACGGCCATCGTCCTGCCCCAGGGCACGATGTGGGCCTACCTCGACCGTGAGCTCACGGCCCGGGTCCTGCACCGCTCCGGCCCGGTCGCCGACGTGCTCCCCCACTACCGGGGCTCGACCGGCATCGGCTCCCCCGGCCTCCAGGCGCTGGAGCGCCAGGCGTTCGCCGAGGTCGGCTGGGGGTGGTTGGACTGGCGGCGGGAGGGCCGGGAGGTGGCCGACGGTGTCGTGGCCCTGACCGCCGAGTCCCCGGCCGGCGAGCGGGCGGCGTGGGAGGCGGTGGTGGCGAGCGAGGCCCGCCCGGTGCCGGACTGCGGCAAGCCCCTGGCCGAGGCCCGCAAGGAGTCGCCCGAGCCGGTCGTCGTGGCCTCGCGCCGCACGGCCTGAGCACCACGAGCGCGATCCGCCAGGACGCACTCGGCGGCGCAGCCGGGGCCCTTCGACCCTGGAGGACGCAGCGCCCGGGTGCTTGGCTGGGTTCAGAGGTCGCCGACACAGGAGGCGAACGCGATGGATGCGCCGGGTACCTATCCCGCCCGGCTGGACGGCCGGCTGGACCGGCCACTCAGCCCGTGGCTCTGGCTCGTGAAGTGGGTCCTCGTGATCCCTCACGCTGTCGTGCTGGCCTTCCTCTGGCTGGCCGTGACGGTGCTCACGCTCGTCGCCGGCGTTGCGATCCTGATGACCGGGGCCTACCCGCGGTCGATCTTCGAGTTCAACGTGGGCGTCATGCGCTGGACGTGGCGGGTTGCCTTCTACGGCCTGTCCGCCTTTGGCACCGACCGGTATCCGCCGTTCCGCCTCGGCCCCGACCCGGACTACCCGGCCGAGTTCGCCGTCGACTACCCCGAGCACCTCTCGCGCGGGCTGGTGCTGGTGAAGTGGTGGCTGCTCGCCGTACCCCACTACCTCATCGTCGCCGTGTTCGTCGGCGGCTGGGAGGCCGCGGGCCCGGGACTCATCGCGCTCCTGGCCGTGATCGCCATGGTCATCAACGCGTTCCGCCACGACTACCCCCAGCCGGTTTTCGACTTCGTGATGGGGATGAACCGCTGGTGCTTCCGGGTGCTCGCCTACGCGGCCCTGATGCGCGACGAGTACCCGCCGTTCCGACTCGACAGCGGCGGCACCGACCCCGCCACGGCATCGCAACCGGCGTGAGACAGAGGAGGCAGATGATGCAGACGATCAAGGACGCGGCCCGCGAGTTCCTCGCCCAGCGGCGGATCGCCGTCACGGGCGTCTCGCGGCACCCGCAGAACCACGGGAGCAACGTCGTCTACGGCCGGCTCCGCGACCGCGGCTACGAGGTGTTCGCCGTCAACCCGAACGCGGAGGAGGTCGAGGGGGACGCCTGCTACCACGCGCTGCGCGACATCCCCGGCGGCGTCGACGCGGTGGTCATCGCCACCCGGCCGGACCGGGGCGAGGACACCGTCCGCGAGTGCGAGGAGCTCGGCATCCGCAACGTGTGGATGCACCGGTCGTTCGGTGGCGGCAGCGTGTGCGACGCGGCCACCGTCTACGGCCGCGACCACGGCATGACCGTCATCGACGGCGGCTGCCCGCTGATGTTCGAGCCGACCGCCGACACCGGCCACAAGATCATGCGATTCATCTTCACCCGCACCGGCAAGGTGCCGAAGGCGGTCTGAGCACCCGCCCTTGACCTGGACGCCCACGCCCGCCCTATTATCGGATCACTTTCAGAAATTCACTCGGGGGGTCTGGGCGATGGCGCGCTACCTGGTCATATCGGCGGACGGGCACGCCGGACCGCCGCCCGAGGTCTACCGCGCCTACCTGGACCCCGAGTTCCGCGAGGCCTTCGACGCCCACCAGGAGGAACTCCAGGCCGGCCGCATGGTCAACACCGCGTTCGTCGAGGAGTGGGACGAGGAGACCGGCGACCACGAGATGCGGGCCGGCTACGACCCCGCCGTGCGCGACGCGATCCTCGACCAGGAGAGCGTGGCCGCCGAGGTGCTGTTCCCCGACGCCGACGTGCTCGGCACCGGGCGCCTGGCCAGCTCGCCCTTCGGCTCGGGGCTCGGCTCCGGCGCCGGCGTCGACCCGAGTGCCGTCAAGGCCGGGGCCCGGGCCCACAACCGTTGGCTCGCCGACTTCTGCGCCACCAACCCCGACCGCCGCCTCGGCGTGGCGGTCGTCCCCATCACGGCCGGCGTGGACGACGCCGTGGCCGAGATCCGCGCCGCCGCCGAGCGCAGGTTGCGGGGGGTCATGATCCCCACCCGCTGGTTCGACGCCCCCGCCTACATCGACCCGGTGTACGAGCCGGTGTGGGCGGCCTGCGCCGAGGCCGGCATGGTCCTGCACACGCACTCGGGCGCAGGGCCCGCCGACTACCCGCTCGGCCCCGGCTTCCTGCCGATCTACGCCGCCGAGGCCTGGTGGTGGGCGGCCCGGCCGTTCTGGGTGCTCGTGCTGTCGGGCGTGTTCGAGCGCCACCCCGAGCTGAAGTACTCGATCGCCGAGAACGGGGCCTGGTGGGTCCCCGACATCGTCACCCGCATGGACGAGAAGTGGGAGGGCGCCCACAACACCCGCAAGTTCGGCGACGCCTTCCGCCTCGACATCAGCATGGCGCCGAGCGCGTACGTCGACCGCAACTGCTGGTTCGCCGCCTCCACACCCGGCCTGGACGAGATCCAGCGCCGCCACCAGATCGGCGTCGGCAACCTGCTCTGGGGGAACGACCTGCCCCACCCCGAGGGCACCTACCCCCACACCCGCAAGTGGATCACCGAACGGTTCCGGGACGTGCCCGAGGACGAGACCGCCCGCATACTCGGCACCAACGCCGCCGACGTCTACCGGGTCGACGTGGACGCGCTGGCGGGCATCGTGGAACGCATCGGCCCCACGACCGACGAGGTGCACCACTGACATGGACGACCTCACGGGGAAGGTCGCCGTCGTCACCGGCGGCGCCGGCGGCATCGGGCGGGCCCTGGCCGACCGGTTCGCCGCCGAGGGGATGCGGCTCGTGCTCGCGGACGTGGAGCAGGCGGCCCTCGACAAGACCGTCGGCGAGCTGCGGGACGCCGGCGCCGACGTGCTCGGGGTCCGCACCGACGTGACCTCGGCGGCATCCGTCGAGGCGCTGGCCGACGCCGCCTACGCCGCCCACGGTGCCGTCCACGTGCTGTGCAACAACGCCGGCGTCGGCCCGCCCGGCGGCCTGGTCTGGGAGTCGACGCCGAACGACTGGGCCTGGACGTTCGGGGTCAACGTGTTCGGCGTGGCCCACGGCGTCCTGGCGTTCGTGCCGCGGATGCTGGCCGGCGGCGAGGAGGGGGTGGTGATCAACACCTCGTCCCCCGACGGGCCGATCGCCCCGCTGCCCCAGGCCGCGGTGTACGCCTCCACGAAGTGTGCGGTCACCTGCCTGACCGAGTGCCTGGCCGCCCAGCTCGCGGCCGAGAGCACCAAGCTGTGGGCCGCGGTGTTCTACCCGTCGGGGCGGGGGCTGCTCGACACCGGCCTGTGGACCTCGGACCGCAACCGCCCGGCCGAGCTGGCCCGGGAGCGGCCCCGGTCGTCGCCCGCCATGACCGTGGCCGAGCTGCGGGCCAAGGGCGTCCCCGTCCAGCCGCTCGACGAGCTGGCCCACCTCGTGGTCGACGGCATCCGGGACGGCCGCTTCGTGATGGTCCTCGACGGCGACCGCCACGCGGGCACGTTGCGGGACCGGGCCGAGCGGTTCGAGGCGGGCGAGAACCCGACCGAGCCGCACGAGCTGGCCCCATGACGGCGACTGCCCCGGTCACCTACGACCCGTACGACCCGGTCATCGACGTCGACCCCCACCCGACCTGGCGGCGGCTGCGCGACGAGGCGCCGCTCTACTGGAACGAGCACCACGGCTTCTACGCACTGAGCCGCTACGACGACGTGCTCGCGGGGCTCACCGACTGGCAGACGTACTCCTCGGGCCACAGCACCGTGCTGGAGCTGATCGACCCGCTGGCGCCCGACGACGAGGGCGACCCCGAGGGCCAGATGATGATCTTCACCGACCCGCCCTACCACGACACGCTGCGCGGGCTCGTGAGCCGGAGCTTCACGCCCCGGCGGGTCGGCGGCCTGGAGGAGAGCGTGCGGGCGCTGTGCCGGGCCCGTCTCGATGCGGTGGCAGGGTCCGGCGGGTTCGACTACCTCGGCGACTTCGCCGGGCTCATCCCGGCCATGGTCATCGGCCAGCTGCTCGGCATCCCCGCCGAGGACCAGGAGGACCTCGGTCACTGGACCGACCATTTCATGCACTACGACCCCGACCTCGACCCGCCCGGCCAGGTGCTGGGCGTGCGCCAGCTCGGGCCGGTCCGGGTGGCGGGGATGAAGCAGCTGGTCGGCTACCTCGAGGAGACCATCGACGCCCGCAGCCGGCGGCCGGCCGACGACATGATCTCGGCGCTGGTGGCCGCGGAAGTGCCGCGGCCCGATGGCGGCCGGCGGCGCCTCTCGCGGCGCGAGGTGTCGTCGTTCGTCCTGCTGCTGTTCACCGCCGGCGCCGAGACCACGGCCCGGCTGCTCGGCTGGACGCCGATCCTGCTGGCTCGCCACCCCGACCAGCGCCGCCGGCTGGCCGCGGACCGCACGCTGCTCACCGGGGCGGTCGAGGAGCTGCTGCGCTACGAGTCGCCGTCCCCGATCCAGGCCCGCTGGATCGCCCGCGACGTCGAGCTCCACGGCCAGATCGTGCCGCGGGGGTCGAAGATGGCGCTGCTCAACGCGGCCGCCAACCGGGATGAGCGCCACTTCCCGGACGCCGACCGCTTCGATGTCGAGCGCAAGACCGACCGCAACCTGGCCTTCGGGTACAGCGCCCACTTCTGCCTGGGGGCGGCGCTGGCCCGGCTCGAGGGGCGGGTCGTGCTGGACGAAACGCTCGACCGGCTGGTCGAGTGGGAGGTCGACGAGGACGCGGTCGAGTTCGTCCGGACGACGACGGTCCGGGGTCCGGCCAAGGTGCCGGTCACCTACTAGCCGCGGCCTCGGCCAGCAGGCCGTCGATCACACCCGGGTCGTCGCCCCGCCGCACCGCGATCCCGTACAGCACCGTGGCGATGCGGGCCTGGAACGACGGCCGGCCGGTGGCGGCCACGTCGTCGAGCAGCCGGCGCAGGTGCGGTAGCGCGTCCGGGCCCCGGGCATCCGCCACCTCGCGGAACGCCTCGGCGGAGCTGCGGCCCTCGGCAGCGACCTCCCGCTCGCGGAGGACGCTGACGATCGTGCCGAGCGCGCACGCCGTGACCACCTCGTAGGCCTCGTTGGCCTCGGTCACCGAGAAGCCCTGGCGCACCAGCACGTCGAGGATCGCCTCGAGGTTGGTGGCGATCGCCTCGGCCCGGATGGCGCCCTCGAGGTACTGGGCCAGCAGGCCGGGCTGGGCGAGGAAGGCGTCCAAGTTGTACTCGGCCCACTCGTGGAGCCACATCGCCCAGTGCTGGCCGGTGTCGACCGGCAGCGGGACCCGGGCCGCCGAGTACTCGGCCGCCAGCCGCATGAGGTCGTCCTTGCTCGTCACGTGGTGGTAGAGGGCGGCGATCGACACCCCGAGGTCGTCGGCCACGTCACGCAGGGTGAGGCCCTCGAGGCCGCGGGCGAGGGCGGCCTCCGCGATCATCTGGCGGCTGATCCGGGCCGGGCGGCCGGCCCTCGACCGCTTCGCCGGCGGCGCCGGATCGGGACTCGCCATGCGGGCACCGTACCTGGTCACGGCCGGTGTGACGCGACGGCGATCTCTTGCTGCGGCGGTGCCGGTGTGGAATTGTCTACAACGACTAGGAAATTCGCCTGGGGGCCCGATGATCAGCTCGCTCGGCCAGTACTGCCTCAACGTCACCGACCTCGAGTCGTCGGTCGCGTTCTACACCGCGCTCGGCCTCGACAACACCAGCCGGACCGAGATCCCCCAGGCGTTCGAGGCGATCGTGGCGAACCCGGGCGGGGGGTCCAGGCTCCAGCTCGCCCAGCAGAAGGACCAGGACGGGCCGCTCGACCTCGGGACCGCGTTCTGGAAGCTGTACGTCAACACCCACGACGTGGCCGCCACCTTCGCCCGGGCCCGGGAGGCCGGGGCCACCGTGGAGGCGGCGCCCGAGCGCCTCGACCGCTGGCCGGTCACGATCGCGTTCGTGCGGGACCCGGACGGCTACCTGGTCGAGCTGGTGGAGCGGCACCCGTGGCCCGACGCGGCGCCCGGCTCGCCGTGGCTCGGCCAGTACTGCCTCAACGTGACCGACATCGAGACCACGCTGGCGTTCTACGAGCTGCTGGGGCTGACGTGCACGAGCCGCACCGAGATCCCCCACGCCCACGAGGCGATCGTCGAGAACCCCGAGGCGGGGGGGAAGCTGCAGCTGGCCCAGCAATTCGACCAGGACGGGCCGGTGCTCATGGGGTCGATGTGGAAGCTGTACGTCGACACCGACGACTGCGCCGGCCTGCACCAGCGCGCCGTGGACGCCGGCCACCCCTCGCTGGTGGCGCCGATGCGGCTCGACCGCTGGCCCGTCACGATCGCGTTCGTCGGCGACCCCGACGGCTACCAGGTCGAGTTCGTCCAGCGCCACGCCGGCTGACCGACCGAGCTACACGATCGTCACGCCGGTCCAACAGACCAGCGAGGCCGTCACGAGCCGAGCGCGAACTGCCGGAAGAACCGCCACGCCTCGGCGCTGGCGTCGATGTCCGTCGTGGTCGGGCCGACGATCTGGCCGATCGACCGGCTGAACTCGCTCCCGGGCCAGCTGTGGCCCCCGCCCTCGACGATGTAGAACTCGACCGGCGCGCCCTCCGGGCACTCGTAGGTCCGGACGATCACCTCGTCGCTGACCCGCTCGTCGGTGGCCGAGCCGACGTCGCAGCCGTCGATCTCGGCCCACTGGCGCACGGTCTCCGGGTAGCCGGCGCCGTCCAGGTCGGGCGGGAGCGTCGTCGTGGGCGCGGCCTCGGCCCCGCCCCCGCTCAGCGCGGCGGTAAGCACGCCGGTCCCGATGCCGCCGTTGAACAGCAGGATGGGGTCGGCGGTGCCGTGGACGGTGAGGACCGGCACGGGGCGGGACGGCTCGCATGGCTCTGGCCGGGTCAGGCCGGCGATGGGCGCCACCGCCGCCACCCGGTCGGCCATCGCGCAGGCGACGGCGGAGGTCATCATGGCCCCGTTGGACAGGCCGGTGGCGTAGACGCGGGAGGTGTCGATGCAGCGCGCGGCCTCGACCGTGTCGAGCAGGGCGGCGACGTAGACCAGGTCCGGGTTGGCGGGGTCGGTGCCCGTGTTCCAGTGCACCGGCTGGCCGGTGCCGTGGGGGAACACGGTGACGAAGCTCTCCTCGACCCCGAGCGGCCCGAGCTGGGTCATGCCGGCGTGGACGTCGGCCCCCTCGGCCAGCCCGTGGAAGTCGAGCACCAGGGGCAGCGGGTCGTCCCCGGCCTCGGTGGCCGGCGACGACAGCAGGTAGCGGCGAGAGACGCCGCCGGACTCGATCGACGACTCGACCAGGTCGGCCTGGGGCTGGGCTCCGGCGTCCTCGCAGCCGGCCGACGGCACGACCTCGGATCCGGCGGTGGTCGTCGGGCCCCCGCCCGCGCCCCCGTCTCCCTCGGCCCGGTCCCTGCTGTCGTCGCCGGAGCACCCGGCACCGAGCGCCAGCACGACCGCGGCGACGGCGGCCGCTCCCCTCCATCGGCGCATCGCTCCCCCCGTTGTTGAACCCAGGTCAACACTAAGGTCAGACGACGGTGAGGGTCACATCGATGTTGCTGCGGGTGGCGTTCGAGTAGGGGCAGACCTGGTGGGCGTCGGCGGCGAGGGACTCGGCGGTCTCCTTGTCGAGGGCGGGCACGTGGACGTCGAGCTCGACGGTCAGCCCGAAGCCGCCGTCCGGGAGCGCGCCGATGCCGACGCTGGCGGACACCTCGGAGCCGTCCACGTCGAGATCCCGGCGCTTGCCGACGACCTTGAGCGCCGAGTGGAAGCAGGCCGCGTAGCCCACGGCGAAGAGCTGCTCGGGATTGGTGGCCCCGCCGGGCCCGCCCATCTCCTTGGGGATGCGCAGGTCCAGGTCGAGCCGCCCGTCGTCGGTGGTGGCATGGCCGTTGCGGCCGTCCCCGGTCGCATGGGCGGTGGCGGTGTAGAGCACGTTCAGGCCGGCGGTCTCGGTCATCTCTTCCTCCGATCGCCCGCCCGGCCCAGGCTAGGGCGGCCGCGGCTCACAACGCCCGGTCGACGGGCGTTCCGCTGCCGTCGGACTAGGGGTCAGTCGGCTCCAGGCCCAGCTGGGCGCCCATCTCGACGAGCCCGAGCGCCCAGCCCAGGGCGCGGGACGCCCGCGGGCGAGCCCGCCACTGCGGCAGCAGCCGCTCGTCCAGCGCCCGGGCGATGGCGGCGGTGGCCGCCCGCCGGGCGTGACCCTGGCGCCGGTGGCGCGGGTCGGCGAGGACCGACAGGTGCGCGAGGCGTTGGGCCAGACCCGCTAGCCGCACGCCGCAGCGATCTCGCCATCGGCGGCGCGGGCCACGACGACCGGATCGGTGAGCTCGGCCACCCCGCTCTCGTCGAGGTCGTCCGGCGGCACGGCCCGGAACAAGCGTCCGAGCTCCACCGGCCCAGCATGGAGGGCGCGGGCCTGCCAACGCGGCCATCAGTCCCGGACGATGCGGCGGCCGGTGATGCGGTCCGGTTGGAGGCGCATCACGTGGCCCTTCTCGCCTCCCGCCCATGGCTCGACCGGCAGGCTCCGCACCCGCTCGTAGGCGGAAGCGTCGTAGCGCGTGACCTCGTCCAGACGACCGACGACGACCACGCTCCAGCCGGTGCGGTGGGCACGGTCGAAGTGGTCGACCTCGAACGCCACCTTGGACCGTGGGCCCTTCGCCAGCTTGGTGCCCGGGGCGGTGCGGAAGACCACCGCGTCGCCGTCCAGGACGTAGTTCACCGGGAACACGGCGGGCGTGCCGCCGCTCACGACCGCCAGGCGGCCGATCTCGTCGCCGGCCAGCAGGCGGCGGCACTGGTCGGGATCGATGATCTCGAGGCCCGTGCGCCCGTCCAGGAGCCGTCTCATCCCTTGACCTCCTCGCCGGGCACGACGACGACCGGGCACGGCGCGTGCCGGGCAACGTGGTCGGACACCGAGCCGAGCAGGAGGCGGCCGAAGCCACCGAGCCCGCGCCGGCCCACGACCAGCAGGTCCGCGGCCTTGGCCGCGTCGAGCAGGGACGAGGCCGCGCCCCCGGTCGCGACCGTGCGCTCCACGGCCGGGGGCGCGGCGCCCGCGGCCTCGGTGGCCCGCTCGACCATCTCCCGCAGGAGCCGCTCGCCCGCGTCCTCGACCGCGGCGGCCTCGAAGCCCGCCACCCCCGCGACGGGCCCGTACAGCACCGGCGGCTCCCAGGCGTGGATCACCTCCACGACGGCGCCACGGGCGGCGCCCTCCGTGATCGCCCAGGTGAGGGCGGCGGCCGAGCTCGGCGAGCCGTCCACGCCCACGATGACCCGGCCGGCCCCGGACCCGTCCCCACCGCCCTCGGCCGGCCGGATCACCGCCAGCGGGACCCGGGCGTGGTGCAGGACCTGCTGGCTGACCGAGCCGAGCAGCAGGCCCCGGAAGCCGCCGAGACCGCGGGCCCCGACCGCGACCAGCGCGGCGCCCTCCGACGCGTCGAGCAGGGCGGGGACCGGCAGGTCGCACACGACCCGACGCGTCACCCGGCTCGCGGCCTCGGCCCCGAGGGCGGCCTCGACGAACGCGGCCAGGGCCGCGCCGGCGTCGGCGTCGCCGTAGTGCGGGTCGAACCGCCGGCTGCCGTCCGCGTGGACCTGGGAGAACAGGTCCCACGCCAGAAGCGCGACGACCTCCTGGTGCTTCACCTCGGCCTCGCCGAGGGCCCAGCGCAGGGCCGCGCCGCTCTGCTCGGAGCCGTCGACTCCGACGACGATCTCTGCCATGCCTCCACCGTGCCCGCGCCGGCGGCGCCGCGCCAGGGCCGAAGGACCCGGCGATGTCGTGGCCGAGCGCCCTGCCGCCGGTCCGGGGCGCGGGCGCACGCTCGGGGCATGCGAGCACTCGTGACCTACGGATCCAAGCGGGGCGGCACCGCCGGCCTCGCCGGCATGCTGGCCACGGCCCTACGTGACCGGGGCATGACGGTCGACCTCGCGCCCGCCGCAGAGGTCGGGCCGCTCGGCCCTTACGACCTGGTCGTGGTGGGCGGCGCCCTGTACGCCGGGCGCTGGCACCGCGACGCACGGCGGTTCGTGCGCCGCCACCGCGCCGAGCTGCGGCAACGGCCGGTGTGGCTGTTCAGCAGCGGCCCTCTCGGCGACGACCAGCAGTCGCCCGACATCCCGCCGGCACGCGGCGTGGCGGCGCTGGCCCGGCGCATCGGCGCCCGCGGCCACACGACGTTCGGCGGCGCTCTGGCCCCCGACGCGCAGGGCGCGATGGCGCACGCCATCGCGGCCCGCATGGCCGGCGACTGGCGCGACCCCGCCGCGGTGGACCGGTTCGCGGGCGAGATCGTGCACGACCTGGCCGTGTCCCGGACGTAGGACCAAGGTCCCCTCCGCGCGGAGCCGGACGGCCCTGTGCGCCCGGGCGGGCGCGGCCCATCGTCGGGGTCGACACTGCGCACGAGGAATGGAGCACGCCGTGCTGACCACCGACCCGACATCCGCTCTACCGGACCGACCGGCCGCACCGGCGAGCCCACCGCCGGCCGAGGAACGCGGCTGGGGCGCGGGCGCCGCCGCCGTCGTCGTGGCCGTCCTCGCGCTGGTGCTGGCCACTGTCGCCGTCGTCTTCCGCGGCGACGACGGCGCGGGCGACCGCGGTGGGGGCGCTGTCGCGGCCACGGTCGACCTCAGCGAGTTCGCCCTGTCCCCGGCGTCGGTCACCGTCCCGGCCGGCGGCTCGCTGGCGGTCACGAACTCGGGGTCGACGCCCCACAACCTGTCGGTCTCCGGCGCCGACATCGCCACGACCGACCTGTCCGCCGGCGACAGCGAGACGCTGGACCTGAGCGGCCTGGCCCCCGGCACCTACGACCTGCTGTGCACGATCCCGGGCCACGCCGACTCCGGCATGACCGGCACGCTGACCGTGACCGGCGAGGGCGCGGCCGCGCCGGCCGCCGGCGACGCCGCGGCGGGTGGCGCCCACGCCGGCCACGACATGTCGGGCGGCGACTACGCGGCCATGTCCACGGCCATGGACGAGTCGATGGCGGCCTACCCCGCGGCCACGGACGGGGTGGGCAACCAGGTGCTGGAGCCGACCATCGGGGAGGGCGGGATCAAGGAGTTCGAGCTCACCGCGGCGATCACCCCGTGGGAGGTCGAGCCGGGGAAGGTCGTCGACGCCTGGACCTACAACGGCGCGGTCCCCGGCCCCCGGATCAACCTCGACGTGGGCGACCGGGTGCGGATCGTGCTGCACAACGACCTCCCGATGGCGACGGACCTCCACCTCCACGGCCTCAACGTGGACAACGGCATGGACGGCGTCGCCCCACTGACCCAGCAGTCGATCCAGCCGGGCGAGTCCTTCACGTACGAGTTCACGGCCGGCGAGTCCGCCGTCGCCATGTTCCACGCCCACCACCACGGCCAGCTCCAGGTCCCCAACGGGATGCTCGGCACGATCCTCGTCGGGCGCCTACCGCTGCCCGCGGGCCGGACCGTGGGCGGGCACCCCATCCCCGCCGACCTGGCCGTCAGCCAGGAGCTGCCGCTCGTGCTCAACGACAGCGGCGTCATCGGCTACTCCCTCAACGGCAAGAGCTTCCCGGCCACGGCGCCGATCACGGCCACCCGGGGCGACTGGATCCTGGTCCACTACGTGAACGAGGGCAGCCAGATCCACCCGATGCACCTGCACCAGTTCGACCAGGTGGTCGTGGCCAAGGACGGGTTCCCGCTCGACCACCCCTACGTCGCCGACACGGTGAACGTGGCGCCCGGGGAGCGGTACTCGGTGCTGGTCCACCTGAACGACCCCGGGACCTGGGTCTGGCACTGCCACATCCTCAACCACGTGGAGCGGGACACCGGGATGTTCGGGATGGTCACCGCCATCGTGGTGTCGTGAGATCGCAGGGCTGCCGCTCGGGTCGCCGGCGGTGGCCCTGCCGTACCATCGCTCGGCGATGAGCGAGCTCGCCGGGCCCGACCGGTTGCGCCAGTTGCTCGACGCGGTCCTGACCGTCGGCAGCGACCTCGACCTGCCCGCCGTGCTCGAGCGGATCACCCAGGCCGCGGTCGACCTGGTCGACGCCCGCTACGGCGCTCTCGGCGTGCTCGATCCGAGCCGCACCCGCCTGTCCGAGTTCATCACCGTCGGCGTGGACCGGGACACCCGCACCGCCATCGGGTCGCTGCCCGAGGGCCACGGCATCCTCGGCCTGCTGATCGTCGACGCCCGACCCCTGCGGCTTCCCGACCTGCGGCGCCACCCCGACAGCTTCGGGTTCCCGCCCCACCACCCGACGATGCGGTCGTTCCTCGGCGTGCCGATCCTCGTGCGCGACGAGGTCTTCGGGAACCTCTACCTGACCGACAAGACGTCGGCCGACGAGTTCGGCGACGTCGACGAGGAGCTGGTCGTAGGCCTGGCGACCGCGGCCGGGATCGCCATCGACAACGCCCGCCTGCACGCGCGGGTGCAGGAGCTGGCACTCGTCGACGAGCGGGCCCGCATCGCCCGCGACCTGCACGACACGGTCATCCAGCGGCTGTTCGCCACCGGCCTGTCGCTCCAGGGGGCCGCGGCGCTCGTCCGCTCCGACCCGGCGGCGGCGGCCACCCGGGTCGAGGCCGCGGTCGACGACCTCGACAGCACGGTGAAGCAGATCCGCTCCACGATCTTCGCCCTCGAGACCCCCGGCCCGGGCCCGGCCGTCACCGGCATCCGGCGCCGGGTCCTCGACCTCGTGGAAGAGGTCTCGCCCGCGCTCGGCACCGAGCCCACGGTCCTGTTCGAGGGCCCGGTCGACACGGCGACGCCGGACGACCTGGTCGGCGACGTCCTCGCCACCCTGCGGGAGGCGCTCAGCAACGTCGCCCGCCACGCGGAGGCCGACCAGGTCGAGGTGCGGCTGGGGGTGGGCGGCGGGGCGCTGGCGCTGCGGGTGGCCGACGACGGCGTCGGGCCGCCCGGCCCGGGGGCGCGGCGCGGCCGCGGGCTCGACAACATGGCGGCCCGCGCCGGGCGGCGGGGCGGCTCGCTCGACCTGGCCGCCGGCTCGCCACGGGGCACCGTGCTGACCTGGCGGGTCCCCCTCGGCTGACCGCGTTCCCCGTGGCCGGTCAGCCGGGACGCGTGCCCCGGCGGTCGGCCATGCGGGCGCCGTAGACGGCGGCCTCCGTGCGGCGGTGCATCCCCAGCTTCGTGAGCAGGTTGGACACGTAGTTCTTGACCGTTTTCTCGGCCAGGAACATGCGCTCGCCGATCTGCCGGTTGGTGAGCCCCTCGGCCAGCAGGTCGAGCAGCCGTCGCTCCTGGTCGGTCAGGTGGACGCCGCCCTCGTCCTCGTCCGGTCCCCCGCGGACCCGCTCCAGCACGCGGGCGGTGACGCGCGGGTCCAGCAGCGACTGGCCGGCGGCCACCCGGCGCACGCCGTCGATCAGGTCGCTTCCGCGCACCTGCTTGAGCACGTAGCCCGACGCCCCCGCCATGATCGAGTCGAACAGCGCCTCGTCATCGGCGAACGACGTGAGCATGAGGCACTGGACCTCGGGGTGGCGCGAGCGGATCTCCCGGCACACCTCGACCCCGTTGCCGTCGGGCAGCCGCACGTCGAGCACCGCCACGTCGGGCCTCACCGCGGGGATCCGGCGCAACGCCTCGTCGGCCGTGCCGGCCTCGCCGGCGACGACCAGGTCGTCGCCGCCGCTCTCCAGCAACTCGCGCACCCCTCGCCGCACGACCTCATGGTCGTCCAGCAGGAACACCCGGATGGTCACCGTGGCCTCGCTTCCGTCGGTCCGCCGCCTCACCACCATCGTGCCGCGTCCACGGCCCCGAGCGACAGGGCCGAAAGACCCCGAAGGGCCCTCGACCGCGGGACCTTCGGCCCTGGGGCGCCCCCGGGCGGGTCCGTACGTTCGAGGCAGGCGGATCGCCTGATCCGCACAGAACACGGGAGGCCTCGAGATGAGTGTTGTGACCGAAGAGCGCCCCGCCCCCGTCGCCACGATCCCGCAGGACCGCGAGGTCGTCCGGCTGCGCCGGCGGACCCTCGACAAGTTGCTGATCGGCACCGGCGCGGTCGCCGCGGTGGTCTTCGCCGCCGCCGGCGGGCTGCTGATGTGGGGCTCCGACTTCGCCGAGGACTACGTCCACGACGAGCTCGCCTCGCAGAACGTCGTGTTCCCCGACGCGGACAGCCTCCGCGAAGAGGGCCGCGACGACCTCGTCAAGTACGCCGACGAGCAGGTCACGACCGGCACCGAGGCCGAGGCCTACGCCGGCTACATCGCCGGACACATGGAGGGCATCGCCGACGGCAAGACGTACTCGGAGATCGACGACCGGGGCGCCGCCCAGGCCGTGGTCGAGGCCCGGGAGAACGGGGCCACCGAGGCCGAGGTGGCCGAGCTGCAGGCCACCGCCAACGAGCTCAAGGCCCAGCGGGACAGCCTGTTCCGGGGCGAGACCCTCCGCGGCCTGCTCCTGACCAGCTACGCCTGGGCCACGATCGGGATGATCGCCGGCATCGCCGCCTGGGTCGCCTTCGCCGGCGCCGCCCTGCTGGTCCTGCTGGTCATCGCCGGACTGGTCCACCTGCGCCACACGCCCCGCTGACACGGGCACGATCCACGGGCGAGATGATCGCCGGGCTCCGGCCCGGCGATCGCTCGCGAGAGGAGATCGCATGGAGCTCGACCGCAACGGCCTCGAGGTTCTCGACCGGGAGGAGAGCCTGCGCCTGCTCGGGACCGCGGTCCTGGGTCGCATCGCCGTCACCAGCGCGGCGCTGCCGCTGGTGCTGCCGGTGAACTTCCGCTTCGACGGCCGCCAGGTGCTCATCCGCACCAGCCCGGGCACCAAGCTGGACGCGGCCACCGACCACGCGGTGGTCGCCTTCGAGGTCGACGAGATCGACCCGGCGACCGAGTCCGGGTGGAGCGTGGTGGTGACCGGCATCGCCCGCGAGCTGACCGATCCGGCCGCCCTCGCCTCGCTCGTCCGCGGCCCGCTCACCCGCTGGGCCACGGGCCACGCCGGCCGCGTCGTGGCGATCTCGGTCGACCTGGTCTCGGGCCGCAGGATCAGTCCCCGATCCGGTGCGTGAGTGGCACTCGAGGCCTGTCCGGCCCCGTCCCGACGCCGCGGCGATGCACCCGCAGGACGTCGCACATGTGTCGGGCGCGCCAGACGCCACACTTTCCACGAGGACGGAGGTGTCCCATGGCACGAACCGGATCGGGCAAGAGGCAGCTCGAGGCGGAGCTCGACGCGCTGATGTCGTCGCTCGACCTGACCGAGCGCGAGCGGCAGTACATGGACGACCGCTGGCGGCCTCAGGTGCTGGTTGCGCAGCGGCGCGTCGACTCGAATCGGCAGTGGTACTACGGCTGGCGGGTGCCGACGGTGGTCGGCGCCCTGCTCCTCCCGGCGCTGGCGAGCCCCACCGTGGCGGCGTCCTGGGCGCGGTGGACCGCGTTCGGGGTCAGCCTGGTCGTGGCCGTGTGCACTGCGCTCGAGAGTACGTTCCGGTTCGGCAATCGCTGGCGCCTGTACCGCCGGCTGCTCCTGGAGCTGCGGGCGGAGGGCTGGGCCTACGCGTACAAGCGGAAGCCGTACGCGTCCGGTGGGGGCTTCGCGCTGTTCGTCGAACGGAGCGAGGACGCGCTGCGCCGTTACGGCGAGGCGTACGTGGCGGAGGTCCTCGTCCTCGGCCCGGCCGAGCCGGTTTCGCCGCAGCCGGAGCCGACCACGTCCTAGCTCAGCCCGTGCGTCGCCGGGTGAGCGCCCTGTGAGACTCGTCGCGATGACCGACCTGGTGCTGCGCGACGTGGTCGTCGACGGGCTGCCCGTGGACGTGCGGACCAGCGGCGGGGTGATCGCGGCGATCGGCCCGGGCCTGGCAGCGCGGGCCGGGGACGAGGAGGTCGGCGGGCGCGGCGGGGCGGTGATCCCGGGGCTGCACGACCACCACATCCACCTGCTGGCCCTGGCCGCGGCGGCGCGGTCGCCCCTCGTCGGCCCGCCGGCCGTCGGCGACGCGGCGGGGCTGGCGGCGGGCCTGGCCCGGGCCGCGGCAGCGGTCGGGCCCGGCGAGTGGGTCCGGGCGATCGGCTACCACGAGTCCGTGGCGGGGCCGCTCGACCGGTGGCGGCTCGACGCGATCGTGGCGGACCGTCCCGTCCGGGTGCAGCACCGGTCGGGCGCGGCCTGGGTGCTCAACTCGCTCGGACTGGAACGGGTGGGCGCGGACGGAACCGTCGAGGGGGTCGAGCTCGGGGACGCCGGCACCCCGACCGGGCGGCTGATCGGCCTCGACGGCTGGCTGCGGGACAGGCTGCCGGCGCCGCCCCCGCCCGACCTGGCGGCCGTCGGGCGGCGACTCGCCCGCTACGGGGTCACCGGGGTCACCGACGCCACGCCGGTCGGCGCGTTGGACGACCTGGCGCCGATCGCGGCGGCCGCGGCGGCGGGCGAGCTTCCGCAGCGGGTGACCGTGACCGGCGGGCCGCGGCTGGCGGCGGCGGAGATGCCGCCGCCGCTCGGCCGCGGGCCGGTGAAGCTCATGGTGGCCGACTACGCGTTGCCGGCGCCCGACGACCTGGCGGGGTGGATGCGGCGGGCCCACGACGCGGATCGGGCCGTCGCCGTGCACTGCGTGACCCGGGCCGGCCTGGCGCTGGCGCTGGCGGCCTGGGACGACGCCGGCACCCGGGCGGGCGACCGCATCGAGCACGGGTCGGTCGTCCCACCCGACCTGCGGGCGGTCGTGGCCGAGCTGGAGCTGGTCGTCGTGACCCAGCCGAACTTCGTGCGGGAGCGCGGCGACCGCTACCGGGTCGAGGTCGAGGCCGACGACGTGCCGCACCTCTACCCGTGCCGGACCCTGCTGGAGGCGGGCATCCCGGTCGGCGGCGGCACCGACGCCCCGTTCGGGCACCCGGACCCGTGGCGGGCGATCGCCGCCGCAATCGACCGCCGGACGGCGGACGGCGCCATCCTGGGCCCGGACGAGGCCGTGCCGCCCGAGCGGGCGCTGGCGCTGTTCCTCTCCCCGCCCGGCGCCCCGGGCGGCACCCCCCGCCGGGTCGACGTCGGCGCCCCCGCTGACCTGTGTCTGCTCGACGGGCCGCTGGACGAGATCCTGGCGGAGCCGTCGGCCGACCACGTGAGCGCCACGGTCATCGGCGGCGCAGTCGTCGCCGCACGCTGAGCAGGGTCCTGTCGGTGTGCTCGCCCAGGGTCGGGGCCGGGCCTGGCCGCGGGGGTGCGACGGGCGGCGGGGCCGCGGTGCCGGGCGGGACCGGGAGCGTCGGTCCTGCGAGATGCGCCGCGACGCCCGCCATGGCCACGTCCAGGAGCCAGCGGCCGCCGGCGGCCAGGGCGTCGAGGCAGGCGGCGGCCGCCACCAGGCCCGTGGCGGGGTCGGCAATGGCATCGGCGCAGAAGTAGGGCCGGTCTACCTCCCAGACGACGAGCCCGCCCGCGACCGCAGCGTCGTCGCCGAACGCCACCCGGTCCGCGTCGGGCGGCGTGCGCCCGTGGCCCGTGATCGACACCCACACGCGGACGCCCGCGGTCGCAGGATCGATGCCCAGGTGGGCGAGTGCCCGGGGGCGCGAGCCCTCGATCACGACGTCGGCGGCGGCGATCAGCGAGGCCAGGTCGTCCCGGCCGCGGGGGGCGGCGAGGTCGAGCGCCACCGACCGCTTCCCCGCGTTGAGCAGGTCGAAGAACGCCTCCGGCCCCCGCCGCGCCCCGTCGGGCCGGCGGACCGACTCGACCTTGACCACCCTGGCTCCCGCCCGCGCCAGCAGCGACCCGCACAGCGGTCCGGCCCACAGCGACGCCAACTCGACGACCAGCAGGTCGGCGGAGCCGGCGGGGCGAGCGTCGCCGAGCAGCGTCGCCCGGCAGGGCAGTGGGGCCAGCGGCTCCGGCGCGCGCGGGGCAGGCGGCGGGTCCTCGGGCAGCGCGGCGATCGGCAGCCCCAGCAGCACGCCCCGATCGACCAGGTCGTCGGTCGAGGCGCGGGCGACCGCATCCCGGACGACCGGCCACGGGTCAGCAGGCGGGAGACCCGTGCCCAGCCAGGCCGGGATCAGCTCGACGTCGTCGGGCCGGGCCAGGGAGACCGCCAGCCAGCCGTTTGCCGTGGGGAGCAGGCGGGTGCCGCCGCCGCAGCTCACCTGGCCCCTGCGCGTCAGGCCGGCGATGGCCGCCCGCGCCGTGAGGACGGCGAGCGGGTCGACCGCCACCCACCGGCCGAGGATGGCCGCAGCGTCCGCCAGCCGGGGGACCAGCGGGGCCGGGGGGCCGAGCGGTGGCCCGCCGGGCGGCCCCGTGAGGTACATGGCGCCGCGGCTCGCCCAGGCACTCACCGCGTCGGTCACGCCGGGCATGATGGCGCGCACCGATGGACCGGCACGACCTCACGCCCGATCAGCTCCTCGACCTGCTGGCGCGACCCACCGCCGCCGAGGACGTCGCCACGACCCGCGGCGCGCTGCTCGTCGTCGAGGGGGACGCCGGCGCAGCGCCGACGCCCGATCGCCTGGCCCGGGTGGCCGGCCTCCCCGCGGTGATCGTGCGAGTGTCCGACGCCGACCGCCCGGACGACGACCCGATGGCGGACGTGGTCGACGTCGTGGTCCCGCCCGGCGACGACGACCTGGCCGCCATCGAGGCCACCGTCGGCTCGACGCCGCTCGCCGCCACCGCGCTCGCCCTGCTGCTGCGGGCCGGCCCCGCCGGGTCCGTGGAGGCCGGCTTGGTCGCCGAGTCCGCCGTGTATTCGACCTTGCAGGCCGGTCCCGAGTTCGCCGCCTGGCGGGCGCGACGCCCCGTCGTCGAGCGACCCGCACCCGACACGCCCGTGGTCGACGTCGAGCGACACGGCACGCGGCTCGACGTCGTCCTCGACCGGCCCGAGGTCCGCAACGCGCTCGACGCCCGGCTGCGGGACGAGCTGTGCGAGGCGCTGACGCTCGCCGTCGTCGATCCCGCCATCACGGAGGTCCACCTGCGGGGCAACGGCCCGAGCTTCTGCGCGGGCGGCGACCTCGACGAGTTCGGCTCGCTCCCCGACCCGGCCACCGCCCACCTCGTCCGGCTGACCCGCAGCCCGGCCCGGCTGCTGGCCGCCCTGGCCCCCCGCGTCACCGCCCACCTCCACGGGGCATGCATGGGCTCGGGCATCGAGCTGCCGGCATTCGCGCGACGCGTCGTCGCCCACCCGGACACCGTCGTCGGCCTGCCCGAGCTCGGCCTCGGCCTGATCCCCGGGGCGGGCGGGACCGTGAGCCTGCCCGCCCGCATCGGGCGTCACCGCACGGCGCTGCTGGCGCTCACGGCGCGGCCCGTCGATGCCCCCACGGCCCACGCCTGGGGGCTCGTGGACGGGATCGGGTCAGGCCCGGTGGTAGTCGTAGAAGCCGCGCCCGGTCTTGCGGCCGAGCAGGCCGGCGTCGACCATCCGTGAGAGCAGCGGCGGCGGCGCGTACAGCGGCTCCTTGAACTCCTCGTACAGCGACTCGGCCACCGCCATGGTCGTGTCGAGGCCGATGAGGTCGGCCAGGTGCAGCGGCCCCATCGGGTGGGCGCACCCCTCGACCATGCCGGCGTCGATGTCCTCGGCCGTGGCAAAGCCCGACTCCAGCATGCGGATCGCCGACAGCAGGTACGGGATGAGCAGGGCGTTGACCACGAAGCCCGCCCGGTCCTGCGAGCGGATCACCCGCTTGCCCAGCGCGTCGACGGCGAACCGCTGCGAGCGGTCGATCGTCGTCTCCGAGGTGAGCAGTGACGGCACGAGCTCGACGAGGGCGAGCACGGGCACCGGGTTGAAGAAGTGCAGGCCGACGACGGTCTCGGGCCGCTGGGTGGCCATGGCCAGCTTCATGATCGGGATCGACGAGGTGTTCGACGCCAGCACGGCGTCGCCGGCCTCGACGATCTTGTCCAGCGCCTCGAACACGGCGACCTTGGCCGCCTCGTCCTCGACGACGGCCTCGATCACGAGCTCGCGGTCGGACAGCGCGTCGCGGTCGTGGCTCACCTGGATGCGGCCCAGCGCGGCGGCCCGGTCGTCCTCGGTGAGCTTGCCGCGGTTGACCGCAGTGGCGAGGGACTTCTCGATGCGGGCCAGGCCCCGCTCGGCGGCGGCGGCGTCGACCTCGACGACGGTCACGTCCCGGCCCGACCGGGCGGCGACCTCGGCGATGCCGGAGCCCATCAGGCCGCAGCCGACGACGCCGACACGGGTGGGGAGCGGGGTATCGGTCACCCGAACGATCGTAGTTGGACGTTCAGCTATCTCAAGACTGGCAGTGTCACGAGGTGACCACCGGGAGGCTCTCCCAGCCCCGCACCGTCGAGGTCCGGGCCTGGACGGCGTTGTCCGCGTCGACCTCCCACTCGGGGAATCGCTGCAGCACCTCGTCGAGCGCGACCCGCCCCTCCAGCCGGGCCAGCGCCGCGCCCAGGCAGAAGTGGGTGCCGTAGCCGAACGACAGGTGGTGGTCGATCTTGCGGTGGATGTCGAAGCTCTCGCCGTCCGGGAAGTGGCGCTCGTCGCGGTTGGCCGAGGCGTTGAGCAGCAGGATGGCGCTCCCCTCGGGCACCGTCCGACCGTGGTGCTCGACGTCGGTCATGACGTAGCGGGCCTGGACGGGCGACGGCGGCTCGTACCGCAGCAGCTCCTCGATGGCGTTCGGCACCAGGCTGCGGTCCTCGACCAGCTCGCGCCGCTGGTCGGGGTGCTCGGCCAGCACCTTGCCGGTCCAGCCGATGAGCCGGGTGGTGGTCTCGTTGCCGGCGGCGGCGATCAGGTTGACGTAGGCGAGCACCTCCTCGCGAGTGAGGCGGCGCTGCACCCCCTCGACGTCGGTGTACTCGGCCTGCAGCAACTCGGTCATGAGGTCGTCCGAGGGATGGTCGGCCCGCCAGTCGATGTACTCGGCGAACAGGTCGGACTGGCCGCGCGCCCGCATGGCGTCGAAGTCGGGCATCGTGCCCTCCTCCAGCCGCAGGCCATCGTCGATGCGGTCGCGCAGCGCCTCCTGGTCCTGCTCGGGGATGCCGAGCAGCATGCCGATCGTCCGCATCGGCATCTGGGCGCCGAGGTCGTGGATGAAGTCGAACCCGCCGCTGCCCACGAGCGGGTCGAGGCTGCGGGCGCAGAACTCGCGCACCTTGGGCTCGATGGCGTTCATCTTGCGAGGGGTGAACACCCGCGACAGCAGGCCGCGGTGGAGGTCGTGGTTGGGCGGGTCCTCGAAGATGATCGACCCCGGTGGGATCTCCATGCCGCTCTTGATGAGCTCCAGCACCGAGCCCTTGGCCGAGCTGTAGGTCCGCCAGTCGACCAGCGCCCGCTCGACGTCGTCGAACCGGCTGACCGCGTAGAAGTCGTAGCGCTCGTTGTAGTAGAGGGGCTGCTCGTCCCGCAGCCGCTTCCAGATCGGGTAGGGGTCCGCGTCGATCTCGAAGTCGTACGGGTCGTAGTAGACGTCGGGCTCGGTTGCGGTCATCGGTCTCTCCCCTCGCTGAGATCGGTCGCCGGTGCCACGGAGATGGCCTTGACCCCCAGGTACTCGTCCAAGCCCTCGCGGCCGAGCTCACGGCCGACGCCGCTCGCCTTGACGCCGCTGAAGGGCGCCGCCGGATCGATGCTGTAGGGCTGGTTGACGCCGAACGTACCCGTGCGGACCCGCCGGGCGACCTCCATCCCGCGGTCGAGATCCGCCGTCCACACCGACCCGGAGAGCCCGTAGTCGGACTCGTCGGCGAGCCGGACGGCATCGTCGTCGCCAGCGTACGGGACCACCGTGAGCATGGGCCCGAAGATCTCTTCCTGGCCGGCCGTCGCGGCCTGCCCGATCACGGCCTCTGTGTGGGGCGATATCACGTCGATGCGTGCGTCGGTGCTGGGTGCTACCCACTCGCCGCCGATGAACAGGCGCCCGTCGTGGCCCACGGCCCCTCCTTCCGGACTTCGCACTACCAGAGCTTGGAAGTTACATTACACTCTGACAAGAAGGATGTTCTCACGTGGTTCCCGTCATGATCCGCCGAGGAGGGTCGCCATGCGCATCGGGGTGATGGTCGGCCCGGAGCGGGGTCGCTACCAGACCAAGGTCGACCGGCTGCGCGCCGACGCCCGCTGGGCCGAGGAGGCCGGGCTGGCCTCGGTCTGGATCCCGCAGATCCCCGACGAGTTCGACGCCCTGACCGCGGCGGCACTGGTCGGCGATTCGACGTCCAGTATCGAGATCGGCACGGCCGTCGTCCCGGTCCAGCCCCGCCACCCCGTCGCGCTGGCCCAACAGGCGCTGTCGGTCCAGGCCGTGTGCGGCGGGCGGCTGGCTCTCGGGCTCGGCGTCTCCCACCACTGGGTCATCGAGGACATGCTCGGGCTGGACTACGAACGTCCGGTGGCCACGATGCGCGCCCACCTCGACGTGCTCGACAGGGCGCTGGCCGGGCCCGGAACCGTCGACGTCGAGAACGACCTGTTCCGCGTCCACAACCCGCTCGACATCACCGACGTCGCCCCCACCCCGGTGCTGCTGGCGGCCCTCGGGCCCCAGATGCTGCGCCTGGCCGGCGAGCGGGCCGACGGCACGATCCTGTGGCTGGCCGACGAGCGGGCGGTCGCCACCCACATCGTCCCCCGCATCGTCACCGCCGCCGAGGCCGCGGGCCGGCCGGCACCCCGGGTCGTCGCCGGCGTCCCGGTGTGCCTGTGCGGCGACGACGAGGTCGAGGCCGCCGTTGCCCGCACCAACCGCATCCTGTCCGAGGCCGAGGTGTCGCCGAATTACCAGCGCCTCCTCGACCACGGCGACGCCCGCAACGTCGGCGACATCCTCGCCGCCGGCAGCGAGACCGCGATCGAGAAGCGCCTCCGGGCCTTCGCCGACGCCGGCGTCACCGACCTGTCCGTCCGGGTCGTCCCGCTCGGCGCCGACCGCGACGCGCTGATCGCCTCGTCCCGCCGCACCCGCGATCTGCTGTCCTCACTGGCCACGTCGCTCTGAGCCGTCCCCTCTCGCAACAGGAGAACGCCCCCATGACAGACACGCTCGACATCCCGGTGTTCGACGCCGACAACCACCTGTACGAGACGCGGGAGGCGCTCACCAAGTTCCTGCCCGAGCGGTACAAGCACGCCATCGACTACGTGGACGTGCGGGGGCGGACCAAGATCGTGGTCCGGGGCAGGATCAGCGAGTACATCCCCAACCCGACCTTCGACGTCGTCGCCCGGCCCGGGGCCCAGGAGGACTACTTCCGCCACGGCAACCCGGAGGGCAAGAGCCGCCGGGAGATCTTCGGCGAGCCGATGCGGGCGATCCCGGCCTTCCGCGAGCCCGCCCCCCGCATCGAGCTCATGGACGAGCAGGGCCTCGACCGGGCGCTCATGTTCCCGACCCTGGCCAGCCTGGTGGAGGAGCGGATGAAGGACGACCCGGAACTCACCCACGCCGCCATCCACGCCCTCAACCAGTGGATCCACGAGACCTGGACGTTCGACTACGAGGGCCGCATCTTCAGCACACCGGTGATCACGCTGCCGATCGTGGAGCGGGCCATCGAGGAGCTGGAGTGGGTGGTCGAGCGGGGCGCCCGCGTCGTGCTCATCCGGCCGGCCCCGGTGCCCGGCTACCGCGGCTCGCGGTCCTTCGGCCTGCCCGAGTTCGACCCGTTCTGGGAGAAGGTGGTCGAGCACGACGTGCTGGTGGCCATGCACTCCTCGGACAGCGGCTACGACCGCTACACGAACGACTGGATGGGCAACGACAGCGAGATGCTGCCGTTCCAGCCCCAGGCGTTCCGGATGCTGTCCTCCTGGCGGCCGGTCGAGGACGCCGTGTCCGCCCTCATCTGCCACGGCGCGCTGTCCCGGTTCCCCGACCTCAAGGTCGCGGTCATCGAAAACGGCAGCAGCTGGGTCGAGCCGCTGCTGCGCAACCTGGCCGACGTCTACAAGAAGATGCCGCAGGACTTCCTCGAGGACCCGGTCACGGTGTTCAAGCGCAACATCCACGTCAGCCCGTTCTGGGAGGAGGACCTGCCGGCGCTGGCCGACCTGATCGGCGAGGACCGCGTGCTGTTCGGGTCGGACTTCCCGCACCCCGAGGGCCTGGCCGAACCGGCCAGCTACGTCAAGGAGCTGGCGGGTGCCCCCGAGGAGACCGTGCGCAAGATCATGGGCGGTAACCTCGCCCGCCTGATGAACGTCGAGGACGCGGTTCTCAGGTGAGCTCGGCGAGGTGGCGGAGCATCCCGGCGATGGCCGCGGCCGCCGCCGAGCGCTTCGGTGGCCGGCCGGCCGTCGTCGACGGCGGCACCCGGCTCAGCTACGCCGACCTCGACGACCGGTCCCGCAGGTTCGGCGCCGCCCTGGTCGCCTCGGGCGTCGAGCCCGGCGAGCGGGTCGCACTGTGGGCGCCGAACAGCGCCGAGTGGATCGTGGCCGTGCTCGGGCTGCTGCGGGCCGGCGCGGTGCTCGTGCCGGTCAACACCCGGTTCAAGGGCACCGAGGCGGCCGACATCCTGGCCCGCAGCCGGGCCCGGGCGCTCGTCACCGTCACGGACTTCCGCGGCACCGACTACCTGGCCCTGCTGGAGGCCGCGGGGGCGGAGCTCCCGGACCTCACCACCGTCGTGGTGGCCCGGGGCAAGGCCCCGGCCGGCGCCGAGCCGTGGGACGGGTTCCTGGCCCGGGCAACCGTCGAGGCCCGGGCCGACCTCGACGGGCGCAGCGCCGACATCAGCACCGACTATCCGTCGGACGTGCTCTTCACCTCCGGGACCACGGGCCAGCCCAAGGGCGTCGTCATGACCCACGGCCGCACCCTCGGCGTGGCCACCGACTGGGTGGCGATGACCGGGCTCGTTTCCGACGACCGCTACCTGATGGTCAACCCGTACTTCCACATGTTCGGGCTGAAGGCCGGGATCCTCGCCTCGATCGTGGCCGGCGCCACGATGCTGCCCGAGCCGGTGTTCGACGTGGACCGGGTGCTGGCGCGGGTGGAGGCCGAGCGGATCACCGTGCTGCCCGGGGCGCCGACGATCTACCAGTCGATCCTCGACCACCCCGATCGCGGGCGCCACGACCTGTCGACCCTACGGGTGGCAGTCACCGGCGCCGCCGACATCCCGGTCCAGCTGATCGGGCGGATCCGGGCCGAGCTACCGTTCTCCGTCGTCGTCACCGGCTACGGCCTCACCGAGGCGGGCACGGCCAGCGCCACATCGCCCGAGGACGACCCCGAGACCGTCGCCACCACCGTGGGCCGGCCTCGGCCCGGGTTCGAGATCCGGATCGCCGACGGCAACGAGGACGTCGCGACCGGGGGGACGGGCGAGGTCGTCCTGCGGGGACCGACCGTGATGGCCGGCTACCTCGACGACCCCGAGGCGACCGCCGCGACCCTGTCGGCCGACGGCTGGCTGCGGACCGGCGACCTCGGCGTGCTCGACGAGCGCGGCTACCTGCGCATCGTCGGCCGGGCCAAGGACATGTTCATCGTGGGCGGCTTCAACGCCTACCCCGCCGAGATCGAGAACCTCCTGCTGCGCCATCCCGACGTCACCCGGGCCGCGGTCATCGGCATCCCCGACGCCCGCCTCGGCGAGGTGGGGATGGCGTTCCTGGTCACCCGCACCGGCGACCCCGCCCAGGCCGCCGAGATCGCGGCATGGTGCAAGGACGAGATGGCCAACTACAAGGTGCCGCGGGCTATCGAGATCATCGACGAGCTGCCGATGAACGCGGGCGGGAAGGTGGCCAAGGAGGAGCTCCGGGCCCGGGCCGCGCCGTCCGGCCCGGTGTCTCCCGCGTGATGGAGGAGGACATGCCAGCACCCCGGCCGGTCATGGGCCGCTGGTTCGAGGACCTGACCCCCGGGCTCGTGATCGACCACGCCGTCACCCGGACGATCACCGAGGCCGACAACACGCTGTTCTCGGTGCTGACGATGAACCCCCAGCCGCTGCACCTCGACGAGTCGTTCGCCGAGGGAACGGAGTTCGGGACCCGCATCGTCAACAGCCTCTTCACCCTGTCGCTGCTGGTCGGCGTGTCCGTGTTCGAGACCACGCTCGGCACGACGGTGGCCAACCTGGGGTTCGAGGAGATCGCCTTCCCGGCCCCGGTGGTCCCGGGCGACTCGATCCACGCTCAGACCGAGGTCGTGTCCGCACGGGCGTCGTCGTCCCGGCCCGGGCAGGGGATCGTCGTGTTCGAGCACCGGGCGTACAACCAGCGCGACGAGCTGGTGGCCCGGTGCCGGCGATCGGCGCTGATGCACCGCCGCCCGGCATGACCCCCTGGCGCAGCCTGCTGTTCGTCCCGGCCAACCGGCCGGACGTGGCGGCCAAGGCGCCCCGGTCGGGGCCGGACGCGGTCGTGCTCGACCTCGAGGACGCGGTCCCGCCTGCGGCGAAGGCCGAGGCCCGGTCGGCCGTGCTGGAGGCCGCCGCCGGCCTGGCCGGGGTGCTGCCGGTCTGCGTGCGGGTCAACCCGCCGGCCACGCCGTGGTTCGCGGACGACGTGGCGGCGCTGCCCGACGGCCTCGCCGCGGTCGTCGTCCCCAAGCTGGACACGGCCGAGGACGCGGCCCGGCTGGCCTCGGCGCTGGGCGACCTGCCGGTGGTGGCCGGGCTGGAGACGGTGCGGGGCGTCGCCGACGCCCGCGAGGTGCTGCGGCCGCCGGTCGCCGCCTGCTACTTCGGCGCCGAGGACTACATCGCGGACCTCGGCGGCGTGCGCACGCCCGGCAACGCCGAGGTGGCCTACGCCCGGGCCTACGTGGCGATGGCGGCCCGGCTCGCCGGCGTCGCGGCCCTGGACATGGTGACGATCGACTTCCGGGACGGCGACCGGTTCAGCGCCGAGGCCCGGGAGGCGCGGGCGCTCGGCTACGCCGGCAAGCTGTGCATCCACCCGGCGCAGGTCACCTTGGCGCACGAGGCGTTCCGGCCGACGCCGGAGGAGGTGGCGTGGGCCCGCGGCCTGCTCGACGCGTTCGGGGCGGCGGGCGGCGAGACCATCGCCTACGAGGGCCAGATGGTCGACGAGGTCGTCGCCGCCCGGGCCCGGGCGGTGCTGGCCGCGGCGGAGGCGTCCGGCTACAGCTAGCCGGTGCCGCACACCGACGTGCAGACCCGGCAGAAGCTCCGCACGGTCACGAGCGGGCGCTTCGGCGTTCGTTCGCGTCGGATTCCGGCACGAACGGACGCCAGAGTGCTGCTCGTGACCACGACGGCGAACAGTACACGCGCCCTGTGTTGACGTCGATCTCATCTGCGGAGAACAATGTTTCCGATGGCGAGCCTGATGCACCGCGGCCTGGAGCAGGCCGCGGACCGTTTCGGTGATCGGGATGCCGTCAGGGAGGGGGACCTGAGCTGGTCGTTCGCCGACCTCGACGGCCTCGCCAACGCGTTCGCGCGCCACCTCGTCGCCCGGGGCGTCCTGCCCGGCGACCGGGTGGCGGTCATGACCTCGAACCGGGTCGAGTTCGTCGCCGCCGTCCACGGCGCCAGCAAGCTCGGCGCCGCCGCCGTGCTGCTCAGCCCGGCCTGGAAGGCCGTCGAGGTCGACCACGCCCTCCGGCTGACCGAGCCACGCCACGGCGTCGCCGACGGATCGGGCGCCGCGCTGCTCGCAGAGAGGCTGGGCGTCGGCGCCGTCACCGACCTCGACGACCCGGCCGCGGCCCGCGAGGCGGCCGGCCACAGCCGGGAGCGGCCCGTCGCCACCGCCTCCCCCGAGACCGGCGACGCCATCCTCGTGTTCAGCTCGGGTACCACCGGGCTCCCCAAGGCCGTGCGCCACTCCCACCGCTCGATGGGCCACGCCACCGCCCACTGGGTCGGGGCGCTCGGCCTGGGGCCCGACGACCGCTTCCAGGTGGCCACGCCCCCGACCCACATCCTCGGCCTGCTCAACCTGCTGGCCGCGGCGGAGGCGGGCGCCACGGTCCGGCTGCACCGCCGCTTCGACCTCGACGAGGTGCTCGGCCGCATCGCCGCCGAGCGCATGACCCTGGAAATGGCCGTGGCGCCGATCGCCCTGGCCATGGCCGGCCACCCCCGCCTCGAGGACTACGACCTCTCGTCGTTGCGCTACGTGATGTGGGGCGCCACTCCGGTGACCGCGAGCGTGGCGGAGGCGGTCACCGAGCGCACCGGGGTCCGGTGGCTCGCGGCCTACGGCGCCAGCGAGCTGCCGGTGCTCGCCGCGAACCCGGTGGGCGACCCGGCCGCCTGGCGGCTCGACTCGGCCGGGCTGCCGCCCGCCGGCGTGGAGCTGCGGGTGGCCGACCTCGACACCGGCGAGGCGCTCGCCCCCGGCCGGACCGGCGAGATCCAGGCCCGCAGCCCCTCGGTCATGTCCGGCTACCTGCCCGACGAGGCCAACGCCGACGCCTTCGCCGGCGGCTGGTACCGGACCGGCGACGTCGGCTGGCTGGAACCCGATCGCTGGGTCCACCTCACCGACCGGTCCAAGGAGATGATCAAGGTGAGCGGCTTCCAGGTGGCGCCCGCCGAGGTCGAGGCCGTGCTGCACGGCCACCCGGCGGTCGTCGACTGCGCCGTGTTCGGCGTCCCGGACGAGCAGGCCGGTGAGGTGCCGGTGGCCGCGGTCCAGCTCGACCCCGCCCGCCCCCTGGCCGACGGCGAGCTGGAGCGGCTGGTGGCCGACTCGCTGGCCACGTACAAGCAGCTGCGGGCGGTGGTCACCGTGGACGCCATCCCCCGCCTCCCGTCCGGCAAGGTGCTGCGCCGCACCCTGCGCGACGAGTACGAAGAGGCCTGAATGGACGTCCGACTCTCCCCCGAGCAGCAGGCCCTGCGGGACTCGGCCGCCCAGGTCGTCGACCGCCTCGGCCCCCACGCCGTCCGCGAGCTCGACGACGCCGAACGGGCCGCCAAGCTCGACGCCGCCGTCACCGCCTCGGGCTGGCGGGAGCTGCGCACCGCGACCGACGGCGACGGCCCGTGGGCCTCGGGCGTCGAGGCCGCCCTCGTCGCCGAGGAGCTGGGCCGGGGCCTGGCCGACGCCCCGTTCCTGGGCCCGACGCTGGCGGCCGAGCTGCGCCGGCTGGCCGGCGCCCCGCCCGCGGCCTCGCCCGAGACGGTCGCACTGGCACCCGACCTGGCGGACGTCGCCCGCGGCACCACCGGCGGCGCCGTGGCCGTCGACGCCCACCGCGCGGCGTCCGCCCTCCTGCTCGTGCCGGCCCCCGGCGGTCACCGCGTGGCCCAGGCGGCCGTCGGGGCCGGCACCGACCGCGTCGACCTGACCCGCTGGACCGCCGCGCTCGACCCCGGGGGGGCGGCGGCCGAGCCCGTCGCCGATCAGACGCGCCCGCTCGACGACGACGCCGTCGCCCGCTGGACCGCCCTGGGGCTGGCACTGACCGCCGCCGACCTCGTCGGGACGATGCGGGGTGCGGTGGACCTCGCCTGCGGGTACGCCAAGGAACGCCGGCAGTACGGCCAGCCGATCGGCGCGTTCCAGGCGGTCCAGCACCTGCTGGCCGATGCGTTCGTCGCCGTCGAGGGGTCGCGCAGCGCCGCCCTCCACGCCGCCTGGGCCGTCGACGCCCTGGCGCCGGCCGAGGCGCTGGCCGCCGCCGCGGTGGCCAAGGCCTACGCCGCCCGGGCCGCGCGCACCGTGTGCGAGACGGCCATCCAGGTCCACGGCGGCATCGGCAACACGTGGGAGTGCCTCGCGCATGTCCACCTGCGCCGGGCCATCCTGTCGGGTGACGTCCTCGGGGGCGCCGGCGCCAACCTGGCCCGGGTCCTCGACCACCACGGGATCGGAGGTGCCGGTGGACTTCGGTGACTCGCCGGCGGAGGCCGCGTTCCGCGCTCGCCTGCGCGACTGGCTCCGGGACAACAACCCCGGCCTGCCGGCCAGCTCGACCAGCGACGACTACTGGGCCGGCCAGGCCGCCTGGCACCAGGGGCTCTACGACGCCGGGTTCTTCGGGCTGTCGTGGCCGACCGACATCGGCGGGCAGGCGCTGCCGAGCGTCTACGACGTGATCGTCGACGAGGAGCTGGCGGCCGCCGGCGCGCCGCCCCGCCCGAGCCTCGGCTACCTGGTCCAGGGCATCCTCGAGCATGGCGACGAGGACGTGCGGCGCCGGTTCCTGCCCGGCATCGTCAACGGCCGCGACCGCTGGTGCCAGGGGTTCAGCGAGCCCGACGCCGGGTCCGACCTGGCGTCGCTGCGCACCCGGGCCGAGCGGGACGGCGACGAGTACGTGATCACCGGCCACAAGGTGTGGACCAGCTACTCGGACGTCGCCGACTGGTGCCTGGTGCTGGCCCGCACCGACGCCGACGTGCCGCGCCACAAGGGCCTCTCCGCGTTCCGGATCTCGATGCGCCAGCCCGGCATCGAGCAGCGGCCGCTGCGGATGATCAACGGCATCACCAGCGAGTTCGGCGAGGTCACCTTCGACGGAGCCCGGGTCCCGGCGTCCGACATGATCGGCAAGCCGGGCGAGGGCTGGCGGCTGGCGATGACGGTCGTCAGCCACGAGCGCGAGCCGGGCGAGCTCGGCTACGTCGCCCGCTACAAGAAGATGGTCAAGGAGCTGACGCGGCTGGTCCGGGACGAGCCAGGCCGGTACGGGCCGGAGCAGGTCCGGGACCTGGGCTGGGCCATCGTCGACGCCGAGATGCTGCGGCTGCACGTGTGCCGCCGTCTGTCGGACCGCCTCGACGGAATCTCCCACGGGCCGGAGGGCTCGGTCGACAAGCTGCTGATGACGCAGGTCGAGCAGGCGGTGGGGCACGCTGCCCTCTCGGTCGGCGGCGCGGCCCACGGCGCCGGCGGCGACGACACCTGGCTGAAGGCGTACCTCTACAGCCGGGCGCAGAGCGTCATGGGCGGCACGTCGCAGATCCAACGGAACCTGGTGGCCGGACGCATCCTGGGGTTGCCGACGTCATGACCCAGATCTACGACCTTCCCGACGTACTGCAGGTGGAAGTGGACGGACCGATCCGCATCGTCCGCCTCAACCGCCCCGGGCAGCTCAACGCCACCAACCACGAGTTGCACTCGGGGCTGGCTGCACTGTTCCCGCAGCTCGACGCCGATCCAGACGCCCGCGTGGCGGTCATCACCGGCAACGGCCGCGCCTTCTCGGCCGGCGGCGACTTCTCCTACATCGACGAGCTCAGCCGGGACCCGGAGCTGCGGCGCCAGAGCCTCGATCACGGCCGCCAGATCGTGACCCGCATGGTCGGGTGCCGGGTGCCGGTGGTCGCCGCCGTCAACGGGCCCGCGGTGGGGCTCGGCTGCAGCATCGTGGCGCTGTCGGACATCGTGTTCATGGCCGAGAGCGCCCACCTGGCCGACCCCCACGTGATGGTCGGCCTCGTCGCCGCCGACGGCGGGCCGGTGACCTGGCCGCTGCTCACGAGCCTCCAGCTGGCCAAGGAGTACGCGCTGACCGGCGACCCGATCCCGGCCGAGCGGGCCGCGGCCATCGGCCTGGTCAACCACGTGTGCCCGGACGGCGAGGTGGTCGAGCAGGCCCTGGCCTGCGCCCGGCGCATCGCCAAGCTGCCGGCGCGGGCCACCGAGGACACCAAGCGGATCCTCAACATGCACCTGGAGCGGGCGGTGCTGGCCACGCTCGACTTCGCGCTGACGGCCGAGGACCGGTCGTTCACCTCCCCCGAGCTGCGGGCCAACATCGATCGGCTGCTGTCCCGCAAGACCTGAGCAAGGAGCACTCCCCCCGTGGACTTCGAACTGAGCGAGGAGCAGCGGGAGCTGCAGGGCGTCGTGCGGGACGTCGCCGGGAGAGAGTGCACGACCGCGCTGGTGCGGGCCGTCGTGGACGGCAGCGACGACGCCCGCGGGCTGTGGAAGACCTTCGTCGACCTGGACTGGCCGAGCCTGACCGTGCCCGCCGAGGACGGCGGCATGGGGCTCACCGCCGTCGAGCTGATCGTCACGCTCGATGAGCTCGGCCGGGTGGCCGACCCGACGCCCTTCCTCGCCACCACCAGCCAGTACGTGCCGGTCGTGCGGGAGGTGGCGGCGGCCGAGGCCCGCGGCCCCCTGCTCGGGGCCGTGTGTTCCGGCGGGACCGGCGCGGTCGCGTTCGCGGCCGGCGAGGTCCGGTCGCGGCCCGACGGCGACGGCTGGGTGCTGGACGGGACGGCCCGCCATGTCATCGACGGCGACCGGGCCGACGAGATCGCGGTCGTGGCCTCCACCGACGATGGCGACGGGGTCGGCGTGTTCGTCGTCGCGGCCGGTGACGCCGCCGCCACCCGGGAGCCGACGTTCGACGGCTCGTTCCACCTGGCCTCGGTCGACCTGGCCGGCGTGCGGGTCGGGGCCGATCGGGCGTTCGTGGGGCCGGACGTCGAGGCCGGGGTGTCCCGGGCTCACGAGGAGGCCGTCACCGGGCTGGCCGCGGTCATGGTCGGTGCGTCCCAGCGGGTGCTGGAGATCGTGCTCGGCCACATCCGGGACCGGCGCCAGTTCGGCGTGCCGATCGGGTCGTTCCAGGCGGTCAAGCACATGGCGGTCGACATGTACGTCGCCATCGAGCGGGCCCGCGCCCTGTGCCACTTCGCGGCGCTCATCCTGGCCGACGACGACCCCCGGCGGTCCGTCGCGACGTCGATGGCCAAGGCGGCGGCCGGCGAGTGCCAGCGCCTCGTCGCCGAGCACGGCGTCCAGCTGTTCGGCGGGCTCGGCTACACGTGGGAGAACGACCTCCAGATCTTCGTGCGGCGGGCCAAGGTCGGCGAGCCGCTGCTGGGCGCGGCCCCGCGGCACCGGGCGGCGGTGGCCCGTGCGGTCCTGTCCGGGCCGCGGCCCGCGGAGACGATGCGCCTCAGCGTCGACGAGGCGACCGAGGCATTCCGCCGCGAGCTGGGCGCCTGGCTCGAGGAGCACGCCCCGGACGTGGCGACCGCCACCGAGGTCCGGGCCCGGTCGAGCGCCGACGTGCCTCGCTGGGCCCGCGAGTGGCAGCGGAAGATGTTCGACGCCGGCTGGCTCCTGCCCGGCAACCCGCCCGAGCACGGCGGCCGCAACGTCAGCCTGGTCGAGCAGTTCGTGCACCAGGAGGAGCTGGGGCGGCGCCGGATCTACCCGAGCTACAACCCCCAGGGCCTCAGCATCATCGCCCCGTCCATCCTCGCGTTCGGGACCGAGGAGCAGAAGAGGCGGTGGGCGATTCCGATCCTGCGGGCGGAGATCACCGCCGCGCTCGGCATGAGCGAGCCCGACGCGGGGTCCGACCTGGCGGGGCTGCGGACCCGGGCGGTGCTGGACGGAGACCACTTCATCGTCAACGGTCAGAAGGTGTGGACGTCCGGCGCCCACGACGCGGACGTGATCCTGGCGTTCGTCCGCACCGACCCCGAGGCGCCGAAGCACAAGGGCATCAGCGTGCTGGTGGTGCCGACCGACTCGCCCGGCCTGACGCGGCGGCCGTTCGGGTCGATCGTGTCCCCCGAGGACCTCGACTTCAACGAGGTGTTCTTCGACGACGTCGAGGTCCCGGTCGAGAACCTGATCGGGCCGCTCAACGAAGGCTGGCGGGTGGCCACCGGGTCGCTCGGGCACGAGCGGGTGATGCTGTGGCTGGGCTCGGCCGAGCGGCTCGACGACCTGGTGGCCCACGGCGGCGACCAGCTGGTCGAGCACGGCGTGGCGGACGACCCGCTCGTGCTCGACTGGTTCGGCACGCTGGTGGCCGACGCCCACGCGCTGCGGTTCCTGGGCTACCGCACGCTGGCCAAGGCGACCCGGGGCATCGAGGCGACCGAGCAGTCGATCCTCAAGCTGTTCGGCTCGGAGGCCGCGCAGGCGGCCACGCTCAACATCCTCGAGGCCCTCGGCACCGACGGCCTCGACCCCGACCGCCCGAGCGCCCCGCTCAACGCCCTCCACATCGAGGCCCACACCGCCAGCTGGTGGGAGCGCTACCTGCGCAGCTTCGCCGGCACCATCGCCGGCGGCACGTCCCAGATCCAGCGCAACATCATCGCCGACCGGGTCCTGGGCCTCCCGCGTTGACGATTTGGCGGCGCATACACCGGATATCCGGTGTATGCGCCGCCAAATCGTTCGTGGGGTCAGGTGCTCAGGATCGAGACGGCGGCGGTGCCCGGCGCGCCGTAGAGCTGGGCGTAGCCGACCCGGGGCATGCCCCCGACCTGGCGCTCGCCCGCCTGGCCCCGCAGCTGGAGCACGAGCTCGTGGACCTGGCGGAGCCCGGATGCGCCGATGGGCTCGCCGTTGGCGATGAGGCCGCCGTCGGTGTTGACCGGCAGGCGCCCACCGATCTCGGTGGCGCCCTCGGCGATGAGCTTCTCCTGCTCGCCGTCGGCGCAGAAGCCGTTCTCGGCCATGTGGATCACCTCGGCGCCGGCGTCGGTGTCCTGGAGCTGGACCACGTCGACGTCCTCCGGTCCGATGCCGGCCTGCTCGTAGGCGGCCTTGCTGGCATACACCGTCGGCGCCGCATCCTGGTCGACGGCGGCCCACGAGGCGTGGACTTCGAACGCCCCGTACCGGCGGGTCCGCAGCGTCGTCGCCCGCAGGTAGACCGGCGTGGACGTGTAGCGCGTGGCGATGTCGGCCCCGCACAGCACCACGGCTGCCGCGCCCTCGTCGGGCGAGCAGAACATGTACTGGGTCAGCGGGTAGTTGAGAATCCGCGACTCGAGGATCTGCTCCTCGGTGATCGGCTTGCGCCGGAACGCGTTCGGGTTCAGGACCCCGTTGCGGTAGCCCTTGGCCGCCACCCGGGCCAGCGTCTCCGGTGTGATCCCGTGGTCGTGCATGTAGCGGTTGATCTTCATGGCGAAGAACTTGGTGGTCAGGAAGTGGCCGATCTCGCCGTACCAGGGCGGGGCCGCGTAGTCGACGGGATCGGACGTGAAGGCCCCGGGCTCGTGCTTGTCCATCCCGACCGCCACGCCGATGTCGTACTGGCCCGACCGGATGCCGTCCGCGGTCAGCTGCAGCGCCGACGCCGCGGTGGCGCAGCCGTTGTACACGTCCATGAACGGGATCCCGGTCAGCCCCAGCCGGCTCGTGACCGCGTCGGGGTTGTCGACCTCGAAGCTGCCCCCGAACGCGAACTGCACGTCCGACCAGTCGATGCCGGCATCCGCGAGCGCAGCCCGGACGGCGTCGGCGCCCATGTCGATGGCCGACTTCGGCCCGAACCGGCCGAACGGGTGCAACCCCACCCCGATGATGGCGACGTCGGTCACGTCAGCCCTCCCCCTGCTCGACCGGCGCGAACGCGAACACCATGACCTCGGTGCCGTCCTCCTCGACCCGGAACGGCACGACGGTGAGCTCGACCTCCATCCCGATGCGCAGCTTCGCCGGATCGGCCTCGGTGAGCCGGCCCTCCACCCGCACCTCGTCGCCCAGCTGGACCAGCCCCACCCCGTACGGGCGGAACGTCTCGGGCGTCTCGCCCCCGGCGTACGGCTCCTTGGGCAGGAACTCCTGCGTGGTGAACGTCCACAGCGTCCCCCGGCGGGGCAGCAGGTGCTGCTCGACGTCGACGGACCCGCAGCGGGCGCACGACCCCTGGACGGGGAACGTCACCGCCCCGCAGGCGGGACACCTCCCGCCGATCAGCTGGGGCTCGTCCGACGGCCAGGTGAACACGTCGGGGGCGAAGGGGGTCACGGGCAGATCTCCTCGGTCAGAGGGGCAGGATCGAAGGTAGGTGGCGTTCCGCCAGCAGGTCCTCGCCCAGCCGGCGGGTGAGCGAGCCGGCGTCGCCGAGCAGCTGGTCGAGGACCAGGACCCGCCGGACGTAGATGTGCAGGTCGTGCTCGGTGGTGAACCCGATGCCGGCCAGGACCTGCTGGGCGTGGCGGGCGACGGTCTTCGCCCCCCGCCCGGCGAGAGCCTTGGCCAACGCGGCGGTGAGGGGCGCAGGGTCGTCCCAGCCGGCGGCGAGCGCGGCGTCGGCGGCCTCGACGGCGACCAGCGCCTCGGCCAGGCGGTGGCGCACGGCCTGGAAGGCGGCGATCGGTCGGCCGAACTGGATGCGCTCGACGGCGTGGTCCCGTGCCAGCCCGAGCATCGCCCGGGACGCCCCGACCAGCTCGTGGGCCAGCGCCCGCTGCCCGGCGGCCAGCGCCTCGACCCACGCCGCGGGCGCGGTGGCGGCCGCGGGGACCGCCTGGCCCGCCACGGCCACGATCCCGAGGCGGGGGTCGATGCCTTCGACCGGCCGCAGCGCCAGGTCGCCGGGGTCGACCAGGGCGGCCACGAAGCCGTCGCCCGACGGCGCCACGACGACGGCCCGGTCGCGCTCCCCCAGCCGGTGGGTGGCGAGCCCCTCGACGGCGACGCTCTGCCCGGCCAGCGTGCCCGGCGGATCCCAGCGGCCGGCCGGCGGGAACACCACGCCCGCGTCCGGCGGCAGGTCGGGGCCGAGGGCATCCAGGAGCACCCGGTCGAGTGCGGAGGACGTGCTGGCGGAGGTGCCCTGGGCCCCGAACAGCAACGAGACCGCGGCCCGCGGGTCGGCGGCGAGGGCATCGGACCAACCGAGGTCGTCCAGCGCGGCGTCGAGGGCCGGGCCCGAGGTGCCGGCCGTCGCCTGCTGGAGGCTCTTGGCGAAGAGCTCCCGCTCCTCGGCGTCCATCATCGGTCCGCCCCCAGGTCGAGCAGCCGCCGGGCGATGATGTTGCGCTGGATCTCGGCGCTGCCGCCGTAGATCGTGGCGGCGCGGGAGTACAGGTACTGGGACCGCCAGCGGGCGGACGCGGCGTCGTCGCCGAGCAGGACGCCGTCGGCCAGGCCGTCGAGCGCCAGGTCGAAGACCGCCTGCTCGGCCGTGGCCAGGAGGACTTTGTCGACCGAGGTCTCCGCGCCCAGCCGCTCGCCGGCGGCCAGCCGGCGCTGCGTCGCCCGGGACCGGGCCCGGAGCGCGTGGAGCTGCAGGAAAACGTCCCCCACCGCGGCCGCGTCCAGCGCGCCCGGCGGGGCCGCCGCCAGCACGTGGTCGAGCCGCCGGTGCAGGTACGCCCCCCGGTGCCACAGCGACGTGCTCCGCTCGTAGGGCAGCAGGTCCATCGCCACCGACCAGCCCTGGCCCTCCTGGCCGAGCGTGCGATCGCCGGGAACGGCCACGTCGTCGAAGAACACCTCCGAGAACTCCTCGAGCCCGTGCATGGTCTCGATCGGCCGGACGGTGATGCCCGGGCTGTCCATGTCGACGAACAGCGCCGTGAGCCCCCGGTGGGCGGACTCCGGCGTGCCCGTGCGCGTCAGCAGGACGCAACGGTCGGCGTACTGGGCCAGGCTCGTCCACACCTTCTGGCCCGTCACCCGCCAGCCGTCCGCGTCCCGGGTCGCCCGGCACGACAGGGCGGCCAGGTTGCTGCCGGTGCCCGGCTCGGAGAACCCCTGGCACCAGGTCTCGTCGCCCCGCAGCAGGCGCGGGACCATCGTCGCCGCCAGCTCGGGCGGGGCGTAGTCGATCATCGTCGGCGCCAGGACCTCGGTCATCGAGTAGATGCCCGGCTCGACCAGGTCACGGGCGGTCAGCGCCTCGCCCAGGTAGCCCCGGACCAGTGGCGAGCCGCCGAGGCCGCCGACCCGCTCCGGCCAGCCCCAGCGCATCCAGCCGGCGTCGTACGCCATCCGCTTCACCTTGGACAGCTGGGCCATCTGCGCGTCGAGCGACCCATGCACGGCCGGGTCCGCGGCGAGCGCGCCCGCCTCCTCGTCGAGCCAGCGGTCGAGGCCCGCCCGGAACTCCTGGAGGTCCATGCCGCTTACTCGACCACGGTCGCGGTCGGCTCGGGGCGGCGGGGGTCGTGCGGCTTGCCCGAGTCGCGGGCCCCGCTGCGCCGCAGGAACGTCATCGTGCGGGTGTGGAGCCGCCAGCCGTCCGCCGTGCGCCGGTAGGTGTCGGTGTACCAGCCGATCCGCATGCTGTGGTCGGTCTGGTCGACGAAGCACAGCGGCTGCTCGCCGGTGCCGGTGTCGCCGTCGAGCTCGACCGCGGGCGCACCGGTCAGGAACAGGCCTTTGGGCGCGGCCGCCACCAGCGCCGGGAAGTCGGCAAGCGTGTAGGTGTCGCCGAACGCGCTGTAGCTGCCGTCCGGGGTGAAGACGTCGATGACGGCCTCGATGTCGTCCTTGGTCATGCCCACCGCGTACCGGGCGAGCAGCTGCTCGATCTCGGCGACGTCCGCCACATGGGTCGAGTCCATACCGCTCAATCCTCCCAGCCGTAGACGACCCGGACCTCGGTGGTGGTGGGCACCGACTGGCACGTGAGGATCCAGCCCTCGGCCACCTCGTCCTCGGTCAGGACGTCGTTGACGTGCATCGTGACCTCTCCCTCGGCCAGCCTGGCCATGCAGGTGGCGCAGTTCCCGGCCTCGCACGAGAACGGCGGCGCCATCCCCATCTGGCGGGCGGTCTGCAGGATCGTGGTGCCGGGGTGGTGCTCGGTGGTCTCGGTGCGCCCGTCGAGCTCGATCGTGACCCGGGTCGGACCCTGCTCGCCGTCGCCCTCGTCGGAGGACCCGTCGGCGTCGGGCAGCTCGGGCGGCTCCAGCGGGGAGAACCGCTCGATGTGGATGCGGTCCCCCTCGACGCCTGCCCCGGCCAGCGCCGCCTCGACCAGGTCCATGAACGGCACCGGCCCGCAGACGTAGACGTCAGCGCCGGCGGCGCCCGCCGCCAGCGGGGCGAGGGCCTCAGCGTCGACGAAGCCCCGCTCGGCGTCGTGGTGGTGCGCGACCTCGAGCCGGCCGGGGTGGCGCCCGGCCAGGTCGTCGAGCTCGGCGGCGAAGATCGTGGCGTCCCGGTCGCGGTTGGCGTAGAGCAGCCGGGCCCGCCGCACGGTGGTGGCCAGGGCCTCCTTGACCAGCGAGAACACCGGGGTGATCCCGCTGCCGGCGCAGAAGGCGACGATCTCGCGATCCTCGTGCGGCCCAAGGCAGAACACCCCGCTGGGCGGGGACGCCTCGACCACGTCGCCAGGCTTCAGCGTGTCGATCATCCAGTTCGAGACCACCCCGCCGGGGACCCGCTTGACGGTGACCGCGAACTCGTCGTCGACGTAGGGCGCCGACGACATCGAGTACGAGCGGAAGTGGCGCTCGCCGTCGACCCACACGCGGAACGTGCAGAACTGGCCGGCCTCGTACGCGAACGTGTCGCGGAGCTCGGGCGGCATGGCCAGCACGAACGACGCGGCCTCGGCGGTCTCCGGCACGATGCGCTCGACCCGCAGCTGGTGGAACGCGTGGTCGGGACGCCCGTCCCGCCGCGCGGCCGCTGCTGCCGGAGTTGCCATGAGGACCGATGATAATCCGGTTCTCCTCCAGCGGCAATGTGGTTGGCACTCCGCGCCGCCACCGTGGGATACTCGCCCAGCGCGGAAGGAGGGGCCGTGGCGCGACCGGGCACGACCGACGAGGATCGCTGGACGCCGAGGGCGGTGCCGCCCGACCTGGGCGAGCGCTACCGGGCCGAGGGGTGGTGGACCGACACCACGCTCGGCGACATGGTGGCCGGCGGCCTCGACGCCATGGGCGACGTGGGGTTCCGGGTGCGATCGGCGGTGCGGCCCTGGACCGGCACGTTCGCCGGCGTCGACCGGGCCGCCCGGTCGTTGGCCGCCGGCCTGCGGGACCGCGGCGTCGGGCCGGGCGACGTCGTGGTGTTCCAGCTCCCCAACTGGGTCGAGGCCGGCATCGCGTTCTGGGCGGCCGCCTACCTCGGGGCGGTCGTCGTGCCGGTCGTCCACTTCTACGGCGCCAAGGAGGTCGACTACATCGTCGGCGCCGTGGCCCCCGCCGCGGTCGTCACCGCCGACCGGTTCGGCCACGCCGACACCCTGGGGGTGTGGGAAGAGGTGCTCGCCCGCCGCCCGGTCCCCCTGTGGCTGGTGGTCGGCGACACCGCCCGCGACGACCTCCCGGCCGCGGCGACCCCGTTCGCCGACCTGCTCGACGGCGAGCCGATCCCCGGCCCGGTCCCCGTCGACCCCGACGTGCCCGCGATCGTCGCCTTCACGTCCGGCACCACCCGTGACCCCAAGGGCGTGATCCACTCGCACCGGACGATCGGCTTCGAGACCCGCCAGCTGGACCACATGTTCCCCACCGGCGGACCGCCGCAGATCACGGGCGCGCCGGTCGGCCACTTCATCGGGATGCTCAACGCCTTCCTGGTCCCGCTGCTGCGGCTGCGCAGCGTCAACCTCATCGACGTGTGGGACCCGGGCGAGGTGCTGCGGATGATGCGTGAGGAGGGCCTCGGCGTCGCCGGGGGCGCCACCTACTTCCTCACCAGCCTGCTCGACCACCCCGACTTCACCGACGAGCACCTCGCGCTGATGCCCTTCGCCGGGCTCGGCGGGTCGAGCGTGCCGGTCGCGGTCACCGAGCGGGCCGCCCGGCTCGGCATCCAGGTGTTCCGGTCCTACGGCAGCACCGAGCACCCGTCGATCACCGGCTGCCTGCTCACCGACCCCGAACGCAAGCGGCTCACGACCGACGGTCACGCCTTGCCGGGCGTCGAGATCCGACTCGACGACACGGGCGAGATCATCAGCCGGGGCCCCGACTGCTGCGTCGGCTACACCGACCCGGAGCTGACCGCCCGCGTGTTCGACCGCGACGGCTGGTACCGCACCGGCGACGTCGGCGTGCTCGACGACGAGGGCTACCTGACCATCACGGACCGGGTGTCCGACATCATCATCCGGGGCGGCGAGAACATCAGCGCCCTGGAAATCGAGGACCTGCTCACGGGCCTCGAGCCGGTGGCCGAGGTCAGCGTGGTGGCCGCGCCGGACGAGCGGCTGGGCGAGCACGCCGCCACGGTCGTCCGCCTGCGGGACGGCCGTGACGCGCCCACGCTCGACGAGGTGCGTGCCCATCTCGGGGCCGCTGGCCTGGCCCGCCAGAAGTGGCCGGAGTCGCTCTACGTGGTCCGGGACTTCCCCCGGACGCCGTCCGGCAAGGTCCAGAAGTTCCGGCTGCGGCAGCAGCTCCGGGAGGGAACCCTCGGCGCAACGCCCTGATCATCCGCTGGAAACGCCATTCTACAATCTGTAGAGTCTCATTTATGGCCGTCATGACCACCGAGAGCCTGGGCGACACCGTCGGGGCGCTCGTCACGGGCGTCGACAACGACCGGTTGCTCACCGACGACGACTTCCCCGCGTGGTGCCTCGACGCGCTGGAGGCCAACGGGGCCCTGGTGTTCCGCGACCTCCACGTCGACGACGCCACCCAGGTGGCGTTCAGCCGGAAGCTCGGCAAGGTCGAGCTGTTCGGCAAGGGCGAGCTGCCCGAGATCTTCCGGGTCACGCTGGACCCCGAGAAGAACCCGGCGGCCGCCTACCTGCGCGGCACGTTCGACTGGCACATCGACGGCGCCACCGACGACATTCCCATCATGGCCACGGTGCTCAGCGCCCACGCCGTCGCCGACACGGGCGGCGAGACCGAGTTCGCCAGCACCTACGCCGCCTACGACGACCTCACGGACGAGGAGAAGGAGCGGTTCGGGTCGGTGCGGGTGGTGCACACGTTCGAGGCGGCCCAGCGGCTGTCGAACGACGACCCCACGCCGGAGCAGCTGGCGATGTGGCGCAAGCGGCCGGCCAAGGAGCACCCGCTCGTGTGGCGGCACCGGTCGGGCCGGCGCTCGCTGGTCCTCGGCGCCACCGCCGACCACGTCGCCGGCATGGACCTCGACGAGGGCCGCACGCTGCTGGCGGATCTGCTGGCCCGCTCCACCCGGCCGGAGCGGGTGTACCGCCACGAGTGGAGCGTGGGCGACATGGTGATCTGGGACAACCGGGGCGTCCTCCACCGGGCGCTGCCCTACGATCCGACGTCGCCCCGCGACATGCACCGCACGACCCTGGCCGGCGACGAGGCGATCCAGTGAACGAGCGCACAGCGGTTGTCACCGGGGGCGCCTCCGGCATCGGCCTGGCCATCGCCGAGCGGCTGGCGGCCGACGGGGCCGCGGTCGCCATCTTCGACCGCGACGGCGGCGCGGCCGACGAGGCCGCCGCCAAGATCGCGGCGGCCGGCGGGAGCGCAGCCGGCTTCGCCGTCGACGTGACCGACCGCCCCCGCCTCGACGGGGCCGTGGCCGAGGTGTGCGACCGGCTCGCCCCGCCCACGATCCTGGTCAACTGCGCTGGGCTCGACGGCTTCGACCCGTTCCTGTCCATCAGCGCCGAGACGTGGCAGCGCATCCTCGACGTGAACCTCACCGGCACGTTCAACTGCTGCCAGGCGGTGGTGCCCCACATGCTGGACGCCGGCTGGGGCCGCATCGTCAACATCTCGTCGTCGAGCGCCCAGGGCGGCCAGCCGCTCATGACCCACTACGTGGCGGCCAAGGCGGGCGTCATCGGGTTCACCAAGGCGCTGGCGCTCGAGCTCGGGCCCAAGGGCATCACCGTGAACACGATCCCGCCCGGTTTCATCGACACGCCGATGCTGCGGCGGTCCGAGAGCAAGGGCCTGCTGGGCGAGGGCGTCGACCACCACGCCGCCCTGACGCCGGTGCGCCGCGTCGGCCGGCCCGAGGACATCGCCGCGGCCACCGCGTTCCTGGTACGTGACGAGGCCAGCTACGTCACGGGGCAGGTCATCGGCGTCAACGGCGGCCGGAACACCTGAGAACCGGACTCGCGTGCCGGCGAGATCAATCTTCTCGGATCCATCGGACCGGGAGTGACCGGGGGGTAGCCTGACTTCATGACTCGCAACGAACCGGCGGCAGCTGCGGCGGACAGCCCCAGCTGGCGGGAGCTCGCCGTCGCCCGCTCCCTCGACCCTGCCCGGGCCCGAGCGGAGCAGCGGGTCCAGCGCTTCCTGGATGCTGCGCTCGAGCTGATGACCAACGACCCCGGCAAGGACTTCACGGTCCAGGAGGTCGTCGAGCGCTCCGGCCAGTCGCTGCGCGGCTTCTACCAGTACTTCGCCGGGAAGCACGAGCTGCTGCTGGCGCTGTTCGAGGAGTCGGTGCGGTCCACCGCCGAGCACCTCCGCGAGTCGATCGAGGGGATCGACGACCCCTACGAGCGGCTCCACACGTTCGTGATCGAGCACTACGTCCTGTGCCGGCCGGTGGCCAAGGGCAAGCCGCCCAAGAACATCCCCTCCCCCGCCATGGCCGAGTTCGCCCAGCAGCTCCTGACCGAGCACCCCAAGGAGGCGTCCCGCGCCTTCGTGCCCGTCATGTCGCTCTTCATCGAGCTGCTCGACGACGCGTCCGACGCCGGCGCCATCCGCAAGGGCCTCGACAACCGCGAGCTGGCCGGTGTGCTCTTGCAGGCGATCATGTTCAACGCCTTCTCGGCCACGATCAGCGGCACGCCGGTCCGGTCCGACGGCGCCGCGTCCGCCGAGCAGCTGTGGGACGTGCTCCTACGGGGCATCGGCCCCGAACGCTGACCCGCCCTAGCCCACCGGGTCGTTGCGGAAGACCTGGCCGCCCTTCATCACGAACCGAACCTGCTCGGTGCTGGTGATGTCGGCCAGCGGGTCGCCCGGCACGCCGACGACGTCGGCCAGCAGGCCCTCGGCCAGGCGGCCCCGGTCGTCGACGTCGATCAGCTCGGCCGAGACCGTCGTGGCCGCGAGGATGGCCTGGAGCGGGGTCATGCCCCGGTCGACCAGCGCGATCAGCTCCTTGGCATTGCGGCCGTGGGGGATGGCGGGGGCGTCCGTGCCGCAGGCGATGCGGGCGCCCTTGGCGATCGCCTTGCTGATCGTCTGCTTGGCCCGGGGGAACACCTCGGCCGCCTTGGCCTGGAGCTCGGGCGCGGCCCCGGACACGTCCATGCCGTCGGCCAGGTAGGTCGTCGGCACCAGGAACGTGCCCCGCTCGACGAAGAGGTCGAGCGTGTCGTCGCTCATCAGCGAGCCGTGCTCGATGCAGTCGATGCCGGCCTCGATCGCAGCCCGGATGCCGGCGTCGCCGTGGGCGTGGGCCGCGACCCGCAGCCCGGCCCGGTGGGCCTCGTCGACGATGGCCCGCAGCTCCTCGTCCGAGTACTGCTGGGCGCCGGCCGGGCCGGTGTGGGACATGATCCCGCCCGAGGCGCACACCTTGATCAGCTTGGCCCCGTGCTTGATCTGGTAGCGGACGGCCTTGCGGACCTGGTCGACGCCGTCGGCGATGCCCTCCTCGACCGTGAGCGGCAGGACGTGGGGGGCGAACGCCTGGAACATGGTTGGGTCGAGGTGCCCTCCGGTCGGCGTGATGGCGTGGCCGGCCGGCACGACCCGGGGGCCGTCGATCCAACCCAGGTCGATGGCCTTGGCCAGCGCGACGTCGAGCAGGATGCCGCCGGTCTGGATGAACAGGCCGAGGTTGCGCACGGTCGTGAAGCCCGACCGAAGCGTCCGGCGGGCGTTGGCGACCGCCCGGAGGGTCCGGACCGCCGGGTCGTCCTGCACCGCCTGGAGCGGGCTGGTGTGGTCGGGCCCGCCGAGCAGCAGGTTGACCTCCATGTCCATGAGCCCGGGCAGCAGCGTCAGGTCGCCGAGGTCGACCACGACCGCGCCGGCGGGCACGGACGTCGGCTGCACGTCGACGATGCGGTCGCCGTCGATCAGCAGCTCGCCCGGCTCCATGTACTCGCCCTTGTCGACGTCGAGCAGCCGGGCGCTGCGAAGGTGGATCGGCGGCTGCTGCGAGCGGGACCGGGGCATGGGGCCACCCTACCAGGCATGGTGACCTCGTTCTCGTAGCCGAGAATTAGGTTATCGCTCAGATCACCAGCGAGTCGTGCCCCTTCCAGTAGCGCTCGCGCAGCAGCCGCTTGTAGAGCTTGCCGTTGGGGTCCCGGGGCAGCTCGTCGACGAAGTCGACCTGGCGCGGGCACTTGTAGGTGGCCAGCTCCGCCCGGCAGTGGCCCAGCAGATCCGCCGCCAGGGCCGGACCGGCCGCGGCCGGTTCGGTGGGCTGGACGACCGCCCGCACCGCCTCGCCCATCTCCGGGTCCGGCACGCCGATGACCGCGACGTCCGCCACGGCCGGGTGGCCGGCCAGGACGTTCTCGGCCTCCTGCGGGTAGATGTTCACCCCGCCGGAGATGATCATGTGGGCCTGGCGGTCGGTCAGGTACAGGTAGCCGTCCTCGTCGAGCCGGCCGATGTCACCGAGCGTCAGGCCCACATGATCATTGGTGATCGACGCCGTCTTGTCCGGGTCGTTGTGGTACTCGAACGGCCGCCCGCCCGCGAACCACACGATGCCGGCCTCGCCCGGCGGCAGCTCGTTGCCGTGCTCGTCGAGGACGTGGCACTCGTCGAGCGGCCGCCCGACCGACCCGGGGTGGGCGAGCCACTCCTCCGGGCCGATGAAGCTGCTGCCGATGTCCTCGGTTCCCGCGTAGTACTCGTGGACGATCGGGCCCCACCAGTCGAGCATCTGGCGCTTCACGGCCACCGGGCACGGCGCGGCGGCGTGGATGGCGAACTCCAGGCTCGACACGTCGTGGCGTTCCCGCTCCTCCGGCGGCAGCCGCAGCATGCGCACGAACATCGTCGGCACGAACTGGGCGTGGGTGACCCGGTGGCGCTCGATCAGCGCCAGGCACTGCTGCGGATCGAACCGCTCCATGACCACGACGGTCGCTCCCAGGCGGTGCATCGACATCGAGTAGACGAGCGGGGCAGCGTGGTAGAGCGGCGCCGGCGAGAGGTACACCGACCCGGGGCGCACGCCGCCGCCCTGGCCGGCCAGCGCCTGGGCCAGCAGCACCGGGATCGCGGTGGGGTCGCCGAAAGGGGTGCCGGGCAGCGGCTTGCGGACGCCCTTGGGCCTCCCGGTCGTGCCGGACGAGTAGAGCATCTCCCGGCCCTCGCCCTCGTCCTCCAGCGGGCCCGGGTCCTCGGCCGCCAGCACCTCGTCGTAGCGCTCGAAGCCCGGCAGGTCGCCGACGGCGGAGATCCGCACGGGCACGCCGGACAGGTCGAGGCCGGCGACGACATCGGCCATCGCCTCGGACGCCACCAGCGTCACCGCTCCGCAGTCGTCGAGGACGTACTGCACCTCGCCGGGCCGCAGGTGGCTGTTGATGGCCGTGTAGTGCAGGCCCGACCGCTGGGCCGCCCACGCCACCTCCAGGAACTGGCGATTGTTCTCCATCAGCACCGCGATGTGGTCACCCCCGCCGACGCCGCGGCCCCGCAGGGCCTTGGCCAGCCGGACGGAGCGGTCCTCCAGCTGGTCGTAGGTCACGACTTCGCCCGAGGTGGCCATGACGATGGCCGGCGCGTCCGGCGTCGGCGGCGTGCGTGCTCGGCGTCAGCGGTCCCATCGATCCCCTCCGTCGCAAGGCTGTGATTCTGGCAGCATCGGGCCATGACCTCTCCTGCGGCGCTCCACGACCTGACCGGAAAGGTGGCGGTGGTCACCGGCGGGTCGCGGGGCATCGGCCGGGCCATCGTCCAGGCGCTGGCCGAGGCCGGCGCCGACGTGGTCATCGCCTCCCGCAAGCTCGACGCCTGCGAGGCCGCGGCCGCCGAGGTCGGTGCGTCGACCGGCCGGAGAGCGGAGGCCGTCGCCTGCCACGTCGGCCGGTGGGACGACTGCGACCGTCTGGTCGCGGAGACGCTCGACCGGCTCGGCGGGCTCGACGTCCTCGTGAACAACGCCGGCATGTCGCCGCTGTACGAGAGCCTCGACAAGGTCAGCGAGGAGTTGTACGACAAGACGCTGGCCGTGAACCTGAAGGGCCCGTTCCGGCTGGCCGTGCTGGCCGCCACCCACATGGCCGCCCACGGCGGCGGATCGATCGTCAACATCGGCACCGCGGGCTCGCTGGTGGCGAGCGTCAACGAGCTGCCCTACGCCTGCGCCAAGGCCGGCCTGAACGCGCTGACGGTCGGGCTGGCGGAGGCGTACGCGCCGGACGTGCGGGTCAACGCCATCCTCCCCGGCCCGATCCGGACCGACGTGACCAAGGCCTGGCCGCCTGAGGCGCTCGACGGTCGGTTCGTGCCGCTCGGCCGGCTGGGCGAGCCGGAGGAGGTCGCGCCGTTGGCGGTGCACCTGGCCAGCGCCGCGTCCAGCTACACGACCGGCGCGGTGATCCGGGTCGACGGCGGCATCACGCGGAAGGTGTGACGCCCGCCGCCGCCACCTCGCCGAACCGGCGCAGCGTGTCGGGCGGGGCGAAGTCCGTGAACCACACGTAGAACCGCTCGACGCCCCGCGCCTGCAGGCCGGCGAAGTGGTCGGCAAGCTCCCCCGCCGTCCCGATGACGACGGTGCTGCCCATCCCCGTGGCGCCGAAGCGCCGGTGCGCGGTCTCGGTGACGGCCGCCCGCTGGGACGCGTCCGGCACCAGCGCCACCATGATCTGCACCGAGGCTTGGGCATCCCCCACCTGCTCCCGGCCCCCGTCGAGCCGGTGGAGCTGGTGGATCGGCACGTTCCACCAGTCGGCGTGCTCGCGGACCAGCGCCAGCGTCCGCTTCCCGGTGCCGCCGATGACGATCGGGATCTTCCGGCTCGGCACCGGCCGCTGCTGCGCGCCCCGCAGGTGGAACCACTGGCCGTCGTGGTCGACCGGCTCGCCGGTCCACAGCGCCCGGATGACCTCCAGCGACTCGCCCAGCCGCTCGACCCGGCGGCGGGGCTCGACCGGGTCGATGCCGAACGTGACCAGCTCGTCGGGCACCGAGCCCCAGCCGATGCCCAGCTCGAACCGCCCGCCGGACGCGTGGTCGAGCGTGGCGGCCTGGCGGGCCAGCACGGTCGGGTGGCGCAGTGGGTCGCACAGGACGAGGTGGCCGACGGTGAGCGACTCGGTCCGGGCCAGGAGCCAGCCGGCCAGCGTCATCGCCTCCCACATGTCGTGCTCCTCGGCCAGCGGCGGGGCCAGGTGGTCCATGAGGGCGATGCCCTCGAAGCCCGCAGCCTCGGCGGCCCGGGCCCGCTCGACGATGGCGTCGACGGGCATCCGCATCTGCGGCAGGAACAGGAAGAAACTCACGGTGTGACCGCGCCGAGGCAGAAGCGGGTGGCGTGGTCGACGTCGGCCCGGGTCGGTCGGGTCCTGCCCCACAGGTGGTCCGACAGCAGCCCGACCACGGCGTGGGCGGCCAGCTCGGCGTCGAGCTCGGGATCCGCGCTGCCGAGCGCGGCGAACGGCGGGTGGAGGAGCGTGGCCAGCGGTCGGCTGGCGGACGGCCGGCCCTCGGCCAGGCCCTCCCCCACGCTGCCCCCGTTCCACAGCACCGCCAACGTCGTGGCGGCGACCTCCTCGTCTGCGGCCTGGCCCAGCACGCCCGCCACCCAGCGGCGAACCTGGCCCGGCGGTGTCGGCTCCTTGGCCATCTGGTGGGCGAGGTAGCTGCGCAGGCGCTGGGTGCCGTCCTCCAGCAGCGCCGCGACGAGCGCATCCTTGGAGGGGAAGTGGCGGTAGAAGGCGTCGTTGGACAGCCCGGCCGCGGCCACGATGTCCGCCACCCGCGGCCGCGACGCCGTGCCGCATCGCCGCATCACGTCGAGCGCGGCGTCCAGCAGGCGCCGGACCTCGGTCTCGTAGCCGGCCCCCCGGCGGGCCAGCGTCTCCCGGGCGATGCGGGCCGCAACGTCGTTCGGGGGACTCGGAATTGCATTCCTCGTTGCCAAGAATCA
>Ga0209382_10000235_pt1 | contig 90137 bp, 84 predicted proteins | sample SoiMetdeltSBSDD5_FD_187599 | JGI IMG/M metagenome (GOLD analysis project Ga0209382, IMG submission 187599) | Bulk soil microbial communities from a Populus tree surrounding site in Tennessee, USA - Soil MetaG P. deltoides SBSDD5 (SPAdes) (version 2) | ecosystem: Environmental > Terrestrial >...
ATTCCGAGCGCCACGACCAGAGTCGTTGTGTCGCCTGTCGCAGCGCGTATTCGCGGGTGAACCCGATCGCGCCGTGCACCTGATGGGCTGTCGCCGTGGCGACGCCGATCGCCTGGTTCGCACGCAACTTCGCCGCCGCAATCTCAAACGAAGCATCGCCCGTGCTCGCGGCGATACCCGCGGATCGGCTGGCACAAGTCGCGGCGGCGGTCTCTGCCCCGAACAACGCGAGTTGCTGCTGCACTGCCTGGAACTGACCGATCGGTCGACCGAACTGCTTGCGCTCCAACACGTACGCGATCGAGCGGTCGAGCGCCGACTGCAGCGCGCCCGCGATCTGCGCCGTGCGCGCGAGCGCTGCGTAATCGAACAGGCGCTGGGCTTCGCGGCTGGTGGCCGGCGAGACGAGGGCCGCTGCCGAGTCGAACTGCAGATCGTCACGCGACTCGTCCGCGAGATTCGTCCTTTTGTGCACGCGTGCATCCGCAACGGCCAATACCACGACGTGCGGTTGGCCATCGACCGTCATCGTCGTGACCGCGCGAGCAACGTCGCGTCCCCACGGCACGCTCGGCAACACACCCGAGAATTGCCACACGCCCGCAGTTCGAGAGAGTGTGCCATTCGGATTCGTTGCGATGCTGAGCGAGGACCGCGGCACTTCCAGAGCAGCTTCGGCCAGGACCTTGCGCGCGATCATCGCTTCCGCCAGCGGCAGTGGAGTCTGCGATTGGCCGGCAGCTTGCAGCACGGCGCACGCGTCGTCCCAGTCCGCGCCGCTTCCGCCGTGTTCCTCGGGAACGAGGACGTCGGCGATGCCGAGCGCTTCGATCTCGTCCCAGCCCGCATTCGTCTGGAACAGCCGAGCGGCGCTGTCGCTGAGCAGTTGTCGTTGCTCGCTCATGTCACCGCAATCCCAGTCCGCGGGCGACGATGCCGCGGAGAATTTCGCGCGTGCCGCCGCGCAAGCTGAAGGAAGGCGAGGTCTGCAACAGCAGTCCCAGCGTACGGGCGAGGTCGTTATCGTCTTCGAGCCGAATGTCCTCGCCGATGAGCGACTGGACGAGCGTCGGCAGGGATTGCTCGAACGTGTTGCCAAGATCCTTGACGATCGCCGCCGCGAGCATCGGATCTTCGCCGGCGGCGAGTTGACCGGCGACGGAGAGCGACATTTGTCGCAGCGTCCACAACTCGGCGGTGAGTCGACCGACCGCGTGGCGCAGCACCTCGGAGTCCACGCGCCCGGCCAGGCGCACGAGCTCGATGAACAGCGCGAAGCTCGAGAGATAGCGCTCCGGTCCACTGCGCTCCAACGACAACTCGCTGGTGACTTGCCGCCAGCCTTCGCCTTCGGCACCGAGCAGGCACTGCGGCCCGACCACGACGTCATCGAAGAACACTTCGTTGAAGCCCGGGTGCCCGACGAGGTCGACGATCGGCTGGATGCGAATGCCGGGTGTGCGCAGCTCGAGCAGGAACTGGCTGAGACCCGCGTGCCGATTCTTCTCGTCGAGCGCGCTGGTGCGGACCAGCGCGATCATCAGCTGGCTGTGCTGTGCATTGCTGGTCCAGATTTTCTGTCCGTTGATGCGCCAGCGGCCGTCCGGCAGTTTTTCGGCGCGCGTGCGGACTGCGGCCAGGTCCGATCCTGCATTCGGCTCGGACATACCGATGCAACACAGGATCTCGCCGCGCGCCATGCCCGGCAGATATTTCTGGCGCTGCTGTTCAGTCCCATAGCGCAGCAGATTCGGCCCGGACTGCCGATCAGCAATCCAGTGCGCGCCGACCGGTGCACCTGCCGCCAGTAATTCCTCGAGGAGCACGTAGCGCTCGAGCGCGCTGCGCTCGTGGCCGCCGTAACGCTTCGGCCACACCATGCCGATCCAGCCGCGTGCGCCGAGCTTGCGTGAGAAGTCGGCATCGAACACGGCCCAGCAGTTGGCGCGACGCTCTGCCGGCACGTGCGGCAGCTCGTGCGCCAGGAACTCGCGAATCTCTTTGCGGAATGCGGGCGCGTCTGCAGGCAGCGTGACTGGATCGAACTTGAAGGCGTGCACAGTGCGCGGCTCACTGCCCAGTGAATCGCGGCTCGCGCTTTTCGAGGAAGGCCGCGACGGCTTCCTCGTGATCCTTGGTTTCGTGGGCCAGAGCCTGGAACGCGGCGGATAGCTCCAGCACGTCGCTCAGGCGCTGCTGTTGTCCCTCGCGCAGCAGCCGCTTCGCGAGTCGCAATGCCTTCGCCGGGTTCGTGGCGATGCGGCCCGCGACCGCGTGCGCTTCCCTCAATAGTTGATCGCCCGGCACGACACGCGAGACCAGGCCGTACGACTCCGCCGTGCGCGCGTCGATCGTGTCGCCGGTCAGGATCATCTCCGATGCCCGTGCCAGTCCGATCGCCCGCGCGAGGATCCACGCGCCGCCATCGCCCGGCACGATACCGACCTTGATGAAGCTGGAAGCGAACTTGGCGGTGTCGGCGGCGAGGCGCACGTCGCAAACGCAGGCCAGGTCGAGCCCGAGGCCGATCGCGTGACCGTTCACGGCCGCGACCATCGGGACCTCGCAATCCCACAGGGCGCGGATCATGCGCTGGACCCCGCGGCGATAGTTCGCGCGGGTCGCCTCGGGCGTACCGAGCCGGCCAATGCCGCTGCGGGATTGCATCCCCTTGAGATTGCCGCCGGCGCAGAAGCTTGCCCCGGCCCCGGTCAGAACGATGCAGCTGACGCCGCCATCTTCCTCCGCCCGCCGCACGGCATCGATGACGTCCTGGCAATCCTGCTGGGCGCCGATGGCGTTGCGGCTTTCGGGGCGGTTCAGGGTGAGGGTGACGATGCGGTCGGCGGCAGCGTAGTGGACGAAGCTGTCGGTCACGTGGGGTCTCCGTTGTTAAACCCATGATAGCCCCGGCGCATGAAATTGATGCCTTGCGGGAACCCGCGGGACCGGCGGGCGTTCTGGTGGCCAAACATACCCGTATAGAACAGGGAGGGGCATGCGCACCCCGCTGCGGGACTCGTTGATCGGCCCTCGTCTGCAGACCGAGCCGGCCTGGCTCCGCTACGGCCTGGCCGTCGGCCTGCTCGTGTGCACGGCTTACGCGCGCGTCGAGTTGATTCCGCTCATCGGGCGGCACAGTCCGCTCCTGGCGTTCATCCTGCCTGTTGTCCTCACCTGCTACCTGTGTGGGCGCTGGCCCGCCTGGCTGACCGCGCTGGCCAGCCCGGTGCTCGGGACCCTGCTGTTCCAGGACGACTTCACCTGGAGCGATCCGCTCGGTTGGCTGGCGCACGTGGCGTTCTTCGTGCTGATCTGCGCCGCGTTGGTCGAGTTGCTGCACCACCTGCAGGTCACCCATCGCAAGCTCCTCGACAGCGAGGCACGCCTGCTGGAGGCAGACCGGCGCAAGAACGAATTCCTGGCGATGCTCGCGCACGAGCTGCGCAATCCGCTCGCGTCGATCCTCAACATCGCGCCGATTCTCGGCACCCGGGCGTACGAGCCTTCGACCGTGCGGCAAATGAGCGGCGTCCTGCTGCGGCAGTCCTCGCACCTGGCGCGCCTGGTCGACGATCTTCTGGACGTCGCGCGCATCACGCGCGGCAAGATCTTGTTGCGAATGCAGAGTGTAGTAATGCAGGAAGTGGTGGAGCACGCGCTCGAAGCGGCCCGGCCGGTGATTGCGGCGCGTCGGCAGAACGTGGTGTTCGATCCGCCGCCGCAGCCGCTGCAGGTCGACGGCGATCCAGTCAGGCTCACGCAAGCGGTCGGCAACTTGTTGTCGAACGCGGCCAAGTTTTCCCCGGACGGTGCGCGCATTCACGTCCGCCTTGCGCAGGTCGCGGGTATCGTGCAAGTCGGCGTGCGCGACGAAGGCGTCGGCATCGATGCGCAGATCCTGCCGCACGTGTTCGATCTCTTCGTCCAGGGCGACCAATCGCTCGATCGAGCGCAAGGTGGCCTGGGCATCGGGCTCACTGTCGCCAAGAGTCTCGTCGAGCTGCACGGCGGGCGCATCGAAGTCAGCAGCGCGGGACCGGGGCGCGGCAGCGAGTTCACGATCATGCTACCGACCGGAGTGATGACGACTCGCATGGACGATGCGCCTGAGGTCGTGCCGGTGAAGGCACGGCGCATTCTCATCGTCGATGACAATGCGGACTCGGCGATGTCGTTGTCGGTGCTGCTGGAGATGGAAGGGCACGAAGTGCGTTCGGCTCGCAACGGACTGGCGGCGTTGCAGGAGCTGGACCGGTTCGAAGCGCAGGTCGTGCTGATGGATGTGGGATTGCCGGGCCTGGACGGCTATGCAACGGCGGACCTGATTAGGCAGCGTTGCGGCACGTTGTCGCCTTACCTGGTGGCGTTATCAGGATATGGGCCCGGCAAGGCGGGTGGCTTCGATGCCCAGCTTGCGAAGCCGCTGGAGATCGCCCGTCTCGGCGAGATTCTCGAGCGATTGCCGGCTGCTCAGCGGCCAGTTCTGTCGCACTGATCGAGCGATTGCGGCTTGGCGCCAGTCCGTAACTGGCCGCGCAGGTAATCCTCGAGCACGGAGCGTGCGACCGACAGCTCGTCGCAGCCGGCGTACGTCGTCTTGCACAGGAAGCCCGCCCCGAGGATTTCCAGTTCGCGAGGCGCGAGCTGGCGGTACCAGGCGCCGTAGGTCAGTCCGTTCACCCGATGGGTGAAGAACGTCATCTCGTCGTAATGCACTTCGACTCTCGGCTCGTCATCGGCTTGCAATCGATCCCCGAGCCGGCAGACGCACGAGTCGAACGCCGTGTTCCCCTGGGGGTGCGGCATGTAAATTTCGCATCGGCCGTTTCCCGACGCACGCAAGTTCGCTGTAGGCGGAACACATCGCGCACGTCAGTGGTTGTAAGCGACGATGCGCCTGACCTATCGCCCCGACATCGACGGTCTGCGCGCGATCGCAGTTGCGATCGTGGTGGCATTCCATGCCGGCGTGCCGGGCTTCACGGGCGGGTTCGTCGGCGTCGACGTCTTCTTCGTCATTTCCGGATACCTCATCACCGGCCTGCTGGTCGAAGAACTGCGCGAGACGGGCTCGATCTCGCTGTCGCGCTTCTACGCTCGTCGCGTGCGTCGACTGTTGCCGGCGTTGGCGCTGGTGCTGGCGTCGACGCTGCTGCTGGGGTCGGTGGTGTTGCTGGCGGTGGCTGGCGAGCAGCAAGACCTCGCGAAGTCGGCGCTCGCGGCTGCGCTATCGGCGTCCAACATATTCTTCTGGCTCGGCAGCAATTACTTCAGCGTGCAGGCGGACCTGATACCGCTGTTGCATACCTGGTCGCTGTCGGTGGAGGAGCAGTACTACCTGGTCTGGCCGGCGATGCTGATCACGTTGATGCTCGCCGCGGGTAAGCGCTGGGGCGTCTTCACGCGACTGCTCCTCACCGCGTTGCTGCTCGTCGGGATAGCGACATTCGCGGTGAGTGTGCACACCACCAATACCGATCCGGTAGCTGCATTCTTCTTGATGCCGATGCGAGCTTGGGAGTTCGCGCTCGGCGGCGCACTCGTGCTCGCTGCGCCGGCGATCGCGCGCTGGCCCACGTTCGTCCGCACGTCGTTGTTCGTGATCGGTGTAGTGCTGATCGCTTATGCAACTGTCACGCTCGACAGCAGCATCGCGTATCCGGGCACGGCGGCACTGTGGCCGACGCTCGGCACCGTCGCGCTCATCGCGGCAGGTTGCGGGTCGGGCTTCGCGCCGGTGCAGAGCTGGCTGTCCTCACGCAGCATGGTGGCCATCGGACAGCTCTCATATTCATGGTACTTGTGGCACTGGCCGCTGCTGTCGCTGGCACGCGCGAATGACCTCGGCGAACGCGACCTGACTCGCGACGTCACGATTGCGCTCATCTCGCTCGGTCTCGCCTGGCTCACGTATCACTTCGTCGAGCATCCGATTCGCTCGCGGCAATACCCCGGCTTTCGCGCCACGCGTACGACGTTGTTGAGCGGCGTTGCGATGTCCGCCGTCGTAGTGTGTTGTGCGCTGACGCTTGGCTTCGTCGCACAGTATTCGCGTGCGCACCCTGTCGACCGCCAGATGCGGGTCGCCGCAGACGCGGCCCGCGATCGGCCGCCGGCGACGGACGTGTGTCTGGAACGGCAACACGCCAGGTTCGGTGTGCTCCAGCAGGACCGACGCTGCATCACGCGGCCTTCGCAACCGGTGGACATCGTGCTGTGGGGCGACTCGCATGCCAATCACTGGTTTCCGCTCATGCGCGCGGCCTCGCGCGAGCTCGACATGAACGTCCGGGAATTCACGCGCGCCGCCTGTCCGCCGCTGCTCGGCGTCATGCCGTTCGACGAGGGCCGGATCGATCACGATTGCGAGCACTTCAATGAAGCCGCGGTCGCGGAGATCGAGCGGCTCGCGCGGTCCGGGCTCAAAGGTGTGGTGATCGCGTCGCGCTGGCCGGCCTATCTCGGTCGGCCGAGTCCGGACGGAACCCTGCAGGCGCGGTTGTCGTACGGCGATGTCCCGCTCGATCCCGAAAGATCCGAAGCTGCCTTGCACCTCGGCCTCAGCAATGCGCTCCACCGTCTGGAGCGCGCTGGACTCCGCGTTCTCGTCGTGGGCGCGACGCCGGAGTTTCACTACTCCGTGCCGCAATGCCTACTGCGCCGGTCGCTGCAGGAGTGCGCGATGCCGCGGACGGCGGTCGATGAGCGTCGCGGACGCTCGATGCTCGTGGTCATGAACACTGTTGCGTCGAACGGAGCGCACATGTTCGATCCGCTGCACTTCTTCTGCGACGATGTCTATTGCTATCCGACGCACGGCCAGACCGTGATGTTCTCCGATCCACAACATCTGACCGCCGCGGGCTCGCCGTTGCTCGAGCCCGAGGTGGCGGGCGATCTGCGCTGGCTGCTTCACGAAGACAAAGTCGCCGGAGACCACACCAGCCGGGAAGGCTCCATCCCGAACATCTGACGGTAGGCACTGCTGAAATGGGCTGGGCTGGAGAAGCCTGCGTCCATGCTGGCCGCCGTCAGGCTCGCGCCGCGTTGCATTGAGCGAACTGCCGCGCCCATTGCCACCCACAACTTGTAGCGCCGCACCGGCACCCCCGTTGTCTGCTTGAATAGCGCTGCGAAGCGTGACGGCGACAACTTTGCGTGACGCGCGAGCGCGGCGAGAGACAATCGGGCAGCAGGGTCTTCGTGAATGAGCTGCAGCGTCTGCATGACGCGGGCATCGGCCGTCCGTGCGGCGCCGCCGTTGAGCAGCGTGTCCAGTTCTCCGCGAACGTCGCGCCAACGGTAAGCGCCCTCGGTGCGCAGCCGGTTCAGCCGATCGATCAGAAACGGTTCGCACCGCAGATCGAGGTGCGAGCGCTCGCCGTTCGTCGCGGCGAGGGCACGTAACTGCGCATAGTCGTTGCTCGCTGCATCGACATATAGAAAGGCCATCTCGCCGGAGGTCTCACGGAAGTGCTGCAACGTGTTCGGCGGGATGACGGCGGAGCGGCAGCGGCGATAGTCGTGCGTGTTCCAGCTCAGCTCGAACGACGCTTCGAGCCCGACAGCGACGACGGCAACCGCATTGCGGTGCGGACTCAGGCCAAGCGCGCTGCCGATGAACAGCGCGCGTGCGCCCCACGAGTACAGCTGTGCCATGACCAAGATTGTGGCAGCGGCAGTCAGTTTCTGAAAGCGCGCGACGTCTGCTTGAGGCTAGAGTCGGCGCATGACATCCGATCGCCGAGACGTCCTTTCCGGCGCAGCTGCGCTGGTAGCGTGCGGGTTGATGAGCAGTACCAAGGCAGCCGACGAGACAGAAGCGATCCGCGCCGTGATCGAGCGCTACGCGGATGCGTGGCAGCGGCGTGATCCCGCTGCGTTCGCGCTCTATCACCCGCAGTTCACAATTCACTGGTTCGGACACAATCCGCTCAGCGGCACGCACGTGGGCGCAGAGCAGGTCCGGCACGCATTGAGCGAGCTCACGCGCCGTACGAATCGCAGCCTCGTCAAGGTGGTTGCGACGCTGGCAGGACCCGAGCGCGGCGCCATCATCGCGCGCGAGAGCTTCGGCACCGGTGACGCACGCGTCGAGATCGATCGCGTGCTGATCTTCACCGTTGCCGAAGATCGCCTGCGCGAATGCTGGGTCTACGACGCCGACCCGCTGTTGCTGGATCGCTACGTCAAAGGCGAGCTCGGCTAGCTCGTCTACAGTGCCACGCCAACGGTCAACGCGGCATCGTAACCGCCGATGCTCGAGTTCTCACTGATCGTCACCAGCTGATACTGCTCTCCGTCCGAGAACACGTTGTCCGCGCTGAAGCTCGTCACAGACGTATTCTGTCCACGCGCGACGTACAAGGAGCTGCTGTACACGGCGCGCGTGATGTCTTGCGGAAACGCGAGCTGCGAAGTCGCCTCCAGCGAACTACCGAGATAGATGCGGAAGTGCACGTGCGTGATCCGACCGGAGTACCAGCCTGGATAGATCGTCGTGAAGCGTGCCAAGCCGGTGCTGTCAGTCATCTGCACGCCGCGGCAGAACGTCTCGCCGACTGTGTTGCTGCCCGGCTGGTTGTAGCCGGAGTAGGCACCGTCCTTGTCACAATGCCAGGTGTAGACCAGCGCATTGGTGATCGGAGCACAGCTGGCACTCACGTTGACGAACGTGAGCAGCAACCGCAGCGGGACCCCAGTCTTGCCCTCCGTGATGTCTTCGCGCATGTACGTCGATGCGCTCGCGATATCGTTGAACAGCGGGTACGGGCCAGCCGTTTCCTGGGGAGTCAGCACGCAACTCACGCTGCCGGTCGTTGTGCCGCCGGTCGATGAAGTCGCAGCACTGGTCGTCGACGTGGAGGAGGAGCCCGAGCCACCGCCGCAACCCAGCAGCGTAGCGGTGGCGCCGAACAGGCCGAGGGCGCGGCGGCGGGAAATGACTTCGGTGTACGGTGCCAGCTTGTTCACGATGACTCCACTGCGTCAGGAAAGGTGAAGTCACGCTACGTGACGGTTTTTGCGGTTACGTAGCAATCTGTATCCGACTGTTGCCGGTGCGTGGGCAGCAACAGTTCGTTACAAATGGGCCGGCAAGCGTGCGGCATCGAGCAGGAGCGGCGTGTACAGTAGCCGGACATGAGCGAAGCGCCGCACATCCTGGTCGTGGACGACGATCGCGACATCCGCACGCTGCTGAGCGACTACTTGCAGAAGAACGGCTATCGCGTGACGGCAGTCGCCGAGGGCAAGGCGATGCGCCGCGCGCTCGAGCAGACGCACGTCGATCTGATCGTGTTAGATCTCATGTTGCCGGGCGAAGATGGCCTCAAGCTGTGTCGCGACCTGCGCACGCAGTCGCAGATCCCGGTGCTGATGCTCACTGCGCTCGGCGAGGAGATCGACCGCGTGCTCGGGTTGGAGGTTGGCGCCGACGACTACTTGCCGAAGCCCTTCAGTCCGCGCGAGCTGGTGGGACGCATCAAGGCAATCCTGCGCCGCACGGCACACATGCCGCGCGATCCTGACTTGCGTCAGGCCAACGGCTACAAGTTCGGCGACTGGCAACTCGACAACACGACCCGCACGCTTTCCCACACCGACGGCAGCCAGAGCGCGTTGAGCGGCGCGGAATTTCGTCTGTTGTCGGTGCTGCTGTCGCATGCGACGCGCGTGCTGTCACGTGCTCAGCTGATGGAACTGGTGCGTGGCCGCGAGCTGGATCCGTTCGACCGCAGCATCGATGTGCGGATCAGTCGTCTGCGCCAGACGCTGCGTGACGACGCACGTGCGCCTCGCATCATCAAGACGATCTACGGCGAGGGCTACGTGGTCGGCGTGCCGGTGGAGCAGTACTGATGCGCCTGCCGCTGCCGGAAACATTGTTCGGTCGATTGTTCGCGGCGACTGTCGCAGTCGTCGCAATGGCGCTGCTCGTTCTGCTGACGCTCGTGTTGCGCGAGCGGCGCGAGCTCGCGTTCGCGGAGAGCGGCTCCAGCGCTGCGGCGGCGAGCATCGTCGAGGTGAGTCAACAGCTCGCAACCTTGTCGCCCGATCAGCGAGATTCGATGCTCGAGCAATTGCGCGCAGAGCATCGGCCCAGGCGTCCGCACGACCATCCTCACGAGGACTTCGTCGTTGCTCAGCGCGCGTTTGCGAGCGAAGTTCAGAAGGAGCTCGGCGCAGGGTTTTCAGTTGCGGCGCGTCCCCCGCGAATGGGCCATCGCCGCGTCGTCATGCTCGGCGACTCCAATCCTTCCCCCGATCGCGGCGGAGGGCAGGGAGGGGACAGGCCACCGCCGCCGCCTGATCGGATGTTCGATCTCGTCGTCACTTTGCCCGACGGCGACCGCGTCGCGTTCCGCACCTTCTCGCCGCGCGGCACCCCGCCGTTTCCGCGTCATTTCATCTTCGAGCTCGGTTTTCTCACGGTGCTGCTCGGCATCGTCCTCTACGCGATGACGCGAACGATCACGCGTCCGTTGGGCGATCTGGCCAAGGCGGCCGACGCAGTCGGACGCGGGACCGCTGTCCAGCCGCTGCAGGAACGCGGCGCCCGCGAGCTGAAGCGGGCAACGCGGGCCTTCAATGCGATGCAGGAACGATTGAACCGTTACCTCGACAGTCGCACGCGCGTGCTCGCCGCGATGTCGCACGATCTGCGCACGCCGATCACCCGGCTGCGGCTGCGAGTGGAGTCGATCGAAGACGAAGCCTTGCGCACGCGCTGTGTCGAAGACCTCGACGAAATGACACGCATGGTCCGCGGCGCGTTGAGCCTGTTCCGCGGTCTCAACGACGAAGAGCCGACGGTTCCCGTGGACATCGATGCGCTGCTGCAGGAACTCCAGCGGCAGTTCGGCGAAATCAACGCGAGCGTTGCGATCGAAGGCCAGGCCGCCGCGCCGTTCCCGGCCAAGCCGCTCGCCCTCAAGCGCTGCCTCGGCAATCTGGTGAATAACGCGCTCCAGTATGGCGAGCACGCGACGGTCGCGGTCACGGACAGCGGCGAAGAGCTCACGATCCGTGTGCTCGACGATGGACCTGGGATTCCGGAAGCGGAGCTCGAGCGTGTGTTCGAGCCGTTCTATCGGCTGGAGAGCTCACGCAATAGAGAGACGGGTGGCACGGGACTTGGCCTGAGCATTGCGCGCGACGTTGCCCAGGCGCATGGAGGGTCGCTGACGCTGGCGAATCGCAGCGGCGGCGGCCTCGAAGCCAAGCTGGTATTGCCCCGGTTACAGTCCGTAACGATTGCTTACGGTAAGGCAGACGAGCGCGCCGTAGATTGATCCTCGCGTCCTCCATCGACGCGTTTTGCCAATCACGGAGACTGCAATGAAATCACGCGTAGCACTGATTGCGGCGGCGCTGCTCGCCAGCGCGGTCGCGCTCGCCGGCCCGCACCAGGGTCCGAAGGGCCCCGACATGGACCGCATGGCCGTGTTGCTCGACCTGAACGATTCGCAGAAGGCGGAAGTCCAGAAGATCCTGAACGAGCAGCACGAGAAGCTCGATGCCAAGCACGACGAGCTGCGCGCAGCCGGCACGAAGCCGACGCGCGAGGAGCGCCAGAAGTTTCACGAGGAAATGAAGCAGGACTTGACCGCGAAACTGCAGGGCGTGCTGACGCCTGAGCAGATGAAGAAGTTCGACGCGCTGACGGACCATTCGCGCGGATCGCGCGGCCAGGGCTGGCAGCACGGCGACGGGCACGAGGCGCAGTAGCCTTACGAGCCGAATCTCGCGGCCGCGCGGGCCTTGGCGCGCGCGGCCTCGACTTCGCGATCGCGCGGTGCCGCTGTCGTCGTCAGCGAGTAGATCAGCGTGCGCGCTACCGCTGCGACGTCGGCGGTGGCCTTCTCGAACGCCGCACGATTGGCTTGCGATGGCGCATTCATGCCGCTGAGCTTGCGGACGAACTGCAACGAGGCGGCGCGGATTTCCTCTTCCGTCGCCGGAGGCGCGAAGTTGAACAGCGTTTTGATGTTTCTGCACATGCCCGCAAGCCTATCAGGTCGCCGCCATGGCTTCGACCTCGAGTTTCCAGCGCGGATCCAATAGCTGACAGCAAATGACTGTCCGCGAGGGTGCGTGTGTGCCCAGGTACTTGGTGAGCACCCGCACGTTGGCCTCGTCGTACTTCGGATCCGCGAGATAGAACCGCAGTGAAACCAGATTCTCCACGGTCATGTCCGCGGAGCGCAGTAATGTCTGCAGGTGGCCCCAGATGATCTCCGCCTGTTCCTCGAACGATTCCGGCATCGTGCGGCCGTCCTGCAGATATCCATTGAGACCGCTGATGATCAGCAGCCGCGAGTCGCCACGAACCTCCGTGGCGTGCGTGTAGCAGCGGTAGCGTGGATAGAGCTCCGCCGGATTGTGCTGGACGATCGGCATGTGCGAATTCCTCAGTAAGACGCGTTGAACCAGTCTGCGATCGAACGGCGCACTTCTGCGGCGTGGGGCGAGTCCACCCAGCCGTGCGCGAGGCCGTCGACCATCTGCAATCGCAGCCGGCGCTGGTCACGGGGACTCTTATATAAGGGCGCCAGCGCGTCCCGTAGTGCGACCACATTATTCGAGGCCAACATGGCATCGTCACTCCCGTGCAAGATCAGCAGGGCCGGATGCTTGCGTGCGATGTCACCTGCGCGCTGCACGGCATCCGTGCGGCGCGCCAGATCGCGCGTGTAGTCGGACCACTTGTATTCCTGTTTCATCACACGCTCGTACGCTTGCACAGAAGCAGTCAAGCCCGTGGATGGATTGATCAGGACGGCAGCTTCGATCGGCACGTTCCCTTCGGCAAGAGCAAACAGCACTGTCGCTCCGCCGGCGGAGAAGCCGAACAGACCGACCTTCTCGCGCGCGCGCAGGCAACTCAGCTCCTGCAATGCTGTGATGACCGAGGGCAGCTCCTTGGCCGCACCGACGACGACGGGCTCGAACACCAGGCGGCCCAGATCTTCCTGCTGATTGCGAAGCATGTCTTCGCGGCCGCTGGGCGATTCGCGCGCGCCGAATTGCGGCAACCCGAGGTAGACCTTGACGGCCGGCACGTCGTCGAGCGGCAAGGCCTCCATGAGTGCGCGCTCGCTCATCGGCGGACCGAAGCCATGCCACAGCAGGATCGGTGGCTTCGAGATCTTGGGCGGGGCGCGTAGCAGCGCGGGCACCGAGGCCAGCCTCGTTTCAACCGTAGCGACTTCTTTGCGCGACCCATCGCGGTCGAGACAAAACGCCTCGATGTCCGAATCGTGCTGCGTGGCGCCGTGCGAGCTTCCGACAGCGAAGAAACACAGCGCCAGCAGCAGCGCGCCGCGCGGAACAATCGCCAGAGGGTGCAGGTTATTCATGCAGGATTCCGTTGCAGGGACATCACGATGCGTCTGCGTTCAATTCTCGTTGCGCTGCCAGTGTTGGTGCTCTATCAGCTCGGGTCGGCTCAACAAACGACACCGCAGACTCCGCCGCCGCGCGGCACTGCGTCCTTCGAACCGCCGCCCTCGCTCGCTGAAGATGCGCCGCTGACGGCACAGACGTTCGTCATTCGTGCGGCAATCGTCAACATGGCCGAGACTGAGTTGGCAGACCTGGCACTGAGCCGCTCGCAGAACGCGAAGCTGCAAGCTTACGCCAGCAAGATGCGTAACGAACACTGGCGCGCGCAAGAGAAGCTGCGCACCGTCGCGGGCGACGCGCAGATTGCTTTGCCTGCGATGCTCGACAAGAAACACCTAGACATCAAGGATGCGCTCAAGCGCGCGCCGGCGGATGAGTTCGATGCCGGCTACATCAAGGCAATCGTCTCCGGTCACGACGAGGCTGTCGCGCTGTTCGATGCGGCAGCCACCTCGAAGACGAAGACGTTGCCGCAATCGATGCAGCGATACGCGACGGAGATGTTGCCGATCGTCAGAAATCATCGGGACGCTGCCTACGCACTTCAGTCTTCATCTGCGGCGGTCGGCCAGGCACCACGCGAACAGCAGCGCTAGGATGATGTCGCCGACCATTGCGAGCACGGCACCCGCAGGAACCACGGCTTGCAGCCACAGCGCGACGACGAGCACGAAGGCGGCCGCTTTGCCGATCGCACCGAACGCGACGAACGGTCGGTTGATCGTGGGTTGCATGGCCAGCCAGGCGTAAGCACCCGCGAACAGCAGGATGAAGAGCGCCGTCATGGCGCGATAGAAGAGCGGCGCGTCGGCCGGCAGCCCGGCCAGCTGACCCATCGACGAGGCTGGGAAGGCGAACGGCACGGCGCCGGCGAGATTGAAGAAGGCCGCGGTCCACAACGCGGGGCGCAGTACGTGTTCGCGGCTCATGTGCCTAGAATACACGCAGAATGAACCTGCAACGCCTTTGGCGAGCTGTCGCGCTCGGCCCGCTCGAGCGGCGACTGTTCTGGATCGTCGTCGCCGGGCTGCTGCCGCTGATCCTGCTCGCGTTCGCCACGCTGCTTTACAACGCCCAGACCCAACGTCGGCAACAGATCAAGACCGCCGAGAACACCATGCGCTCGGTCATGGCGGCGGTGGATGCGGAGCTGCGCACTTCCCTTGCCTCGCTGGACGCGTTGGCGGCGAGCCCGCGGCTGCAGGCGCGCGATTTCGCGGGGTTCTACGCCGAGGCGCGCGCGTTGCTCGAGCGGCGGCCGTCGTGGGCGAACATCGTTCTGTCCGATCCGAGTTCGCAGCACGTGGTCAACGTGCGTTTGCCGCTCGGCTCACCTCTGCCGCGCGCAATCGATCCCGGCGCAGTCGAAGCGACCGTTCGTGCGGGCGTGCCGGGCGTCGGTAACCTGATCTGGAGTCCGGTGCTGAACATGTATGTCTTCGCGGTACGGCTGCCGATCCGCGAAGGCGACAGGATTCCGTACGTGCTCACTGCAGTGCTGCGGCCGGAAGCTGTGCTGGAGATCGTGAAGCGTCACGTTCTGCCCGAAGGTGCAACGGTCGCAGTGCTCGATGGGCGTCGAATGGTCGTCGTTCGCACACGCAACCAGGCTCAATGGGTAGGAAAGCCGCCGTCTGCCAGCTTCCTGGAGATGCTCGATCGGGGTGAGAACAGCGCGGTGACGACTACGCTCGAAGGTGTGCGGGTATACACCGTCTATCATCGTTCGAACGAGACCGGCTGGTCGGCGGCCATCGGTATTCCGACTGCGACTGTCGACGCGCCCGTCATGCGTTCTTACACGGTGCTCGGTGGCTCGGTGCTCGCGTCCGTCGTGCTCGGGCTCGGCGCGGCGTTTTTCACCGGACGTACGGTGACTGGACCGATGCGCAGGCTGGAACGCGCTGCAGCTTCCGTCGCGCGCGGCGAGGCGCCGCTGCTGCCCGAGACCGACCTGCCGGAAATTCGCCAAGCAATGCTCGCATTGCTCGCGGCGCACATCGAGCGCGACAAGCTGCTGCATAGCGAGCGGCAAGCGCGCCTGCTCGAACAGAACGCCCGGCTCGCGGCGGAGCTGGCCAACAGGACCAAGGACGAATTTCTCGCGATGCTCGGCCACGAGCTGCGCAATCCGCTCGCGGCGATCGCTACGGCTGCGCAAGTGCTCGATCATGCGGAGCAGACACAGCGCAAGGATGTAGAGGAACATGCGAAGGCGATCATCCGGCGGCAGGTGCGCCATCTCAGCAAGCTGACGGATGACCTGCTGGATGCGGCACGCGTCATGATGGGCAAGATCGTTCTCGACCGCCGTCCAGTGGATCTCGCGCAGCTGGTGAGCAATACGGTCGACACGTTGCGAAACACTGGCCAGCTGCAGCGCCACGAGTGCACGACCAACCTCGAATCGGTGTGGGTGAACGTCGATCCGACGCGCATCGACCAGGTGCTCGCGAATCTGCTGACGAATGCCGTCAAGTACACGCCACCGCCGGGGCGCATCGACGTATCCGTGCGGCGCGAACTGGACGAAGCGGTGTTCAGCGTGCGCGACTCGGGCCTCGGCGTCGAACCGGAGCTGCTGCCGCGTATCTTCGATCTGTTCGTGCAAGGCGAGCGCGGCCTGGATCGGTCGCAAGGCGGTCTCGGCATCGGCTTGACGCTGGTGCGGCGAATCGCGGAGTTGCACGGCGGGCGCGCCGAGGCACGCAGCGAAGGCGCGGGCAAGGGCAGCGAATTCATCGTCCGTCTGCCATCGATCGCAGCACCGGCTGAAGCAGTTGCGCCCGAGAATGCGGTACGCAACACGACGCGTCGGCGAATCGCGGTCGTCGAGGACAACGACGATGTCCGCGCCAGCCTGCGCGTGCTCCTGGAGATGGAAGGGCACGACGTCGTCGAGGCGAAGGATGGCCTGCAAGGTGTCGATACGATTCTGCGCGAGCAGGCCGACGTCGCGCTGGTCGACATAGGCCTGCCGAGTCTGGACGGTTACGGCGTCGCTCGCGCAGTGCGCTCTCGGGCCCGGCACCCCGTAGTGCTAGTTGCCATCACGGGCTATGGCAGCCAGGGAGATGCGGAGCGCGGCGCGCAGGCGGGGTTCGACGCGTACATGGTCAAGCCGGTGGACGCGGCTATCCTGTCCGAGCTGATCGCCCGGGTTCCGCTCGCCTCGAACTGAGCTAGACTCGCGGCCATGCCCGGCTCATGCACGCACCTCGACTCCGTGAAAACCGACGAGCGCAACACGCGTGGCTGCGAGGAGTGCCTCAAGACCGGCGACAGCTGGGTGCACCTGCGCCTGTGCCGGCAATGCGGTCACGTCGGCTGCTGCGACGATTCGAAGAACAAGCACGCCACCAGGCATTTCCGCGCGACCGGTCACCCGATCATCACGTCGATCGAACCTGGTGAGGATTGGAGCTGGTGCTACGTCGACAGAGTCGCGATGCAGCTCTAGCGGCTTCGAACTAGATCACATCTCCCGGGCACCACATCCGCGGCGGCACTGTCTGCACCGTTTCGGCCGCGATCTCGCGCAGTGTTGCCTGGATCGATGCGCTGACCGGATATTGCGGCAGCGGCGGCAGATCGAGCGGCGACAGGCCGGTGACCGTCGCATACAGAACCAGCGCAGCGAGGAATGCACCCGCGGGCGCGGAGTGATTGCCGTCCGAAGCGTACAGCGTCAGTGTCGGCTCGCGAGCGAGTGCGAGGTCCCACGCCTGTGGAATCGGCGCGACACACGCTGGCTCGGCCTGCGCGATCGAGACGTGCAGGTCGAAGATTCGCTGCGTCTCATCGACCCCCCGAAGCGGCCACTCCGGGAACATGATCGGGACCGCGTGCTGGGTGCGGCTCATGCGCGCAAGCTCTTTTGCTTCCTCCGTCGAGTACCTGAACTGGCCACTGGTGCTGTACTTCTGCGCCTGCAGGATGACGAAGCTCCAGTTCTGGCTTTGGAGCAGGGTGATCGACGGCTGGTCGTGCAGGCGCTCGTCGAGAAACATCCAACCCGGAGCTTCGACCGACGCGACGGTCCTGCCGGGTCGACCGGCGCGCACCATGTCCGCGACCATCCTCGTCAGACCGTTGGACGACGTATGGCTGTTGCCCATGAACAGCAGGGTGATGTCCGCCGAGGCAGGCGGCGGACCTGAAGTTGCACCACCGCGCTGAGTATCTCCAGAGCCACCACCGCAAGCCGCGAGCAGCAGCGCGAGCGCGATCAATGCGCTTCTGACGCTCATCGCGACTCCGGCAGAGGCGGGTTGCGCGGCGGCACCGGCGAAGAAACGATCAGCGAGCTGGTCGTATTCCCGTGCATCAGGAAGCGGTCGAGCAAGCCTTCGAGTCGCTGCACGTCCGGTGCGAGCACCTTCATGATCAAGCAATCCTCGCCGGTGACGCGATGGCACTCGACGACTTCCGGCGTGCTCTGTGCCAGCTTGATGATCTTCGCCAGTCCACCGGGCATCGGACGGACGCGCACATAGGCGGTGACTCCGAGGCCGAGCGCTTGCGGATCGACTTCGAGCCATTCGCGCCGGATCACGCCGGCTTCCTTGAGTCGCAGCACGCGCTCGTTCACCGCCGGCGCCGACATATCGACGCGTCGCGCGAGCTCGCGAATCGCCAGACCTGGCTGCGCCGTCAGATGGCGCAGAATTTCCAGGTTGGTTGCATCGAGGGCGGCACTGGCAGTTTGCGAGGAAACCGCCGCCGTTTTCTTGCGTTTGGCAGGAATCGGAGTCTCCCGGGCTGGCATTCGCTATTCTAGAGATCGCCGGATTGCGAGCATCATGCTCGCCCTCCCTTCCCGCGGCAACAGGCAGATTTATGCGCGAACTGTTTGCGGTCACCGACGACGTCACCTATCTGAATTCAGCGAGCCTCGGCGTGCGCCTGCGCGCGGTCAACGCAGCCGGACACGCTGCCGTCGAAAGGATGGCGGCGCCGTGGCGGATTCGCTCGACCGATTGGTTCGCCGACGCCCGCGCGCTGCGGGCGCTGTTCGCGTCATTGATCAATGCACCGGCCGAATGTGTCGCACTCGTGCCGTCGGTGAGCTATGGCATCGCAGTTGCCGCGCGCAACGTGCCGGTGGCGGCGGGTGACAACATCGTTGTGATCGATCAGGAGTATCCGTCGAACTACTACAGTTGGCGGCGTCTCGCTCGCGATCGCGGCGCGGAGATTCGTTCGGCGGCGGCCCACGGCGACACGAATCTCACTGACGCGATCGTGTCCATGATCGACCGGCGCACCGCGGTCGTTGCGGTCGCCAATTGTCATTGGACCAATGGTGCCTGGGTCGATCTTGCTCGCGTCAGCGCGGCGGCGCGGCGTCACGACGCTGCACTGATCGTGGATGCGAGCCAGTCGCTCGGCGCGTATCCGCTGGACGTCGCCGAGATCCGGCCCGACTTTCTCGTCACGGTCGGGTACAAGTGGCTGCTCGGTCCGTACGGGCTCGGCTATCTGTACGTCGCCGATCGCTGGCACGCGAATGGTGAGCCCCTCGAAGAGTCCTGGCTCAATCGCCAAGGCGGCGACAACTTCGCGGCGCTCGTCGACTACACAGACGCTTACCAGCCTGGCGCGCAGCGCTTCAATCAGGGCGAGTCGGCGCAGTTCTTTCTGTTGCCGATGGCGCTTGCCGCGCTGACACAGATCGCGCAGTGGACGCCGGCGCGGGTTCAGCAGCACTTGAGCGAATGGACGCACGAGTTGTCGTTGCGATCCGCAGCTCTCGGTCTCGTGTCGATGGCACGCGGGCAGCGCGTAGGTCACATGGTCGGCCTCACGGCGCGTGGCAGTTTGCCGCCGGGCCTCGTCGATGCTCTGGCCGCGCGTGATATATATGTAGGCGCTCGCGGCAGCAACATTCGTGTCTCCCCGCATCTGCACAGCACTGCGGCGGATCTCGAACGACTCGTCGCGGCTTTGCAGGAGCTTCTCGCATGAACGAACTCGCCGACCTCTACCCGCCCATCGAGCCTTACGAAACCGGCGTGCTCGAGGTGTCCGGCGGCCATCGCCTCGTCTACGAGTTGTGCGGCAATCCGTCTGGCCGGCCCGCGGTGTTCCTGCACGGCGGCCCGGGCGCCGGCTGCAACCCGACGCATCGGCGGTTCTTCGATCCTGCGACGTACAAGATCGTGCTGTTCGATCAGCGCGGCGCCGGGCGCTCGACGCCGGCCGCGAGCGTGAACGAGAACACGACGCAGCACCTGGTCGCCGACATCGAGACTCTGCGTCGGCATCTGCGCATCGATCGCTGGGTGGTGTTCGGCGGCTCGTGGGGCTCGACGCTCGGGCTCGCCTACGCAGCGACACATCCGGAGGCGTGCCGCGCGCTGGTGTTGCGCGGCATCTGGCTGTGTCGCGAGATCGACATCGACTGGTGGTTTGGCCCGATCCGCCTGATCTACCCGGACTACTGGCAGGCATTCGTCGATCCGATCCCGGCTGCTGAGCGCCACGATCTGCTCGGTGCCTACTTGCGCAGGCTCATGCATCCGGATCCGGCTGTGCACTTACCGGCCGCGATCGCGTGGGACAGGTACGAGACGAGTTGTGCGACGCTGCTGCCAGCACCTGAAGAGCCGGTGCGCGCGAACATCTTGTCGATGCCGCGCATCGAGGCGCATTACATGCACCACCGCTGCTTCTTGCGCGAGAACGAGCTGATCGATGCCGTGCCGCGCTTCCGACACGTGCCCGGCGTGATCGTGCATGGTCGCTACGACATGTTGTGTCCGGTGGAGGGTGCGCTCGTGCTTGCGGCAGCGTGGCCGGAGGCGGCGGTCCACATCGTGCCGGACGCCGGACACGCGGCGACCGAGCCCGGTATCCGTCGTCAGCTCGTGGCTGCGACCAATCGGTTCCGCGATCTCAAGGACTGAAGCCGCGCTTGAGTATCCCGGCGGCGACCAGCGAGTCGATCACCGGGCCATCGTGACCGGGCACGATGTGAACCGCGGGCTGCGCTTCGTGCAAGCGCTTTAGCGCTGCGAGCTGGCCGAACACCGCCGCGCGATCCTCCTTGAGGAACAGCATCGTCATGAGCCGCGCACGCTCGCGTTGCAGCTCGATGTTGCGGTAGTGCCAGGCGACATCGCCGATCAGCAGCAGCTCGGCTCCATTGGCAGTTTGCACGTACACGATCTGGCTGCCCGGCGAATGGCCGGGTGCCTTGATCAGCACGACACCCGGCGCGATCGCCTGATAGTGGTCGTACACGAGCGGCTGATAGCCGTCGAGCGCGTGATCGGGAAATTTCGCGGGCAGGCTGCGCTCGGGCTGCGAGAGTTGCTCACGTGTCAGTCGTGCCTGCGACAGCACGGCCTTCAGGTCGCCGTGCGTCGTCAGCCCGCCGATGTGATCCATGTGCTCGTGAGTAATCACGATCTGCGCGGCGGTAGACATCGCGGCCTGGACGCGCCCGAGGGCTGCGGCGTCGAAGCTCGTCATCTCGCTGCCAGCCATCGACCGGGTCAACGCAGTGTCGACGATGATCGTGCTGTCCGGATAGATGAGCCGATAGGAATAGACCGGCAGCGCGACTCCGTTCCATCCGTCACCGGCGACCACTCCAGTAGCAGGGAACGTGAACACCGCGACTTGCTCGACTTCGATCGCGCTCGGCTTTTCGCCAGGAACAGTGTCGAGCGCAGCGCGCACGCGCTCGATATCGAGCGCGTACGAGGCATCAGCCGGCATATGGCTCTCGACGACCAGCCAGTAGTAGGCCGCACCGGCGAGTACCAGCAACACGCCGAGAGTAATCAGTGTTCTGCGAACCCAGACGCGCATTGTTGTTGTCCCCCTGGGACAACATCTTAATCCGCGATGCGACTCCAGATCGAGCGAATCAGCTGCGCCAGCTCGCTCGGTTCGAACGGCAGCGGGATGACGTCGGCGGCACCGGCCACCTGCAGTTGCCGCAGCTCCGGCGGCGACAGACCTGCGGCCAGGAACACGACCGGGGTGTGATGACCCAGCTCCATCGCCCGCAGGCATTCGAGCGTCTCCACGCCGCCCATGCGCGGCATCGCCAAGTCCATCAGGATCAGATCCGGACGCTGCTGGCCGACGATGATCAGCGCCTCGAACCCCGACGTGCAGGTGACGACCGAGAACTCCGACTGACCGGCGAGCGCCGTGCGCACCAGCTCGCGCATGGAGGCATCGTCGTCGACATACAGGATCCGGCTGAGAGGTTTCGCTAAGACCATACTTGGCTTGAGAGCGCAGCGTCCGCTGCCATGACCGCACTTATCGGCGCGCGGGCGGGCGGGCTGGAGGCTGCGTAGGCGTAGTTCAGGTAAAAACTGCCGGGTGACCCGGGTATGAGTGCCTTAGGAGTTCACCGTAGCGGTATTCACCGACGTGCATGGATCACGGTTCTGCCTGCGCCGTGCGCGGTTTTGTAGAATCCGTCGCAGCACCCACCGATCGCAATCGAACAAGAGGGCACCCCCGATGGCAGTCTCACGCAGAACCTTTGTCGGCACTTCCTTGGCGACCGGCGCCATGCTCGCGGCAGGACGAGCCGCCGCAGCTTCGGATCGCGCCGCGATCTACAAGCAGGTCGAGCAGCGGCACGACGAAGCCGTGCAGCGCCTGCAGGCGTGGATCCGTCAGCCGTCGATCCCTGCCGAGAATCGCGGGGTGACTGAAGGTTGCGACCTCACGATGCGCATGCTGCGCGATGCCGGTTTTCAGCACGTCGAGCAGCGGCCGACCGACGGTCAGCCCGGCATCTTCGCGACGCTCGACGCCGGCGCGCGCCGCACGTTTGGCTTGTATTTCATGTACGACGTGAAGCAGGCGAATCCGCAGGAATGGTCCTCGCCGCCGTGGGAAGCGCAGCTCGTCGACGTGCCGAATCTCGGCAAGGTCGTCATGGGCCGCGGTGCCGTGAACCAGAAGGGTCCGCAGTCGGCATTCATTGCAGCGTTGCACGCGATCCGCGCGGCCGGCCGCAAGATTCCGGTGAACCTCGTGCTCGTCGCAGAAGGCGAGGAGGAGATCGGCTCGCCGCATTTCCCGCAAGTCGTGCTCGCCTCGCCGGTGCGCGAGGCGCTTGCGAAGTGCGAAGGCATCTTCATGCCGGAGGCCGCTCAGGATCTGGACGGCAACGTGACGATTTCGCTCGGCGCCAAGGGCATCGCGGAGCTGGAGTTGGTGGCGAGCGGCGAGAAGTGGGGGCGCGGTCCTGCGAAGGACGTGCACTCCAGCAATCGCGCGCGCCTCGACAGTCCCGCGTGGCATCTCGTGCAGGCTCTCAACACGCTGATCGACGAGAACGGCGACCCGGCAATCGACGGCTACATGGAAGGCGTGCGCGCGCCGAACGCAGCCGAGTCGAAGATGCTCGACGACGCGGCGCTGCGCATCGACGAGAACACCGCAAAGAAGTCGATGGGCGTGAAGCAGTGGGCGCGCGACTCGAGCTGGCGGCAGGCGCTGCAAGATCTCGCGCATCGCCCGACGGTGAACATCGAAGGACTGGTTGGCGGCTACACAGGGCAGGGCGGCATGACGATCCTGCCGCATCGTGCGGCGGCCAAGCTCGATCTGCGCCTCGTGCCCGACATGACGCACAAGGGTGCGGTCGAGAAGCTCAAGGCGCATCTTGCGAAGCACGGCTTCGGCGACATCGAGGTCAACGTCACGGGCGGCTACGATCCGACGACGACGTCGGTGGACGCGCGATTGATCAAGGCAGGGGCGCAGGTGTATCGCGCCTCCGGGATCGAGCCGATCTTCTGGCCGCGCCGCGGCGGCTCATGGCCGGGCTACGTGTTTACAGGCGATCCGCTGAAGCTCGCGGCAGGACACTTCGGGCTCGGTCACGGCCTGCGTGCGCACGCTCCGGACGAGTACTTCCTGATCGAGTCGCAGAATCCGAAGCTGGCGGGACTGGACGGCGCGGTCAAATCGTACGTCGACTATCTGTACGCGATCGCGTAGCTAGGCGTCACTTCCTGCCCGAAAGGATGGCGGCCCTGCCCAGGATTTTTGGATGCCTGAGCAGCGTCGGCACGGGCAGGACATCGCGCAGTGGCGTGAGCTGGACTTCCGCGAGACCCAGCTTCGCGAGGTAATCGCGGAACTGGGCCGGCGCGCCGTAGTACCTCGGCTCCAGGAAGTAGTCGACGAACGTGAAGGCGCCGCGAGGCTTGATGACGCGCAGCGCTTCTTCCAGGATTGCTCTCTTGTTTCGTACGGAACGGACTTCGTGGAACGTCAGATTGCTGATCGCGCCATCGAAAGTATTCGAGCCGAACTCCAGTGACGCAGCGTCACCCTGCTGAAAGCGAACGCGGTCTGCGACTTGCGCAATCCGCGCGTTCTGCTCGCAATTCGCCTTGGAGTACTCCCAATTGGTGCCCCAGAAATCGATGCCGACGACTTCGGCCTGCGGATTGCGCAGGGCCAGCGACACCGTGAGCACGCCGTTCCCGGAGCCGATGTCCAGATATTTTCCCGACCGGTCGGGTCCGAGGCTGCGCAAGATGCAATCGTAGAGCTTCGCCTGGAAACCGCCGCCGTTCTGGGAGAACGCGAAATAGGCGTACAGCGGCAGCAGGAAGGTCACCAGGAACAGGACGAAGACTATCGTCATGATGACGTGGTAGACGACGCCGGCTGGAATGAGATCGAGCGCGCCGACCGCGAGCGTCGCAATGCCGAGCACGAGCAGGACTCGCTTGCGTACCCAGTTGCCGTAGTTGAGTCTGAGCTCCGCCACGGAAGTCAGCAGCTCTCGTTCGCATAGCGTGCCAGCTCACGCACTTCATGGATAAACCTGGGCTGCTTCATCTCCGGACCCCGATCGATTGGGTTGTAGTGACGATACGTCCGATCTCGCCACTGCTCCACCCAGGAAACCTCCTCGGCCGATAGACGCATCCAGTTCTCGCGAATGACGGCATCGTGCCACTCGTGCAGGATCGTCGCGTTGTCACGCGCGTTGAGTTGCTCGAAGAGCTCGGATCCATACGGCCACGCCGTCAGGAACGTGTATCCGCCGTAGGGCTCATGCGGAACAGAGCACCAATACGCCGTGCAATCCGGACAGCGGTGCAGTGTGATCCAGTTTCCCACTTGCACTTCGGGGAGACGCGGATAGTTACCGAACGTCCACATCGCACGCTCGGGCGCTTGGCACAGCGGACACATGTTCGAGCTAATACCGACAGCTCTTCGGGTCGGAGTGCACGAAGTACTTGCGATAGTTCTTGGCCTTGCTATCCATGCAGCCCTCGAGATCGAGCAGCTCTATCTTGCGTACGTCCAGCGGATGCGATTCGCTCTGTAGCGCGATGTAGCCGCCGCTCACCAGCTCGCCATCCCGTTTGGCTTTCGGATCGAAGTTCGCGACCACGCCGCCGCCGATCTGCGGCAGCGAATACTCCAGCACCTTCGCGCCATCCACGATGTGCGTGATGTGTGCGCCGCCGATTACGATGAGCTCCAGGTTCACCCACTGGTCGCCGTCGTAGGTTTTCGACGCGGAATCGAGGCAGTGCTTCGGGTACAGCTCGCCGTTGTAGACGACTTCCATGCCCGGTGAGCACATGTTGGCGGTCGGGCGCGGCTTGCCGTCGCTGAGCCCGCCGAGGAACTGCGCCTCGATCGAGATCGGAAAGTCCTGTTCCTTCGTCATCGTCTGCGGCGCTTGCGAATGGAACATGATCCCGCTGTTGCGGATCGCCCAGGCGCCCGGCCCTTGTGCCGCTTGCTCGCCGACGAAGCGGTACTCCACGCGCAGACGGTAATAAGAGTAGGGCTTCGCGTAGAACAGATGACCGAAGCGCGTCTTGAAGCCGTCCGGATAGCGGTCGTAGCGCACTTCGAGCAACCCGTTTTCGACGCGGAAGGTGTCGGCGAAATTGTCGCCCAGCTCGTGATGCGTCAGCTTCGGCGTCCAGCCAGTCAGGTCGCGGCCGTTGAACAGCTGGATCCAGTCCTCGTCCGCGGCGTTGGCGAGTGTTGGCAACAGGGCCAGTGCGCAGAAGGCGAGCGCTGTACGCATGGGTTACTCGATTGTTGTTACGAGCTCGTCGAGGCCGTCGATGCCACCCTCGATGCGGTCGCCCTTCTTGAGCGCCCCGACGCCGGCGGGCGTGCCAGTGTAGATCAGGTCGCCGGGCTGCAGCTCGAAGAACGTCGACAGCTCCGCGATGATCTCGGGCACGTTCCAGATCAGCTCGGCAATATCCGCCTGCTGGCGCAGCTGCCCGTTCACTTTCAGCCAGATCCGGCCGCTGCGCAGATGGCCGCTCTGCGTAGCTGGCGTGATCGCGCTGATGACCGCGGAGCGATCGAAGCCTTTGCTCGTATCCCACGGCCGGCCATTGTCCTTGGCGTCCGATTGCAGGTCGCGCCGCGTGAGGTCGTTGCCGACCGCATAACCGTAGACGTGATCGAGCGCCTGCGCGGCCGCGATGTCCCGACCGCCCTTGCCGATCGCCACCACCAGCTCGATCTCGTGATGGAAGTTGCTGGTGCGCGATGGATAAGGAATGCGCGTGTTGTTCGGCACGATCGCATCGGCCGGTTTGGCGAAGAAGAACGGTGGCTCGCGATCCGGGTTCGCGCCCATCTCGCGCGCATGCGCGGCGTAGTTGCGGCCGACGCAGTAGATGCGGTGGACCGCGAAGAGATCGGTGCGGCCTTTGATTGTCACGGCGGGGGTGGTGGGAGGGAAGAGGTAGGGCATGGGCGGGAAATGTACAGGAAGCCGGAGTCGGGCTGAAGCCTGCTGCGCAGGGATGCGCGAATGCCGCGGGCGCAGGATGCGCTGGAGCGGCCGACCTACAGCGCACGAACAGAGCACTGCATTAGTTGACATCTAAATTACCGAGATCTAAAGTTCTGGGCGTGAAGCGCATTGTCTGCATGGGTGGCGGGCCGGCGGGGCTGTATTCGGCGATCCTGCTGAAGCAGGCGCTGCCGCGTGCTCGCATCGAGGTCTACGAGCGCAACCGGCCGGACGACACCTTCGGTTGGGGCGTGGTGTTCTCGGATCAGACCATGGCCGGCTTTGCGACCGCGGACGCGCCTTCGCATGCCGCCATCGTCGACAGCTTCTATCACTGGGACGACATCGACGTTCACATCCACGGCGCCTCGATCCGCACCGGCGGCCACGGGTTCGCGGGCATCGAGCGCAAGCGGTTGCTCAACATCCTGCAGGAGCGGGCGGCGAGCCTCGGCGTCGAGCAAACGTTTCAGCACGAGGTTCGCGATGAGGCGGAGTTCGCCGACGCGGATCTGCTGATCGCTTCCGACGGCGGCAATAGCCGCGTGCGCCAGCAATACGCGGCCGCCTTCGAGCCCAACGTCGACGTGCGCAAGTGCCGCTACATCTGGCTCGGTACGACGCAGCGCTTCCCTGCGTTCACATTCGCGTTCGAGCGGACCGAGCACGGCTGGTTCCAGATCCACGCATACCAGTTCAGCACCGACCTCTCGACAGTGATCGTCGAGACGCGCGAAGAGACTTGGCGCGCGCACGGTCTCGACCGCGCGACGACGGACGAATCGATCGAATTCGCAGAGCGGCTGTTCGGCAAGTATCTCGGTGGCGCGCGGCTGATGAGCAACGCGCGGCATCTGCGCGGGTCCGCGTGGCTCAACTTCAACCGCGTGCTGTGTCGCCGCTGGTACACGCGCAACATCGTGTTGATCGGCGATGCCGCGCATACGGCGCACTTCTCCATCGGCTCGGGCACGAAGCTCGCCATGGAGGATGCGATTGCCTTGAGCCGCGAGATCGCGCGCGGCGGCGACGTCGGCGACGCGCTGCAACGCTATCAGGAAGAGCGCGAGCTCGAAGCACTGAAGCTGCAAAGCGCGGCGCGCAATCGCATGGAATGGTTCGAGAACGTCGCGCGTTACACGCATCTCGAACCGTTGCAATTCACTTACAGCTTGCTCACGGGCAGCCAGCGTATCGGTCACGACAACCTCAAGTTGCGCGACGCCGGGTTCGTCGGCGACATCGAGCGAAGGCTGGCGCAACGTTGCGGAGTCGCAGATCGGAGCTGCGCGCCGATGTTTCTTCCGTTCAAACTGCGCAACCTCGAGCTCGTCAATCGAGTTGTCGTGTCGCCGATGGCGCAATACTCGGCGATCGAGGGCGTGCCGAACGACTGGCACCTCGTGCACTACGGCGCGCGTGCGACGGGTGGGGCTGGCCTCGTCGTCAGTGAAATGACCTGCGTGTCGCCGCATGGGCGCATCTCGCCCGGATGCACTGGGTTGTGGAATGAAACGCAGCGCGACGCGTGGCGCCGTATCGTTGGCTTCGTCCACGAGCACACCGACGCGAAGATTTGCTTGCAGCTGGGGCACTCGGGCCGGAAGGGCTCGACGCAACTGGGTTGGGAGCAGGCCGACTATCCGCTGTCGTCAGGCAACTGGCCGATCATCTCGGCGTCGCCCCTGCCGTACATCGAAGGCGTGAGCCAGGTTCCGAAGCAGGCGAGCGAGGAAGACATCGCGGCGATCACCGCAGAGTTCGTCACGGCTGCGCAGCTCGGCCTGCAGGCCGGCTTCGACATGATCGAGCTGCACATGGCGCACGGCTATCTGCTGGCGAGCTTCCTGTCACCGCTGACGAATCAGCGCACGGATCGATACGGTGGCTCGGTCGAGAATCGCGTTCGTTTTCCAGCCGAGGTCATCCGCGCGGCTCGCGCGATCATGCCTGCGGGAATGCCGCTGTCCGTGCGCATATCCGCGAGCGATTGGGCGCAGGGCGGATTGTGCGACGAAGATTTGATCGCTACGGCTCGCGCTCTGCATGAGACCGGCGCGGACGTGCTCGATGTCTCGACGGGCCAGACAGTCCCGTGGCAGAAACCGGTGTACGGCAGGATGTACCAGACGCCGTTCTCAGACTTCATCCGTAACACGCTCAACGTGCCGACGATTGCCGTGGGCAACATCTATGAGCCCGATCACGTGAACTCGATCATCGCATCCGGTCGCGCCGATCTGTGTGCCGTTGCGCGGCCGCACCTGGCTAACCCGAGCTGGACGTTGCAGGCCGCGGCGCAACTCCAACACTCCGAACAGTGGTGGCCGCAGCAATATCTATCGGGCAAGAGTCAGCTCGAGCGCAATCTGCAGCGGGCCGCGCTGCTGGCGGCAGCCGTATGAGCTCGCTGCGTGGCGAACATGCGGTGGTGACTGGTGCAGGTCGCGGTATCGGCGCGGCGATCGCGCGCGCACTCGCGTCACAGGGTGCAAAGGTCAGTCTGCTCGGCCGTAATCGCGAATCGCTGGACAAGATCGCCGCCGAGCTCAATGGCAGCACCGAAACTTGCGTCGCAGTTGCCGACGTAACGGACGGCTCGGCCTTGCAGGCAGCCTTCGCGCGCGTCAGGGAGCGATTCGGTCCCGTGACGATTCTCGTGAACAACGCCGGCCAGGCGCGCAGCGCGCCGCTGCACGCTGGCGACGATTCGCTTTGGGACGAAATGCTCGCCGTGAATCTGGGTGGCGTTTATCGATGCATTCGCTGTGCGCTCCCCGACATGCTCCAAACAGGACGTGGACGCATCGTCAATATCGCGAGCATTGCAGGTCTGACGGGCTATGCATATGTCACGGCGTACTGCGCAGCCAAACATGGAGTGATCGGTCTCACGCGTGCACTCGCGATGGAGTTGGCGCGCAAGAACATCACAGTGAATGCCGTCTGCCCAGGCTATTCCGATACCGACATGGTGCGTGACGCAGTGGCGAACATTCAGGCGAAGACCGGTCGCGACGAAGCCGCCGCGCGTGCTGCCCTGACGTCGCGGAATCCGCAGGGGCGATTGATTGCGCCGGACGAAGTTGCGCAGACGGTGCTTTGGCTCTGCAGTAGCAGTGCCGGCAGCATCACGGGGCAGAGCATCGCTGTCGCGGGTGGAGAATTGATGTGAGCGCCGACACGCGACCGATCGACGCCGAGACGCGCGCGACCAGCGACGATCACCACGCGCTGCGACTGTGGCTGCGCTTGTACGCCTGCACGAGCCTCGTCGAGAGCCGCGTGCGTCGGCGCTTGCAGTCGCGCTTCGGCACAACACTCCCGCGCTTCGACTTGATGGCGCAGCTCGACCGCTCGCCGCAGGGGCTGCGCATGAGCGAGCTGTCGAGCCGGCTCATGGTCACCGGCGGCAACGTGACCGGCCTTACCGACAATCTGGAAGACGAAGGCCTCGTAGTGCGTGAGTCCGACGGCAACGATCGCCGGGCGCTGCGCGTCAAACTCACGCGCGAAGGTCGCCGCGTGTTTCGCGCGATGGCCACCGAGCACGAGCGCTGGATCGCGGAAATGTTCGAGGGTCTTTCGGCACGCGAGGCTCGGTCGCTCGCGGAGCGACTGCACACGCTGAAGCAACACATACTCGACAATGTTCCGCTCGACGAGCGCGGAACGGAGTGAGCCCGATGCAACTCGCCAAGTACACCGCGCAGCACTTCCAGTGGTCGGTCGACGGGGCGCTCGGACGCGTCGTTTTGAACCGGCCCGAGCGCAAGAACCCGCTCACCTTCGAGTCGTACGCGGAGCTGCGCGATCTGTTCCGCAACCTCGGCGCGGAGCGCTCGATCAGGGCGGTCGTCGTCAGCGGTGCGGGCGAGAACTTCTGCTCAGGCGGCGACGTGCACGAGATCATCGGTCCGCTCACCAAGATGGACACGACCGGTCTGCTTGCGTTCACGCGCATGACCGGCGATCTCGTGAAAGCGATGCGTGGCTGTCCGCAGCCGATCGTCGCAGCAGTCGACGGCGTTTGCGCGGGCGCCGGTGCGATCATTGCGATGGTCAGCGATCTGCGCGTCGGCACGGCACGCTCGCGCATCTCGTTCCTGTTCAATCGCGTTGGACTGGCAGGCTGCGACATGGGTGCGTGCGCGATCCTGCCGCGCATCATCGGCCAGGGGCGCGCAGCCGAGCTGCTCTACCTCGGCCGCAGCATGAATGGCGATGAGGCGCTGCAGTGGGGCTTCTTCAACCGTCTCGTCGCGCCCGACCAGCTGGCGGCGGCGGCGACACAGCTCGCACAGGAAATCGCAACCGGCCCGTCCTTTGCCAACGGAATCACCAAGACAATGCTGAATCAGGAATGGAGCATGAGCCTCGAACAGGCCATCGAAGCAGAAGCACAGGCGCAGGCGCTGTGCATGCAGACCGAAGATTTCCGGCGCGCCTATCGCGCGTTCGTCGCAAAACAAAAGCCCGTCTTCGAGGGCAACTGATGGCCAGCGCATTCCTGCGGCCACCGGGTTGGGCGGCACCGAAGGGCTACTCGAACGGCGTCAGCGCAACCGGGCGCCAGATCTATCTCGCGGGCCAGATCGGCTGGAACGAGTCGCAGCAGCTGGTGAGCACGCGCTTCGCCGTGCAGGTGCGCCAGGCGCTGCAGAACATCGTGGTGCTGCTCGCGCAGGCCGGCGGCCGACCGGAGCATCTCGTGCGTCTGACGTGGTTCGTCACGAGCCTCGACGAGTATCGCGCGGAGGTGAAGGAAATCGGCGCGGCCTATCGCGACGTGATCGGTCGGCACTATCCGCCGATGTCGGTGGTGCAAGTCGTCGCGTTGGTGGAGCAGGGTGCGAAGGTCGAGATCGAAGCGACGGCCGTGCTGCCGGAGTAGCTAGCTCATCTCTCTGCTGCGCACGTGCAATGCGCGCAGCGCCGTGGTCAGCGCGTCGGTGTCGTATGGCTTCGACATGAAGCGGATGTGCGTGTCGTTGCGCAAGGGTGTGTGATCGGGCAGGTCGCCGTAGCCGCTGGCGACGATCACTGGTAGCGAAGGCAGCTGCATGCGCAGCTCCGCGACCACCTCCATGCCATCGCGATCCGGCAGACCGCGATCCACGATCGCGACGTCGAGGTGCTCATGGTTGCGCGCCGCACTCAGCCCGTCTGCTGCGCTCCCTGCATCCACGACGTCGAACCCCAGATCCTTCAGCTGATCGATGATGAACATCCGCACCAGCGCCTCGTCTTCGATCACGAGCGCGACGGGTTTGTGCGAGCCGCTGCCATTGACGGGCACATCCAGCACGTCGCGGATGCGCGATGCCAGCTGGATTCGCGTGAACGGCTTGGTGATGAGCTCGACGCCCGGGTCGAGCCGTCCCTGGTGGACGATGGCGTTGCGAGCGTAGCCGGTCGTGAAGAGCACTTTGATGTCCGGGCGCAGCGCACGCGCGGCCGCGACGAGCTGCGCGCCGTTCATACCCGGCAGCCCGACGTCGGTGAAGATCAGCTGAATTTCCGGATGTTGCTCCAGCTGCTTCAGCGCCGACGGTCCATCCTGCGCTTCGATGACGCTGAAGCCGAGCTCCCGCAGATTCTCGGTCGTGAACAGGCGAACGTCCTCGTCGTCCTCGACCACCAGCACGACTTCGTGCTTGCCGCCGGTCGGCAGCAGGCTGAATGGCAGGTCCGGCTCTTCCTCGACCTCCGCGGTCATCCGTGGCAGGTAGATCTTCACCGTCGTGCCTTGCTCGACTTCGCTGTACAGCTTGACGTGTCCGCCGCTCTGCTTGACGAAGCCATAGACCTGGCTGAGGCCGAGGCCAGTGCCCTGGCCGATAGGCTTGGTCGTGTAGAACGGCTCGAATGCGTGCGCGATCACATCTGCGCTCATGCCGGTGCCGGTATCCGTCACGCATAGCACGACGTATTGTCCGGCGGACAACTCCGGGTAGCGGTCGGCGTAGCCGTCATCGAGATGCGCGTTCGCAGTCTCGATCGTGAGCTTGCCACCTTCGGGCATCGCGTCGCGCGCGTTGACTGCGAGGTTGAGCAGCGCGCTTTCCAACTGATGCGCATCGATCTCGACGCGCCACAGGCCGCCGGCCAGCACCGTCTCGACAGCGATGTTTTCGCCGATCGTGCGGCGGATCAGATCGGACATGCCGGCGACGAGCCGGTTGATGTCGGTCGGTTTCGGGTTGAGCGGCTGACGTCGCGAGAACGCCAGCAGCTGCTGAGTGAGTGTCACCGCGCGCTGCGCGCCGCGCGTCACCTGATCGATCGCCCGTCGCAGCTTGCCGTCGTCGACGGGAGCGTGGCGCCAGATCGTTTCGAGGTTACCGACGATGACCGTGAGCAGATTGTTGAAATCGTGCGCGACGCCGCCGGTGAGCTGGCCGATCGCCTCCATCTTCTGCGATTGCCGCAGCTGTTCCTCGATCAGGCGCCGCTCGGTGAGGTCGCGCGTCACCTTGGCGAAACCGACGACAGCGCCGGCCTCGTTGTAGATGGCATCGATCACGACGCTCGCCCAGAAACGCTGGCCGTCCTTGCGCACGCGCCAGGCCTCGGCCTCGTACTTGCCCATCGTCGCTGCAACTGTCAGTGCGTGCCACGGCACGCGCTTCTCGCGATCCTCCGGCGTGTAGAACATCGAGAAGTGCTTGCCGATCACCTCGTTCTTGCCGTAGCCCTTGATGCGCTCGGCGCCGCCGTTCCAGCTGGCGATGTGACCGTCGACGTCGAGCATGTAGATCGCGTAGTCGACGACGGCGCTCACCAGCTCGCGGAACTGCAGTTCCGAGCGACGCAGGTCGTTGGTGCGCTCGGCGACACGATCTTCGAGCTCTTCGTTGAGCTTCAGCAACTGCTGCTGGGCCTGCTCGCTTTCGCGAAGCAGATGCGCGTTCTCCATCGCGATGGCCGCCTGCGCCGCGATGCCGCCGATGACGAGCTCATCACGATGCGTGAACACACCGGGCGTGGAGTGGCCGAAGAACAAGCCGCCGTGGACCTTGCCCTCGCGCCCGATGACCGGCACGGCAAGATAGCTGCGCACCGGCAGATGGCCTTTGGGCATGCCGTGGTATGGCGCGGACTTGCCGTAATCCGGATGGGCCAGCACGTCGTCGATCCGTACGATGCGCTCGCCGCGGAAGGTCGGACCGAAGAGTGCGGTCGCACGCGGCATCGGAAACTTGGCAAACTCTTCGCGCGGCACGCCCGACAGCGAGTACAGCGTGTACGAGCCGCCTTCCGGGTTCTCGACGTTATAGAAGAAAGCCCCGAACTGCGCGTTCGTCAGTTGCACGGCTGCATCCGTCACTGTTTGCACGATGCGCGCCAGGTCGAGGTCGCTCGACAGCGAGATGCCGATCCGGTGCAGGATCTCCCACTTCTGTGCCTCGCCGCGCAGATGGCCTTCGACGGACCATTGCGAGGTCACGTCGCGCATCGACGAGCGTGTGCAGATGAACTTGCCGTCGACCAGCAACGGATTGGAGTTGATCAGGACGTCTTTGGTCGAGCCGTCCTTGCAGCGCATCTGCACGTGCTCGTCGCGAAATATTTCGCCGGACTTCGCGCGGCGGAGCAAGTCTGCAGCTTGTGTCGGCGGTACGACGAACTCCGCGACGGGGTGACCGATGTATTCATCGGCCGTGTAGCCGAGCAGGTCGAGCTCTGCGCGGTTCGCCCAGATGACGATGCCATTCGCGTCGATCTTGTGCAGGCCGACGACCGCGTTGTCGAGGAAATCCGCGAGCTCCATCTCGCGCTCGGCTAGTTGCGCCTCGAGAAGCTTGCGCCGCTGCAGCTCGCGCTCCAAGCGCTGTACGCGCCGTTCCAAACGCGCCGTGAGCTGGTCGCGCTCGCTGGTCGCGCCGAGTGGCTGCGGATCGCCAGCGTCGAACGAGGCATGCCCATGCACAGCGCAGATCCCGCGGATGAGCTTGCGATCGCCGTTGCGCAACTGGCCAACGTCGTAGCCGCACAGCAGTGTGAACGGCTGGCTGTCGGCGAGATCGTTCCACAGGCTTTCCAGCCGCAGCGCAGCCCCCGGCGCGCCGCCTTCCCACAGCAAACCCACCATTTCGCCGAACGCGCGCACCGAGCCCCAACGCGAGTTGGCCTTGTCGATCAGGCCACCGACCTTGATGCGGAACAGGTCCGGCTGCGGCCAGCCGTTCGCGAGGATTTGCTTTAGCAGCCCAGCGGCCTCGATCGCGACGTATTGCCCGCTCTGCTTGGCGGCTGCCATGTCGATGCCGTTCGCGGCCAGCTGTCGATCCAGGGCATCGAGGTGCTCACGAGTGGCGATGACGATGCCCGCACCGTTGGCGCGCAGGCCGCCGCCGATGAAGCCACCCAACGTCTCGATCAGGGTCTGCGAGTCCTCGTAGAACTGGACCAGATGCTCGCGATCGCCGAGCTCCGCCCAGGGATCGACGGATGGCGGATTTGTTCGCATTGAGTGGCAAAACGCCGCGGTTGCGGCGAAAGTTCCCGACCGAGGTCAGGCGAACTGGTCGTCCAGCAAACCTAGTGCGGACCACAGCTGGGGTGCGTCGAACGGCTTGCCGATCACGCGGATTCGCGCGTCGTCCTGGAAGCGCCGGCCGAATTCGGTCTCCGAAAAACCGGTGGCGATCACGATCGGCACCTCGGGCAGCACGGCCCGGAGCGGAGCCACCAGCTGGTCGCCCGAAGTGTCAGGCAGGCCGACATCGATGATGGCCGCACCGAGCTTCGGTCCCAGGGCCCCGATCAGCTCCAGTGCCTCGGCGGCAGTTCCGGCTGCAGCGACCTGCATGCCCCGTTCTTCGAACAGCGTACGGATGAAGAAGCTGACGACGATCTCGTCTTCGACGATCAGGACAGTGCCGGCAGCCGGACGCGCGCCAATGCTCTCGACCGTGTGCGGCCGGCTGGTCGCGTTCCCTTCGTGAGTAGACTGCGTCATGTGATTGTTTTGCAGCTCGCTGCGCATTCACACGCATTCAGGGCGTACCTGTCAAGTGACGACAGTCCTTACAATGGCGCCTGTCAGATAGGGTGCGACGTCGTGTCCGCGGAACAGCGGCAGAGGCGGGCGCGTATACCGGGCGAAGCTACTCCAGAGGTAACTCCATGATTGGGCTCTTGAGGACATTACTCGTGCAGATTCTCGCGGTCTCGCTGTTGAGCGTCGGCTCGCCACTCGTCGTGCAAGCCGAAGTCATCGGCACGCTCGCCGGGCTGGAATCGGCCCAACGCGACAGCGATCTGGCGCGCGTCAATCGCGTTCTGGCGACGGCGGAAGCTCGCGATCAGCTGCAGGCGCTGGGCGTCGACCAGGGACAAGTGGACGCGAGGCTCGCACGCTTGACGGATTCCGAGCTGAGCACACTCGCTGACAAGCTCGAACAGGCGCCGGCGGGCGGCGACATTCTCGCGGTTATTGGCGTTGTCTTCGTAGTGCTGCTGATTCTCGAGGCGGTCGGCGTCATCGACATCTTTAAGAAGTTTCCGTAACGCCCTGCCTGGATGGGCGCTGTCTGGATAGGCGTGTCGCGTCTCCTCGCGTCGGTCTGCGCGGCCTTCGTCCTGTTGGTCGCGCTGGCCGGATGCACCGTGAATCCACCGCGCTTCGAGCCCGAGGAAACTGCAGGTCTGCCCGCGCAGGCCGAGCTGACGCAGGTTCCGTTCTTTCCGCAGAAGCAATATCAGTGCGGCCCGGCCGCGCTGGCGACCGTGCTGCGCAGCTCGGACGCCGCCGGCACGCCCGATGACTTGGTCAACGAGGTCTACCTTCCCGGCAGGAAGGGCAGCCTGCAGGTCGAGCTGGTCGCGGCGGCTCGCATGCGCGACCGAGTAGTCTACGAAGTCTCGCGGGATCTGCCTTCGCTGCTGCACCAGGTCGCGGCTGGATCGCCCGTGCTGGTGATGCAAAACCTCGGCGTGAAGGTCATCCCCATCTGGCATTACGCCGTCGTCGTGGGCTACGACCTCGATGCCGGCACACTCGTGCTGAGGTCGGGAACGACCGAGCGGCGCGTGATGGGCATGCGCCGATTCATGAGCACCTGGAATCGCGCGCAGCGCTGGGCGCTGGTCGTGCTCGAACCCGGCCAGCTGCCTGCAGGCGCGCAGCTCGACCGATATGTCGCTGCGGCCGCCGGCCTCGAAGCGGTCGGGCGATTGGCTGCGGCCGGGCAAGCCTATGCTCGCGCTCACGAGCAATGGCCCGACTCGGCGTGGCCGCAGCTCGGCCTCGCGAATGTGAGTTATCGGCGCGGCGATCGGCAGGCAGCGGAGGGCGGATACCTCGCGACGCTGGCGCTCGATCCGCGCAACGTCGTCGCGCACAACAATCTCGCGGAAATTCTCAGCGATCGCGGCTGCGTATCGCAGGCGCGCGCCCATGCGGAGCGAGCTGCCGCTCTCGCCAAGGGCACGGCACTCGAAGCGGCGGTTGCCGCGACGGCACAGCACGTCGCGGGCGCCACGGCCGCGGACAGTGGAGTATCTTGTCCGCCATGACGATCAAAGTCGGGATCCTTCAAACCGGCAATCCGCCGCCACCGCTGCAGGAGGGCTTCGGTTCGTACAGCGCGATGGTGCAGGAGCTGCTGGGTCCGGAGCACGAGTTCGCCACGTTCGACGTGCGCAACGGCGAGTTGCCGGCGCAGCCCGATAGCTGCGCTGCCTACGTGATTACCGGCTCGGCCTCCGGCGTGTACGACGGCGACAGCTGGATCGATGCACTGAAAGAATTCGTGCGCGGCGCCAGCGGACGCAGCGCGCTGGTCGGAATCTGTTTCGGCCATCAACTGCTGGCCGAGGCGTTCGGCGGCAAGGTGATCAAGTCGCCGAAGGGCTGGGGCATCGGGCTGCATCGCTACGATGTCCAGGAACGAGCCGCGTGGATGGACGACGCGCATTCGATCGCCGTGCCGGCTTCGCACCAGGATCAAGTCATCAAGCTGCCGGCGGACGCGCGCGTGCTCGGCGGGAACGAATTCACTCAGTACGGCATCCTCGACTATCCGCAGCGCCGGGCCATGTCCGTGCAATCGCATCCGGAGTTTTCGCCCGAGTACGCCGCGGCCTTGATCGAGCTGCGACGCAGCTCGAAGTACACCGACGAGCAGGCGGACCGGGCTCTGCAGACGCTGCGCCAACCGAACGATCGCGCGCGCGTGGGCACGTGGCTCGCACAGTTCCTGCGCGCCAACGTTCGCGGTTGATGTCGGATCCGTTGCTCATCGAGCTCTTCGACGCGGCAGTTCGTGCTGCGCGCGGCGAAGATTTGCTGATTGCCAACTCGGCAGCGGGACCGAACGCGTGGCGCTATTTCGGGCCGGGCGGCTCGGTCGAAGTGCCGCTGCCACAGCCGGGTCGAGGCAAGGTTCTCGTGACTGGCGCCGGCAAGGCGGCCGCATCGCTCGCGCGCGGTCTCGAAGCCGTGCTGGGTGACCGCATAGATTCCGGTGTCGTGCTGGTCAAGCACGGTCACGGTCTGTCACTGCGACGCATTGCCGTTTTGGAAGGCGGCCATCCCGTGCCGGATGCCGACGGTCTCGCGGGCACGCGGCAGATCACGCAGACCGTCGAAGCGGCGTCAGAGCACGACACGATGTTCTTCGTGCTGACGGGCGGTGCATCGGCGTTGCTGGTAGAGCCGGCCCCAGGATTGTCCTTCGCCGATGTGCAAAGTGCGAATCGCTTGCTCGTGAACGCCGGTGCGCAGATCGATGAGATCAACGCCGTACGCAAGCATCTCTCCGCCGTGACCGGCGGACGTTTGCGTCAGCGCGCGCGGTGCGCATCGTTCTGCACGCTTGCAATCTCCGACGTGATCGGCGATTCGCCTGCGGCGATCGGTTCCGGCCCGACAGTCGCCGATCCTTCGACGTTTCAGGAATGCGTCGCGATCGTTGAGCGCTACGGGTTGCGCGCCGCGTTGCCGCGTGCCGTCGTCGAGCATCTCGAGCGTGGTGTCGCGGGTCTCGTCGCCGAGACGCCGAAGGAGACATCGGGGATCTTTCGCGGCTCGGACTATCGCATCGTTGCGAGCAATCGCATCTCCATCGATGCCGCCGCGCGCCTGGCACACGAGCGCGGATGCAAGGTCGACATTCTCACGACTGAGATGCAAGGCCACACGCACGACGCGGCACATCGCTTCGCCGCGGCGCTCCGCCAAGCAGCGAGCGCTCGCAGCGACGCACCCATCGTGATCCTTGCGGGCGGCGAAACGACGCTGCCCGTTCAAGGCAACGGCCGCGGCGGGCGCAACCAGGAGTTCGCCTTGGTTGCAGCTCTCGACTTGCAAGGAGTCGACAACGTCACGCTCTTGAGCGCGGGCACGGACGGCACCGACGGGCCCACCGACGCAGCCGGCGCCTTCGTCGACGGCTCGACGGTTGCGCGCGGTGGCGAGCGTGGGCTCGACGCGAACGACTTTCTACGGCGGCAAGACAGCTACACGCTGCTGGACGCGCTCGGCGATTTGCACCGTACCGGTCCGACTGGGACCAACGTAATGGACCTGGTGATTGGCGTGTGTTATCAATGCCGCCCATGACGGTTCGTCGCTATTGGTACTGGTATTACGAAGACCCAGCCCGGCTGGCGGTACCGTTGCGCTCGAACTGATCTGATCGAACGAGACACGAAAAAACCGCCAGACCTGGCGGTTTTTTTTCGCACCAAAGACTCATGGGGCAGACCGTGAACATTCGTACCGACGACCTGCGCATCCGCGACATCCGCGAGCTGAGCACGCCCGAGGAGCTCATGCGCGAGTATCCCTGCGGCGAGCAGGCTTCGGCGACAGTCAGCGCCGCGCGCCGCGGACTGCAGCGCATCCTGCACGGCAGCGACGATCGTCTCGCGGTCGTGATCGGTCCTTGCTCGATTCACGATACTGCGGCAGCGCTGGAATACGCCGGCCGCTTGCGCGAGCAGCGCGAGCGCTTCAAGGGCGCGCTCGAGATCGTCATGCGCGTGTACTTCGAGAAGCCGCGGACGACGGTCGGCTGGAAGGGATTGATCAACGATCCGGACCTGGACGGCAGCTTTCACATCAACAAGGGTTTGCGGCTCGCCCGCGGCCTGTTGCGCGATATCAATCGACTCGGCCTGCCGGCTGGCTGCGAGTTCCTCGACATGATCACGCCGCAGTTCATCGGCGATCTGGTGGCGTGGGGCGCGATCGGCGCGCGCACGACCGAGAGCCAGGTACATCGCGAGCTGGCATCGGGCATGTCATGCCCGGTCGGATTCAAGAATGGTACGGATGGCAACGTGAAGATTGCGGTCGACGCTGTGCAGGCGGCGGCGCATCCGCACCACTTCCTGGCGGTGACCAAGCAAGGCCGCAGCGCCATCGCGACGACGGCTGGCAACGACGACTGCCACATCATTCTGCGCGGCGGCAAAGCGCCGAACTACGACGCGGCCAGCATCGAAAGCGTCTGCGCCGCGATCACCGGCGCGGGCTTGCGGCCGCAGGTGATGATCGACGTCAGTCACGGCAACAGCGGCAAGCTGCCGGAGAACCAGCCAGGCGTCATCGACGATATCGCGCGGCAGATCGAAGGTGGGGAGCGGCGCATCGCCGGTGTGATGGTGGAAAGTCACCTGGTCGGCGGACGGCAGGACCTGACGCCCGGGCGGTCGTTGGTGTACGGACAGAGCATTACGGATGGTTGCATAGACTGGGCGACGTCCGTGAACGTGTTGGAGCGTCTGGCCCACGCAGTGGAGAAGAGGAGGACGCTGTAGGTCGGGCTTTAGCCCGACACTCTTGCTACAGTGAGCCCCACGAACGACGGGTGCTCGCGATGCTGACTCAAGCAATCGACTATCGCGACGAGTGCGACGCGTTATACGCGTTGCTCACCGACGTCGACCCCGCGCGCTGGTCGCAGCCGACGCAGTTCAAGCGCTGGACCCTCGACGACGTGCTCGGCCACCTCCACATGTTCGACTATGCCGCGCGTCTCACGCTCGAAGGGGCGAACGCCTTCGGCGCTTTCTGGGACAGCATTTCTCACTCGCTCGCATCGGGCCATTCGATGGTCGACTACACGCGCGTCTGGTTGCGCGGTTGTAGCGGCCCGGAGCTGCTGCAACGCTGGCACGAGTTCTCGCGCGAGGTCGCCGACGAATATGCGGGCCTCGATCCTGCGCGCCGCGTGAAGTGGGCGGGTCCGGACATGAGCGTGCGCTCGTGCATCAGTGCGCGTCAGATGGAAACGTGGGCGCACGGCCAGGCCGCGTTCGACATGCTCGGGCAGGTGCGCGCCGAGCACGACCGCATTCGCAACATTGCGATCATGGGGGTCAACACCTTCGGCTGGACGTTCGTGAATCGTGGCCGCGCCGTGCCGGCGACGAAGCCGCACATTCGTTTGCTGAGTCCGTCGGGCGAGTGGTGGACGTGGCACGACGCCGACGCGCGAAACTTCATCGAAGGCTCTGCGGTGGAGTTCTGCCAGGTCGTCGCGCAGACGCGCAATGTCGCCGACACATCGCTGCGAGTGAGCGGCGAGGTTGCACACGAATGGATGTCGATGGCGCAGTGCTTCGCGGGTCCGCCGGAGACGCCGCCGCCACCCGGTAGCAGGTTCGTCCAGTGACTCCGGTCATCATCGGCGTCGGCCAGTACACGGATCGCCTGGACTCACCGCAGTATCGCGCGCTCTCCAGCGTCGAGCTGGCGGTGGAGGCCGCGAGTCGCGCGTGTCGCGACGCGCTGGACGATCCTCGTCTGGTCGCGCAGATCGACAGCATCGGCGCGCTGCGCACGTTCGAAGACTCGATCCCGCGCTATTCGACGCCGTTCGGCAAGTCCGACAACTTTCCGCATTCGATTGCTCGAAGGCTGGGCGCAACGCCGCGCACTGCCGTGTGGGCGAAGGTCGGCGGCGACACGCCACAAACTCTGGTCAGCGAGTTCTGCGAGCGAATCGCGGCAGGTGAGATGCGTGTCGCACTCGTCGTCGGCTCGGAGGCGATCTCCACCTCGAAACACCTGATGGCGAACAATCTGGCCGCGGACTGGTCGGAGTCGATCGACGCGCCGGTCGACGATCGCGGCCTGGGGCTCGAAGAGCTCAGCACTCCGTACACGCGACAGCACGGCCTCGTGCAGGCATCGATTTCCTACGCAGTCTTCGAACATGCGCGGCGTGCACGGTTGCGAATGTCGCGTCAGGACTATGCGCGAGAGATGGGCCGTCTGTTTGCACCATTGAGCGCGGTCGCTGCGACGAATCCATATTCGACTGCTCCCGTGGCGTACACGCCGGAGGCACTTGTCGCGCCGACTGAGCGCAATCGCATCATCGCGGATCCATACACGCGGCTGCTCGTCGCGCGCGATCAGGTGAATCAGGCGGCGGCGGTGTTGATTGCGTCGACGCAGGCCGCGGAGGAGCTCGGCATCGATCGGAGCAAGTGGGTCTATCTGCACGGTTACTCGTGCGTGAAGGAACGAGACATCATGAGCCGCGAGGACCTCGGTGCATCGCCCGCAGCGCGGCTCGCATGTCGCGAAGCGCTCGATGCTGCGCACGTGAAGCTGGATGACATCTCGCTGTTCGATCTGTACAGCTGCTTTCCAATCGCGGTATTCAATGTGTGCGACGGCTTGGGACTGTCGCCGCAGGATCCGCGTGGCCTGACAGTCACGGGCGGGTTGCCGTACTTCGGCGGGCCGGGCAACAGCTACTCGACGCACGCAATCGCATCGATGGTAGAAAAGCTGCGCGAGCGCGACGGCGCGTTCGGCTTCGTCGGCGCCAACGGCGGACACATGTCGAAGTACGCAGTCGGTATCTACTCGACGCGGCCGGCGCAGTTCGTCCGCTGCGACAGCTCCGCCTTGCAGGCGCAAGTGGACTCCTGGGCTGCGCCGAGCATGGCGGGCGAAGCAGATGGTCCCGCGACGGTCGAAAGCTACACGGTCGCGCACGGCAAGACCGGGCCGTCGCACGCGGTCGTTGTCGGCCGGCTCGATGGCACGGGCGAGCGATTCCTGGCGAACACGCACGACGAGGACGATCGCACGCTGCATGCAATGACCGAGGACGATCCGCTGGGCGCGACCATCCACGTGCGCTCGTTCGAGTACGGGAATCGGTTCGTGTTTGCGAAACCCGGCAGGTGAGCCGCGCTATTTCGTCAGCTCGGCCATCTCCGCTGCCGCTTCCGCAAACTCTTCCATGAACTCGCGCACGACGGCCTTCGACGTCTTGACCTGATCCAGCAGGCCGACGCCTTGGCCGACGTAGTACGTCACCAGGTCTTCCGCCTTGCGATTGCCCCGACTCGCTTCGTGTTCTGCGCGGCGCAACGCGGGCTCGCTGAGGAACAGCTGCAGTGGCATCGGCAGCGGGCCCGGGCTGTCTGGGCCAGCCCATGCGTCGGTCCACGCCGAGCGCAGCTGACGTGTGTACTTGCCGGTGCGGCTCTTCGAGCGCACGGTGTCGCGCGAGGTCGCTGCTGCGAATTTCTGCTGGATCAGCGGCGAGGCTTCCGATTCGCTCGTCATCAGCCACACCGTACCGGTCCAGGCACCCGCTGCGCCCAATGCCATCATCGCGGCCATCTGGCGGCCGGTGACGATGCCGCCCGCGGCGAGCACGGGTACGGGACGGATCGGCTGGATGGCGCGAATCACTTCAGGAACGAGCACGAGCGTCGAGACTTCGCCGGTGTGGCCGCCGGCTTCCGCCCCTTCGGCAACGATGATGTCGACACCGGCTTGCACTTGCCGGATTGCATGCTCTTTCGCGCCGACCAGCGCTGCCACCGGGACGCCTTGGGCGCGCGCCCGATCGATCATCGATTGCGGCGGCACGCCGAGCGCGTTGGCGATGAGCTTGATCGGATGCGAGAACGCCACGTCCATCAAGCGAGCGGACACGGCGGGCAGCAAGGGCATCTCGCGCTTGGCGACCCTGGGATCGTCGAGGTCGAGCGTGACGTCGTAGCGGGCGAGCAGCGCTTGCACGAATTCCTTGTGACGCTCCGGCACGCGGGCGCGCAGCGTTTCAATGTCGACGCTGCCGTCGCGCCCGACCATGTTTTCCGGGATCAGGATGTCGACGCCGTACGGTCGGCCGTGCACGTGCTCGTCGATCCACTTCAGCTCCAGCTCCAGCTCTTCGGGCGTGTGCCGGCTGGCGCCGAGCACGCCGAAGCCGCCGGCGTTGGACACGGCCGCGACGACATCGCGGCAGTGGCTGAAGGCGAACAAGGGAAACTCGATACCGAGCAGGTCGCACAGCGGAGTGTTCATAACAAAGTACAATACACGCCCATGGGCCCGCTTGCCGGAATCAAAGTCGTCGAGATCGCTGCGATCGGGCCCGCGCCGTTCTGCTCCATGATGCTTGCGGACCTCGGTGCGCAGATCGTGCGCATCGAGCGCGCCTCGGCGCGGCCGAACGAGCCGGCGCCGCCGGATCCGTTGCTGCGCAATCGGCGGTCGATCGCGCTGGATCTGAAGAACGCGGCCGGGGTCGAGGTGGTGCTCAAGCTGCTGGAGCGCTCGGACGTGCTGATCGAAGGCTTCCGCCCCGGTGTGCTCGAACGCCTCGGTCTCGGACCGGAGCCTTGTCTCGCGCGCAATCCCCGCCTGGTGTACGGCCGGATGACTGGCTGGGGCCAGGACGGCCCGCTCGCGCCCGCGGCCGGGCACGACATCAACTACATCGCGCTCGCCGGCGTGCTGCACCTCATCGGTTCGCCTGGCGGCAAGCCGGTGCCGCCGCTCAATCTCATCGGCGATTTCGGCGGCGGCGGCATGCTGCTCGCGTTCGGCGTGCTCGCGGCGCTGCTCGAGTCCCGCCAGTCGGGACGCGGCCAGGTCGTGGATGCCGCGATGGTCGACGGCTCGACGGCGCTGCTCGCAATGTTCTATGGAATGCGTGCGCGCGGCATGTTCCAGGACGCGACCGGCATGAACTTCCTAGCCGGCGCCGCACCGTACTACGACACCTACAAGACCAAGGATCACAAGTACGTGGCGATCGGCGCGCTCGAACCGCAGTTCTTCGCGCAGCTGCTCGACAAGCTCGGGTTGGATTGGCAGCGCTACGCGCGCGTCGGGTTTCCGGTCGTCGATCCCGGCACGCGCGAGTGGGCGGAGCTGCGCTCGGCGATCGCCGCCGCAGTGGCCTCGCGAACGCGGGACGAGTGGTGCCGAATCATGGAAGGCACGGATGCGTGTTTCGCCCCGGTGCTGACAGTAGAGGAGGCCGCGCGCCATCCGCACAACGTCGCGCGCGGCAGTGTCGTGAACATCAACGGTGTCGAGCAGAACGCACCCGCGCCGCGCTTCAGTCGCACCCCAGCGCAGACACCCGACGCGCCCCGTCGCGCCGGCGAAGACACCGACGCCGTCCTCACGGAAGCCGGCTTCTCACGCCAACAGATCGACGAGCTGCGCGCCAGCGGCGCGCTGACCTGATTACGACGGCAGTTTGTGGCGGGTGACGTGGGCGGCGATGCAGGTCCAGCGGCCGTCACGCTGGTGCCAGATGTCGGTGTAGCGGTTTACACCTTTCAGGCCGTCGGTTCGCTCGTAGGGATTCTCGGCGTGGATCAGCGCGACGCTGCCGAAGCGGCGGATCGTGACCTGCACGGTCGGGAACGACTTCATGTTGGTCACCGGGCGCACGGCGGCTGCGAGCAGCGAGCCTTTGTCGTGGAATGTGCCGTCGCCGAACACGACCAGGTACTCCGGCGCGAGATGGGCGTCGTACCACGCGACGTTCGAATCCAGGAACGCCTGGACGTAGCCCGTGTTCAGCGTCTGCAGGATCTGCTCGTCGTTGCCGGTCGGATACTCGCCCTGCCACGACGCATGCGCAGGACCGCTTTCGATCACTAATGCCGATTTGCTCGCATCGGCCAGTGGCGAGAGCTGTTCGCTGACGAGCCGCCACGCACGACCGTCCCACCGATAGACATCTGTGTAACGCGTACGCGCGACAGTGCCATTCGCCTGCAGGTTCACGAGCGTGCCGTGCACGAGTGCTACATCGTCGAACACCGCGGTCCGCACGTCATCGTAGGAAGTCGAGGCCGGCAGCGCGCGCTCCTCAATGGCAACGAGATAGCCCGCGCGATCCAGCCATGTGCCGTCCGCGCCGGTGTAGCGGAAATCCTCGTCGATGAGTTGCCCGAGCGCCCGACGATCGGCAGCGATCTGCCCTTGCACTCGCGCATGATTGGCGGCGCGTAGTTGTACTTCGGCGATCGCTTTCGGCGGCACGGCGGCCTGGCTGAGCTGAGCGGTCAATGTAGCGGCCAGTACGGTCATGGCTAGAACCATCCTCATGTCGGCACTCTAGCCCTCCCGATCACGCCGCACTGGCGGTTTTCGGACGCGAATAACGATATCCCGGGTAGTCACGGCAGATGACGACAGCCCCGCATGTCGGCCCACGAAGATGCTCAGCTGATGCTTCGCTTCCAGCGCGACGGGGATCGCACGGCGTTGGAATGCCTGTTCGAGCGCAATCGAGGCGCGCTGCTGCGCTTCCTCACGCGCTTGAGCCGCAACCGGGCGGTCGCGGAAGACGTTGCGCAGCAGACCTGGCTCAAGGTGATCGATGTCGCGAACCAGGGCGCGTTCGCGGCCGCATCCGGCGTCGCCTTCCGCACCTGGCTGTGCACGCTCGCCCGGAATCACTTCATCGATGAGTACCGGCGCAAGTTCGCCGCCGCGCGTAGCGTGCCGTTGCCTCCCGACCTGGGTGCGGCCTTGGCCGCTGCGCATCGGGTCGCACCTGATCCCGCGGATCCGCTCGACGAGCGACAACGCAACGCGCGACTGTACAAGGCGCTGCGACGCCTGCCGTTGGAGCAGCGTCAGGTGGTCGCGCTATGGGCCGACGGGATGAGAATCGGGACCATCGCGGCGCTCACCGCCGCGCCCCGCGACACCGTGCTCAGTCGCAAGAAATACGCGTTGGCAAAGCTGCGCGTGATGCTTACGGCGAGCTCGCCGCTGCGATGACGCCGCAAGCGACGCGCTTGCCGGAGTTGCCGGAGGGCTGAGTCGCATAATCGTCGGGGCCTTCGTGCACGACGATTGCCTTGCCCATCACATCGGTCGTCGGGTCGCCGTGCAACGTCGTGCCCGACGCAGTCGTGTCGACTTGCGCCACACCCTCGGCGTTGGACTGGATGTTCACCATGTCGCCGGCATGGTGCGTGGTGCCCGTGGGATTGCCGTGCTGGGCTTGCGTGGGATTGAAGTGACCGCCGGCGCTGCTGCCGTCCGGCGCGCTGCAGTCGCCTTTCTCGTGGATGTGAAAGCCGAACTCGGCGTTGGGTTTCAGCCCCTGGATGGCGCCAGTGATGTGGACACCCTGCGGCGACGAGGACAATGCAAGCGCGCCCGTGACCGTGTTGCCCTGGGTCGGGGCGACCTGCGCGGCGGCTTCTTGCGCCGGCTCGGCCGGAGTTGCCTTCTCGGCGGGAGCGGCCGTCGTCGCCTCGGGCTCGCGTGGCGCACCTTCGGGTTGCTCGCGAGAGCATGCGGCCAGCACCAGCGCTACACCGACTGCCAATCCAACATTCGTCGCCTTCATGTTCGTATCTCCGACTGCGAGGATCCCCGAGGGAGCGCGAGTCTAGCACCGGGGGAACGCAAGCCGAATCCCACACGTTGACCGTCAACGATGACGATGCAGCAGATCCTGGCCTTCGCAGTCATTGCCGGCACGATGGCGCTGTTCGTGTGGGGCCGGCTGCGCTACGACCTGGTCGCGGGTGTGGCACTGCTGGTCGCAGTGCTGATCGGCGTGGTGCCGGCCGACAAGGCGTTCAGCGGCTTCAGCGATGAGATCGTCGTCATCGTCGCGGGTGCGCTGATCGTGAGCGCCGCAGTTGCGCGCTCGGGGATCATCGAGGTGGCATTGCAGCCGATCGCTCCGCACGTCAAGTCGATTTCCTTGCAGATATTCGTCCTGGCCGGCGCCGTGGCGCTGCTCTCGGCGTTCGTCAAGAACATCGGCGCGCTGGCGATGATGATCCCGATCGCCTTGCAGATGGCCAAGCGCTCGAATCGATCGCCGTCTCTGCTGCTGATGCCGATGGCGTTCGGCTCGCTGCTGGGCGGCACGATGACACTGATTGGCACGTCGCCGAACATCATCGTGTCGCGCGTGCGCGATGAGATCCTCGGGCAGCCGTTCGGCATGTTCGACTTCACGCCGGTCGGCCTCGGCCTGTCGGTGGCCGGCGTGCTGCTACTCGTGTTCGGCTACCGCCTGATCCCGAAGGACCGACAGGCTGCGCCAGGTCTCGGCGAAGCGATCGACATCCGCGACTACGTGACCGAAGCGCGCGTCAAAGAGGATTCGGATATCGCCGGTCAGACGGTCGGCGAGCTGCGCAAGCAGTCCGAACAGGAAGTCAGGGTGACCGCCGTCGTGCGGGACGAGAAGACGGCCGTGCCGTCACCCAACATGAAACTGCAGCCGAACGACATCGTGATGTTGCAGGGCGAACCGGCTGCACTGGAACGCGCTGTCGCCCGCTCGGACCTCGAGCTGGAAGGTGAGAACCGCCTGAGCCGCACCGAGGCAAAGAGCGACGAGATCGGCGTCATCGAAGCCGTGATCGGACCGAACTCGCTGCTGATTGGCCAGGCGGCGGGACGCCTCGGACTGCACGACCGTTTCAACGTCAACTTGCTTGCCGTCAGTCGCAGCGGCAGACGTTTCAAGGAACGTTTGCGCGACATCGAGCTACGCAGCGGCGATGTCATCGTGCTGCAAGGCGTTCTGACACACATGCCGGCGCAACTGCGAGCGCTCGGCTGCCTGCCGCTCGCCGCGCGTCAGATCCGCCTCGGCAACGTGCGACGTGGTCTGATTCCTATCGCCGTGCTGGTCGCAGCGATGGTGCTTGCGGGCACCGGCACATTATCGGTCGGCATCGCGTTCTTCGGGGCGGGAGTGCTCACGATCCTGCTCGGATCGTTGACGTTGCGCGAGGCGTACGAAACGGTCGAGTGGCCGATCCTCGTGATGCTCGGCGCGCTGATTCCGGTCAGCGACGCGATTCGTACGACCGGCGGCACGGATGTGATTGCGACGCTGCTATCCGGCGTTGCACATGCGTTGCCGGGTTACGGTGCTGTTGCGTTGATGCTGCTGGCCGCGATGATGATCACGCCGTTTCTCAACAACGCCGCGACAGTGCTGGTGATGGCGCCGATCGCCGCGAGCTTCGCCCAGAAGCTCGGCTATCAACCGGATGCATTCCTGATGGCAGTGGCGATCGGTGCTGCATGCGACTTTCTGACGCCGATCGGGCATCAGTGCAACACGCTGGTGATGGGGCCGGGTGGGTATCGCTTCGGCGACTACGCGCGGCTCGGCGCGCCGCTGTCGCTGCTGATCCTGTTGCTCGGCGTACCGCTGATCATGATCGTGTGGCCGTTGTCCTGACCTTCGGGCGCTTGACGCGGGTCGGTCGCTCGGGCTTCGCGGCTTCTGTGTCGTCGACCGTCACGGCGACCGGCTCGTCTGCGTGCAGGCTCATCAGCGATTGCATCAAACCATCGTCGGCGCTCGAGCACACGCCGATCACGGTCGCCTCCGTGCAGCCTTCCGCCGCGACGTAGGCGTGACCCATGTTCGAATCGATGTAGATCGACTCGCCGGCTTCGAGCGTGATCGGATCGTAGAACTCCGTGTGGATCTCCACGCGGCCCTCGATCACGTAGATGTATTCCTCGCCGGAGTGATGCACGAGCTCGCCGAACTCTGCGACGCTGCGCGCGCGGATGCGTGTGAGCACCGGGATCATGCGCTTGCGACGCAGCTCCGGGCACAGGTAGTAGTAGTCGTAGTTCTTGGTGTTGACGCGGATCGCGCGGTCGACGCGCCCGACACTGCGTCGCGCGGTGACAGGTGCGTCCGGCACGGCGTCGCCCTCGGCGAACAACTCCGACATGCGGATGTTGAGCCGGTGGCTGAGCTGCTGCAGCTTGTCGTAAGTCAGCGTGAGGCGATCGTGCTCGACCTTGGAAAGCGTCGAGACCGGGATGCCGGTGCGCTCGCTCATTTCCTTGAGCGTCCAGTCGTTGCGGGCCCGGAGTTTACGCAGCAGCGTGCCGAGGGTCGCCTGTTTCGATTTCATGCGGCATAGGATAGCCGATGTTGTCGGGCTAGTACTGCAAGCGAATCGCAAGGAAGTGAAAGGCCAGGGCCACGTACGCCCAGACCAGACAGGCGGCGGCCAGCACCGATCTGCCGATCGACAGCGATAGCTTGCGGGTCGGTGCGCGCCACGTATCGACGGCGGCGAAGACTGCTATCACCGCGCCGATGACCGCGCCCAGTGCCGACAGCTGCAGCAAGCGAACGAACCACCGGGCGTCGGACGAGATGACCCAGAAGGACGCGCTGGAGAACATCAGCAGCACCGACACCGCGAGGGCGATGAACACGGAGCAGGTCAGGATCGCTACGAGGGAGCGGCGTCGATTCGGGTCGGCGACGGGCGCCGGAGCGACGGCAGCCGAGCCGGCGAAGCGGCGACGCAGCGGCCCGATCACGCGGATCAGCAACGCGAGTACGACCACGGTTCCGGCGACCAGGACTGCCGGTTGCAACCAGCGCTTGTCGCGCCAGGCCGGCGGACGTTGGAACACGATGATCGGCCCGTAGCCGTCCGGCACGAGGCTGATGACGTTGCCCTGTTCGTCGTGCGTGGCCGCGAGGCGCATTTCGCTGCCGACTTCGCGCCAGAGCCACGGCGCGATTTCGCGAAACTTCTTTTCCTGGTCGTCGAGCCCGGTCAGGCCGCCGACCTGGATCGTGCCGTCGTCGTTCGCCGTCGCCGCCGACTGGCCGAACATATAGAAGAAGCTGAAGAGGTTCTTTTCGGCGCGGCGGCTGCCCTCGTAGGGACCGGCGACTGCAGCTGCGTGCGCCTTCAGGTCGGCTGGCGGCGCATCCTGCAGCGGCGCCTGGCGCGTGAAGTAGCGGTCCATGAAGGCCTCGTACAGCGCAGTGCGCAGCTTGTAGACGGAATTGGCCTTGCCGCTGCTGTTGAACGAGACGAACAGGCCGACCTTCGCTGCAGGGATCAGCACCAGCTCGCTGTGAAACGCAGTCAAGTCACCGCCGTGCGCGATCGCGTGCACGCCGTTGCGGGACTGCTCATAGAAGCCGTGCGCCATCGCATCGACGCCAGGAGCCGGGCGGTTCGCCACACTGTGCATCAGCTCCGTGGTCTCGGGCTTCAGGATGCGGCTCGACTCGTCGCCGCCGGGAAGCACGCCGCCGTTCAAGTGAGCCATCATGAATTGCGCCATGTCTGGCGCCGGTGACGACAGCGCGCCGGCGGGTGCATCCGATCCGAGCTCGAATGGCACTGGCTTGTTCGAGGAGGCAGTGGCGTAGCTGTTCGACAGATGCTCACGCAGCACTTCCGGCACGGGCTGCCGGAACGTCGAGTGTTCCATCTTCAGCGGTTTGAAGATGTGCTCCTCGATGTACTGCTCGAAGGGCATGCCGGAGGCGCGCGCGACGATGTAGCCGCCGAGCGATGCGCCGTAGTTCGAATACGCGGGCACGGTGCCCGGCGGATAGATCCGCGCCGGAATGCTGTCCTTGAGCGCCTGGTCGAGCGGCTTCACCTTGTCGAGGTCATCGACCAGCAGATCGAGCAGCGATTCCTCGAACCCGGCCGTGTGCGTCATCAAGTGGCGCAGCTTGATCGGTTGTCCGCCGTAGCCTTCGATCTTGAAATCCAGGTATTCGTTGATGTCGTGCTCGAGGTCGAGCTTGCCGGCTTCGACCTGCTGCATGACCGCGGTCCAGGTGAACAGCTTCGAAATCGAAGCGGGCCGGAACAACGTCTGCTCGGCAGACACGGGAACGCGCTTCTCGACGTCGGCGAACCCATAACCGCGCGTGAGCAGCAGCGTATCGTCCTTGACGATCGCGACTGTCGCGCCGGCGATGTCGCCGATCGCCATGGACGAGGGCAGCAAGCCGTCGAGGAAGGCGGCTGCGTCCGCGGCTGTAAGGGGTACCGCTGTCTGCTGGGGAGAAGGAGCACTGTCTGCAAGCGTGACGGACGTGGCCAGAGCTGCGATGACCGGATACAGGAGTCGAGTGCTCATGGGGATTCCTCACTGACCTCCGCGCGGTGCGCGGGCCGATTGAATGCCAGCAGCAAGGCGCCTGATAGCGCTGCGATTGCCGCCGTCGTCGCGAAGAATTGCGGCGGCGTCATGCTGCTCCACAGGGTGCCGAATGCGCCGGCCAGGAGATTGCCGAAGAACGCCGCGAGAAACCACAGCGCGATGGTCGTGGCGCGGAAGCTCCCCGGTGCCAGCCGGCCGAACAGGCCGAGGCCGATCGGCAGGATGTAGAGCTCGCCGGCCGTCATGACCACGAAAAAGATGACCAGCCAGATCCAGCCTTCCGCAACCACGCCGCCGTCGCTGAATGCAGCGACTGCCGCGAGCAACAGGTAGGAGAGGGCGACGCCGCCCGCGCCGACCGCCATCTTGCGAATCGACGTCAGCTCGTGGCCTTCGCGTGCGTGTCGCACCCAACGCGCGACGAACCAGGGCGTCAGCGTGAAGACCAGCAGCGGATTCAGCGACTGAAACCACGTCATCGGGATCACGAACGCGCCGACCGAACGATCGACGTGCTCGATCCACAGCGGCAGCGTGTTGCCGATCTGCTCGTATGCACCACGGAAGACGACCACTACGCCGCAAATGCCCGCGAGCAACGCGAACCGACGCGCGATGCCCGCCTCGTACCAATGTTGCCGAACGACCGGCTGCACGGGCGCGACGCGCAGCGGCTCGGGCGGCAGATAGCGGCTACCGAAGATATAGATGAGCAGCCCGCCCACCATGCCGATGCCCGCCAGGGTGAACCCCCAATGCCATCCGTACAGCTCGCCGACAGTGCCGCAGCCGAGCGGGGCGAGGAACGCACCGACATTCACGCCGAGGTAGTAATAGTTGTACGCGGTCTTGCGACGGGGATCGTCGTGGCGGTACAGGCCGTCGATCTGGCTCGGCAGGCTCGGCAGGAACAGGCCGTTGCCGAGGCCGATCGTCGCCAGCGCGACGAAGAACAGCGGCTCGAACGCCATCATGAAATGGCCGATCGCCATGATCGAGCCGCCGAGCAGCACCGAGTTGCGCCGCCCGAGCCAGCGATCGCAGACGATGCCGCCGACGATCGGCGTGAAGTACACGAACGCGGTGTACATGCCGTAGACGAGCGATGCGTTCTGCTGCGTCATGGCCAGCTGCTTGACCATGTAATAGACGAGCAGCGCACGCATCCCGTAGTAGGAGAACATCTCCCACATTTCCGTGAGGAACAGGATCGTCAGGCCGCGCGGCTGGCCGAACCAGTCCCTACGCTGGGGCAGGACGCCGGCCGCGACTTCGCTCACTTCGCGCGCGCTCCGCCGCCCCACACTTCGGGCGGACACCAGAACGTGCCGTTCTCGTACACGGCGCCGGGCGAACGGTCGTTGCGCAGGAAGATCGGTCCGTCGAGATCGACGATGCGGCACAACTGACCGACGAGGGCCGACGGCGCCATCGCCAGAGCGGTGCCAGTCATGTTGCCGACCATCACATCGAGGCCGAGTGCGCGGGCGTGGCGGGCCATCGCGAGCCCTTCGGTGAGTCCGCCGCTCTTGTCGAGCTTGATGTTCACGACGTCGAAGCGGCCGACGAGCCCCGCGACGTCTTTCAGATCCTGCACGCTCTCATCGGCGGCGATCGGAATCGGCGAGCGCAGTCCGTCGAGATCCGCTTCGCGGCCGATCGGAAACGGCTGCTCGATCAAGCCAACCCGCGCGTCGACGAGCACCGGCATCAGGTCAGCGAGCGATGCGCGGGTGAAGCCCTGGTTGGCGTCGACACCGAGCCACGCCTCGGGGCGTGCCGCTCGAACTGCTCGCACGCGATCGGCGTCGATCGGCGTGCCGGTGAGTTTCAGTTTGATGGCCTGCGCGCCGGTATAAGAGATTGCGGTGCGCGCCATCTGCTCGGGATCTTCCGCGCCGAGCGTGAACGTCGTGACGAGCGGCACCGGCGGATTGAGCCCGGCGATCTTCCATGCGGGCAGGCCGCTGAGGCGCGCTTCGAGATCCCACAACGCGCAGTCGACGGCGTTACGTGCACCGCCCGCAGGCATCAGGCGCCGCAGACTTTCGCGATCGATGCCAGCCTCGATCTCGGCGCGCACGGCCTCGATCTGCGCGACCATCGATGCCGCGTTCTCGCTGCGGTAGTAGACGCCGGCCGCTTCGCCGCGTCCCACATGGCCGCCGCAGGCAACCGTCGCGATGACGACATCGATCTCGACGAAGGTGTAACCGGTGATGCGAAACGGCGCTTTCAGCGGCCATTTCTCGACGTCGACCTGCAGCGTTACGCGCGCGAGAGGTTGGGTGACAGACATGATGCGACCAGCTCCTCCAGCTCCGGCCCGCTACGCATCGGATCCGCGACCGGCATGCCGAGCTGCGCCTTGCGTTCGGCAAGCACGGCCCGCGCACGCGCTGCGTCGAGCCCCGCTGTGTTTAGAGAAATGCCGGCGCAGCGCACGCGGGGATTCGTCCGCCGCGCCAGCTCCAGATTCAGTTCGATGGCTTCTTCGAGCGACGGCAGGGGAAAGTCTTCGAGACCGAGGATGCGGTCACGGCCTTCCTCGTGACACAGCACGATCACATCGGGCTGGGTCCCGTGCAGCAGCCCGAGCGAGACGCCGGCATACGACGGATGAAAGAGCGAGCCCTGACCCTCGACCACGTCCCAGTGATCGGCGTCGGCATCGGGACTCAGCAGCTCGGCGGCACCGGCGATGAAATCAGAGACCACGGCGTCGAGCGGAATGCCGCTGCCGGCGATCAGGATTCCGGTCTGACCGGTGGCGCGAAAGGCGGCGTCGAGGCCGCGAAGCTGGAACTCGCGCGTCAGCACCAACGCTGTGTACTTCTTGCCGAGCGCGCAGTCGGTGCCGACAGTGAGCAAGCGTTGACCGCTGCGCTTGCGCCCGGATGCGATCGGAATTCCCGCCGGCGGACGGCGCACGTCGATGAGGCGGCGGCCGAGGCGTCGAGCTGCCGCATCGAGCTCGCGATTGTCGGCGAGCCGCGCATGCATGCCGCTGACGACATCGAGACCGGCTTCGAGCGCTTCGATCAACGCCGGCAGCCATTCAGGATTCAACGTGCCGCCGCGATTGGCGACCCCGATCACGAGCGAGCGAGCGCCGCGTGCACGCGCTTCCGCTGGCTTCAGCTTCGGCAGGCCCGCCGTCACCGTCGCCGCTGGCAACGCGTACTCACCGACGCATTTCTGCGGTGCCCAGTCGCGCAACCCGAACGCCGTCTTCGCATACGGCGCCTCGGTGATGTCGCCGAGGAACAGCAGATACGGGCTCGGCACGTCGACCGTCAACGAGGTGACGGTCGACGCTCGGGGTTCAGCCGAAACGGTAGCCAAGGAGATTCCAGTAATTGAGGATCAACAGGAACGCGAGCACCGCGACGGCCGCGAGCGAGTAGTGCACGCGCGCGCCCATCGTCCACGTGCCGGCGCGCCAGATGCGCACGGTGAACCAGCCTGCGAGCAGCGCAAGCGGGATCGCGAGCAGCGGCAGCGTCAGCGCGAAGTACAGTGAGGGCGGAACCCTGTAGATCAGTCCCTCGAAGCCGCCGGCGAGAATGCCTGCGATGACGACGATGAACAGCAGCAGCAGCACGCCGCTCACCGCGAGCGTCGGTCGTGCCCAGCGCAGCTGCCCGAGCTCGCGATCGGTGCGACGTTGGCGGATCGCACTGACGAGAATCGTGATGAACAGCAACACGCCGATCCCGACGATGAACCCGTGCAGCTTGCCGGACTCGTACCAGCCGATGCGTGTCGAGACGATCGGGGGGAACAGTCCGACCACGTGGGTGGCGAGGCCGCCGTCATTGCCTTTGAAAGCAGCCAGCGCGTCGGAGTTCTGCATGCGGAAGACGCCGTCGCCGACCTCGACCCAGCGAGCGGGCTTACCGAAGATGTCGCCCATGAGCAGCGTGCCGTCCGGCATCGCGGTGACTGCGTCATCGGCGAAGGCAGCGAACACCTTCTCGAACTTCGTGTAGGAGTGACGCAAGGTGCGGTAGCTGCCGGCGTAACGCGCGTTGCGCTTCGCAGCGTCAGCGGGCGGCTTCACGGCCGGCAGCTCCGCGGGATAGTAGTGTTTGAAGAAGGCGCGCTCGAGCTCGACGGAGGTGCGGCCGCCCTGGCCGCCGGTATTCACCGTCGCGAACAGGCCGAGGCCGGTTTCCGGCATCAGGCTCAGCACCGAGTGGAAGTACTGCGTGTCGCCGCCGTGACCGATGATGCGGCGGCCGTTGATGTACGTCTCGTAAAAGCCGAGCGCGTGGCCGTTGAGCGCCGGGTCCGGGCTCATGACGCGCTTGTGCATCTGCTGCGCCGTTTCCGGTTTGAGAATGTGCACGTCGCCGAGCGCGCCGTCCTGCAGGTGCGCGAGCATGAAGCGCGCCATGTCAGCAACGGTCGAAGTGAGCGAGCCGGCCGGACCCGCTGCATGGATGAACTCGAAGCCGTGCGACTTGAATCCGCCGGCTTCGAACGAGTAGCCGCCGGACATGCGCGGCGCGAGTGACTCGGGCAGCGGCTCGCCGAAGGTGCTGCGCTCCATGCCGAGCGGCTGGAAGATGTGTTGCGCGATGTAGTCGTCGAACGACTGTCCGGAGACGGTCTCGACGATGTGGCCGGCGAGCGCCGTGGCCCAGTTGGAGTACGACGCAGCCGTGCCATCGCTGAAGTCAGTCGTGGGAGGCCGCACGCGCGCCGGCTGATGGGTCGCCAACCACTTGCCGAGCGGCAACAAGTCCTCGGCCGTGCCCGCGAACAGGTAACCGACGCCGCCGTCCTCGAAGCCTGCGGTGTGCGTCATGATGTTGCGCAGCTTCACCGGCTCGGGATAAGTCGAGGCGACCTTGAAGTCTTTCAGATAGGTGTTGACGTCGGCATCGAGATCGACCTTGCCCTGCTCGACCAGCTGCATGATGGCAGTCCAGGTGAACAGCTTCGACACCGAGCCGGGACGGAACAGCGTCTGCGCCGGATCCACCGGCGTGCGCTTCTCCGCGTCCTCGTAGCCGTAGCCCTTCTGGAAGAACACCTGGCCGTCCTTCACGACGACGACCGCGGCGCCCGCGACCGGCCCGGCTTTCATCTGCGAGGCCATGAAGCCGTCGACGAACGCTTCCATTTCCTCGACGGTGGTCGGGCCGGGCCCGGCGAGCGGGCGCGCAGCCTGCTCGTTCGCTTTGTAAGCCAGCGAGTCGGAGCCCTCGCCGCCCTGCGCGTTGGCGAGCAGAGGCAAGGCACACAGTGCGACAGCCAACGATGTGGCGATTCGAATACTCATTGTTGTTCTCCTCAGAAACCGAAGCTGGCCGAGAGTCCGATCGTACGCGGACGTATGAGGCCGCTCGCGAGCGCGTCGTTCGGGAACGTCCCCGGATCGCCGAACAGCGAGGTACGGCCGATCTCATCGTCCACATTCTTGACGTACAGCTCGAGCGTCCAGCGACCGGTGAGCAGGCCGGCCCGCAGATCGATGACTTCGTATGACGGAATCTCGCGTTGGCTGCCGTCGGCGTTGCGGATCGCGAAGTCCGCCACCTGGTCGCGGATGGAGCGGGCGCTGGCGCCGACGTAGGCGGTGGCATCGGTGAACACCGGCCACTCGTAGTCGACGTCCAGGTTCAGGCTCAGCTCCGGCACGAAGGGGAGCTGATCGCCGTCGAGGCCGCCGACGAGCGGATCGGTGTCCTCAGTGAGGTAAGAGTCGGTATAGGCGCCGGTCAACCTCACTGTCAGGCCTTCCATCGGCACTGCTGCGGCACTGAGCTCCATGCCTTTGCTCTCGGCCGTGCCGCCGTTGGCGTTGACACCCGTGTCGTTGATGGTCGCGAACAGCTGCACGTCCTCCCAATCCAGGAAGTACACGGCAAAGTCGAGCGACAGCCTATTCTCGAGCCAGCTGCCCTTGAGGCCGACCTCATAGCTCGTGAGGCTGTCCGAATCGTAGGTGCGCGGCGTGCCGGGCGGCGCGTCGTTCGGCAGGACATTGGGTCCGCCGGGGCGATAGCCCGTGGCCACGCGTCCATAGATCGAGGCGTTGTCGCTGAGCTCGAAGCGCGGTGCGATGGACCAGGTGGTCACGTCTTCTTCGGAAGTCGCCCGCGGCGGTGCGTCGGGTTCGCCGCCGAGGATCGCAGTCGCATCCAGGAACTGGTCCGCCCACTGTCTGTTGTGACTCGCGCGGCCGCCGACGGTGAGATCGAAACGCGGCGCGATGTGCCAGGTGACGTTGGCGAATCCCGCATATTCCTCGAACTCCGATCGCAGGGAGACCTCGACGAGCTTCGGGACATCCGCCGCGATCGTGTCGGTGCCGGCCTCGACGGCGAAGAAATCCTGCGGATCGATCCTGGATTTTTCCCGCGTGTAGTAGGCGCCGAGCATCCATTCGAAGGTGTCGGTCTCGGCCGAGGACAGGCGGAACTCTTGCGTGAACTTGTCGGTGCCGGTGGTCTGCAACAGGATCGCGCTCAGCGGTCGCGTCACGTCGTCGCCGTAGAGCAGGGTGACGAAAGGCGCGAGGATCCCGCCGAACCCCCGAGCCTGGTCGCGCTGCAAATCCTCCTGGAAGGTGCTGTAGCTGGTCGAGGACATCAGGCTCACCGGCCCGAGATCCCAGTCGACGGTGCCGCTGTAGATGCGATATCTGAGATCGGTGGGCTCGTGGTGATAGAGCGAGGCCACGCGATCGCCGTACAGCGGCTCGAGCGTAGCCCGGTCAGTCTCGATGGTGTCGGAGGCTGCGGTCGCGATGTTCTGCAGCAACATCGTCAGTCGCACCGACAACATATCGCTGGCATTGAACAGGGCGGAGATGCGCCCGCCGTAGGTTTCCAGCTCGTTGAGATTCTCCTCGTTGATCGTGCCCTGGACGACGTTGACGTCCGGGTCGACGAGGCTCGGGATCGGGTTGTTGCCGATCGAATCGACGAAGCCGCCGTCGAGCCGATAGAAGCCGGTGGCGCGCACCGCAAACTGCTCGCTCAGCGGTATGTTGACGAAGCTGCTGGCCGAATAGCTGAGATCGCCGCCGGTCACGTCCTCCATGGAAACTTGCGCCTTGCCCTCGAAGGACTCGGTCTGCGGCGGGTTGGTCACGAACTTCATGACGCCGCCGAGCGAGCTGGCGCCGTACAGCGTGCCCTGCGGGCCGCGCAGCACTTCGAGGCGCGCCATGTCGAAGGTGTCGAAATCGCCGGCGAGAATCGCGCCGTTGGCCAGGCCGCTGCTCGAGCCGAACGGCACCTCATCGACATACACACCGACCGTCGAGGCGACGCCGCCGGTGTTGATGCCGCGCAAGCTGATGCGCCCGACGCCGCGGGTGCTGGATTCCATGCTCAGGCCGGGAATGAGCGCCAGATAGTCCTGCAGATTGTCGGCCTGCTGACGCTCGAAGGTTGCGCTGCTGAGGACGGTGATCGACTGCGGAACGTCCTGCAGGGCTTCTTGCCGCTTCTGCGCCGTGACGATGACCTCCTCCAGGGTCAGGGAATTGCGAGTTCCCTGTGGTTGCTGCGCGAATGCACTGGGCGCTGCTAGTAGTGTTGTCGCGCTGACGGCTGTCGAGAGCAGCAATGAGGCGTTCGAGCTTTTCATGTAGATGTCCCCCCACGGATGAGCGCGGCCGGGATGCCCGGCCGGCGGCGTTTCCGAATTTATATTAAATTTTCCATATGGGTCAATTTTTCTTTTGGTACTATTTTTCTCATGAAGCAGCTTTTGCAAGCCTGCGCGCTCGCTTGCGCGGTAATTGCCTCGACCGCGGCCATGGCAGCTGAGGAATTCGCCTACGACGTCGTGATCCGCAACGGCCGGTTGCTCGACGGCCTCGGCAATCCGTGGGTCCGCGCGAGCATCGCAATCAAAGACGGCCGAATCGCCCGGATCGGCCGCTGCGAGGGCCGCGGCCGGCGCGAGATCGACGCGCGCGAGCGTTACGTGTCACCGGGCTGGATCGATCTGATGGATCAATCCGGCGAAGTGCTCCAGCGCAACGGGCTAGCGGAAAACAAGCTGCTGCAGGGAGTCACGACGGCGATTGCGGGCGAGGGCGGCACGCCCGTGCCGGCGGCGGAGATCGACGCCTATTTTCGTGGCCTCGAGACCAGCGGCATCTCGCTCAACTTCGGCAGCTATTACAGCTCGGCGCAGGCGCGCGTCGCGGTCATGGGCGATGGCGCGGGTGCGCCAACGATGGCTCAGCTGGAGAAAATGAAAGAGCTCGTCGCGACGGCGATGCGTGCGGGCGCCGTCGGCATCGCGACCGCGCTGATCTATCCGCCGGATAGTTTTCAATCGACGCAGGATCTCGTGGAGCTGGCGAAGGTCGCCGCGCAACACAACGGCATCTATGCCAGCCACATGCGCGACGAGAGCGCAGCGCTGCTGAGCGCGATCGGCGAGTCGATCCAGATCGGCGAGCAGGCCGGCATCCAGGTGGAAGTGTTTCACTTCAAAGGCGCGTATCAGCCGGGCTGGGGCGAGCTCGTGCCGCAAGCCATCGCGCTGATCGACGGCGCCCGTGTCCGCGGCGTGAACATCGGCGCCGACATGTATCTCTACGCGGCCGGCGGTACTGGTCTCGATATCACGGTGCCGAATTGGGTCTGGGAACGCGGCATCGAGCAGGGTTTGAAACAGCTGCGCAGCCCGCGCGTGCGTGAGCGACTGAAGCGCGAGCTGCAGGGAGGTTCGCAGCCGGGCTGGTCGAACCTCGTGCACGCATCGGGCGGCTGGGATCACGTCGTGCTCGCGAACGCCTTCGACGAGCATTACGACCAGTACCGCTACAAGAGCCTCGAATACATCGGCAAGCAGCTCGGCCGTGACCCCGCCGACGTGGCCTGGGACATCCTCCTCAAGGCCGCGCCGAAGAATCGCGCTATGGCGCTGTTCTTCATGATGAGCGAGGGCGACATCGAGACGGCGCTCAAGGCACCGTGGATGGCGATCGGCAGCGATGCGGGCGCAGCGGAGCGCCTCGGCGAGATGGACGCGATCGGCCTGCCGCATCCGCGCGCATATGGAAATTTCCCGCGTCTGCTCGCGGAATACGTGCGCAAACGCAAGGTGGTGACGCTGGAGGATGCCGTGCGCAAGCTGACTTCGCTGCCAGCGACACGCATGCGCCTGTTCGACCGCGGCGCGCTGCGCGAAGGATTGTGGGCGGATCTGACGATCTTCGATTTCGATCGCATTCAAGACAATGCGACGTACGAGAATCCGGTCGCGGTGCCGACGGGTGTCGACTACGTGCTGGTGAACGGACAGATCGTCGTCGACGAGGGCAAGCACACGGGAGCGAAGCCTGGGAAGGTTCTCCGCGGATCAGGCTTCAGCCTGACTCCCTAACCCTTCCACGTATCCCCGAAGACGCGCAGCAGATTCCCACCCAGGATCTTCTCGATGCGCGTAGAGCTGTGGCGGCGGTCGGCGAGCAGCATCGCGAGCGTCGCGAGCCGGCGCGGCGTGTTGAGATCCGCGGCGAACAGATAACCCGTTTCAGTTTCCCACGGGGCGCCGATGCCTGCCTCGCGCCGTTCGCGCGTGTTCTTCGCGAAGTCTGCCTTGTACTTGTCGTCCACCACGGTCGGCGAGAGGTTGCCGTCCGTGCCGATCGACACGTGATCTTCGCCCGCGACCTGCACCATGTGCTCGACATGCCGGACGATGTCGGCGGCAGTGGGCTGTCGGCCCTCCGACAGGTAGGGCATGAAGTAGATACCGCAGACGCCGCCCTTCTCTGCGACCGCGCGCAGCTCTTCATCGGTGCGGTTGCGCGGATGATCGGCGAGTGCCTGACAACCCGTGTGTGTGAACGCAACGGGCTTCTTCGAGACGCGGATCGCGTCGGCGGCAGTCTGGCGGCCGCAATGACTCAGATCGACCAGAAAGCCGAGCTCGTTCATGCGCTCGATGGCCGTCACGCCGTTGCGACTCAGGCCTGCGTTCGCCGGCTCGAGACAACCGTCGCCGAGGAGATTGCGGCGGTTGTAGGTCGGCTGCACGACGCGTAACCCCAGTGCATGCAGACTTTCGAGGCGCGCGAGATCGGTTTCGAACGCGACTCCATCCTGCACTCCGTACACCAGCCCGCACCGTTTCGACTTCTTTGCTTTGGTGATGTCGCCCGCGACGCGCACGCGCGACAGCACTTCAGGATGACGATCGATCTCGCGCTCCCAAAATGCGATGCCGCGCACGGTGTTCATGAACGCCGTGTCTGGCGCAGTCGTGCCGACAGCGCCAACAGTGATGTGCGCGCACGTGACGCCCGATTCGTGCGTATCCTTCACTTCTTGTTCCGACAACCCGGCGTCCGGGTTGTCGTTGACACCGCCGCCCGGACCGCCGAGCCCGTCGATGACGATCGCTTCGCGGTAGCGAAACCAATCGGCGGCGCCCGCGTGGCGCACCGGCAAGCTGAGCGCGACGGCGCTGGCCACGCTTTGCACGAGCAGCGTGCGCCGGGAAATCGTGCTCATTGCAAGCTCCTCGCGATCCTCGCGATGTCGTCGTCCTTACCGGTCATCTCCCAACGAATCAGCGAGACGGGAATCAAACCGGCGGCATTCACTTCCGTGAAGTAGCGCGACAGCGTGAAGGCTTCGCCGAGCTGATGGCTGCGTTCGGCCAGGAGTTGCTCCAGCAAATACTTGCCGGTGATGTACGAAGTGCCGTAGCCGGGCTGACGCAAGTACAGCTGCTGCTCGAAGCCCAGCAGGTCGAGATCCGGCCGCATCCAGCCGCGCGGTGTCCACTCGACATGGAAGTCGGCAGCCTGCTTCATCGTGAATTCGTTGGCCTGTGCGTACAGCGAGCCGAGCCCACGCGCGGCGCGCTGCGCCAGCATGATCCAGACGATCTCGCGACCGCGCGGATTGTCGTCGTACAGGCCGGCGTGCAGCATCATTTCTTCCATTGCGGTCGCCATGCCCTCGGCGCGGCTGTCCCAGATGTTGTACAGCAACGGCTCGCGGCGCAGCGGGCTGGCATGCGGCTCTGCGCGCATCTGCGCCAAATCCCACCAGTGATAGAAGTGCGAGTACAGCGCGAGCGGCTCGTGATGGCTCGCGATGGCGAAGAAGTTGCGAGTCTCTTCGGGCACGTAGTGGCCGATGCGCTCGCGCATCGCCGGATCCATATAGTCCTTGACCGGCAGGATGCTCCGCGCGCGCATGAAGTCCATGTATTTGGTGACCGCCGCATTGCCGCGTCGCTGAAATTCCTCCGCGCTGGAGATCACCGGCAGCGCCGGCAGTCCGCGATTGCGTTGCTCTTCGAGCTTGAGCTCGGTGTGCGCGCGCGCTAGCTCGCGCTTGAGCAGCATCACTTCGTCGTCCCAGGTGAGCGGCACGAGGTGAACGTTGTGCAGGCTCCAGGTGTAGTTCTCCTTGCCGACGCCGGAGGGACCCGTCTTCGACGGCGCCTGTTGCTCGAGCCACGTGATGAGCTTCGCGGTCGACTGCTGCGCCGCTTGAATGGCCTGCTTGAGTGCAGGACCGTTGCTCTTGGTCTGCTCTTCGAGCTCGATCAGGTCGGCGCGCTGTTGTTTGATGGTCCCGATGCCGGCGATCCACAAGTCACGCGCGTTGCCGACGAGATTCGCCTGCGCTTGCGCGAGCAACGGCGGCACGCTCTGCAATTCCTGCGTGAGCTTCGCTTCCGCCTCGGGCGTCAGCGGCAACGGGTACGTCCAGAGCTCGATGGCGGCGTGGTGGGTCGGACCTTCGTGCGCCGGCGTGTCGCTCTGCGCCGTCCAGATCGAAGTGTAGAAGGCCGGATCGCGCTCCCAAGGTTTGAGCACGCGCAGATTGAAATCGAGGCCGTTCATCTCGGCGCGCAGCAGGTGGTAGTCGACCTGCTGCGGAATCGGCCACGCATCCGGTTTGATCGCCTGCAGGCGCGATTGCAACGTCTTGAGCTGCGTGTGCTTGCGAGCGAGGGTCGCCGCCGTGTAGTCCGGCGCGCCGTCGCGCAGAGCAGGCCGTTCGAAGGCACGCCACTCGGAAAACAACGCCGTCAGGTCTTCGTAGTTGCCGTGGGCAGACGCGGCGCTTGCAGCTGGGCTGCCGGCGATGGAAGTCATGACGAGGGTTCCCCATGCGAGGCAGCGAGCCGAGGTTTGAAGGCGCATCGTTTCATTATATATTCGTGCTGCACGGCAGGTTGGGGGAGAAGATAACGATGGATCTGCTCACGATCGTCATCATCCTGGCGTTGATCGGCACGGGCGTCAGCATGGCGCTCGGCCTGCTGGCAATGTCCGGCGGCGGCGCCACGGACCGCTTGTTCAGCACGCGGTTGATGTGGACACGCGTTGGCTTTCAAGCATTCACCTTGTTGCTGCTGGTTGCGGCCGTCGCACTGAAGTCGGGTTAGTCACGCAGGTGCCGCACCGGCACCCGCGCCGACCTCTTGATCGTGTTCAGCACGATGCTCGAATGCACGTCGCGCACGAACCTGATCCGCAGCAGCTTCTTCAGCACGACGTTGCTCAGGGATTCCAGGTCCGGCACGACCACTTGCAGCAGCAGGTCGTAGTTGCCCGTCATCGCGTGGCAGCTGACGATTTCCTCCATGGCATCGACGGCGCGCCGGAACTGCTCGATGTTCTCATCGGTGTGCCGCGTCAGGCGTACCTGCACGAACGCCTGCACCCTCAGCCCTAGCGGCGCGGGATCGATGATCGCCGTATAGCCCTGGATGATGCCGGCCTGCTCCAGCAGCTTCACGCGGCGGGCACACGGCGTATTGGAAAGCCCGACTTGCTCGGCCAGCTCCACGATCGGCTTGCGCCCGTCCTTCTGCAGGGCGTCGAGGATCGCGGCGTCGTAGCGATCGAGCGTCATGGTGAGATTTCCTAAAAAGCCTCCAATAAATCGACTTTATCACTAATCCGGAACTGCCAAGCGACGTGGTTTGTTGAGTTTTGCCACTCCCGCCCCGTTAGGCTGCCGCCCATGACTGCAAGAGCACTCGAACGACCCCGAACGGAAGCCGTGCCCCAAGCCGACTCGGAATCGGTCGACTGGGAGCGCGCCGTCTACACAGTGCTGATCTCGCGCGCCCTCGATGACTTGGAGGAGTCGCGCCTGCTGCCGGAACGGAAGGTGCTCTACCAGTTCACGGCCCGCGGACACGACGTCACGCAGGCGATGCTGGGACAGATGCTGACCGGTGCCCGCGACGGGGTCGGCGTTTACTACCGCTCGCGACCGTTGATGCTGGCGCTCGGGCTGACAGTCGAAGATGCGCTCGCGTCGACGATGATGCGCTCCGGCAGCGTCAGCGAAGGTCGCGACATCGGAGTTGTATTCAATCTGCCGCGTCGCGATGGTCCGTGCGTGCTGCCGGCCTGCGGCGGCGTTGGCGCTCAGTACACGCCGGTCGTCGGCTGGGCGCAGTCCCTGCAATATCGAGCCCAGGTTCTGCGCGACGAGAGCGTTGCGGGCAGCATCGCGGTTGCGCACGGTGGCGAAGCCTCCGCTGCAACCAACGGTTTCTGGTCGGCGCTGACGATCGCCACGACCCAGCGCCTGCCGATGCTGTTCTTCATCGAAGACAACGGCTACGGCATCTCCGTGAAGTCGGAGTTTCAGACGCCGGGCGGCAACATCGCTGCCAACCTCGCCGCGTTCGGCAATCTGAAGATCCTGGAAGGGGATAGCGCCAATCCCAGGGCCGCTGCGGCGACGATCGAGAATGCCGTCACCGCAGTTCGCAACGGCGAGGGACCAGTGCTGTTGCGACTACTCGTGCCGCGGTTGTCCGGGCATTCCGGCCAAGATACGCAGGCGTACAAATCTGGGGATGAGATTGCCGCCGAGCGCTCGCGCGATCCGCTCGTGCGACTGCGCGAACAGTTGGTGCCGGCGACGATCAGCGAAGAATCGTGGCGCTCGCTCGAAACTCGCGCGCGCGAAGACGTTCAGCGCGCACTCGGCACAGTGGAAAGACGCCCGGTGCCCGATGCCGCAAACGTCACGCGGCATGCCTTCAGCGAGGTCGGCACAGACGGCGCCGTCGATGTGCAGCAGCAAGGCGGTCTGTTGAGCGAAGGCATCGAACCCCGCGAAGGGACTCAGACCGTGCATGCCGAAGGCGCGCGCATCAACATGCTCACGGCGATCCGGCGCACGCTCGAGCATGAGTTGGCAGTGAATCCGCGCGTCGTCGTATTCGGCGAAGACGTCGGTCGCAAGGGCGGCGTGCATGCCGCGACGCTGGGATTGCAGGACAAGTTCGGCGCTGCCCGCGTGTTCGACACCAGTTTGTCGGAAGAAGGCATCATCGGACGCTCCGTCGGCATGGCGCTCGCGGGTCTGATGCCGGTGCCGGAAATTCAGTTCCGTAAGTACGCCGATCCGGCGGCGGAGCAGTTGAACGACTGCGGCACGATGCGCTGGCGCACGGCGAACCGCTTTGCCGCACCGATGGTCGTGCGCATGCCCGGCGGCTTCTTCAAGTGCGGCGATCCGTGGCACAGCCAGACCAACGAAGTGCAGTTCGTGCACGCGATCGGCTGGCGCGTTGCGATGCCGTCGAATGCCGAGGACGCGGTCGGCCTGCTGCGCTCGGCGATGCGTGGCAACGATCCGACGATCTTCTTCGAACATCGCGCGATGCTCGACGGCGCCTGGGCGCGTCGTCCTTATCCTGGCGACGAGTATGTCGTGCCGTTCGGCAAGGCGCGCCTGTTGCGCGCGGGAATGGAAGTAACCATCGTCACTTGGGGCGCGATGGTGGAACGTTGCGAGCACGCGGCTGCGGATTCAGCCGTCGACGTGGAGTTGCTCGACCTGCGCACGCTCATGCCGTGGGATCGCGCAGCCGTGCTGACGTCGGTGCGCAAGACGCGTCGCTGCCTGATCGTGCACGAAGACAATCTGACCGCCGGGTTCGGCGCCGAGATTGCAGCAACCCTGGCGCGCGATGCATTCTTCGACCTGGATGCGCCGATCGAGCGCATCACGATGCCGGACGTGCCGAGCCCGCACAGTCCGTTGTTGCTCGATGCAGTGGTACCGAGCGTCGCGCGCATCGTCCAGGCCATTCGCACCATCGCCAGCGTTTAAGAACAAACAGCATGACGGCCACCATCGAAATACGCGCGCCCAGTGAGCAGACGGAAGGCACGCGATCGCAAGTTCAGCGCTGGCTGAAGTCCGTCGGCGACGCGGTCGTCGAGAACGAGCCGCTGATCGAGCTCGAGACCGACAAGGTCACGATCGAGATTCCGGCACCGGCCGGCGGCGTGCTGGCGGAAATTCTCAAGCAGGAGGCGGACGAGATTGCGCCGGGCGAGCTGCTCGGCCGCATCCAGGCGGGTGCGCAGTCGCAGGCCACTCCCAAGTCGGCGTCCACGCCCGAAGCTGCACGCGAGCCCGCGATCGATGATGTGACCACCGCGGCTCTTTCGGCCCACGCAGCTGCGCTCTCCGGCGGCCGCAACAGTCCGGCTGTCCGGCGCTTGTTGTCGGAGCACAAAGTGCATGCGGCCGATGTCCGCGGCAGCGGCGCTGGTGGACGCATCACCGTCGATGACGTGTTGGAACACGTAGCCAAGAAACAGCAGCCGGTGACGCCAAGCGTGCGGGAGCAACCCCCGGCTTCGCAGCCGGCCGGGCAGGGGCGGCGCGTGCCGCACACGTCGATACGCAAGCGTATTGCGGAGCGAATGGTCGAAAGCCTGCTGCATACGGCACCGCACGTCACGACGATCTTCGAGGTCGACCTGAGTGCCGTGCTCGCGCATCGCTCGAAGCATCGCGCGGACTTCGAGCAGCGTGGTGCGTCGCTCACGCTGACGGCGTACTTCGTCGCCGCTTGCGTGGATGCGATTCGCGAGATCCCCGAGGCGAACAGCCGCTGGACCGACGACGCGTTAGAGGTCTACGACACCGTCGATATCGGGGTCGGTACGGCTGTCGAGAGCAAAGGGTTGGTCGTTCCAGTGGTCCGGGCCGTGCAATCGCTGGACCTGTTCGGCATCGCGAAGGCCTTGTCCGATCTGGTGGCACGCGCGCGCGAAGACAAGCTCACACCGGCTGACGTGCGCGGCGGGACCTTCACGATCTCCAATCACGGCGTGAGCGGCAGCCTGGTCGCTACGCCGATCGTCATCAATCAACCGCAGTCGGCGATCCTCGGCGTCGGCAAGCTGGAGAAGCGGGCAGTCGTGGTCGATGACAACGGCACGGACAAAATCGTCGTGCAGCCGCGCTGCTATGTGACGCTGACGTTGGACCATCGTGTGATGGATGGGCATCGCGCGAACCGCTTCCTGCAAGTGTTGGTCGCACGGTTGGAGAGCTGGCCGCTCAACTCGTAGGCAGGCCGCCGAAGCGCGCGAACACCTCGGCTGCGGGTGGCGGCAGCGCACCTGCGAGCGTCTGGACTCGCGTCGACAGGAACTCCTCCGACGCGCCGAACACCTTCGCGTAGAGATTGCGACACAAAGTGTGCGCGTCCGTGCCAGCCCATTGGCGCGGCAGGAGCGAAGCGGGCAATTGCGGATCGCGCAGGTGGACCTTGCGATATTCGTGCACGAGCAGCGTTCGCAGCACGAATGCCGTTTCGCCGGCCGCTTTGACCGAGCGAGTCAGCGCGTCGTCGAGCGGGGCGAACATCTCTACGAAGCGACGATAGCGCCGCGCCAGGTCGCCCAGATCCCAGCCCATGGCGACCAGCTGCTCGTTCGATGCGTGTGTGACGACGGCCCGCTGAATCACGATCACATCGCCCGCCGACTCCAGCTCTGCAACACGCGCTCGCACGGTGTCTTCGCGATGCGTCGGATGCGCGAACACTCCGCTCGTCAATTGGCCGAACCCGAGCCACGTCAATTCCTCGCGCAGCTCGTCACGAGCTGCCCGCAACGTGCGCGGGAAAATGACGAGCGTCCATTCGCCGTTCCAATCAGCCGGTGGCGCTGCATAGATTCGCTGCGTCGCTTCGGCGAAGCGCGCGCGCCCATGATTCGTCAGTCGATAGAAGCTGACGCGCCCGCTGCGTTGCGAGCTGACCCATTGCTCGTTCGCCAAGCGGCCGATCGCCGTGCGCACGTGTCGATCGGTGATGCCGAACGGACGCGCGAGCTCGATGAGACTGCCCAGTGCGATGACGCCGCCGCGCGGCGCAATCGCATCGCCGAGGATCGTCACCAGCAGTGAGCCGCCACGCAGCGGTCGCTGGCGGCGAAAACGTGCGACCAGCGCGTCGGTCCGACGGGTGAGGGCGTCTGCTGACACACCGACAAACATGACACAAAAAACATTGCTGCGCATATAGAAATGTGTCACGTTAGGCCGGCCAGCATCTCTGCCGGAGCTGAAGATGTATACGCAAGGTCTTGATTCCTTGGGAGCCGATTGTCTGCACACGACTGCGGCCGAGCGCGCGGCGCTGGAGCAGCGCTTCCAGGCGAAGGTCGATGCCGAAGAGCGCATCGAGCCGAAGGACTGGATGCCCGACGCTTATCGCCAGACGCTGATCCGGCAGATCTCTCAGCACGCTCATTCGGAAATCGTCGGCATGCTGCCGGAAGGCAACTGGATCACGCGTGCGCCCACCCTGCGTCGCAAAGCCGTGCTCATCGCAAAGGTGCAGGACGAAGGCGGCCACGGCATGTATCTGTACAGCGCCGCCGAAACGCTCGGCATCTCGCGCGATGAGTTGCTGGAGCAATTGCTCACGGGCGCCGCAAAGTATTCGAGCATCTTCAACTATCCGACGCCGACCTGGGCCGATGTCGGTGCGATCGGCTGGCTCGTCGACGGCGCGGCGATCATGAATCAGATTCCGATCTGCAAGTGCTCCTACGGCCCGTACGCGCGCGCGATGGTGCGAATCTGCAAGGAAGAGAGTTTCCATCAGCGCCAGGGGTTCGAAATCATGATGACGCTGGCGCGCGGCACCCCGGAGCAGCGGCGCATGGCGCAGGAGGCGCTGGATCGCTGGTGGTGGCCGTCGCTGATGATGTTCGGCCCGAACGATGCGACGTCGAAGCACACTGCGCAGTCGATGCGCTGGAAGATCAAGCGCTTCACCAACGACGAGCTGCGGCAGAAGTTCGTCGACATCACCGTGCCGCAGGCAGAGTTCCTCGGCCTGCGCGTGCCGGATTCGCAGCTGCGCTGGGACGAGGCGAGTCAGCACTACAGTTTCGGGACGATCGACTGGAGCGAGTTCCAGCAGATCCTGGCGGGCAACGGTCCGTGCAATCGCGAGCGAATCGCCGCACGCCAGCGCGCTCAGGAAGGCGGAAGCTGGGTCCGCGAGGCTGCCATGGCTCACGCAGAAAAGCGTCGGCAACGCGACAGCAAGGCGGCATGACCATGACGCAGCAACAGAAGCAGTGGCCGCTGTACGAAGTATTCATTCGCGCGCGCTCGGGCCTCGAGCACAAGCACGTCGGCAGCATTCATGCCGCCGATGCGACGATGGCCATCGAGCACGCGCGCGACGTTTACACACGTCGGCAGGAAGGCGTGAGCATCTGGGTCGTGCGCTCCGCCGACATCATCGCCTCCGATCCGTCCGATGCCGACGCGTTGTTCGAGCCCGCGAAGGACAAGATCTATCGACATCCGACGTTCTACGCGATTCCGGACGAAGTCAAAAACCTATGAACAGTTACGCGCTGACGATCGGCGACACCAGCCTGATCCTCGCGCAGCGGCTCGGCGAATGGATCGGTCACGCGCCGGCGCTCGAGGAGGATCTCGCGCTCGCCAACATCGCGCTCGATCTGCTCGGACAGGCCCGCTATCTCCTGTCGCACGCCGCGCAGCTGCAAGGCCGTGACAGCACCGAGGACGATCTCGCCTTCCTGCGCGATCCGCAGGATTTCCTGAACCTGAGCCTGGTCGAGCAGCCGAATGGCGACTTCGGCCAGACGATCGTGCGGCAGTTTCTGGTCGATGCCTGGCAGCTCGAGTTGTTCGAGCGGTTGCAGCAGTCCAGCGAGCCGAAGCTTGCAGAGTTGGCTGCCAAGGCGATCAAGGAGACGCGCTATCACTTCCGTTTCAGCTCCGGCTGGGTCGTGCGGCTCGGCGACGGCACGGAAGAAAGTCATCGGCGGGTGCAGACCGCGCTCGATGCGTTGTGGCGTTTCACGCATGAGATGTTCGTCGCGAGTCCCGCCGAGCAGGAAGCTGTGGCGCTCGGCATCGCTCCCGATCCGGCTTCGCTCGCTCCGGGCTGGTCGAGCCGCGTCGATGAAGTGCTGCAGGAGGCAACGCTGAAAAAGCCGGCCGACGTCGCCTATTCGTGGCACGGCAAGCGCGGCCAGCACAGCGAGCACTTGAGCCGGCTGCTCGCCGAAATGCAGTTCATGCAGCGTACGTATCCGGGGGCGCAGTGGTAGCGGCCTCGCCGATCGAGCGTGAAGTCTGGCGGCTGCTCGCCGACGTGCCGGACCCGGAGATTCCGATCCTGAACGTGATCGAGCTCGGCGTCGTGCGCTACGTTCGTGACGAACAGGAGCGTGGCATCGCAGTGGGTGTATCGCCGACGTACACCGGTTGCCCCGCGACCGAAGTGATTCAAGCGTCGATCAAAGCACATTTGCAGCAGGCCGGCTTCGCAACAGTGCGCGTCGATTCCGTCCTCGCGCCGCCGTGGACGAGCGATTGGCTCACCGAGAGCGCGCGCGAGAAGCTGCGCGAATACGGCATTGCGCCGCCGGCGGAATCCGTCGACAGCCCGCGTCGCTTGTGGAGCGAGCCGACAGTGCATTGTCCGCGCTGCTCGTCGAAGCAGACAGAGCGCGTGAGTGAGTTTGGGTCGACGCCATGCAAGGCGCTGTACCGGTGCGTGAGTTGTTTGGAGCCGTTTGAGTATTTCAAATGTATATGAGTCGGGCTAAAGCCCGACCTACAGCGCGATAAGAATGCTCAACTATCATCCACTGAGAATTTCCGAGTTGCGGCCGGAAGGGAGCGAGGCGGTCTGCGTGACACTCGATGTGCCGGACGAGCTGCGCGACGCGTTCCGCTTCGCGCCGGGTCAGCACATCGGCGTGCGTGCAACGATCGACGGCCAGGAAGTCCGGCGGACGTACTCGATCTGCAGCGCGACGGACGAGCGCCACCTGCGCATCGGCGTGCGCTTGCATGAGCGCGGCAGCATGTCAGGACACCTCGGCCGTCGACTGCGCGTCGGTGACCAGCTGGAAGTGTTGCCGCCGACCGGGCGCTTCTTCCTGACGCCCGACGCCAAGGCCACGCGCACGTACTGTGCATTTGCGGGCGGCAGCGGCATCACGCCGATTCTCGGCATCGTCAGGAACGTGCTGCGTCACGAGCCGGCGAGTCGCTTCCTGCTCTTCTATGGGAATCGCACCACCGCTTCCATCATGTTCGCTGAGGATCTGCTCGCGCTGAAGGATCAGTATCCGCAGCGGCTCTCGTTGTACTTCCTGATGAGTCGCGAGCCGCAGGACGTCGAGTTGTTCAACGGTCGCCTCGACGCTGCCAAGGTCAGTGCGCTCGGCCGCGACTTGTTCGATGCGCGGGACATCGATGCTTATTTCCTGTGCGGGCCGGACACGATGATCGAGTCGGTGCGCGAGGGATTGGTGGGATTGGGCGTGGAGCAAGGGCGGATTCATAGCGAGCATTTTGCGAGCGATGCGAAGCAAGTCAGGGTGAAGCCAGAGGCACAAGACGTCGGGCTGAAGCCCGACCTGCAGCGGCAAACACAAGTCACCGTGATCATGGACGGGCGTCGACGCAGCTTCGAGATGCCGAGCGACGGCACGACGGTGCTCGAGGCTGCGGAGCAGGCGGGACTCGAGCTCCCCTATTCGTGTCGCGCGGGCGTATGCTCGACGTGCCGGACTCGCGTCGTGCGTGGCGCAGTCACGATGATGACGAACTACGCGCTGGAGCAGTGGGAAGTCGACGCGGGCTACGTATTGTGCTGCCAGGCACTGCCCGCGGCGAAGGAACTCGAAATCACTTACGACGAGCGCTGACATGAGCTACCAGACCATTCTGTGCGACGTGAGCGACGGCATCGCGCGTCTGACGTTGAACCGGCCGGATCGCCTGAACAGCTTCAATGTCGAGATGCACGGTGAAGTGCGCGACGCGCTGAGCAAGCTGGCTGAAGACCGCGCCGCACGCGTGCTCGTGCTCACGGGCGCAGGCCGTGGCTTCTGCGCGGGCCAGGATCTCGGCGACCGTGCGGTCGCGCCGGGCGGGCAGGGCGTCGATCTCGGCGAGTCGATCGACAAGTACTACAAGCCTCTCGTGCTCGCGCTACGCAATCTGCCGATGCCGGTCATCGCGGCGGTCAACGGTGTTGCTGCCGGCGCGGGCGCGAACATCGCACTGTCGTGCGATCTCGTGATCGCGACCCGTTCCGCGAGCTTCATTCAGTCCTTCAGCAAACTCGGTCTCGTGCCGGACTCCGGAGGCACGTGGCTGTTGCCGCGGCTCCTCGGCAATGCGCGCGCGATGGGACTCGCGTTGCTGGCGGACAAACTGTCGGCGGAACAGGCGGCGCAGTGGGGGCTGATCTGGCGCTGTGTCGAAGACAGCGAGTTCAAGCAGACCGTCGACACGCTCGCACAACAGCTGGCGCTTGCGCCGACGCGCGGTCTCGCGCGGACCAAGCAGGCGATCTACGAGTCCTGGGGCAGGTCGTTCGACCAGCAGCTCGATCAGGAGCGCGATTTCCAGCGCGAGCTCGGGCGCTCGCAGGACTACGCGGAAGGCGTCGCCGCGTTTACCGAAAAGCGCAACCCAAAGTTCACCGGCCGCTAGTGCCGGCATTGCCATGAGCGACCCGCAGTCCGTTGCCGAAGCATCCGCTCGCGCGATGTACGAGCAGGACCGCGCGTCGCAGGCGCTCGGCATGCGGATTCTCGAAGTGCGTCCGGGCTACGCGCGCGTCGCCATGAAAGTCCGCGAGGACATGGTGAACGGTCATCAGCTATGCCACGGCGGATTGATCTTCACGCTCGCCGACAGCGCCTTCGCATTCGCCTGCAACACCTACGATCTCGTGACCGTTGCATCTGCTGCGAGCGTTGAGTTCCTGCTCACAGCGCGGCTCGGCGACGAGCTGACGGCAATCGCCGAGGAGCGCTCGCGGTCGAAGCGCACCGGTGTGTACGACGTGACCGTGCGCAACAGCCAAGGCGAGTGCGTTGCACTCTTTCGCGGCCGCTCGCATCAGATCGGCGGCAGCATCAGCGCGGCATCATGAACCTCGAACCCATCGAGAAGGCCAGCATCGACGAGCTGCGGGCATTGCAGTTGCAGCGTCTGCAGTGGTCCGTGCGGCACGCATACGAGAACGTCGCTCACTATCGCGAAAGTTTCCGCGCGGCCGGCGTGCAGCCGCAGGATCTGCGCTCGCTAGAAGATCTCGCGAAGTTCCCGTTCACGGTGAAGGACGACCTGCGTGCCAACTACCCGTTCGGCATGTTTGCGGTGCCACGCGAGCAAGTCGTGCGCGTGCACGCGTCCAGCGGCACGACCGGCAAACCGACCGTCGTCGGGTACACACACCAAGACATCGATACATGGGCGCAGCTCATGGCCCGCTCGATTCGCGCATCCGGCGGTAGGCCCGGTGACATCGTGCACATCGCCTACGGCTACGGCTTGTTCACGGGCGGCCTCGGCGCGCACTACGGCGCGGAGCGTCTCGGGTGCACAGTCGTACCGATGTCGGGCGGGCAGACTCCGAAGCAGGTGCAGCTGATCTGCGACTTCAAGCCCGACATCATCATGGTGACGCCGTCGTATCTGCTCGCGATCGCCGAAGAGTTCGTGCGCCAGGGCCTCGATCCGGCCGCCAGCTCACTGCGCGTCGGGATTCTCGGCGCCGAGCCCTGGACGGAAGCGATGCGCGCACAGATCGAACAGGTGATGGGGCTGGATGCCGTCGACATCTACGGCCTGTCGGAAGTGATGGGTCCGGGCGTGGCGAACGAGTGCATCGAGACCAAAGACGGCCCGGTAATATGGGAAGACCACTTCTATCCGGAGATCATCGATCCGCGCACCGGCGCCGTGCAGCGCGACGGCGAGCCGGGCGAGCTCGTGTTCACGTCGCTGACCAAACAAGCCCTGCCGATCATCCGCTATCGCACGCGCGACCTCACGCAGCTGTTGCCGCCGACTGCGCGTTCGATGCGGCGCATGGCAAAGATCGTCGGTCGTTCCGACGACATGCTGATCGTGCGCGGCGTGAACGTGTTCCCGACGCAGATCGAGGAACTGATCCTGAAGACACCTTCGCTCGCGCCTCACTACGTGCTGGAGCTGACACGCGAAGGGCCGCTCGATGCGATGTCCGTGCATGTCGAAGCCGCGGATGCCGAGGCATTCGCCGTGGGCGCGAATGCTGCGACACTGCTCGTCAAGCAGGTGAAAGCCATGATCGGGATCAGTGTGCGCGTCGAGGTGCGCGAGCCCGGTTCGATCGAACGTTCCATTGGCAAGGCGAAGCGCGTCATCGACAAACGCACGAAGGGTTGAGGAGTAGGCCATGCAATTGAAGAGCTATGTGCAGGGTCGCTGGCATGCGGGAGATCGCGACGCGCAGGTGCTGCGCGATGCCACGACGGGACAGGTGGTCGCTGAAGCTTCGTCGAGCGGCATCGATTTCGCTGGTGTGTTGGAACACGCGCGTCGCAAAGGTGGACCGGCGCTGCGGCAACTGACATTTCATGAGCGCGCGGCGCTGCTCAAGCGCGTGGCCAAGCTGCTGACCGATCGCAAGGACGAGTTCTACACGCTGTCGTACGCGACGGGCGCGACCAAAGCTGATTCGTGGATCGACATCGACGGCGGTATCGGCACGCTGTTCGCGTACGCGTCGCGCGGCGCGCGCGAGCTGCCGAACAGCCGCGTCTATGTGGATGGCGAAGTCGAAGGTCTATCGAAGGCCGGAACGTTCATCGGACAGCACATCTGCGTGCCGCTCGAAGGTGCCGCGATCCACATCAACGCCTTCAACTTCCCCGTCTGGGGCATGCTCGAAAAGCTGGCGCCGACGCTGCTGGCTGGCATGCCCGCGATCGTGAAGCCCGCGTCCGCGACTGCTTATCTCACCGAGTTGGTGGTCCGGCGCATCGTCGAATCCGGCATCCTCCCTGAGGGGGCGTTGCAGCTCGTTTGCGGCAGCCTCGGTGATGCGTTCGACCATCTCACGGGTCAGGACGTCGTGTCGTTCACGGGATCCGCGAGCACTGCGCAGAAGCTGCGCACGCACCCGACAATCGTCGCTAGCTCGGTGCGGTTCGTCAGCGAGACCGACTCGATCAATTCGTGCGTGCTCGGTCCCGACGCTGCACCCGGCCAGCCGGAGTTCGACGCGTTCGTGCGCGAAGTCGTGCGCGAGATGACGGCGAAGGCAGGGCAGAAGTGCACCGCGATTCGCAAGGCGATCGTGCCGGCCGCGCACGCCGAAGCGGCGGCGCAGGCGATCAAGACCGGCCTCGCGAAGGTCGTCGTCGGCGATCCGCGTCTCGAACAAGTCCGCATGGGTCCGCTCGCCGCACTCGGCCAGCGGCGCGAAGTGCTCGGACGCATCGCGGAGCTGAAGCGCGAAGCCGAGTTGCTCACCGGTGAGAGCGACACGCTGGAGCTGGCAGGCGCAGATCGCGAGAAGGGTGCGTTCGTCGCGCCCGCGCTGCTTTTCTGCCGCGCGCCTGCCAAGGCCAAAGCGATCCACACCGTCGAAGCGTTCGGGCCCGTGTGCACAGTGATGCCTTACTCAGCAGTGAGCGATGCGATCGCGTACGCGCGCAGCGGCGAAGGCAGCCTGGTCGGATCGGTCTTCACAGCCGATGACGATGCCGCGGTCGAGTTCGCGCTCGGACTCGCGCCGTTTCACGGCCGTTTGCTGATCGTCAATCGCGATTGTGCGAAAGATTCGACCGGCCACGGTTCGCCGCTGCCGGGTCTCGTGCACGGCGGTCCTGGTCGAGCGGGCGGTGGCGAAGAAATGGGCGGCATCCGCGGCCTCATGCACTACATGCAACGCACGGCGCTTCAAGGCAGTCCGCAAACGATTGCGCGCATCACCGGACGATGGACGCGCGGCGCAACGCAGAAAGCGCCCGGCGTGCATCCGTTCCGGAAATCTTTCCACGAGCTACAGGTGGGCGACACTCTGAACAGCGCGGAGCGCGAGGTCACGCTGGCCGACATCGAGCGCTTCGCTGCGCTGTCCGGCGACACGTTCTACGCTCACATGGACGAGGAGGCGGCACGCCGCAATCCGCTGTTCGGCGGCCGCGTCGCGCACGGCTACTTCCTGATATCCGCCGCGGCCGGTTTGTTCGTCGATCCGCCCTACGGGCCAGTGCTGGCGAACTTTGGGCTCGACCACTTGCGTTTCCTCAAGCCGGTCAAGCCGGGCGACCGCATCAAGGTGCGGCTCACCTGCAAATCCAAGTCGCTGCGCGCTGAGAAGGGTTACGGCGAAGTCGCCTGGGACACGGAGATCACGAACCACAACGGCGAAATCGTCGCCAGCTACGACGTGCTGACCATGGTGAGCGAGCACCCGGTCAGCTGACGGCCGGTCCGTATGCATACATATATATGAGGCCGGAATAGAACAATCGCGGCGCCAGCCGTGTTGTGTAGGCGTGGTCATAGACGATCTTCATGCCTTCGCCCTGCTGATCACCGCCAACGCGGTGCCGGTGATCGTCGGCAAGCTGGCGCGCGGGCGCGGCGCGCAGCCGATCGATTTCGGTCGCGTGATGCCGGACGGCGAGCGCCTGTTCGGCAGTCACAAGACCTGGCGCGGATTGCTGAGCGGCATCGTCGCGTGCACGCTGCTCGCGGTCTACCTCGATCTTCCTGCCTGGCTCGGCGCCGGGTTCGCCGCGCTCTCGCTGTTTGCCGACGCGTGCTCGAGTGCAGTGAAGCGGCGCATGCGGCTGAAGCCGGGCAGCGAGGTGCTCGGGCTGGATCAGCTCGCCGAGGCGCTGGTTCCGCTCTTGGTTTTCGCCGGGCCGCTCGGCTTGCAGGCGGGGGAGATCACGATCGTGACGGCGTGCTTCGTCATCCTTGACCGTGCAACGGCCGGACTACGACACCGTCGCTGGCTGTGATGCGCGGCTGCCGCGCCTGGAACCTGCGGCGGCTTGCAACCAAGGTAGTACGTCGCGAGCCGCTCGCCAGCAGCAAGTCCCATGTTCATCGAGACTTGCCGCTCAACTCTCACAGCAATACGTACATGTTATGTCCTGGGCTGCTTGCGGCACGTGTAACTCTGCTGCAATCTTCGGCTGTCTCTCAGGGAATGAAGAATATAAGCCGTGGGCCCACACGCACGAATGCGCTGGAGGCAGGGAAACATGGCAAGGACAGTCCTTGTCCGCGCGCTTGCCTGCCTCGCGCTCGCTCTCGCCCCCGCCGCCGGCGCGCAGGATTCGCGTCAAGGGCCGCCACCGAAGGAATACAACCTCCACGTCGCACAGCAGCCGCTCACGCAAGCGCTGGAAGCGCTCTACGATCAGACCGGCGTGTACTACGGCTACAGCCCGAACACGACCGAAGAAGAGCAGATGCTCGTCGGTCCGCTCAAGGGCAAGTTCACGATCGAAGAGGCGCTCACCCGACTGCTGCAGTCGACCGGGCTGACGTACGCCTGGACTAACTCCAAGACAATTTCCATCGTCCGGGCACCGCCGCCGCCGAAGATGGCGCCGCCGCAGCAGGTCAAGGTGCCGCGTAACCCGCAGGTGTCGGCGCGACGCGCAGCGACGCGGGAGGAGGCGTTGCAGGACGAGATCCTGGAACGCGTTCTCACCGAGCGTCAGAGACTCAAGTCCCTCGGCGAGACCGCGGGAACGATCTTGTTACTCGACCGCGACGCGATCGAGCGCTCAGGCGTCACCTCGATCTGGGAGCTGCTGAAGTACGTCCCGCAGCAGCCGTACCTGCGACCTGATGGCGCGCGCAGCAGTGCCGCTCAGTACGCGGAGCTGCGCGGCCTCGGCGCCGATACGACGCAGGTCCTGATCAATGGCCTGCGTGCGCCCGCGAGCGCGGCGAGCTTCACCGTCAATGCGTTCGATCTCAACACCATTCCGCTGAGCGCCGTAGAACGAGTCGAGCTGTTGTTCGATTCCACTTCAGTGCGGCACGGCATGGATGCGATCGGCGGTGTCCTCAACATCGTGCTGCGCGACACGATCCGGGATCCGAGCCTCCAACTGCATTACGGCTCGGCGAGCGGTGGCGGCAGTCAGTTCCAGACGTCAGGCGGCCTCGGCTACGTGCGCGATACTGTGAGGGCCGCGCTGATGGCGGACTACACCACGACGCAGGCACTGTTCGGTGCGGAGCGCGCGCTGTGGGCTGACCAGGACTATCGCCGTTTCGGCAGCATCGACCAGCGGTCCATCAACAGCAGCCCCGGCAACGTCACGGCAGTGCCGGGGCTCGGCAATCTGCCGGGTCTGAATTCGCCCATTGCTGCCATTCCCGCAAGCATTGCGGGCGATCGGATCGCACTCGGCGAATACCTCGCAGGGCAGCGCAATTTCGCAAGCCTGCTGCGCGACTTTCCGATCGTGCCCGAAACGCGCCGCGCGAGCGTCGTGGCCAATGGACAGGTGGAGCTCTCGCCTGATTTCGTGGCTTCCGGCGAGGTGATGTACGTCGATCGCAGCGTGCGCTACCCGACCATAGCGCCGGTGGTTCCTGGCCTGCCGGTGCCGCCGACGAACCCCTACAACTCGTTCCATCTGCCAGTGTTCAGCAACACGATGCTCGTGGGCATGGATCGGCAAGAGCAGAACGTCGACTCGACTCTGACGCGCGGCACGGCTTCGTTGCGGGGCAAGCTGGGTGAGTGGAGCCTGGAGTTCTCGCTCCTGCGCAGCGAAGAGGATGCCGAGCTCAGGTTCGAGAATCTGCTGGACGTCGTCCGGCTCATGCAAGTGCTCGCGAACCCGGATCCCAGCCAGACGCTCGATCTGTTCCGACCGGGTCCTGCCGCGAGCCAGGCGATTCTCGATAGTTTGGTGGCGCCGCCGCAGGTGAGCACGTATGCCACCGACGCGACTCAGCTCAACGGCCTGGCCAGCGGGCGTCTGCTCGAGCTTCCTGGCGGGCTGCTCACCGCGATGATCGGTGGTGAATGGCGGAAGGAGTCAGTGCAGTTCGACTCCGCGCTCGACGCGTCCGTGCGCGAGGTCGGCGCCGGCTTTGCAGAGCTGACGATTCCGCTCGTGGGCGTCGACATGCACGTGCCGGGGGTCCGCGAGCTGAAGATGACGGCTGGCGGTCGCCTGGACCACTACAGCGATTTCGGACAGATCTTCAATCCGCAGTTCGGCCTGCGGTGGCTGCCGTATCAGGATCTTGCCTTGCACGCATCGTACGGTCGCAGCTTCCGAGCGCCGTCGATGTACGAGCTGTACCTGCCACGCACAGTGTCGGCGCCCGCCCTGCCGATCGCCGATCCGCGCCGCGGCGGCGCCCCGGCGACCGTGGCTTTGATCTCCGGCGGTAATGCGCAGCTGGACCCGACGCGCGGCGAATCGTTCACCGCCGGCTTCGTGTTTACGCCGCAGGAGATTCCAGCGATCGAGGTCTTTGCGACGTACTGGCACGTCACGATGGACAATCGCATCACGCTGCTGCCGCCGGCACTCGTGCTGACGAACGAGTCGCTGTTCCCCGAGCGCGTCATCCGCTCCGCGCCGACAGCTTTGGATGTAACTGCAGGTCAGCCAGGCGCCGTCACGCAAATCGACGTGTCGCGCATGAATTTCGGCCGGCTCGCGACCAGCGGTATCGACCTGGGCTTGCGCTACGAGATCGAGAGCGCGTTCGGCCAGTTCACTCCCAACGCCGTCGCGACGTGGATCGGCAAGTACGAGACGGTCGATGTGCCTGCGACGCCGGCGGTCGACCGCGTCAATCTCGCCAACGAAACGGTCGGTACGATCACGAAATGGCGTGCGGTCGGCGGACTCGATTGGGATCGCGGTGCGCTCAGCGGCGCGATGCACCTGCGTTACATTCCGTCTTACGACGATACGCGCGGTGGCGTTCGCAACGGACGTCGCATCCCCGCGCAGACCTTCGTCGACCTGCAAGCCTCCGTCGATCTCGGCAAGCTGGACAGCAGTCGCGCGCTCCTGCGGGGCGTCGAGCTGACGGCCGGCGCTTCGAACCTGCTCGATCAGCAACCGCACTTTGCGGAAGTCTCCGGCGTACAGGGTTACGATACGTTCCAGGGCGACCTCAAGGGACGCTTCTGGTACGTTCGCCTCGGCAAGACCTTCTGAGTCGCCTGAAACCGATTCACGTAAGGAGGACCGCGCCATGCACGTCCGTCCGAGACTGCACGAAGTGGGTGCATTGGATCCGGAGCTGCGGAATTCCCCGATCGCCCAGGAGCAGGACGAAGACGCCGACACCGTGAGCCAGCAGGTACCCGGCGCGCCCGTCTGCTATTTCAACGGTCGGTCATTCGCGCACGGGCGCTACATCAGCAGCGGCGGCCAGGTGCTGCGCTGTCGTTACGGCGTGTGGATCGACGCCGGCTCGGCTGATCCTGACAATCCGTAGGCTTTTCGCCTTCAGAATCGATAGACCAGCTGCGCGCTCACGATGTCGACGTCGGAGTGTTGTTCTCCGTTGAGCAGCGCGGACGCCGCAGCATTCCCCGCATCCTGATTGAGCGGCACGGTGTCGCTGAACAGATGCGCGTAACCGAAGTCCATCGACAAGGCTGGCGAAGGTTGCCAGCGTGCGCCGATTGCGACCCACGTTCGATCGGTGTCAGGAAGGCGAGGCGTGCGCGTCTCATCCGGCACCGGCGTTTCATCGAACGCCACACCCGCACGCAGCGTGACGCGGTCGTTCATCGCATACGTTCCGCCAAGCGCGTAACGCCATGTGTCGCGCCATTGCTCGGGAGTCACCGACACCGTTGCGCCGGTATCGCGCACGATGCGCAGTTCCTGCACCGAGCTCCAGCCCGTCCACGCTACGTCGGCGAGCAGAGCAAACTTGTTGTCGAAACGATGTTGCAGCGACAGCGTGGCGCTATCCGGCAATTCCAGATCCACTTTGACCGGACCGGAGGACAATGGCGCGCCGGGAGCAGAAGCGATCGCGATGATGCTGTTCGACAGCCCATCGTTGCCGCTTGGCGCATCGAAATCGATCGTGCCCTGCACCTCATAGTCGATCGACGATCGATACGACACGCCGAGGCGCGTGCTATCCGACAGATCGAACAGCGCGCCGACATTGAAGCCCCACGCATCATCGTCGCCGCGCACGCGCGCGCGACCTGATTTCGCTGCGTTCGCGGCGATGACAGCAGCGCCCGTCGACGGCGGCAGACCTCCGAGAATCAACTGTTGCACGGCTTGCGCGATGACAGCGGAGTAGTTGACGTCGTTGGTCAGCTCGGCATCGAGTCGCTGGTAATCGATGCCCGCGCCGATCGATATCCGCTCGTTGATGCGCCAGGCGACGGACGGGTTTAAGTTCAACGTCGTGATCTCGTTGTGCATCGCCTGGAAGCGGCCGATCCAGCCTTCCTCGTACACGAGCTTGAGGCCGAATGGTGCATTGACGCCGAGCCCGAACGCGAGGCTGTCGCCAACCGGCAGCACGAAATACGCGGCCGGTACGAAGTTCCAGTCGCCCGCATCGCCGCCGTTGCCGCCGAGCGGTTGCGCGAACGCCGGAACGGAGCTGCCGTTGCGGAATTCAGAGCCGATCCCGATGCCGCTGGCGGTCACGGCGCCTTCGGGCTCGCGCAATTCCGTCATGCCGGCGGGGTTGAAGTACACGGTCGTTGCGTCGTCCGCTGCCGCGGCGGTGCCCGCGAAGGCCGTGCCCAATCTACTCGCACTCTGTTCGAGCAATGCGAAGCCGGACGCGCCCGCGACGGCCGGCACTAACGCAAAAGATGCTGTCGCCGGAACGACCCAGCTGGCTCTGCGATTCTCCATCGCGCGTACTCCGTTGCTTGGACAGCAGAGAAGACACTCAGTCGGGCATCACAGTTCCCATGCTCGCCCGTGCTTCGTCACATTCCGTGCATACACCGCGCGGATGGAGGAAGACCACCTCGTTCTCACGCAGCTGCTCGAGAGCGGCGGTGACCACGTCGCGCGCCGCGATCAGCCGCGCCGGAGCGTCGGCGATGAAGCCGCGCTGCTGATGTCCGCGAGCTTCGAGCCACGAGTCCAACAGCGCAAAGTTCGTACAGCAATGATCGATCTCGTAGTAGTGATGACGAACGACTCGTCCATCTCGCACGACGGTCGCGTACTTCGGCAGCTTGTAGCGCACGCCCGCGACATTCTCGGCGAGGTGCACGGTGGTGTTCGCGTCGTGGCCTACGCCGAGCAGCAGGATTTCCGCGTCGAGGTCATAGGCACGGCCGACCGGACTGTCGAGTCCATGCGGGACATCGATCGGATGCGGCGCTGTGATTTCGGCTGCGTGGGGGCCGGCAGCGGCGAATGCGTGCGGGCTGTCGCTGCGACTCACGCCGGGCATGCGCCAGAAGGTTTCGGCGACGATTCCCATGCCTGCGCACGGCGTAGCCTGCGGATCGAACGGGCGATCGTCGTCGTCGCTCATGCTGGGCATGACGACAGTGCCGTGCGGGCCCGCGGCCAGGCGCAGCGCCGCGATGAGGTCGGCCGGCGTACCGGCCCGCCCGCCGAAGGTGGAAAAGGCAGTGTGTACGACGAGGACACCGTCGCCGCTCACTCCGAGGGCGACGAGCTCGTCGGCGATCCGTTCCGCGAAACTCATGGAAGGCTCCAACGCTTCTTATAATAATCCCATCAGGTCCGCACGCATGCTTATCTTCGCACTGAATTGCGGCAGCTCATCGCTCAAGAGCGCCGTCGTCGATACCGAGCGACGGCGCCACGTCGTCGATGTCCGTGTCCAGCAGCTCGACACGGCGACGCTGCCGGCGACCGTCGGACGAGTGTTGCAGCAACTGCGTGAGCGCAGCCGGCACCTGGGACCGCCCGATGCGATCGTCCATCGTGTCGTCCACGGCGGCGAGCGCTTCGTGCAGCCAACGAGGGTCGATGACAGCGTCCTTGCCGAGCTCGAACAGCTGAGCCACCTGGCACCGCTGCACAATCCGCCGGCCCTCGCGGCCGTGCGCCGGGCGCGCGAGGTCTATCCGCAAACGGCACACGTTGCGGTCTTCGACACCGCCTTGCACGCGACGCTGCCGACTCATGCGCGCGAGTATGCGTTGCCGGCAGATCTGCGCCGGCGTTTCGGGATCCGTCGGTATGGCTTTCATGGCATCAGCCACGCGCACGTGGTGCAGGCGGTCGCCGACCAGCTGCAGGTGGCAGCGGAAAAGTTGCGGATCGTGTCTTGCCATCTGGGTAACGGGGCCAGCGTCACCGCCATCGAGCACGGACGCAGCGTCGACACCAGCATGGGCATGACGCCGCTCGAAGGATTGGTCATGGGCACGCGTGCCGGCGACTTGGATTCCGGCATCCTCCTGGAGTTGCTCAAGTCGGGATCATTCGACGGCGAGCAGTTGGACACTCTGCTGAATCGACAGGCCGGCATGCTGGGAATGACCGGCACCAATGACATGCGCGAAATCGAACAGCGTGCGGCCCAGGGCGACAAAGACTGCCGGCGCGCGCTAGCGCTCTACACGTACCGCGTGCGCAAGTACATCGGCGCCTATGCCGCTGTGATGGGCGGCGTGGATGCCATCGCGTTCACCGGCGGAGTAGGTGAGAACAGCGAAACGATCCGCCAGGCCTGCCTGGAGCGGTTGGAGTTTCTCAACGCCAGGATCGTGGTCGTCAAAGCCGATGAGGAGCTCCAGATGGCGCTCGAAGCGGCCGCGCTGCTCGGCTCTAGTGCCACTTCCAGTTCTTGATCTCCGGCATGTCATCGCCGTGCCGCGTGATGTACTCGCGATGCTCGACCAGCTTGTCGCGCACGCGCTGGCGCAGATGCGCCGCGTGCGCACCGAGGCCGGGCACGCGATCGATCACGCTTTCGATGAGGTGGAAGCGGTCGAGCTCGTTCAACACCGTCATGTCGAAAGGCGTCGTCGTCGTGCCTTCCTCCTTGTAGCCGCGCACGTGCAAGTTGTCGTGGCCGTGGCGCCGGTAGGTCAGGCGGTGGATCAGCCAGGGATAACCGTGAAACGCAAACAGGATCGGCTTGTCGACCGTGAACAGCGAATCGAACTCCTGATCCGACAGTCCGTGCGGATGCTCGCTCGGCGGCTGCAGCGTCATCAGGTCGACGACGTTGACGACGCGGACCTTCAATGCCGGCAGCCATTCGCGTAGCAGACTCACGGCCGCGAGCGTTTCCAGCGTCGGCACGTCACCCGCGCAGGCCATCACCACGTCGGGCGGGCCGTCCTGGTCGTTGCTCGCCCATGACCACATGCCGATACCGGCAGTGCAATGCTTGATCGCGTCGTCCATCGATAGCCACTGATGTTGCGGCTGTTTGCCGGCGACGATCACGTTCACGAAGTTGCGACTGCGCAGGCAGTGATCGGTCACCGACAGCAGCGTATTGGCATCAGGCGGCAGGTAGATGCGGATGATCTCCTGCTTCTTGTTGACGACGTGGTCGATGAAGCCGGGATCCTGATGGCTGAAGCCGTTGTGATCCTGGCGCCAGACGTGCGAGCTGAGCAGATAGTTCAGCGAGGCGATCGGCCGGCGCCACGGAATGTGGTTGCAGGTCTTCAGCCACTTGGCGTGCTGATTGAACATCGAATCGACGATGTGCACGAACGCCTCGTAGCAGCTGAAGAATCCATGCCGGCCGGTGAGCAGATAGCCTTCGAGCCAACCTTCGCACTGGTGCTCGCTGAGCATTTCCATGGCGCGTCCGTCGTTCGCGAGATGCGAATCAGTCGGCAGGATTTCCGCTGCCCACATGCGCTGCGTTACCTCGAGCACGTCGTTCCAGCGATTCGAGGTCAGCTCGTCCGGACTGAAGACGCGGAAGTTGGCGGTCGGCAGATTCAGCTTCATCACGTCGCGGAGGTAGGTGCCCTGGACGCGCGTCGCTTCGGCAATCGCAGTACCGGGCTTCTTGAACTGCACCGCATACTCGCGAAAGTCCGGCAATCGAAGGCTTCGCAGCAGGATCCCGCCATTCGCGTGCGGGTTGTCGCCCATCCGGCGCTTGCCCTTGGGGGCGAGCGCGCGCAGCTCCGCTAGCAACTTGCCTTCGGTCGTGAACAACTCCTCGGGTCGATAGCTGCGCATCCACTCTTCGAGCATGCGCAGATGCGTGCGTTTTTCTGCAAGCTCCGACAGCGGTACCTGATGCGACCGCCAGTTGTTCTCCACGGGTAGCCCGTCGACTTCGCTCGGACCTGTCCAGCCCTTCGGCGTGTGCAGGACGAGGGCGGGCCATCTTGGTCGCTCGCGAAAGCCGTTGCTGCGCGCGTCACTTTGAATCTCGCGAATACGCGTAATGATACGGTCGAGCGTGCGTGCCATCGCGAGGTGCGTCGCCTCGTGCGTCGCTTCTTCGTCGACGTAGAACGGCTCGTAGCCGTACCCGCTGAGCAACTGCGTCAGCTCCTCGCGCGGAATGCGTGCGAGCACCGTCGGGCTCGCGATCTTGTAGCCGTTGAGGTGCAGGATCGGCAGGACGGCGCCGTCGCGCACCGGATTGAGAAACTTGTTCGAGTGCCAGCTGGTCGCGAGCGGCCCGGTCTCCGCTTCGCCGTCGCCGATCACGCAGGCGACGATGAGATCCGGGTTGTCGAATGCGGCACCAAAAGCGTGCGACAACGAGTAGCCGAGCTCGCCGCCTTCGTGGATCGAGCCGGGCGTTTCCGGCGCGACGTGGCTCGGAACGCCGCCGGGAAACGAGAACTGTTTGAAAAGCCGCCGCAGCCCGTGGAGGTCTTCCGACACGTTCGGGTAGTACTCGCTGTACGTGCCCTCGAGATAGGTATTCGCAACCAGCGCCGGCCCGCCGTGTCCCGGGCCGGCGAGGTAGATCATGTCGAGGTCGTACTTGTTGATGACCCGGTTCAGGTGCGCGTAGACGAAGTTCAGCCCGGGCGTCGTGCCCCAGTGGCCGAGCAGCCGCGGCTTGACGTGCTCGATCGTCAGCGGCTCCTTGAGCAGCGGGTTGTCGAGCAGATAAATCTGGCCCACCGACAGATAGTTGGCGGCGCGCCAGTACGCGTCGATACGCGCCAGATAGTCGGGGGTGAGGGTGGGGTCTTCGTTCATGAAGACTACAACGCAGTCCGCGGCGCTAAGTTCTGGACGGGATCAGCGCGTTGACGTGAATCTTGGGCGGGATGCGGGTATCGGAGCCGCTGCCACAACGTAAACCGCTGGAAACGACACGGATACGCAGCCGCGGGAATACTTCGTCGCGCAGCGCTCGCAGCAGGTCGCAGTCGCCAGGGCCGAGCGAGAGTGGCGGACTGCGCGACAAGGCTACCGTGCGCCAATTCGCCGGAAAGCGGGCGATGTCGTTGGCGGTGGGCAGTTGCGATTGGTGCAGGCGGGCGACGAGCTCGTCGCGCGTCCCGAAATCGGTTGCTGCGCGGACGTTCTCTTCCGTGGCTTCGACCGGCATCGCGAGCGTGAGGTGCACGTTCGCATAGCGCACGAGCTCGCCGCTGTTGCAGCCGAGCTCCACGCTCATTCTCGAGTGCGCGCCCACGGCTTGCAGAATCGTGGCGATGCGCCGCTGCAAGTTGCCGCACGAGTAGCGAACGCTGTTGCTGTTGTAGACGAAGTCAACGCGCTGGATCTGCCAGATCGCGACGATCGGCGCTTCTTCTGTCGTGTCGGTCGCTGCGGCGACGGCTCCGCTGAACACCGCGCCGATGAACGCGACGAATGCGAACCTGCGACCGCGATGCGAGCTGAGCATGGATGCCGCCCGACAATTCTTATGGTCGGTCGCCGGACCAGGACTGGCGACCGTCGGTGACCACATGCTAGCGTGCCGGCGCCGCCGTAACCACAATTCTTAATCAGGGGTTTTCCGTGACGAGCGAGCAGAAAAACGCGCGATACGCGCTGGCGGTGCTGTTCGGCATCAACCTGATGAATTTCTTCGACCGGCAGATCGCCGGTGCGCTGCTCGAGCCGATTCGCATCGAGTTCGGCATGAACGATGCAGCGTCCGCCTGGGTCAACACGGCCTTCACGCTGATCTACGCCGTAGCCGGCGTGCCACTCGGTCGCCTGAGCGACACGTGGAAGCGTACCCGTGTGATCGCCATCGGCGTGACCTTCTGGAGCGTGCTGACCGCCACGTCGGGGCTCGCATTCGGCTACTGGACCTACCTGTTCACACGCATGGGCGTCGGCATCGGCGAGGCGAGCTGCGCGCCCGCCGGCCAGGCGCTCATCGGCGACCTCTATCCCGCCGAGCGGCGCGCGCGCGCGATGGGCATCTTCATGATGGGTCTGCCGTTTGGCCTGTTCGCCTCCTACTTGCTGAGCGGTGTCATCGCCGAGGCGTGGGGTTGGCGCGCCGCGTTCTTCATTGCGTGCCTGCCTGGACTCCTTCTTGCCGTGGCCGCGTTGCGGATCCGCGAGCCTACGCGCGGGGCGTCGGACGGCATCGCGTCGGCCGCGCAACCTGCCAACAGCGGATTCGCGGCCGCGTTCGGCGTGATCCTCCGCGTGCCGACGATGTGGTGGATCATCCTCTCGGGGATCCTGTTCAATTTCCACGCGTACGCGGTCAACATGTTTCAGAACGCGTTCCTGCAGCGCTTCCATGAAGTCGGGCTCGCTACTGCGAGCAAGCTGTCGGCGGTGTCGCTCGGCCTGGCTGGCGCGATCGGCTTGCTCGTCGGCGGCGCGCTCGGCGATCGCCTGCGCATGAAGATGGCGAACGGCCGGTTGGTGGTCGCCGCGGTTGCGATGCTGCTCGCCGCGCCTTGCATCTACATCGCACTGGAGCAGCCGAAGGGCGGTGTCGGCGTGTTCGCGTTCCTGATGGGCGCATCGAGCGCCTGCACGTTCGTGTATTACGCGACCGTCTACAGCGCGATTCAGGACGTCGTTCCACCGCACCTGCGCGCCACGGCAGTGTCGGTGTACTTCCTTGCGTTCTATGTGCTGGGCGCGAGCTTCGGTCCGACCATCATGGGCACGTTGAGCGACCGCATGGCGCAGTCCGCGATGATCGCAGCAGGCGCGACGGAGATGACCACGGCGTTTCGTGCGACGGGTCTGCACACGGCGATGTACGTGATGCCGGTGCTGGTGTTGTTGTGCGCGGCCTCATTGTTCGGAGCCGCGAGCACAGTCGCGAAGGACATGCGACGGCGGGACGCGGTGCTGGCTGGCGCCGTGGGTCAGGCTTCAGCCTGACTCACTGCTCACCGTGTTCCGGTGAGACTCTCCATCATCAGGCCGGTGCCGCCTTTCGAGACGTGCGCGACGATGGCGGTGCGACGATGAATCTTGGTGACGACGCCGAGATTGATCGCGAATGCGAGATGGACCGTCGCGCCTTTCTTCAGCCCGAGATTCTCAGTCTCGATGAACACGCCGTTCGCGCTCAGATTGCGCGCGCGACACAACTTGCCGGGGCGGCCGGGAACCGAAACGTACACTGCCGTGCGCGCGCGATGACGAGTATGGAGACGTCGCTCCATGGTCAATTTCCTCGGCGACTGTAGTTGTTGTCACGCACGTGGCCATTATGCCGCGGCGGCTGGCGGGTGCGAAGCCCGCCGTTGCGGTGTTATGTCGTAAGATCGCCCCTTATGACTGCGCCACTGACGCTGCAAGAGATACAAGAAGCGGCGGCGAAGCTGGCCGGACGCGTGGTCCGCACTCCGGTGCATCGCCTGCGCAGCGCCGAGCTGGACCAGGCCGTCGGCAATGACACCGAGTTGCATCTGAAGCTCGAGCTGCTGCAGCTGACCGGGACGTTCAAAGCACGGGCTGCATTACTAAATGTGCTCGCATTGTCGGCCGAGGCGCACAGTCGCGGCGTAACCGCAATCAGCGCGGGAAATCATGCGATTGCAGTTGCCTTTGCTGCGGCTGCGGCCGGCGTCAGCGCCAAGGTCGTGATGATCTCGAGCGCCAATCCGTTGCGCGTGGCGCTGTGCAGATCCTATGGCGCGGAGATCGTGTTCGCCCCGGATGCGCATGCGGGCTTCGCCATGGTCGAGAAGATCGCGTCCGAAGAAGGCCGGACGTTCATCCATCCGTTCGAAGGTCGCACGACAACCCTCGGCACGGCGACGTTGGGACTGGAGCTTTGCGAGCAGCTGCCCGACCTGCAGGCCGTGATCATTCCGATAGGGGGAGGCGGGTTGTGTGCGGGCGTCGCGTCCGCGGTGAAGCTGCTTGCGCCGCGATGCGAGGTCATCGGCGTGGAGCCGTTCGGCGCCGACAGCATGTATCGCAGCTTCGCGGCGGGAGAGCCGCGTTCGATCGAGCGTGTCGCCACGATCGCCGATAGTCTTGGCGCTCCGTATGCATTGCCGATCTCGTTCGAGTTCTGCCGGCGCAACGTCGATGAGCTGGTGCGAGTGAGCGATGACGAGTTGCGTTCTGCGATGCGCTTCTTGCTGCGCACTGCGAAGCTCGCCGTCGAACCGGCGGGCGCAGCAACGACTGCAGCGTTGCTTGGACCAGCGCGCGAACGGTTACGTGGGAAGCGTGTTGCCGCGATCGTCTGCGGCAGCAACATCGACGAAGCTACTTACGCGAAGTTGATCTCTTGATCACGACGCGATTGGCGCCTTGCGCGCCGTCGGGATCTCTTC